>Ga0182008_10002088_pt1 | contig 12758 bp, 12 predicted proteins | sample Sormic07211129_1_FD_120482 | JGI IMG/M metagenome (GOLD analysis project Ga0182008, IMG submission 120482) | Rhizosphere microbial communities from Sorghum bicolor, Mead, Nebraska, USA - 072115-129_1 metaG | ecosystem: Host-associated > Plants > Roots > Rhizosphere | place: USA: Nebraska...
CCCGGCGGGTGTACATGCTGCGGCCGAGTACGAACGGCGAGAGCGAGCGGATCTTCGTGTCGGCGAGGTAGTGCCGTGCACGCTTGGCCCAGTGGGCGAAGGCGCTGACGCAGTAGACGATCTCGACGATCGCGTCCTCTTGGGTCTTGCCGTTCTCCGCGACGATGGAGTCGATGATCTCCTGCTGGTGAGTCAGCAGCCACTGGCGACCGCGCGCAAAGAATTCCGCACGGCTTCGGGCGCTCAGTTCTGCCCAGCCCGGCTGTGCCTGTCGGGCTCGTGCGACCGCTTGCGCCACCTCCTGCGCCGACGCGTCCGCGACGTGGCCGACCACTGCTCCGGTGGCCGGGTTGTCCACTGCGATGGGTGTGTCCGCCCGGGCGCCGTCGGGCGTGAGCGATCGAGTCTGAGCCACGGAAAAACTCCTGCCGGAACGTTGACTTCGGTTTGCCCAGAATGAGACGGTCACCCGTGCAAGTCAAGCGTCTTGTACAGATGACCAACTTGGTTTGCGGCAGAGACACGCGCCCAAGGCCCGTCACCAAGGAGCGGCTGGAATGAAACAGACGACATCGGTCGCGTTGAGCGGCTTCGGCGTTCCCGAGTCACTGCGCTGGCATGAGGGAGCCCTGTGGTTCTCCGACCTGGCGCACGGCACGGTGCACCGCTGGGACGGCACGGGAGAGGCCGAGACGGTCCTCAAGGTTCCCGGCCGGGCCGGCGGACTCGGCTGGCTTCCGGACGGGCGGATGCTCGTCGCCTCCATGGACGGAGGCGTCGTGTACCGGCTGGAAACAGACGGTGAGCTCGTCGAGCACGCGGATCTGCGGCACCTTGTGGGCGGCCCGGTCAACGACATGCTCGTCGACCCGCAAGGGCGCGCGTACGTGGGCAACTTCGGCTTTGACTACCACGCGTTCGCCCGCGAGCACGCCAACGCCATGCTCTACGCGCCGCCCGGCCCGCCGAAGACACCGATCGCATGCCTGGCCGCGGACGGGACCCTGTTCGGGGTGACCGAGCCGGTGCTCTTCCCCAACGGATGCGTCCTGACGGCCGACGGTGCCACCATGGTGGCGGCCGAAACCCTGGCCATGCGGCTCACCGCCTTCCCCGTGCTCCCCGACGGCACGCTCGGCAAGCCGCGCCCCTGGGCCCCGCTGATCTCGCCGTCCCTGTGGCATGCGGTGAACCATCCGGGGCTGCTCGGCCGGATCACCCGCAGGATCTCGGCACTCCTGGACCACCCCGCCATCGCCAAGCGCTCCGCCTCACCGATCGCCCCCGACGGCATCGCCTGGCACAGCGACGGCGAGACGATGTGGATCGCCAACGCACTGCGCGGCGAATGCGTGCGCGTGGCCGAGGGGGGCCGCGTCCTTGACCGCGTCACGACGAGCCAGAACACCCTGAGCTGCTTGGTCGCAGGTCAGGACGGGCGCACCCTGTTCGCCGCGACCGTACCGACCGACGACCCCGTCCGCGCCGCAGAGCTGAACGGTGGCCGCATCGAGATACTCCAGCTGTGAATCCCCAGGTAACAGCTGTGAATCCCCAGGTAACAACCGAAGACAATCTCGTATCGGACAGTTGACTTGGACGTACGACCAGGAGACTCTGTTGGCCATGAGTGAAGTGTCTGAAAACAGTCGGGTCCTGCTCGTCAGCGGCGCGGCCTCCGGTATCGGGGCCGCGATCGCGCAGTCGGCGGTCGCACGCGGTCACCGCGTGATGCTGTCCGATGTCAACGAGCAGGCCGTACAGGCCAGGGCGCTCAGTCTCGGCAACCGGGCCGCCGCCTGTGTCCTGGACATCCGGGATCCAACGGCGTGGGTCAAGGCCTTCGAAGCGACACAGGCCGCGTTCGGAGCCGTCGACGTGCTGGTCAACAACGCCGGCATCACCCACACCGGCCACGCAAGTGACCTCAGCCCGCGGCAGCACCGCGACATCCTGGAGGTCAACCTGCTCGGCGCCATCACCGGCACCTGCACGGCGATCGAGCGGATGACCGCGCAGGGCCACGGCCACATCATCACCGTCTGCAGTATGACGTCGTTCCTCCCGCTCCCCGGATACGCGACGTACTGCGGCTCGAAGCACGGGCTGCGGGCCTTTCACCACAGCGTGGCCCTGGAAGAACGCGACGGGCCACTGGACTTCACGATCATTCATCCTCCGTCCACCCGCACGGACATGCTTGAGCAGGAACTGGCCGATCCCGCATGCGCCATCTCCTTCGCCGAGAAGTCCGTCGCACCGGAGGAGATCGCCAAGACCGTCGTCGACGCGATCGTCTCCAAGCCGGTCGAGGTGGTGTTCCCTCCCCTGGGCGGACGTGTCCAGCGGATCGCCGGCGTCTTCCCCCGCCTGATGCGGTGGGTGATCCCGCGCGCCGAGGCCAAGGGAAGAAAGCAACGAGAGCGAATCATGGCCCCCACGGGCCGCCACCGGCCCGATGCGGCGCGGCCTTCGGACCGCTCCGCCGTCTGACGCGGTTCCCGGCCGCCGCTCAATGGGGCCGGTCCACTGAACTACCGAGAAAGGGTGCGGATGTGAGCGCACAAGTGGCGTCCTGGCCGGACGTGAAATCGGCCGCCTCCGCCATGGCCGGCTTCAGCGAGGTCCGGATGACCCAACTGGAGCAAGCCACCCAGCACTTGGAACCGCCGTTCGCCGTGGTGGACCTCGATGCCTTCGACGCCAACGCCGGCGATCTGGTGCACCGCACGGGCGGCCGCGCCACGATCCGCCTGGCCAGCAAGTCGGTCCGCAGCCGCGACCTGATCCAGCGCGTCCTGAAGCGCCAGGGCTACCGGGGCGTTCTCGCCTTCACCCTGCCCGAAGCCCTGTTGCTGGCCGAGGACCACGAGGACGTGGTCATCGGCTACCCGACCGCGGACCGCACCGCGTTGCAGCAGCTGGCCAAGGACGAGCAGGCCGCCTCACGCGTGACCCTCATGATCGACTCCGTCGCCCAGCTGGACTTCATCGACGAGGCCGTCGGCGTGGCCCACCCCCGCCTGCGGCTGTGCATCGATCTGGACGCCTCCCTGGAACTGGCCGGCGGGCGCATCCACCTGGGCCCCCACCGCTCACCCGTGCACACCCCGCACCAGGCCGCCGCGCTCGCCCAGGCGATCCAGAGCCGTCAAGGGTTCCACCTGGCCGGGGTCATGTCCTACGAAGGACAGATCGCCGGCATGGGCGACAACCAGCCCGGCTCCCCTCTCAAGCGCGCCGCGCTGCGCGCCATGCAGCGTCTGTCCGCACGTGAACTGGCCGACCGGCGCGCCGCCGCCATCGCCGCGGTCGAGGCCGTCGCCCCGCTGGAGTTCGTCAACGGCGGCGGCACCGGCACCGTGGAGCAGACCTCGGCCGAGCACGTCATCACCGAGATCGGCGCGGGTTCGGGCCTGTACGGACCGGGGTTGTTCGACTTCTACCGACGCTTCCGTCCCCGGCCCGCCGCCTTCTTCGTCATGCCGGTCGTACGACGTCCCACGGACAAGATCGCAACCGTACTCGGGGGCGGCTGGGTCGCCTCCGGCCCGCCCGGCCTCGACCGTCTGCCCACCCTCAGCTGGCCCCGGGGCCTGCGGATGAACCCCATGGAAGGAGCGGGGGAAGTCCAGACGCCGGTGCTCGGTCCGGCAGCTCACGGGCTGCGCCTCGGCGACCACGTGTGGTTCCGGCACGCCAAAGCCGGCGAACTGTGCGAGCGGGTGAACACCCTCCACCTGGTCTCCGGCAGCGAAATCATCGGCCAGGCCCCCACATACCGGGGCGAAGGACACGCTTTCCTCTGACCCGAATTCCCCATCCGCATCCCCCACATCCGCGGCCCACCTTCTCCCGGAGGCCCCCGATGCTCCCCGACTTCAACTCTCCCGCTCCTGCCCTTGCAAGCCCCCTCGGCCAGGCAACCGTCCACGCACCCGCCGCGCCCGTCTCGCGCCGCTGGACCAGTCTCTACGGCCTGGTGTGGTTCGGCTTCTGGATGGCCAACCTCGTCCCCCTCCAACTGCTGCTCCCCCAGCAACTGGAGGCCATCGACCCGGCCTCGAAGGTCTCCGACTTCGCCGTCGTCAACGGTGTCTCCGGATTGGCCGCGCTCGTCGCCCTCCCCATATGCGGCGCGCTGTGCGACCGTTCCCGCAGCCGCTTCGGCCGACGCAGGCTCTGGCTCGCCGGCGGTGCCCTGGCCTTCGCCGCCGGACTGATCGTCACCGGCGCACAAACGACGGTCACGGGCGTGACGGTGGCATGGTCGGCGAGCATGCTGGGGCTCAGCGCGGTCACCGCCGCACTGACCGCCGTCATCGCCGACCGCGTCCCCGAGAACCAGCGGGGAATGATCTCCAGCGCCATCTACGGCCCTCAGGCCCTCGGCGTGGTGGTCGGCATCGCCGTCACCTCTGCCTTCGTCCTCTCCCCTCAGGCAGCGTTCGCCGTCATGGCAGCCCTGCTGATCATCTGCGTGATGCCGTTCATGCTGCATTACCGCGAGGCCGCCTACGGCAGTGAACCGCCGCTGCGGCTGCGCGCCGTGCTCACCTCCATGGGCAGCTCGCTGAAGAACCGTGAGTTCGCCTGGGCCTTCGGCGGACGACTGCTGGTCAACCTGGCGAACTCGCTGGGTGTATGTTACACGCTCTACTACCTCACCGACGCACTCAAGGTGCCCGATCCTGCCGGCGCGCTGCTCTCCTGCACCGTCCTCTACCTCCTGGCCGGGCTGGTGGCGACCGCCGTATCCGGAGCGCTGTCCGACCGCCTCGGCAGGCGACGGATCTTCGTCGCCCTGGCAGCGCTGTTCCAGGCGGTGTCCGGCTTCCTGCTGGCGGGTTTTCCGAGCTACTCCGTCCTGCTGGTGACATCCGCGCTCATGGGCGGGGGCTTCGGCGCCTACATGGCCGTCGACCAGGCGTTGATCACCCACGTGCTGCCCGATGCCGAGAGCCGTGCCCAGGACCTCGGCATCATGAACATCGGCTCCATCGTCCCACCGGCCCTGGCCCCGTTGATCGCCAGCGTCATCATCAACTCCCGGCACGGCTATCCACTCCTCTTCACCCTCGTGGGCGTGACCGCGACCATCGGAGCTCTGCTCGTCTACCGCATCCGTTCCGTCCGCTAGTCCGCTAGTCCGCCGGCAGCGCCGCAACGGCGCCATCGCCTGCCGCTGTGAAGAAAGGAAGGATGGATATGCCAACGACCCGCCACGGCACGGACAGAGGAGTGTGGCGTAACTGGGCCGGCAATGTCGCAGTCCGACCAGTGAGAGACGTCGCCCCCGCCTCCGTCGATGAACTTCGCGCCGTCGTGCGCCAGGCCGCGGAGGACGGCCTGTCGGTCAAGCCCATCGGCAGCGGTCACTCGTTCTCCGATACGGCCGCGACGGAGGGCGTGCTGATACGGCCCGACCGCCTCACCGGCATCCGCACCATCGACCGGAACGCCGGCATCGTGACCGTCGAAGCAGGTACGCGACTCAGTGACCTGAATGCCGCCCTGGCCCAGAGAGGTCTGTCTCTCACGAACATGGGCGACATCATGGTGCAGACCGTCGCGGGAGCAACCAGTACGGGCACCCACGGCACGGGCCGGGACTCCGCCGCCATCGCAGCACAGATACGCGGCCTTGAACTGGTCACCGCGGACGGCTCCTTGCTCACCTGTTCGGAGAACGAGAACCCGGAGGTGTTCGCGTCCGCGCGCATCGGGCTGGGCGCGCTCGGTGTGGTCACCGCGATCACGTTCGCCGTGGAACCGTTGTTCCTTCTCACCGCGCACGACGAACCGATGTCGTTCGACAGGGTCACCGCGACCTTCGACGAACTCCACGCGGACAATGAGCACTTCGAGTTCTACTGGTTCCCGCACACCGACAACTGCAACACCCTGCGCAACAACCGCAGCACGGGTCCGCTCGCCCCGACGGGCCGGTTCAGAGGCTGGTTCGAGGACGAGTTCCTCTCCAACGGCGTTTTCCAGGCAGTCAACTCGCTGGGGCGGGCCGTGCCCGCCGCCGTCCCGACCATAGCGAGGGTGTCGAGCCGGGCTCTTTCCGCCCGCACCTACACGGACATCCCGTACAAGGTCTTCACCTCCCCACGCCGCGTGAAGATGCTCGAGATGGAGTACGCCCTCCCGCGCGAGGCACTGATCGACGCCCTGCGCGAGTTGAAGGCCGTGGTCGACCGTTCGGATCTGCGGATCACCTTCCCCGTCGAAGTGCGTACGGCACCCGCGGACGACATCACCCTCTCCACGGCGTCGGGGCGTGAGAGCGGGTACATCGCCGTCCACACCTACCGGGGCATGCCCTTCCGTGAGTACTTCGCCGCGGCGGAGCGCATCTTCACCGCGCACGGCGGACGCCCGCACTGGGGCAAGCTGCACACACGTGACGCCGAGTACTTCGCGGCGGCGTATCCACGCTTCGGTGAATTCACGGCACTGCGTGACCGCCTCGATCCGGATCGGCGCTTCGGCAACGCATACCTTCGGCAAGTCCTGGGCGACTGACCCGGCCCTGTCCATAGCTCATTGCAGAAAGGCGGCAGTTAAACCCATGTCCTCCACACAGCTGACTTCGGTGGCAGATCTTCCCGCCGTCGAGGACTTCTTCACATTCGACGATTTCTCACGCAATTTCGTGGAAGCGGCACGGGAGTTGCGGGGCCGAGAAGGAACCGATTTTCTCCGGGGCCCGATGAACAGTCTCGTCGTGCTCCGTAACGAAGACGTCAGAACTCTTGCGGCGAATCCGGCGTTGGGCAACGTGCCCGCGGACATCGTCCTGTGGATGGCCACCGAAGCGGATCTCGGCGCCGGGCCCGTGACCAAACCGGATCCCGAACAGACCGAGGGGTACGGCAGGTTCCTGAGGAACCAGGTGTTCACCACCAACCCTCCGCTGCACCAGCCGTACCGCAATCTCCTGGTCCGGCAACTGATGCCCCGGAACATCCTCCGTTTCGCTCCCGCCGCCGAACGCCTCGCACAGGAACTTGTCGAGGAGTGCGCCGGGCGCGACCGGACCGACTTCTCCCGGGAGTTCGCCGGGCGGTTCGTCACCCGCTTCTGGGCCGAGCAACTCGGGCTGAGCAGGGACCAGGCGGGGCACGTCCAGCACCTCATGGAGGAGATGAGCCTGACGTTCCTGCTCACCCGCACGCCCGAGGAGTCGCAGCGTCTGTTTACTGCTGCGGCGACGTACATGGACGTGGTCGGAGATGCCGTTCGGAAGGCCTGGTCGGACGGAGGCAACGCGCTTGTCGACGACATGGCGGCCGAACTCACCACGATCGACATGGAGGGCAAGCCGGAGGACATCGGCTCGTTGGTGGCCTCGAACTTCTTCGACGGCTTCCACACGATCGGTGTGGCGATCGAGAACGTGGTCTTCCGCATGCTGAACGACCCCACGGCCCTGGAGCAGGTCCGTGCCGACCCGGCGTTGGTCACCAGTGCCTTCTTCGAGGGCACACGTCTGGAGCCCCCGCTGATGCTCAGTCAGCGACTGACGCTGCAGGACGTCGAGTACAACGGCGTCTTCGTCCCCGCCGGCACACCGGTCGTCATGATGTGGGCCGCGGCGAATCGCGATCCCGGGGTCTTCGACGACCCCGACAGCTACCGGCTGACCCGGCAGATCCAGCACGGCGCGACCTTCGGCGGCGGTGCCCACCTGTGCCCGGGCAGGAACGTGGCCCGGATGCTCACCGAGATCGCCGTGACCGCGCTGACCGCGCCCGATGTCGACATCGCACTGGTCGGGGACGATCACGAATGGGCGACCCACTCCATGATGCGGCAGCTGACGGCGTTGCCGGTCACCATCCGACGGGTGCACCGGTGAATACCGTCGTCATCGTCGGTGCGGGACAGGCCGGCTCGGAACTGGCCGTGGCACTGCGGCAGAACGGATTCAGCGACCGGATCCTGCTCGTCGGCGCCGAACCCCACCTGCCCTACCAGCGCCCGCCCCTGTCCAAGGCGTTCCTGCACGGCAAAGTCGATCAGGAGGCACTGCGGATTCGCGCCCTGGACGCCTACGCCAACGCCGGCATCGAGGTCGAACTCGACACCGCCGCGGTCGGGATCGACCGCCGGACACGATCCGTCGCCCTGGCCGACGGGCGCACGCTGCGCTACGACAAGCTGGCTCTCACCACCGGTGGCAGTCCGCGGCCTCTCCGATTCGGCTCCGGCCACGTCGCAGGCAGGACTCTGCATCACCTCGACGACGCGATCGAGCTGCGGCAGGAACTGCAGTCCGGTGGCACCCTGCTGATCGTCGGTGGCGGATTCATCGGCCTGGAGACGGCGGCCGCCGCGGCCGGCATGGGGATCGCGGTGACGCTTGTGGAAGCCCAGCCGCGAGTCCTGGCCCGGACGTGCCCACCGGCCGTCTCCGCCTTCGTCGAACGCGAGCACCGCCGGCACGGTGTCGATCTGCGCACAGGCGTGTCCGTCCGCAGCGTCACCCGGCGCGACGGAGCCCTCCTCGCGGAGCTCAGCGATGACACCGTGGTCAGAGCCGACCTGATCCTGACCGGCGTGGGGATCGCTCCGAACGACACCCTCGCCGCCACCGCGGGACTGGCCGTCGACGACGGTGTCCTGGTCGACGCCATGGCCCGGACCGAGGACCCCGACATCGTCGCCGCAGGCGACTGCACGCGGCAGTGGCACGGTTTCCTCGGCCGCAGCGTACGCCTCGAATCCGTTCAGAACGCTACTGACCAGGCCAGAACCGCGGCCCGGACCTTGTGCGGAAAGCCGACCGAGCGCTTCACGGCGCCCTGGTTCTGGTCCGATCAGTACGACCACAAGATCCAGATGGCCGGCCTGCCGCAGACCGGCGACACAGAAGTCGTCCGCGGCGACCCGTCATCGAACTCCTTCAGCGTGGTGTATCTGCGCAAGGGCGTCATCACCGGCCTGCACGCGGTCAACCGGCCGCGGGATTTCACGGCCGCCCGGCAACTCGTCACGGGGCGGGCCGCCATGACCGGGGATGAAGCCGCCTCCGAAGACCTCCCGCTGTCCGAACTGATGAAGCGACACCAATCCACCGCAGAAAGGCGTGCCTGACGTGCCAGTGATCAGATTCATCGAGGCCGACGGAACACCGCACCCCGTGGAGGCCGTCGTCGGCCAGAGCCTCAAGCAAGCGGCACTCGACCATCTCGTGCCCGGCATCATCGGCGACTGCGGCGGCTGCGCCTCCTGCGGAACCTGTCACGCCTACATCGACGAGAAGCACCTGCCACACCTCCCTCCGGCTGACGAGAACGAGGAGATGATCCTCGATGGGGTACCGGCGACACGCACCTCCAACAGCCGCCTCACCTGCCAAATCCCTGTGACAGCCGACATGGCCGGGATGGAGGTGCACATTCCTGACACTCAGTTCTGAGAGACGGGCCATGTCTCGAGTGCCCAGGGTGGCTCGGCCGGTTCGGTGCCGGGCTCACCCAGCTGAGTAGGAGTCACAGGGCGAGCAAAAAGACGATACGGCCCCCGAAGAGTCCGGCGCGTACGAGCCCTCATCCCCTGCAGGCACGGACGAACACGCCCCCTCCCCTCACTCATGCCGCACGTCACGGCGCCACGCGCGGCGTTGCGGGTGCAGGGAAGCGGGAGGGGGCTGGGCACCGGATTCTCCGGCGGCACGGCGCGGATGAACTTTCCTGGAACGGTCGGAACTTATCCGCCGGGCCATGAGTTTCTACGGTGCTGTGGATCTCGTACGACACCGATCTCTTACGACACCGAACACATGGAGTTCGCATGGCCCTGTGGGACCGCATCAAGGAATCCGCGTCGACGATGCAGACCCAGCTCGTGGCGAAGAAGAACGACCTGAAGAGCGGCGCCTTCCGGGACGCCAGCATGGCGATGTGCGCCCTGGTGGCCGCCGCCGACGGCACCATCGACCCGGCCGAGCGGCAGCGCGTGGCCCAGTTGATCGCCACCAACGAGGTCCTGCAGAACTTCCCCGCCGACGACCTGCGCCGCCGCTTCGAGGACAACCTGAACAAGCTGACGGCGGACTTCGCCTTCGGCAAGGTCAGCGTGTTGCAGGAGATCGCCAAGGCGAAGAAGAAGCCGGCCGAGGCGCGTGCCGTCATCCAGATCGGCATCGTGATCGGCGGTGCCGACGGCGACTTCGACAAGACCGAACAGGCGGTGGTCCGGGAAGCCTGCTTCACCCTCGACCTGCCTCCGCACGAGTTCGATCTCTGAGCACGGGTTCGACCTCTGAGCGCGGGTTCGCCCTCGGTGTCCGGGAGCCGGGCACGACTCCACCGGTTGGTTTGCGTCCGCCGGAACTGGTGAGGCGGCCGGGATGTCCCAGTCCCACTCCACCGCGAAGCGGCGCGACGCCTACTTCGGCAACGCGAAGTACCTGGCCATCGTGCTGGTGGCCGTCGGCCACGCCTGGGAGCCGCTGCGGGACGGCAGCCGTACCGTCAGCGCGCTCTACACCTTCGTCTACGCATTCCACATGCCGGCGTTCATCGTCGTCTCCGGCTACTTCTCGCGGAACTTCGACGCCAGCCCGCAGCGACTGAGACGGCTGGTGACCGGGGTGGCCGTCCCGTACATCGTGTTCGAGACGGCGTACACCCTCTTCACCCGCTGGACCGACCAGGAACCGGACCGCCCGATCAGCCTGCTGGACCCGCTCTACCTGACCTGGTTCCTGATCGCGCTGTTCATCTGGCGGCTGACCACCCCGCTCTGGCTGCGGATGCGATGGCCGCTGCCGATCGCGCTGGTGATCGCGGCACTGGCGACCCTCTCGCCCTCCATCGGCAACGACCTCGATCTGCAGCGGGTGCTGCAGTTCCTTCCGTACTTCGTGCTGGGACTGTGTCTGCGGCCGGAGCACTTCCGGCTGGTGCGCCGCTGGAGCGTGCGGCTGGCGGCCGTCCCGGTCGCGGTCTGCGCGCTCGTGGTGGCGTACTGGACGGTGCCGCGGATGACCGGGGCCTGGTTCTTCCACCGGGACAGCGCGCCGGAACTCGGCGTACCGGCCTGGTACGGCCGCTGATGACACTGGTCGTCTTCGGCTGCTCGACGGCGCTGGTCGTCTGCTTCCTGTCCTGGGTGCCGGGCCGTCGAACCTGGTTCACCGCACTGGGCGCGGGCACGCTCTACGGCTATCTGCTGCACGGCTTCGTCGCGCAGGGGTCGAGGTTCTGGGGCTGGTACTCGCCCGAGTGGGTGCACCGGCCCCTGGGGGAGATCCTCGTCACCCTGGTCGCCGCGGCCGTGGTGACGGTGCTGTGCACACCGCCCGTCCGGCGGATCTTCCGCTTCGTGGTGGAGCCGAACACGGAATGGGCGTTCCGACCGGAAACGCCCGACCGTCGGCCGGTTCCGGAACCGATACGCGGCTGGAGCGCTCCCCCGCGCCCGAAGCCGGCGCCGAGGCCGCGCGTACGGAGGAGCAGGCATGAGTTTCCCGATGGCGCTCTTCTTCACCGTCGTCCTGCTGCTCGGCAGCGGCTTCTTCGTGGCCGCCGAGTTCGCCCTGGTCGCCGCCAAGCGACACCGGGTGGAGAGGGCGGCGGCCGAGGGGCAGAGCGGCGCCGAGGCGGCCCTGGCCGGGATGCGCGAGCTGTCGCTGATGCTGGCCGGCGCCCAACTCGGCATCACCGTCTGCACCTTGGGCCTGGGCTCGGTGTCCAAGCCGGCGATCTCCCACGAGTCGACCCGGTGCTGCAGAGGCTGGGCCTGCCCGGCGCGCTCAGCTACGGCATCGCGTTCGCCGTCGCGATGATCGTCGTGGTGTTCCTGCACATGGTGGTCGGTGAGATGGCCCCCAAGTCCTGGGCCATCGCCCACCCGGAGCCTTCCGTGATCCTGCTCGCGCCCGCCTTCCGGGCCGTGGTGAAGGCCGTACGTCCGCTGATCGCGCTGCTGAACACCGCCGGCAACGCTCTTATACGACTGTGCCGGGTCACCCCGCGCGACGAGCTGACCTCGGTCCCGGGCCGGGAGCAACTGACGCATCTCGTCGCGGAGTCGAAGCGGCTCGGCCTGATCAGCGGGACCGACTCGGAGCTGCTCACCCGCTCGCTGACCGAGCCGGAGACCCCGGTCGGTGCCCTGCAGGTCCCGGCCTCGCGGATCACGTCGGTGGACGGCGCCGCCGGCATCGACGAGGTGCTGCGGGTGGCCGCCGACAGCGACCGCACCCGTCTGCTGGTCCGCGAGGGCGAGGCCGTCCTCGGCTCCCTCCACGCCCGTGACGCCGTGGTCGCACGCGCCCAGGGCCGTTCTGTCAGCGCCCTCCATCTGGCGCGCCCGGTACCGGAGTTGAGCGAGGCCACGACGGTCGGCGACGCGCTCGACATCCTGCGCAGCCGCCGCGCCTCACTGGCCGCCGTCCGCGACGAGACCGGCCGGCTGACCGGCATGGTCACCCTGGACGACCTGCTGTCCCGCTTCCTGCAACCCCGGCCGCTCTGACGAGGATGGGTAGCGCCGGGGCCGATGGTTCTCGTGGTCTTCAAGCGTCAGGGGCGCCGGACTGTTCGGCGAGTTCGGCGAGGTCGGCCTTGACGGTCTCGTAGAGGCCGTCCGGTGTGAAGCCGAGGTCGCGCAGGATCCGTGCGGCCGGGCTCTCCTCCGTGCGGATCAGACCGAGGAGCGCGTGTTCGGTGCCGACCCAGTCGTTGCCGAGCTCGGCCGATGCGCGGGACGCCTGCCCGATGGCCTCCACGGTCTCGGGC
>Ga0182008_10002089_pt1 | contig 12754 bp, 13 predicted proteins | sample Sormic07211129_1_FD_120482 | JGI IMG/M metagenome (GOLD analysis project Ga0182008, IMG submission 120482) | Rhizosphere microbial communities from Sorghum bicolor, Mead, Nebraska, USA - 072115-129_1 metaG | ecosystem: Host-associated > Plants > Roots > Rhizosphere | place: USA: Nebraska...
CGTGTTGCTCGCCGCCTGCCACGTGCCGGCGAAGATCGACCGGCCCGCGCTACGCGAGGAGGCGCCCCTGGCGGGTCTTTCCACCGGCACCCGCGCCGGCTGGCCCGCGGCCGACTGGTGGCGCGTCTACGGCGATCCGCAGCTCGACACCCTGATGGACCTCGCGCTGCGCGGTGCACCGGACCTCGCCCAGGCCAGGACGCGCGTGGAATCCGCCGAACAGAATATCCGCGTCGCCGCCGCACAGGCCGGCCTGCGCGTCGACGGCAGCGGCCAGGTCGCGCGCCAGCGGATGAGCGAGCACGGCCTCATTCCTTCGCAATTCCTCGGTTTCACCTGGTACAACCAGGCCGACCTCGGCATCCAGGTGCGTTACGACTTCGACTGGTGGGGCAAGAAACGCTACACGATCGAATCCGCGATCGACAGCGCACGCGCCGCCGAGGCGGAACGCTCGGCCGCTTCGCTCAACATCCAGGCCGTCGTCGCGGATACCTATTTCGGATGGCTGGCCGACGAGTCCCGTGTCGCCCTCGCCGACCGCCTCGTCGCCGCGCGCGAGCGCGCCTTGCGTATCGCCGAACTGCGGGTGAAACAGGGCGTGGACGAACCCGACACGGCGCAGCAGGCGCGGGCCGAACTGGCCGGCGCACGGCAGCAACGCGTCGCACTGCAGGGCTCGGCGGATATCCGCCGAGCCTCGCTCGCCACCCTGGTCGGCGTCTCGCCCGCCGAGCTCCCCGCATTGACACCACGACCGCTGCCGGTGGTGACGCCCGGGCTGCCGACGGACGCGGGCACGGACCTCATGGCACGCCGGCCCGACATCGCCGCCAGCCGCTGGCAGGTGGAAGCCGCGCTGCGCCAGACCGACGCCGCCCGTGCGCAGTTCTTCCCCGACGTGAGCCTGAGCGCCATGGCCGGCCTGTCGAGCATCGACATGGACAAGGTCTTCTCGGCCGATAGCCGCGTCTTCTCCCTCACGCCGGCGATCCACCTGCCGATCTTCGAGGGCGGCTCGCTGGAAGCCAATCACGGCGTCACCCGCGCGCAACTCGGCGCGGCGGTCGCCCAGTACAACGCCACCGTGGCCAGCGCCGCGCGCGACGTGGCCACGCAGGCGCTCGGCGCGCAGCAGATCGCCGACCGGCGCGCGCAGCAGGACGCGCAGGTCGAGGCGGCCAATGCCTTGCTCGCCAGCGCCCGTGCCCGCGCCGCACGCGGCGTGCGCGACGATCGCGAATCGCTGGCCACCGAGGCCGCGCTGATCCAGCAACAGGACATGGAGGCCGACCTCCATGGCCAGGCCCTGGCCACCGACGTCGCCCTGATCAAGGCCCTCGGCGGCGGATACCGCGCCGAAACCATCGCATCCCCTTCCACGCCTCGCACGAACGGAGCCACGAGCCCATGAGCGCCAACCCGACCGATACGCCGCGCGCCCAGGACGATGGCGGCAACGCGCCGAAGGACAAGCGCAAGCGCACCCGCGCGCTGTTGATCGCGCTGACCCTCTTCGTTCTCGCCGCCATCGCCTGGGTCCTGCTCTGGCTGTTCGTCTTCTCCACCCGGGAGACCACCGACGATGCCTATGTCGGCGGCAACCAGGTGGGTATCTCGGCCCAGGTACCGGGCATCGTCGTCGGCGTCTATGCCGACGACACGCAGCGCGTGAACGCCGGGCAGGTGCTCGTGCGGCTCGACCCGACCGATGCCGACGTCGCCCTGCGCAAGGCCAGCAGCGCGCTCGCCCAGGCGGTGCGCCAGGTGCGCCAGCAGACGCAGTCGGCGGCCGGCGCGGACGCCTCGCTCGTTGCCCGGCGACAGGACCTCAAGCGCGCGCAGGACGACCTCAAGCGCCGCCTGCCGCTGCTCGCCGAAAAGGCCGTGGCGCCCGAGGAGGTGCAACACGCACGCGATGCGGTCACCAGCGCGCAGTCCGCGCTCGACGCCGCGCAACGCCAGGCCGACGCCGCGCGTGCCCTGGTCGACGGCAGCGACGTGCAGGGCAACCCGGCCGTGGAACAGGCTCGCGCCAACTTCCGCCAGGCCTGGGTCGCCGCGCAGCGCAACGCGATCGTCGCCCCGATCGACGGCTATGTCGCCCAGCGCAGCGTGCAGGTCGGCAACAGCGTGCAGCCGGGCCAGCAACTGATGACCGTGGTGCCGCTGCACGACCTGTGGGTGGACGCGAACTTCAAGGAAAGCCAGCTGCGCCACGTGCGCATCGGCCAGCCGGCGAAGATCGAGGCGGATATCTACGGCGGCGGCGTGGAATACCACGGCAAGGTGGTGGGACTGGGTGCCGGTACCGGCAGTGCGTTCTCGCTGCTGCCCGCGCAGAACGCCACCGGCAACTGGATCAAGGTCGTGCAGCGCGTTCCCGTGCGCATCGCGCTCGACCCGCAGGACCTCGACAAGCATCCGCTGCGCATCGGCTTGTCCACCGCCGTGACGGTGAACATCACCGACGACAAGGGTGACATGCTCGCCAAGCAGCCGTCCACGATGCCGGTCGCGCAGACCCGTGTTTACGACGAGGTCGCCGCGAAGGCCGATGCCGCCGCCGACGCCATCGTCCGTGACAACCTCGGAGCCGACGTGCCTTGAGCGACGCCGCCGCCCTTTCCGATGCCGCTCCCGCCAACGGCCCGAAGCCGCTGCATGGCGGGCCACTGGTCCTGCTGACGATCGCCGTCGCGTTCTCCACCTTCATGGAGATCCTCGACATGACGATCGTGAACGTCGCGGTGCCGCATATCGCGGGCAGCCTCGGCGTGAGTCCGAGCGAGGGCACGTGGGCGATCAGCTCCTACGCCCTGGCCAGCGCGATCATGCAACCGCTGACGGGCTGGCTGGCGAAACGCTTCGGGGAAGTGCGCACGTTCTGTGTATCGGTTGCGCTGTTCGTCGCGTTCTCCATGCTCTGCGGCCTGGCCACGAGCATGCCGATGCTGGTGATCTTCCGTCTCCTGCAAGGCGCGGGCTCCGGGCCGATGGTGGCCTTGTCGCTGTCGCTGCTGCTGGCCAGCTATCCGAAAACCAAACAAGGCATCGCACTGGCGATGTGGGCGATGACGGTGGTGGTCGCGCCGATCTTCGGCCCGATCCTCGGTGGCTACCTCACCGACAATTTCTCCTGGCCGTGGATCTTCTACATCAACGTGCCCGTGGGCGCGGCGGCCGGCGTGGTGACCTGGAGCATCCTTCGCCATCGCGAGACGAAGATCACGCGCGCGCCGATCGACACCGTCGGTCTGGCCCTGCTGGTGATCGGCGTGGGTTCCTTGCAGTTCATGCTGGACAACGGCAACGACCACGACTGGTTCGCCTCGCCGATGATCCTCACGCTCGGACTCATCGCCCTGGTGTCACTGGTCTTCCTGGTGATATGGGAACTCACCGCGAAGCATCCCGTGGTGGATCTCTCGTTGTTCACCCGGCGCAATTTCGCGGTGGGCGTCACCGCGCTCTCGCTGGGCATGCTCGCCTTCTTCGGCATCAACGTGGTGTTCCCACTGTGGTTGCAGACCACGCTGGGCTATACCGCGACGTGGGCCGGCCTCGCCACCGCGCCGGTGGGCATCCTCGCCTTCCTGGTATCGCCCTTCATCGGCAAGAACATCCAGCGGCTCGAACTGCGCGCCGTGGTGACCTTCGCCTTCATCGTGTTCGCCTTCACCGCGTTCTGGTTCTCGGAGTTCAACAGCAGCGCCTCGTTCGCCACGCTGGTGTTGCCGCGTTTCATCATGGGCATCGCGATCGCGTGCTTCTTCATCCCGCTCAACCAGATCTTCCTCTCCGGCCTCAACCCGGACCAGGTCGCGGGTGCATCGGGACTGGCGAACTTCTGCCGCACACTGGCTTCGAGCGTGTCCACCGCGGTGACCGTCACCCTGTGGCAGCATCGCACCGAATCGCACCATGCCTCGCTCACCGAATACGTGACGCATGCCTCGCCGGCGACCACGGCGTTCACCCAGCAACTCACGTCGCTCGGTATTCCGGGTAAGCCGGGGCTAGCGGTGGTCGATCAACTGGTGACGCGGGAAGCGGCCACGCTGGCGGTCAACGACGTGTTCTGGGGGTGTGCGCTGCTTTTCCTCGCCCTGATTCCGATCCTCTGGCTGGCGAAACCGCCGTTCGGGAATGCGGGTGGCGCGGCAGCACATTAAAACAAAGTTAGCTAAATCGATCCAAACCACGAATGTGAAATCCGTAAACGATTACGGCCAGTTGGCACAACTGGTGCGGCGCAATACCTCGTGGTAGCTTTCGCCGCATGGCACAAACCCTACGCATCATTAAGAAGTATCCGAACCGTCGTCTCTACGATACGGAAATCTCGAGCTATATCACGCTGGAGGAGGTCCGCCAGCTGGTGCTCGACGGGGAAACTTTCGAGGTCCGCGACGCCAAGTCCGGTGAAGACCTGACCCGCTCCGTGTTGCTGCAGATCATCGCGGAGCACGAGGAACACGGCCAGCCCATGCTGTCGCCGCAGCTGCTCTCCCACATCATCCGCTTCTACGGCGACTCCCTGCAGGGCTTCATGGGGCCGTACCTGGAGCGGAGCCTGCAGGTCTTCCTCGACCAGCAGCAACAGTTCCGCAACCAGCTGAACAGCCTGATGGGCCAGACGCCCTGGTCCATGCTGAACGAGATGACCGAGCGCAACCTCGACGTCTGGAAGTCGATGCAGCGCGGCTTCCTCGACGCCGCCACGGCCAAGCCGGCCGAGCCGGTCAGGCCCGCGACCCGCACGGGCAAGAAACCCAGCTAAGACGCCCCGCCGCCGCGGGCTTGCCCCCGGCGGCGCTGCGGCGCACGATGCGCTGCCCCGCAATATCTCGCGCCCGGATGCAGGCCTCCATGCCCCGTAACGACATCGCCGTGGTCGGCGCCGGACTGGTCGGCGCCCTGGTCGCCACCCTGCTCACCCAACGCGGTTTCCGCGTCACCGTCTACGAAAAGCGCTCCGATCCCCGTCAGGCGGGCTTCCAGGGCGGCCGATCGATCAACCTCGCCCTGGCCGAACGCGGCCTGCATGCCTTGCGCGCCACCGGTCTCGCCGACCGCGTGCTCGAGCAGGCGGTGATGATGCGCGGGCGCATGGTCCACGATCCCGCCGGCCATAGCGGCCTGCAACGCTATGGCGTGGACGATTCCGAAGTGATCTGGTCGGTGTCGCGTGGCGGCCTCAACACGCTGATGCTCGACGCCGCCGAGGCGGCCGGCGCCACGGTGCACTTCGACCAGGGCCTGGCGGGCGCGGACCTCGATGCGGGCACGCTCACGCTGCGAGACGCGCACGGCGTGGAACGCACCGTCGAGGCGCCCATCGTCATCGGCGCGGACGGCGCCGGTTCCGCGCTGCGCGCGGCCATGCACCTGCACTCGCCGTTGGGCGAGCGCGTGGAGGAACTCGGCCACGGCTACAAGGAACTGGAGATCCCGCCCGGCAGCGATCCCACCGCACCGTTCGCGATCGAGCGCAACGCGCTGCACATCTGGCCGCGCGGGCATTACATGTGCATCGCGCTGCCGAATCGCGAAGGCAGCTTCACCGTCACCCTGTTCCTGCCCAACGATGGCGAGCATCCGAGTTTCAGAACGATCGCCGGCGCGGGCGCCGCGGAAGCGTTTTTCCGCGCCGATTTTCCCGATGCGTTGGCCCTCATGCCCGAGTTCGCCGCCGACTGGTCGGCGCATCCCGTGGGCACCCTCGGCACGCTCTACCTCGATCGCTGGCATGTCGGCGGCCGCGCCTTGCTGATCGGCGACGCCGCGCATGCGATCGTGCCCTTCCATGGGCAGGGCATGAATTGCGGTTTCGAGGACGCGGCGGAGCTGGCGGACCTGTTCGCCGCCCAGCCAGGCGATGCCGCGGCCGTGTTCGCGGAGTTCGAGCGCCGGCGCAAGCCGAATGCCGACGCCATCGCACAGATGGCTCTGGAAAACTACGTGGAAATGCGCGATTCGGTCGCCGATCCGCATTACCTGCGCAAGCGCGAGCTAGGCGCGTTGCTGGCCGAGCGATCGCCCACGCATTACTTGCCGCGTTATCGCATGGTCACCTTTACCCACCTTCCGTATGCGTATGCGCTGGAGCGCGGGCGTGCGCAGGACGTGCTGGTGGAGCAGTTGCTGCGGGGGCATGAGGCGGTGGATTCGGTGGATCTGGACGCCGCCGTGCGCACGCTGGAGGCGACGCTGCCGCCGCTGCCGAGGCAGGCGTTCGAGCGGGGGTGAGGTTTCGCTCCGCAGGAATCGCCGACAAGTCGGCTCCCACACAACGCGGCCATACATGGACATCCGCACGGCGGCCCGCAACAATCGTCGGATGACCGCCGCCATCGAACCCCCGATCCTGCTCGAAGCCCGCGCGCTCGGCTTCCTGCGCCAGGACGAGCCGGTGTTCGGACCGTTGGACTTCGCGCTGCGCGCGGGCGAGATCGCCCTCGTCGAAGGCGACAACGGCAGCGGCAAGACCACCCTCATGCGCGTGCTCACGGGCATGCTGCGGCCGGGCGAAGGCGAGGTGCGCCTCGACGGCGCCACTTTCTCGCTCGACACCATGGCCGGGATGGTCGTGTTCCTCGGCCATCATCTCGGGCTCAAGTTCGACCTGTCGCCACGCGAGAACCTCGCCGTGAGCGCCGGCCTCTATGGCCTGCGCGAAGGAGCGGACGCGGGCTCCGCGCTGGCCGAGGTCGGCCTGGCCGGCTTCGAGGACGAGCCCGTGCGGCGTCTATCCGCGGGACAGAAAAAGCGCGCCGCGCTGGCGCGGCTCCTCCTCGTGCCCGCACGCATCTGGCTGCTCGACGAGCCGTATGCGAATCTCGACCGCGAAGGCATCGCCCTGGTCAATCGCCTGCTCGAGCGCCACACCGCGCGCGGTGGCGCGGCCCTGGTGACCAGCCACGGCGCGGTCAGCTTCGCCGGCGGCGAACCCCGACGCATCCGGTTGCACGCGTGAGGCCCGGCAGCACGCCCGCCGCCTGCGCCGCCCTGCTGCGGCGCGACCTCACCCTGGCCTGGCGCCGCCGCGGCGACATCGCGCTGCCCGTGCTGTACGCCGTCATCGTCGCCACCCTGTTCCCGTTCGCGCTGGGCCCCGACCCGGCCCTGCTGTCGCGGATCGCCGGGGGCGTCGTGTTCGTCACCGTGCTGCTCGCCATCCTGCTCTCGCTCGACCAGCTCTTCCGCGCCGACATCGAGGATGGCTCGATGGAGCAGCTGATGCTCGCGCCGCAGCCGCTGGCGCTGCTGGTCGCCATGAAGATCCTCGCGCACTGGGTCACCGCCGCCCTGCCCCTGATCGTGGTGGCGCCGCTGCTGGCGGGCATGCTCAAGCTGCCACCGGAGGTCATCCCCGTGCTGGTCGCCGCGCTGTTGCTCGCCACGCCGCTGCTGAGCCTCATGGGCGCGGTGCTGGTCGCCCTGACGGCGGGAACGAGGCGCTCTGGTATGCTTCTCGCGCTCATGTTGCTGCCGTTGTGCGTGCCGGTCGTGATCTTCGCCGCCGGAGCCGTGGCCGCCGCGCAGGAAGGGCTGCCGTGGATCGCGCCGATCGCCTGGCTGGGAGCGGGGCTCGCCCTGGCGCTCGTCCTCGCGCCGCTGGCCTGCGCCGCCGCGCTACGCATCGCCATGGACACATGAACGCACGCAACCGCACGGTCCCATCGGGGGACTCACGGTGCTTGAACGAACCTGCGACGAGGATCGATGGCTAACTGGGTTCCGCTCTGGCTTCACCGCCTCGGCTCGCCGCCGGTGTTCTACCGTTTCGCCGGTGCCGTGCGCCCGTGGGCGCTCGGTCTCGCGCTGGTGCTGGGCGCGGTCGCGCTGTATGGCGGCCTGTTCATCGCGCCGGCGGATTACCAGCAGGGCGACGCCTACCGCATCATCTTCATCCACGTACCCAGCGCATGGATGAGCCTGTTCATCTATGGCGCGATGGCGGTGGCCGCCTTCATCGGCCTGGTCTGGCGGATCAAGATCGCCGAAACCGTGGCGATGGAATCCGCTCCCATCGGCGCCGCCTTCACCTTCATCACCCTCGTCACCGGCTCGCTCTGGGGCAAGCCGATGTGGGGCACGTGGTGGACCTGGGATGCGCGGCTCACCTCCGAACTGGTGCTGCTCTTCATCTATCTCGGCGTGATCGGCCTGTACCACTCGTTCGAAGACCGTCGCCAGGGTGCCCGCGCGGCCTCCTTCCTGGTGCTGGTGGGCGCGGTCAACGTGCCCATCGTGCACTTCTCGGTGAACTGGTGGAACACGCTGCACCAAGCCTCGACGGTGCGCCTGCTCGGCCCGTCGCATATCGAGGCGAGCATGCTCTGGCCGCTGTTGACCATGATGGCCGCCACCAAGCTTTACTACATCGCCAGCCTGTTCGCCCGCGTCCGCGCCGACCTCGTCGCCTCCGAAGGCGGCAAGGGCTGGGTGCGCGACCTCCTGGCCGGCCGCGCGGGAAACGATCCCGCATGAGCCACGCCTTCGCCATGGGCGACTACGGTTTCTATGTCTGGTCCGCCGTCGCCGTCTTCTTCATCGTCCTCTTGATCGACACGCTGGCCCCGTTGGCCCGGCGCCGCCGCAACCTGCGCGAACTTCGCGCACGGCTCGCGCGCCAGGAAAACCGTCGCCGGCCGGGAACCCCTCCAAGCAATGAATCCGACGCGTAAACGCCGCCTCGCCATCGTGATCTCGGTCGTCGCCGCCGCCGCCGTGGCGGTGGGCCTGACCGTGTTCGCCCTGCAGCGGAACATGAATTACCTGTTCACCCCCAGCCAGGTGCAGGAAGGCCAGGCCACGCAGTACACCACCTTCCGCCTCGGCGGCATGGTGAAATCCGGCTCCATCCAGCGCGCCGCCGACACCTTGAAGGTGAGCTTCATCGTCGTCGACGACGGTGGCGCGATGCCCGTCGAATACACCGGCATCCTCCCGGACCTGTTTCGCGACAACCAGTCCGTGATAGCCACCGGTCGCATGGACAGCGGCCGCTTCATCGCCAGCGAAGTACTCGCCAAGCACGACGAGAACTACATGCCGAAGGAACTCAAGGACGCCATGGCCAAGGCGCACGAGAACCGCAAGATCGACGACAAGAAGGACATGCCACGGTGATCCCCGAACTCGGCCAGTTCGCGCTCGCGCTCGCGTTGCTGCTCGCGCTTGTGCAGGGCGTCTTGCCGATCCTCGGCGCATGGCGCGGCAACGCGGCCTTGATCGCCGTGGCGCGTCCGGCCGCCGCGGGCCAGGGCATCTTCGTGTTCGCCGCCATGGCGATCCTCATCCACGCCTTCCTGCACTACGACTTCTCGGTGGCCTACGTCGCCGACAACTCCAACCTCGCCCTGCCCTGGTACTACCGCATCACGGCGGTATGGGGCGCGCACGAGGGATCGATGTTGCTGTGGGTCTTCATCCTCAACGTCTGGTCGGTCGCGCTGGCCGCCTTCAGCCGTCACCTGCCGCCCGCCTTCGTCGCGCGTGTGCTCGGCGTGCTGGGCCTGATCGGCGTCGGCTTCCTCGCCTTCATCCTGTTCACCTCCAACCCCTTCGTGCGCGAACTGCCAATGCCCGCGGATGGCGGCGACCTCAATCCCGTCCTGCAGGACCCGGGCATGACCTTCCACCCGCCCGTGCTGTACATGGGTTACGTGGGCTTCTCGGTCGCCTTCGCCTTCTCGATCGCAGCCTTGCTCGGCGGCGGCATGGAACAGGCCTGGGTGCGCTGGGCGCGGCCGTGGACGAACGTGGCCTGGGCCTTCCTGACCCTCGGCATCGTCGCCGGCAGCTGGTGGGCCTATGCGGAACTGGGCTGGGGCGGCTGGTGGTTCTGGGACCCGGTGGAGAATGCGTCGTTCATGCCCTGGCTGGTCGGCGTCGCGTTGATCCATGCGCAGGCGGTGACGGAAAAACGCGGCTCGCTTCCCGCGTGGACGGTGCTGCTCTCGTTGTTCGCCTTCTCGCTGTCGTTGCTGGGCACCTTCCTCGTCCGTTCCGGCGTGCTCACCTCGGTGCATGCGTTCGCCTCCGATCCGCGCCGCGGCCTCTACATCCTGGGTTTCCTCATCGTCGTGATCGGCGGATCGCTGCTGCTGTATGCGATCCGCGCGCCCAAGGTGGCCACGGGCAAGCCCTTCGCGCCGCTTTCGCGCGAAACCGGTGTCATGGTCGCCAACCTGCTGTTCACCACGGCGGCGGCGATGGTCTTGCTAGGCACGCTGTTCCCGTTGATCGGCGACGCCTTGAACCTCGGGCGCATCTCGGTCGGACCGCCGTATTTCGGTTTCCTGTTCGTGATGCTGATGGCGCCCGCGGTGCTCTTGCTGCCGTTCGGCCCGTACCTTCGCTGGGGTCGTGCCGAAGGGCGGCAACTCACGGCGATGGCGTTGCGCGCCGGCGTCGCCGCGCTCATCTGCGCGATCGCCGCCGCCTTCTTCGCACAAGGCCATCTGCGCGCGATCGCCGGCGTGGCCGGAGCGGTGTGGATCGGCGCGGGCACGCTGTCCTACGTCATCAAGCGCTGGCGTGAGATGCCGCGGGGGCGGCGTTTTCCCGTGGAAATGGCCGGCATGCTGGTCGCGCACGCAGGTGTGGCGATCTTCGTGATCGGCGTGATGCTTTCCGAATCGCTCAGCGTGGAACGCGACGTGCGCCTCGCGCCCGGACAATCTGAGTCCATCGGCGGTTACGACTTCCGCTTCGACGGCGTCGAGGAAACCGAAGGTCCGAACTGGCGCGCGGACGAAGGCGTCGTCACGATCCTCCGCGACGGCACCACGGTGGGCACGATGCATCCGCAGAAGCGCACCTATTCGCGTGGTCAGGTGCAGACCGAGTCGGCCATCGACGCCGGCCTCTTCCGCGACATCTACGTGGCGCTGGGCGAACCGATGGACGCGAACGACGTGCAGGGCGCGTGGGCCTTGCGCCTGTATCACAAGCCTTTCGTGCGCTGGATCTGGCTCGGCGGCCTGTTCATGATGGCCGGTGGGTTCCTCGCCGCCTGCGAGCGCCGCTTCCGGGCGAAGAAGATTCTCGCCGCCGAAGGCAAGCTCAAGGCGGAGGCGACGCCGGCATGAGCCGCCTGCTTCCCCTGATCGGCTTCCTCCTCCTGGTGAGCCTGTTCGGCTTCGGCATCTGGTGGAACACGCAGCACGACCAGCGCGAGATCGCCTCGCCGCTGATCGACAAGCCCGCACCCGCGTTCGCGCTGCCGGTGCTCGGCGAACCGTCGCGCACCGTGGACAAGGCGTCCCTGCTCGGCAAGCCCTATTTCCTCAACGTGTTCGCCAGCTGGTGCATCGAGTGCGTGCACGAACACCCGATGCTGATGACGGACATGAAGCGGCTCGGCCTCCCCATCGTCGGCTTCAACTACAAGGACGAGCCGGAAGCCGCCACGACGTGGCTGTCCGAGCACGGCAATCCCTTCGATGTGATCGTCGCCGACCGCGACGGACGCGCAGGCATCGATTTCGGCGTCTACGCGGCACCGGAAACCTTCCTGATCGATGCGAAGGGCGTGATCCGCTACAAGCGCATCGGCCCGATCACCCCCGAGGTGATCGAGAAGGAAATTCGTCCCGCTCTCGTCGCACTGGCGAAGGAAACGCCATGATCCGCCGCGCCCTTCTCTGGCTGGTGCTTTGCCTGCTGCCCGTCGTGGCCTGCGCGCAAGCCATCCAGCCCCTGCCGTTCCATGATCGCGCGGAAGAGGTACGTTTCCAGAAGCTGACCTCCGAACTGCGCTGCCCGATGTGCCAGAACGAAACACTGGCCGACTCCAACGCGCCGATCGCGCACGACCTGCGCCGGCAGGTGTTCGAGATGATCCAGGCGGGCAAGAGCGACGACGAGATCAAGACCTACCTCGTCGACCGCTACTCGCAGTTCGTGCTTTACAAGCCGCCGGTCGAACCGTCCACCTGGCTGCTCTGGTTCGGCCCGCTCGCCCTGCTCACCGCCGGTGCGATCGTCGTCGCCGTGCAGGTACGCCGCCGCGCACGACAGAATCCCACCGTCGGCACGCCGGCCAACGACACCGAGGACGACTGGTGACACTCGCGTTCTATCTCGTCGCGGCGGCGATGCTCGCCCTCGCGCTCGCCCTGCTGCTCGTTCCGCTCGTTCGCCAGGGCCGCCTGCATGGCCGTCCGCGCGGTGTGTTCGCATGGGTGGTGGTCATTGCCCTGGTCCTGCCGCTGGGCAGCGCCGGCATCTACTTGCTCGTCGGTACGCCGTCGACCCTCGGTGGCGTCGAGCCGGCGAAGGAAATGACCGTCGGCGAAGCCATCGACAGCCTGCTGGCGCGCCTCAAGGAGCATCCCGACGACGCCCAGGGCTGGGTCCTGCTCGGCCAGACCTACAGCATGCTCAAGCAAGCACCCGATGCGCGCGACGCGTACGGCCGCGCCTTGAAAGCCGACCCGAAGAATGTCGCGGCGATGGTCGGATGGGCGGAAGCGGACTCACTCGTGCGGCCGGATCACCGCATCGAAGGCCGTGCCATGGATCTGCTCACCGGTGCGCTGGCCCTCGAACCGCAGAGCCAGCGGGCCTTGTGGCTGCTCGGCATCGCGCAGTTCCAGCAAGAACGCTACACCGACGCCGCGGCCACCTGGCGCAAGCTGCAACCGCTGCTCGACCCGGATTCCAACGTGGCCCAGGCCGTGGCCCAGCAGATCGCCCTTGCCGACAAGCGCGCCGCGAACAAGCCCATGTAACGAACGGC
>Ga0182008_10002090_pt1 | contig 12753 bp, 6 predicted proteins | sample Sormic07211129_1_FD_120482 | JGI IMG/M metagenome (GOLD analysis project Ga0182008, IMG submission 120482) | Rhizosphere microbial communities from Sorghum bicolor, Mead, Nebraska, USA - 072115-129_1 metaG | ecosystem: Host-associated > Plants > Roots > Rhizosphere | place: USA: Nebraska...
GCACTGGAGCGCCTGCCACAGGCATCCTCGGTCGAAGATTACGAAGCCCTGTTGCCGTGGAACTGCAAGCCTCGACCCCACAGCTAAACGCGCCGCCCACTTTTGACTAGGTGGGGTTTATGGAGCGCTTACGATCAAAAGGCTCGCGCACAAATCAGCCATGAACTAGGGCACGGTCGAATCGACGTGGTCTCGGCCTACATCGGTGGTCGAGCATGAACAAGACATTCGACATGGAGCTGTTCCTAGCCGGAGTGCTGACTGGCGCACATGCCACACGCCAGCGTCACATAAGCCAAGCCAAAGCTATCCAAGTAGCCATTGCTGATCGCTGGCACCGCGATAACCCGTGGACCTGGCAAAGAAAACATCTTGTTTGGTTTATCAACCACAGAATAGAACGGTATGCAGGATCAACGCAGTATTACTATCTATTGACCATAAAGCTAATAAGCCAACGCTTAGAAAAAGCGTGGAGTTTTCTGACTGACTATAAAGACCTGAAAGCTAACGACAAGAGTTTTCAATCTAGAAATTAAATCAGTGATACTTCACCAGCACGTGCAATGCAACGGAACAAAATATAAAATCACCCAACAGCTAGATTTGACGCTCAGTCAATATACTTTGCAAATAGCCAGCCAACCCATCAAGATCAGGATAAATAAAAGCTTGATGAATACCAAACAATCTTAACTCTCTCCGTATTTCTTCACGCGCAGAGCATGGTATTCTATATTTCCTAATAGCTGAATTCTTCAATCTTTCATCGAGTGGCTGCTTGGGGTCCGGCTGTATAGTAAAAACTCCCGATTGAGCTCTGATTCTGTGTGTAACATGGGGCGGCTTATAGATCCCGACGTATTGGTGCTTAAGTGGCTTGCGCACTACATTTGTATCAATGAACGCAGACTTTATAGTTAAAAAATAAAATGCTGCATCACCTTGATATGTCGGAACTGCCAACTGTTCTCTCTGAACTTCAATATTACCCATCGGCTCCGCAACAGCAAAATAAAGCGCCACTAAGGGATTGGTTGACCAATCCAAAAGCCGAGTAGGCAATCCGTGATGCTGAGCAAGCGCGAGCCACTCCCACTCGTTTAACGGTGAAGAGTTTACCAAACCAATTGCTTGATTTTTGAACCTTTCAAGTATTGTATTTTCATCGTAGTATCCGAGTGGTAATATAGACCTGATTATCCTACCCACCTTGGGGATCAACGAATAATAATCCCGCCCCTCTCCACGAAAAAAATATCTTTCATCTGGCGTTATACCTCGTACGATAGATCTAAACTCATCAAATGATTTTATTTCGCCCGCGAATTCCATTTGCACGCCCTCAAGATCAAATCGCACTTCATAACTATTTGTAACAGATCACCCGCTTAGCGATGCTGTGATTTCCCCCTGCTCGAATGAGTACTCGAGGAGAGGAGATCACTAATCAATTAGTCACTTCCACAACTCAATCGTAGGCTCATCCCTGGTTGAATAGCGACCAACTGTATAGGAAATATTATCTAGCTCCGGATCAATCATAGCAGTTGCGTAAATTATTTGATGTTTCGCCTTAAGCTTGGCTGATCGTTGAACCAGTAGTCGCTGGAAATTCTGACTCCTAACCTCTTCAACCCCCATATTCTCCAACGTATCAATCATGCAGAAGCGAGGATGCCTGAAAAATTCTTCATCGCTTGCAGCAGCAGTAAACCCAGCAAAAAAACTACTCTTCAATATAGCTCGAGAGCTTGCAGAAAAATAACTTTGACCGTCGACTGTCATTCTATTTTTCTCAAATGAAAAACTCAAACCTTTGGCATTTTCAAAAGAATCCTGTCGACGAAGGTCATTATGAAGGAGGTATTTCACCTCTTCTGAGATCAACAAATATGCCCTGTTAAGCCTGTCTTGCTGGGCATACTTTAGCTTTTCATTCTCATCCTCAAGCGAGGTAATCTTGAATTGCAACTCTACTTTTCGCTGCGATAGGCTGGATATGACACCTGCCATCTTTGACTTCTGATCGAAGTCCTCAATCATGCGATCTATATATCCTAACTTACGCTGCAATTCCCTTAACGATTGCTGGCTCTCTGTTGAGGGTCTCTTAAGCATGGAAGAAAGTTTTTGAGCAGACAACTTCCATTCTTTACCCAAACTATCTCGATCCGTTTCTAACTGTAACAACCGCTCTCTACGCCGTCCCTGCAAAACTTCTGACTGTTTTATCTGCACTGCTGACTCATTCACAAGCCCTGCAATCCGTGCTGCGACCTGCTCCGAGTTGTACGGTGTCTTGCACAAATGGCATGCATAAGACATAGATTCTTCTTCGCTATCTAAGATACTGAAGCATGCCGGGCAAGAATGAAATCTCACCTCTTCCAAATGCTTAGCAACCACCGCAGAATCACGTAAGTTATTGACCTTTTCCTTTAAACCATTAACAAATGCGTTTGAATCGGCAATGTCGAGTATCAACGAGTCGATTGCCTGCTTGACTTTTGCTATTTCAACTTGCTTTTGCCTAACGAAATCATAACACTCCTCCTGCTCCCTCATACTGATGGGCTCAGTCGAAACAGATGCTATTTTCCTTTCAAGAGAGTCAATTTCTTCTTCCACTTGACGCTTTTGCTTTAATAGCTCTTCACGCTCGGCCAGGAGCCAATCCGCAGTCACCACCTCTTGTTCTGCCTTTCCCAGAACAACGAACAAATTACGCAATTGCGAATCAATTTTATCAAACTCTTTTCGCAAAGACTTTAAGGCTTGAGAATTCTCATATAAATCATTAGCATAAGCTCCGCACAGTAGCCGACCAATTGTGTCTCTCGTATCCTTTTGCTCAAACTGCTCAAATCTAAAAATCTCATCAACCGGACTTAATTGATCAGCATAAAGTAAACGGAGCACCTGATGCATCGTGATATTCCCGGAGACCTCCAAGGAGACATCAGGCATCCCGAGCAATCTAAATATCACCTGAGAAAAACTTTCAGTCGTTAGAGATCGACGATATGGATATCTATTCCAAACATTAGCTGGTTGTTTCAATGAGAGATCGTACGAACCACTAAACATATCCATCGGAGAGCCCGATGACTCCGATATATCTCTAGCTAATGTCACGACCATTCCATTAAGCTCGACCTCCAGATATACACGAGTGCACAAAAGCGCAGCAGCGCTCCAATCCGTAAGGTCACCTCCTAGCCCATAGTATATAAAATTCAGTATTGTCGACTTCCCTGATGCATTTTCCCCACGAATCACATTTACTCCAGGGTGGAGTCTTTCGTCATATACCGGCTTCGCTCCCTTAATGACGACAAGCCGCTTAACTATTAGCACCGGCTCAAATTGTGTCATATCGATACTCCAGCAATCCTGTCCTGGCCTTCAATCCATCGCGCCCATACATGGAATACTCAGTGGTTAGCACTCTGATGAATTCAACTAATATGGACTGTTCAGAATTCAGTTCATTGATCCGCACAGAAATTTCAGGCGCAGCTATTTTCCCTGTCGACTTTATTATCTTATGCGCATATTTATCGACAGCTAAGTAACCATTATCAGCCAATGTATCTAATGCAGCTACTTGTATATTCTGCATTCGGCTAAACAACACAAAAGAACTAGGAAGTTCACCGTATGGCTTCAGTTGCATAAAGTCTGACGCTACCCGCTTGTATTTTCGATGCCCAGCGAGGAGCTTTATCTCTCCGGCCCGGAATGGAAACAGCAGATAAAAATCTAAAATCCGTGCCTGATCTATAGTCAACTCGCCTAATTCTTTAGTAATATCTATAAGCCGAAGGAACCTAAACGACGCGTGAAAAGGGTCGAAAGCTGCTTGAAAGGTAATCTGGATCATTTGTGCCACCGCACGTAGCATTGCTCCGCTAGCCAATAAACCATACCCATTGCGACACTATGATCCATAGACAATACGCCTACACCGCAATCATTAATGGTTGGCTCTATGATTCTATAATCGACTAATTCATTAACTTCTAGTGTCGACAACCCATCAATTTGCGGATAAATAAAACTTTGGAAGTTGTACTCAACCCTTGCCAAGAGACAGGCGAGAATCTCTTGCGCCGAGGCATAATGCGAGTATCGCTCTAATAACTTTGAAAAAAGCTCTTTCTTTTCAAGAGCATCGAAAAGCTCATACTCCCGCCCACCAGCCTTGAGCTTTGCTTCTAAGCCTTCCACCCCATCGATTGTACGCTTTTTATGAAATCTACTAAGGCTATCTAACGTATCTCTAACTCGTTCGTTTGACTCAATTTCTTTAGTCAGCTTCGCAAGAAGCACTTCAATTTTACCAGTTGCCTTGGAAGGCAATATATTAAAATTGGTTACCTTGTCGCCCGCTACAACATCGACGCCCGCAGAAGCGCCCTTCTGATTCACAACAGTTGGAAAATTAACCATTGTTACCAATCCAGCGCTAATTTTTTCGGGTAGTTTTGTTTCCGCCGACTACATCTCCTCCAGCCCGAGCTTTACTTTGGTCAATGACCGAGCCGCCATTTTTTACACTATTTCGGGTTAAGGTGAAGGTTAGGGCTGCACCACCCAATGCCCCAGCTGCGAAACTGATAATTTCAGAAAGGTGCTGCATGACCACATCCATGAGTGAATCTCCCAAAAGACATCAAAATGCCATCGTATACGGAAAGCGCCTTGAACGTACAGCAGGCCTGACATCTCATCCGTGGGCTTGACGAGCGCTGACTCATCGAAGCTCACTCCTCCCTCACCTCCACGCCGCGCCCCATGCGGTACTTGGCATCGTAGCTGATGATGCAATCCAACTCCTCTTCCGTGAATCCGTAGTGGTGCGCCAGCACCATGTCAATTTCGTCGATGATCGTCTTGGATTTGCTCGGCCAGAACTCGTCGTATTCGACCGCACCAGTCATCTCTGACACTGCACGGCGGCGGACTGCGTTTTTCTTCAGGTCACACATCAGCCGTTGTCCAATGAGAGCCATCTCCTTGCCACATCGCTTGTGCGCATCATCGAGATCAACAGGGAACTGAAGGACGAACTCCTTTCCACAGTGGAAGCAGTCTCCCAATGCAATGAAGTAGAAGAAGAAAGTCGAGCTGTTTAGAACTGCTGACGCGAGGTCAGCGCGCTCGGTGGACGAAAAGAGGTAGGGTTTGTAGTCCTCCGACTTCTTCGCGCCATCAGTGGCGTTGCTGAAGTGAGGAACGAAGTCAAAGCACTTCACAAACATCGTTATTACGCGGTGGACGTAGATCGTCATTCCGCTCTTGGACACGAATCGCATGAGTGGCGATCTGGACAGCAGCTTCGTGAAGGCGCTGCGACCGAGCTCAGTCCCGAGTTTTGGAAACAGTTGCAAATACCACAGGCGGCGCGGCACCTCCGCGTACGTGATACCTGTGAATAGGGTTGAGCGGCCATCAGCAAACCACTTCAGATACCGGCTTGACCGGAGCGAGAATGATGACCCGCCGACTCCCAAGAGTATGTTCAGGCGAAGTTTCACCCCCTCAAAAAGTTTGGATGGGTTCGCGTCACCCGAATAGTGGCTGATCCACGTACTACCCAGGCGCGATTCGAGTACAGTGCGCATCTCCTGCATCCGCTCGGTGCAGGAAAGACTCAGAGGGATGATTACTCCAGTCCGAAAGAACCGGGTTCCAAGCGCGGCAAACCGTTCCAGCATGGGACAGTAGAGGTTGCCACATGCGACGGTTCGCAGGTGTCGAATAGAGTAGTCTCGTAGTTTGGAGATTTCGACATACGGCGGATTTCCTATGATCACATCAAATCCGCCCCGATCCATAATTCCATAGAACTCCACAAACCAGTGGAACGGCTGATGTGACTTCAGCCACGTGGCGAAGACTTGCTTCTTCGAAGGCTCCACACCGTACTCGCTCGCGAGATGACGGTTGAGCTCATCATCCAGAGCCTTGAGGTGCCGGTGCAACTCCTGCTTGTCCTCGGCGGGAACGGAGCCGTCGCCCTCAACCTGTCGTGAACGGAACGCGTCAAAGGCCTGCTGCAGGTCGGCGGCCTTGACCGCGATCGTCTCGGCGGTATTACCAAAGTCGAGCTTGCTGGCAACCGCCTGCTTCACTGCGTCAAGCGTCGCATACCCAACTAGGGTGTTACCAGCGCGGATATTGAAGTCGATGTCCGGCAGGGGCTCTATCCCGAGATTATCGCGGTTCGCATCAGGCTCCACTTGGGCGGCGAGCTTGAGGAACAGGCGGAGCTTACAGATCTCGACCGCCTCTTTCATGATGTCCACGCCGAAGAGGTTATTAAGGATGATGCTCTTGAAGATGAAGTAGCGGCGATTGGGATGGCCTGCGACGCGCTCCAGAACCTTCCGGAAGTCGGAAAACTTCTCCGGACGACGCTCCTCGCCGGACCGGGCCAGATCTTCGACGAAGGCCTCCATGCGGTCGAGGCACGCTTCGTAGAGCGGTTCTAGGATATTGAGGGCGGCGAACAGGAACGCGCCTGAGCCGCACGTCGGGTCGAGAATCGTGACCTTCTCGATCGCATGCCAGAAGGCACGGAGCAGGTCTGGACCTTCGCAGTTCTCGATGGCGTCCTGGGCGAACTGGCGGATGTCGAGGTTGAGGGTGACGAGGTCGTTGATGTCGCGCACGTCGCCGCCGGCAAGCTTGGTCTTGATCTCCTCGTAACGCGTGCGACGCTCGATGACTTCCCGCCAGGTCTCCGTTGGAAGCGCGTGCGTCGCTGGAGCCCGCTTGTTCCAGCTCTTGCGCAAATCCAGGGTCTTTACCGGGCCCTCACTGACAGGCTGGTGCAGTGTCGGAGGATTGAGTCCAAGCGCGATGTCCCCGGGCAGTTCGTGGGGCATCTCGAGCGGCTCCCCCTGTACGGCATAATCGGGTCGGTACGTCCACGTCACCCCGTGCCGAACGGACTTGTAGACATAGCGGTCGGGATCGTCCCGTAGCAGGTCCCAGACGGTGGGGCCTTTGGCGTTCTCGAACGCGACCTTGCACTCGGCGCGGGCGGTGTCGAAGAGGAAGGGCAACACCGTGTTCTTGCTGATGTACTCGGTAATGTCCTCCTTCGTGTAGTACGCCCCCATTTGCTTCTGGTTGATGTACTTCTCGAAGATGCAGCCCAGCACATCGGGGTTGATCTCGTTGTCGGCCCGAAGCGGCCGCTCGTCCAGATGCCACTGGTACTGGTCGAAATAGTCGAAGATGCGCTCGAAGGCCTTATCGGGGATCTGGACGGTCTTACCATAGCAATCGGACTTCTCCAGTTCATGGACGTCGAACAGGCCACCGTTGAGATATGGAATGCGGCCGACGAGAGTTTCGAGTTCCTGCGTCCGCACTTTTCCGCCCAGACCTTCATGGAAGAGACGAAGAAGGAAGTACCGGTAGAAAGAGTAGAACTTGTTCTTGCCGTGTTCGGCCCGCATGCGGGTGAGCCGGTTGCGGAGGTAGTCTTGGTCGCCGTCCAGGAAACCCTTCCTCTGGATGAAATAGACGAACATCAACCGGTTCAACATCACCGAGGCATACCACTCGCGATCGGCGCTCCCCGTGATGCCGGTGATGAACTTGAGAAATTCCGCATGCTCCTTCTGGAAGTGATCGTAGAATCGCTTGGTGACTCTCTCGACGTCGAACCCGGCTCGAGCGCGTCGGGTGACGTCAGGGAGGGAGAGCCGATCCTCTTCCTCCAGGGTGAACGCGATGACGCCGAGCTTCTGCAGCAAGGCATCGCCGGGCTGGGACCGGTGAAAGGTGTGCTCCCGGCATGCAGCGGGCTTTCCGGGCTCCCGTTTCACCCACTGCCAAACCTGGATCTCGCTCGTGGCATCGGTGAAAATGATGAGGTGCTCGTGCGCTGACTTGGCGACCTGGTGTTCGATCTTCCGGCGCTGGCTGTAGTCGGGCAGGCGCTGGCCTGGCGGTGTAGGACACTGATAGGCGACCATTCCGCGCTTCTGCGCCAACGCACGCAGATTCAGCGTCGAGCCGTCAACGGTGACTTTCAGTATCGCGTTGTGACGATCCCAGCCCAGCTCTTCGATGAAGAGTTCGCGAAAATCGCCCTTGGCGAGTTGTTCCCGTGCGCGAGTAGTGTTCAGGGTCATCGCCGTGCCTCAGCCTCTTGCGTTCTCGGCCGGTGCCAGCCCGAGCGAGCAAATGATCTGTGCCTCCGCGGACTGCTCCTCCTCGTGGACCAGGCACAGCCGATCATCATCGCGGAGCGCCATCACCAGCTCGGCCAGCTTGTCGTCCAAGATCCCTGCACGCAGCTGCCGATTCAGGGTGTCCGTGGCCGATTGGCGAAGGGTAAAACGGTAGATCTCCTCGATAGCCTTCGCGAGCTCGGGCGACTGGAACAACGTGCCCTTGACCTGCTCCGCGTAGCGCTTCAGGCGCTCGTAGGTCCGGAACCGGGCCCCGGTTGGGCGGCCCAACTGCCCCCCGACTGACTTCTCTTCGGACACGACGAAGTCAAGGGCTTTCCTCACGAGATCATGGTGATTGGGTTGCCGCTGTAACGTGGCCGTGTCCGGGGCGCACTCTGCGGCCTTCAGAATCTCGAACTGCGACTCCGTCACATTGTTGCCGGTCTTGTCGACCCAGGCGAGCGCGTCACTGCCCTCGGCAGTTCGAAGATATACGAGCACCCCATGCGGCCTCCGCTCAGTGGCTTCATAGGGCCGAGTCGAAAAGACGACCGGCGGAAGTGCCGGGATAGCTCTCTGCAAGTCTGGATCGCGGTCGATGGCGTTCTTCCAGATCTGGTAGGCGTAGGAGGCGAGGTCCACCTCGGTCTCGGCTTCCCCATCGAGGATGCCAGCCTTCTCGTGGTAGAGATCAAAGAGTTTTTGGCGTTCCTTCTCGTCCTCGAAGAATGCCTCATCTGTTCCGACGACCTCGGCGTTCTCGTGGAGCCGCTGGCGAACCCGCGCCCGGAGGTGAATCAGGTTCTCGACACCATCAGCCGGCAGAAATGAATAGCAGAGGATCCTCTCCGACTTCTGTCCGATGCGGTCCACACGACCCGCCCGCTGAACGAGCCTGATGATGGCCCACGGGAGGTCGAAGTTGACGATGATGGCGCCGTCCTGCAGGTTCTGCCCCTCGCTGAGGACGTCTGTCGCGAGGAGGACACGCAGCTCCTGGTCGGGAGGAACGCGGTCACGCTTCTTGTTGCTTTCCGGACTGAAGCGCCAGGCGTAGCTCGTGGGATCCTCGTCGTCGCCCGTGACTCCAGCTATGCGCTTGACGCCTCGCGCGCGCAGATGCGCTTCGAGGTAACGAACCGTGTCCGCGAACTGAGTGAACACGATGATCTTCTCGCGCGGATGCCACTTCTCGAGGAGATTGCAGAGCGCCGAGAGCTTGGCGTCTTTTTGGGGGTTCCAGTCCCCACATCGTTTCCGAACATCGAGCAAACTGGCTGCATCCGCCGCGAGATCTGTAGCAAGCGATTTCACGAACAGGCCCGCACTCAGCCACTTGAAGCGCCTTTGGAAATGGCTGGCGTACGCCTCGTAGAGCTCGGCTGCCCGCCTCTTGAAGTCATCCACGCCGCGGAGGGCCACACCTTGCCGAGCGGGCTGACCATCGCCATTGTCGTCCTCGAAAAACTCGGCCGTGGCCGCCTCGTCGTCCACGTCCTCGTCGTAGTTGCCGGCGTCGAGAAGGCCGGAATCCTGCGTTCCCAGCGGCACGGGCAAGGAATGCTCGATGGCGTGCAAGAAGACGTAATTGCGGAGTATGTGTCGCTCGATGGATTGCTGGAACGCCTCGCCACTGCTCTCAAGGCGCTTGAATAGGTTTGTGCGGCAGAAGCCCATCAACCGCTTGCCAGCGCGCGATAGGCCCTGCAACTGCTTCGCCTCCGCAGGTGTGGGCGCCTTGTGCGGCGTGGCAGCCACGTAATTCGCGAGCCCATAACGGGGCAGGTTCAGCCCGTTGATTGTCGCCACCACGTCCGGTGCGTACAGTCGCGCGTACTGATCCGAAGGATCCTTCTCGTCGATACAAAATGTGACCGTCTTGGGAATGCGCTCCGGGAAGTACGAGCGTGTACCGTCCTCGAAGGTCAGAAACTTGCGGCCGCTCGCGGGGTCGGTGGCAGCGTAGTTGTCCTGGATGAAGCTTCGCGTGCGGCGCACCATGTACAGCCGCATCAACTCGCGCCAATCGTCCACATGGTCGCTCTTCTCGAACGCGGCAAGGGAGCGGACCGGTGACTGATGGCGGCGGATGAACTCGGTCTCACCAAGTGCACGGAGCAGGTGTTCGGGCCGAATGCCGAGGTCCTTGTCCTCGGGCACGAACAGCCGCAGCTGGCTCGAGAGGTCGAGGTATGTCTTGTTGTACGGCGTCGCAGAAAGGAGAATGCACTTGCTCTCGTTCTCCTGGATATATTCCTGGATCGCCCGGTAGCGTTTGCCCTCGCGATTGCGGAGGTTCTGGCTCTCGTCGATCAGTACCACCCGATAGCGACGAAGCTCCGGAAGCTCCCGCGATGCGCGCGTGACGGAGAGGACCTTAGCGAGGAGCCGATACTCGGCGACGTATTCCTCCCACATCTTCACGAGGTTCTTGGGGCAGATGATCAGCGTCTCGGTGTAGTAATCATCCTGAAAGATCTTGGCGAGGGCAGACGCCATCAGTGTCTTCCCCAGACCCACGACGTCACCGATCAACACCCCTCCGCGCTTGTTCAGGTGATGTGCGGCAATCTTGACTGCGGCGACCTGGTAGTCGAATAAGCGGTTGCCGAACTCAGGAGGGATGCGGAACTCAGAGAGCCCTGCGCGCGCCTCCCGCGAGAGGTGGTAGGCCATCTTCACGTAAATGTGGTATGGCGCCAGCGCCTCTTCGCGCGCCCAGCTCTCGCCAATGACCTGAACGAGTTCTTCGCTGATGTCGACACACCAATGATCGCTCCACCGATCCTCGAACCATTTCGCCAGCTTCGTGGCTGCATCGTGATCAAGGACGTCGACATTCAATTCGCCTTGATGCGAGAGGCCTGACAGGGTGAGGTTGCTGCTTCCGAGGTAGCCGACAACCGGATTGACGGGGTCGGTGCGGAAGAGCAGGTAAAGCTTGGCGTGAAGCGGATGCCGGAGATATAACTTTACGACCACCTTGCCGGCCTTCAGTTGCCCAGCGAGGCGGCGTAACCCGGCTTCATCAGCGTTCGTGGGCACACCAAAGGTCAGCTGGTTCCGAAACTCCTCCGCGAGCTTCTTCTTGAGTCGTAGTGCCGCCTGGTTGTCGAGCTGATCTTGGCCCTGCGCGGCGACGCTCAGCGCGGTGCGCAGTTCCTCCTGCGGCAGACGCTGCATTCCTACGAGAAGCCGACACTGGTTTCCACCCCCACCCGGCCACTTCTCAACAAGATCGTCGATGGCCTTCCACCCGCGGAGGTTGAAGTAGCCTACGCAGAAATCTGTGCGATCCGCGATGTCCAGTGTCGCGCGCAGGGCGGGAAGGAGCTTATCGTGGATGTTGTCGAAGATTCTGGGCATCAGCTCTCTGCTCTTGGGTCCCTATGACGATGCCCGCCGGTGGGTTGCTGGTCGATCACCGACATTGCTCCTTCAAACGTCTAACGAATTGCGCCTATCTGCCGCCCCTCCCAACCCAGCGTAGATCAAAGCGCTCATGGCGGTAGATAAACGCTACTCCTTGAACTAAACCGCTATCGCGTGGTGTGGTCCTGCACCTGTTGTAATCAAGTTTTCCGGACACCAAGATAGGTGCTTTGCCAATAGATTCCGTTCAAAGACACCAAGGGATGGTCAGAAAAAACAACCATTAGGGTTTTCTTTTCCTATTCTGAAAAAAATCATACAGTGCAGCGCGAACGAAGGGCTAGAAAGGCAGGAAGTAACAAAAAACAGAATTAACCGAACGGAGGAATAGCTATTCCGATCGTCACTGAACAGGTATAGTCAGAAAACAACGCCCCATCTAAATATCTATACATCCCGTGATGTATAACTTCACTATAAGGCGGCATGCCGTGGAAAGTATGCTCACAGCATGATGTTGCAGAACACTTCCTGCAACATTGTAAGCCTTGTTTACCAGATGCTCATTACTACGAACGCAACACTACTCGAGTAGAGACGCGACGTGGACGGTAATTCAAGGCTGCTCAATTCGGCAGCGACCCAAGTAAAGTTAGTACAATGCCATCATTCTGTCCAATGACTGCTTGCCGATTTCTTCCCGTCACCACTAACGGTTCTGAATAGGTAGCATTTGAGCTGAGAGGGTCGAGTACTAGGACTTTTTACGAATCGAGCTCTCAGGATCCGATTTGATTGTCTGAAGGTGATTGGTTAGAGCGATAGCGTCCTGAAGCCAAGAGATATCCCAAGTTCGATTCCACTGAAATCCATAACTAGCTGATCCATAAATAGTTACTGGTTGGGGTACAACAAAATTTCCACAGCTTTCCAGACCCGCAGAAAATCTAGGCTACGCGCTATCTACCGTTCGTCTGGTGCCGCACCATACAAAACAAAGCCCTCGTAGAAATACGAGGGCTTTGTTGTTTCTGGCATCTAGAGAGGCGGCCCTTGTAGATACCGTCTTAACCCTCCCCTGCGCCAAATCTACCTGCACACCGCCCCATCACAATTTCACTTCAGCGCTAAGCACTTAACTGCCTAATCCAGTCAAGACTCGCCACGGTAGAACCGGAAGGAC
>Ga0182008_10002092_pt1 | contig 12746 bp, 14 predicted proteins | sample Sormic07211129_1_FD_120482 | JGI IMG/M metagenome (GOLD analysis project Ga0182008, IMG submission 120482) | Rhizosphere microbial communities from Sorghum bicolor, Mead, Nebraska, USA - 072115-129_1 metaG | ecosystem: Host-associated > Plants > Roots > Rhizosphere | place: USA: Nebraska...
AGCCCAGTTTTCTGTAGGAAGTCTTGTCTTGTTCGGGAAAGTCCGTCAGGTATTCGCCCCACTGATGGAACGGCCGTTATGGATCGGCTCTATAGAAGAGACTGAATCCGAACACCGACTTTTCAACAGAATCGGCCAGAAGCAGCCATTCAGTACGTTTACGAAAGTAGGTCGATTCAGTAGTTCCAACCTTGTTTGAATTGACCGCAGGCCAGCAGCGATTATTACCCCGTTCAAAATAATCTCACTAAGTGGCCAAGGAACATGAACGCCCGACAGCCTGAAGCTTCTTCATTTGAGTTTTGAGCTTGAGCGATTCTCTCTTTTAGCCGCACCGCACTGAGCTACTGAACAATCCAGACGCCCGCTCCATGATGACACGGGAATCATCGGCTACAACGTGCAGAGCCATCAGCAGAGCCTTGGACTACAGCCTGAAACGCTGGACTGCGCTGTCGCGCTATCTCGAAGACGGGGCCTTGCCCAGTAATTGGGCCGAGAACCAGATCCGGTCGTGGGTCGTAAGAACTAGCTTTTGCAGGTTCGCTGCGCAGCGGCAAACGGGCGGCGGCGATCATGAATTTGATCCAGTCAGCGCGACTCAACAGGCATGATCCATATGCTTATTTGAAGGACGTCCTCACGCGCTTGCCGACGCAGCGGGCCAGTAATATTGCGCAGTTGCTGGCGCATAACTGGCAACCGATTTAGTTGCGAAAGACGGGGCGGCACCAACAGCTGTCGCAGTATAAAAAATAGCCAGCGTAAAAAGGGTTGTGTAAATCTTTCTGGATCTATCTATCTTCATAGCCGTTCAATGTCGGGAGAAATAAATGGAGAAGAAGATGACAGCTGAATTATCTGGTTGATATAAGAAGATTCTTAAAATCAAAAGCGTCGAGCTAACAGGGTTTAGTGCGCATTCGTAAAAGCGTCCGTCGCTGTAAGATACTGTAACAACTTCAATTTGGCATGAAATGCAATTGCAAGTCCAATAGACCCTTTACAGGGAGACAGCCATGCTTACCACTCAACTGATTCTGTTGGTCGTTTTTGGAATCGTCGTCACCGCCTGGGGTGCCAGACTAGATATAAATAATCACAGAAAGGAAAAAGAAGCTCAGCGAGCACAGAACAACGATCAGCACTAATCCCGCGTCATAAGCAACTAATAAAAGATTGGCGCTAGTTGAGTTCCCCTCTTTTAGTCTCGGCTGTTGGTGCCAGCTCCTCCCGCAACCCAAATAATAATGCCATCGGCACACGGTACGCCCTTGTTGCTGACTACGCGCTGAAACGCACGCTTGAGGTTGGCGGGTGCAAGCACCCGCGCCATAAGCGTGTCCGGCTCCACGTTCGTCCACGTCACAGACGCCGTCGATGCTTGACCCTGTCAGAGTCTTCCTCGGATACCGTCCGGGACTCGAAGTAACAGTTTTCTTTTGGAAAATGATCTGCGATTCTCATGCTTCCTTCAGATTCGCAGTCACCCGCGATACCCTTGCCTCTGGCTTCTTCCCCTTGCCGGGAGTGCAGAGAGTTTCACCACCAAGTCACCAGCGAGGCCACCACAGCCAAGCTGGTTGCGCTTGCGCGCAACGCGCCATGCCTGGCGCACAAGCAAAAAACGCCCGTTTTATCGGGCGCTAAATTAAACACCAATTCCAAGTGAGCCGAGTATAAAAGAACTGAATGTCGGGAACAGTTCGAATGATCAGATATCGGGCTGTTGCTTCTGTTCAGTAGTGTCTGCTGCGGAAGAACCGTTGTGTTTGGTCTGAGCTGCCAAGGCCTTTTGCGCGGCTTCAACGTGGGCCTCCACCTGGCTGGCCTGAAACGCCTCCCAACGGGCGCGGGCCCGGTCAGAACCGTCTTCGGCAAAGGCAGCAACAGAGATAACGGACAATAGGCCGGCCAGGACAAGGGTGGACAGTTTCATAGAATAAATTTCCTGAGGTAATAACGGTGGGTGCCGCTTGGGCTATATGAAATTTATGAATGGCACTTTTGGAAGTGTCGTTATTAATTGACCGCTAAGCGATCATCAGTTTTCGTTCGGGCAACTTCCTTGAACCAGATAGTCCAAAACATGCTCCCGCCCCTGATGGTCCAGGTAATCGAGACGTGCGGGAATCACTCCGCACTGGCCCGAGATATCAGTAACTGATATGACTTTTGCGATATCCATAGAAACATAGAAGCCAGTCTTGTCGTGAATCACCGGTGAGTTCTCGGTAGTATCGGCAAAAACTGAACCGCTGGCGAGCAAGGTAGCAAATCCAAGCATAAACGATTTCATTGAATTATCTCTCTATTGGTTTAGTTTCTTGCTAGCTGACAATTGCCTACAGCAACTAATCCGACACAAATAATCTACGAACAGAACAATGGCAAAGTTGTAGTGCAATCTCGCCCCACCTTAAGATTCATGAGGCGTAACTGCATGAGATGTGTAGGGCTAATGAGCCGGACACTCACAATTGGGATACCGCCTAGAAAAGTCTGATTCCCCATCGGGGTAAACGGGGGAACGACCTCCAGGGACAAGTTCAGCGCGAAAAAAGGGACGAGAAATGACCATGGTATTTCCATTAGCAAGTAATGCGGGATAGGGCGGTGATTGATTCAAATTCATCCTTCCACTTTCACCCGATATGCACGATGACATTTTTCGCATGTGCGCCATGCCCTATCGGCATGGCTTGAGTCCCCGTGCCCAACGAGATAGTGAAATCTACCCACACGGAAACATCGTGTTAATGCATACCAAAAAGGCATGCGACCTATCAAAAACAAGCAATGGTGCATATGTCGGCTGTAGATGACGATGTGTCACACCTCATTGGTGCTGCTTGGCACCACTCGGTGCCCTGCACATTCAACTTCAGTCCGTTTGGAGCTTCACTGTGAAAAAAATCTTGCGAATCGCCACCGCTCTTAGCTTGGCGGCACTCTCCTGCGGTGCATTGGCCGCTACAACTAGCTGTGACAAATCGCATTCCATGAGTATTCAACTGCTCGGTTCTGGTGGCCCCATCTCTGACGACGCTCGTGCATCATCCGGGGAGATAGTCTGGATTGATGGAAAGTCGCGACTGCTCATTGACGCTGGCGGCGGTACGTACCTGCGCTTTGGTCAGGCGCATGCCCGATTGGAAGACCTGAACTTCATCGGCATTTCGCACTTCCACACGGACCATAGCGTCGACTTACCCGCTATCTTGAAAGGCGCGTATTTTATGGCCTCGGGCCACACAACCGCACTGGTCGGTCCGGATGGATCTGACTCATTTCCGAGCATGACGGAATTCTTCCATGACACGTTTGCTGCCAAGACGGGCTCGTTTGCCTACCTTGAGGGTCTGCATGATGGCAGTGATGGGCTGAATCTAAAGGTCAGCCCGATTATCAACGTGGATCGCCACGCCGAGAGAGCCTCCCTCGTCTATCAAGACGCCGAGGTTAAGGTTTATGCGTACGGCATTCCGCACGGTGATGTGCCGACCCTGGCGTTTCGCATCGAAGGCAAGTGCGGCACGATCGTGATCTCCGCGGATCAGAACGGCAGCCGTGCCGGGTTCATCGACTTTGCCAAGGGCGCTGACATTCTGGTTATGCCGGCTGCCATCGATGACGATGCCGACGACACCTCTAAATTCCTCCATGCAACACCCACGGTCGTTGGCAAGATTGCCGCAGCCGTCAATCCCAAAATGCTCATCCTCAATCACTTCATGGGTAAGTCTTTGAAGAATAAGGATAGCAACGTCGAAATCATCAAACGCTACTACCACGGCCCGGTTTACGCCGGTCGTGATCTGTCGCGCTTCGAAATGCCATGACTCAGGAGCATCCAATGAAACACACCCTCGCACTATCCATCGCCGTAGCTTCGCTCGCCTCGCTCGCCGTCATTAGCCAGCCGGCTCACGCCGGTGAAACCCCACCACCGGCCACTGCCAAGACCACCACGGGTGGCGGCAAGTGTGCCAGCGGTAAGTGCGGCACCGAGAAGATCTACGGGCAGGCCAAACTCAGTCAGGACCCACAGGGTCGCTTGGTCCGCACACGTGACGGTAAATGTGGACTGACCGCTGAGGGGTACGACATCGCCGAAACGACCCAGAAGAAGCTCTCCGAAGGGGTTTGTGGCCAATGATTATCCAAGGACGAGGGCTTGGGCTCCGACGTGAGTTTGCCTCGTCTCTCGCCAACGGCCCCATCCGGAATGACTTCGACTTTCTGGAAGTCGTACCCGACAACTGGATGGGGTTGGGTGGAGAGAGCATGGAACAACTCGACGCCATCGCGGATAAATATCCACTGGTGGCACATAGCTTGAGCCTGTCCATCGGCGACGCACAACCGCTGGATATGAATTACTTGAGCGCAGTGAAGACCTTCCTGGACAACTACGACATTGCGATTTACAGCGATCACGTCAGCATGTCACGCGATAGCTGCGGCTACCTTTACGAGCTGATTCCGGTACGTCGCACGCAGGCCAGCCTGCAGCTGATGGTCGATAAGATCAAGGCAGTGCAGGATTACCTGTCCCGGCGTATCGCGTTGGAGAACATCTCCTACTACTACGATGAGGAGGGGCAGATGGCCGAGAGCGAATTCATCGCTCGGCTGATCGACGCCTCAAGCTGCGGGCTGCTATTGGATGTCAACAATGCGTATGTGAACTCGCGCAATCACGGATTCGATCCGCACATGTTCATAGATGCATTACCAACGGATGCGGTGACTTACTTTCACGTTGCCGGCCATCTGGATAATGGCCCTCAAGAGCGGGTCCTGGATACCCATGGAACCGACGTTTCGGCCGCCGTGCTTAATCTGGGTGCCTATGCGGTTCATCGGTTCGGCGAGCAGCCTATTGTGCTGGAGCGCGACAACAATATACCCAGCCTTGACGAGCTGTGTGAGGAACTACGCGGCATCCATGAGGCCATGACCGGCTCGACCGGGAACCTGCAATGAACGTTCGCATCGCAGCAGATGTCGCCAGCGAAGCAGAGCGTCGGTGTCAGGCCGTTCGCCGCGGTGATCTCGGCCCGTATGGCGAGTTGGTCCGGGTGAACGCGCAAGAGCTAGTCACCACGATGTTCCCACGGTTTACCCAACATCGCGGTGCCGAGCGCCTGCGCCAGGATATCGACGCATTCTACAAATGCTTTGGCGCAACGCGGGCCGAATTCATTCACCTCGCGACCGAGTTTGTCCGCTTCATGCAACCGCGCCTACCGCCAGGTATCGGGCGGCCCCTTATCGAGTACGAATGGATGCTGTTTGACGTTGAGGTCGATAAAACCCCAGTCCCCCGCCCCGATGGACAGGAGGCGCGTCGCCCAACCCATGTTTACCTCAACCCCACTGTGCGATGGCTGGCCACTCCCTTTGATCTGCATGCGGACGACCAACATGCGGCGCAGGCGCTGCTAAACCACGATGCGCCTTATGCCTATGCCATCTTTCGCACATTCGACCATAGGGTCATGACGCAAAGGCTTTCAAATCACGACATCGCAGAACTGTCCTCCTTCACAGATGGCGAGCGGCTCATATCGCCAAAAGAGTCAGCACACTGGTTCGCGCACGCGCTTGCGCACGAACTCATTACTTCACACCACGAATAGTAAGGCATCACCATGGCTAAACTGATCGCACTTCTGAATCGCGGCCTCGAAAGGTCCAAAAAGTTGGATTTCGTAGCGCTCCTTTCCATCCGTTTGTATCTGCTGCCGACCCTTTACGAGGGCGCCCACGCCAAAGTTACCGGCTTCAGTGGCCTGGTCGAGTGGTTCGCCACTCCAGCAGCTCAAGGCGGTCTCGGCATGCCTTTGCCCACGCTGATGGCCACGCTTGCTACGGGAACCGAAGTAGCAGGACTCATCTGCATTGCCCTGGGTCTGTTCACCCGCATCGTCACCATTCCGTTGGCGATATTGATGACCGTCGCCGGTCTGTCCGTCCACTGGTCGCACGGCTGGGCCGCGATTGCCGACAAATCCACCGAAGCAAGTATGCGGCTCAGTGGTCTAATGACTTGGCTGCAACAATCCTTTCCGGGCCGCTTCAATTATGTTACGGAATTGGGTGACCCAATAATCCTCAACAACGGCATCGAATTCACAGTGACCTACGCCATCATGATTATGGTGCTGTTCTTCTATGGTGCAGGTCGCTATGTCAGCGCAGACCATTGGCTGGCCAAGGTCTTCCCGCGTTGGCCGAAGTGACCATATGGCTAGCGTGGCGGTTCCAATCTAGGACGCGCTATGTAGCCGCGCGGTCAATGTCGCCAGGTATATCCATCAACGACCGGCGACGGTAACAGTTAAACCCAAGCCGGGTTCTGAAGGTTCCGTTTGAATAGCTTTGGGCTGAGTTCGCTACTCAGCCCATTTTTTTTGCAGCGATAGACAGATAGGCTAATGGCAGCCGTTAAAGCAATGTGATCGCACCACCAGACCCCACGCGCTGCCATGGCAGGCCCAATACCAGAGCTTGGAGTTGCTCGGTATCCAACTGTATTTCAGAGCCATGCGAATGCTTGGCCAGTGGAACTTGCCTTGGTTCAACCGGCGAGCAGCCAGCCAGATGCCGAAACCGTCATGCACCAGAACTTTCATACGAGTGGCGCGACGGTTGGCGAATAGATAAGCACAGTGCGGCTTCGCCGCACCGAACACCGCGATCACCCTGGCTAACGCGGTTTCGGTGCCCGCTCGCATGTCCATCGAATCATCGCAGCAAATCTCGAAGAAAAGTCGCGCAGGCAGCAGCACTTTCAGTTGGCCAGTTCACTTTGATGGTGCCGCGCGGGGGCTGGATCTCAACGCAGATATTCGACGATGTCGCTTGCGAATTTGCTCCGGCCAGCGGCATGGGTAACGGAATAAATGCAGGTTGCAGCGCAGTGCTTTTCTGCGCGTGCACTCGAATCCATTTGTGGACGAGGTTTGCGTTAAGGCTATGGCTGAATGCGATGCTGGCAATCGAAGCGCCGGGCTGGACACACTCTTGAATGACCTGGGCCTTGAAGGATTTGGAATAGAAACGGCGTGTTGGCTGCATGAAATACCCGCTTAAAAGGCTAGAACTGGTGCCCACTTAAATTTAAGTGCACACCATGTCTTGGCCTTGCGGGGCTGGGTAGATGACTTGGCCGGACGCATACAACACATCTAAAAAAAGGTGTTCTCATCCAGTTCACCAAACAGCAAAAAACTTACCGGCAGGACAAGGTACGTCGGAGTCGCTGGCAATGCACACAAGGCAGTTGGAAGGGATAAACAACCGATCAAGCGGATAGCTTATGGTTATCGGGATAGAGAATCTTTTTCATGCAGAACCTTTGCCCGCCGTTTGCAGTTACTGCTCGAGCAAGGAAAGTAATTCGCGCTCGGCCGGCCCATCAGGTACGGCCGCGCGACGCACAATACTCAACGTTCGGCGAAGCGTGAGCTGCGCACAGGGTAGAGGGATGAGTACGTCATTGGCCAATTCATCGGTGATACTGATGGAGGGTAGCCAGGCAATGCCGCCGCCATGAATGGCTGCCTGCTTGATGGCCTCGGTGTTGCCAAATTCCATGATCGATCCTTGCTGCACACCAAGATCTTCGAGTACTGCCGCGACCAATTCGCGCGTTCCCGATCCGACCTCGCGCATCAGTAATGGCTCGTCATTGATATCCCGGGGTTTAATGGTTGTAGCATCGGCCAACCGGTGCCATGCAGCTACTACCGGCAACAAATCGTCCTGGCGAAAACTGGTCGCGGTCAAACCGTTTATATGCAAAGGACCTTCAATGAACCCCAACGAGTAGCGCATATCTGCAACGGCCTGAGAAACCTGTTCCGTGTTATTCACGAAAAGACTTACCTTTACACCTGGATTGTTATTGCGAAAACGTGCGAGAACGCGCGGCAATACATATGTACCGATGGTGCTGCTTGCCGCTATGGATAAGTGCCCAATCTTGGCGCATGCGAGCTCCTTCATCGCCAGGTCAGCTGTTCTGACAATATCAAAGAGTCGATCGGCATATTCGGCAAGAACTTCGCCGGCGTGCGTCAAACGCATACCACGTGGTTGTCGTTCAAACAGTGTCAGACCGAATCGCTCCTCCAGTTTGCGCAATTCGCGAGACAAAGCCGGTTGCGAGATGTGCAACGCCTTTGCGCAGGCGGTAATGCTGCCAGTTTTGCTAATCGTATGAAAGACTAAGAGGTGATGAAGGTTCATATATGGGAAAAAAGAATAGTTATGAGCGAATGCTAGCGGATACTCAGTCTATCCAATATCTGGACGATGCAGTCAGCGCTAAGTGACGGGGCAGCGCTGACTTGGCACCATGGCTAAGCAAGTTAAATAAGTGCATGATATTATCCTATTCGCTACTTCCTGGACATCAAATTGGTGCACGCCACAACAAACTGGGAAAAAGCTTTGACGCAATGGTCTCACTGGCTTGCACCATACGGTGTTTACGACATTACCTCTCGAGGACATAACGCAAGCCCAGCTTGTCTGTCCCGGATTTGGTGGCAGACCAGACCCCAGATTTTATCCACGGTACCAACTCCGATAGCTGTGGAGTTAAAGTAACAGCCACGCCAATCCACTATCTGCTGCGCGGATGCGTACAACTCGACATCAGGCGCGAGCGATTCCAGATCGGGATGCTGCTGCCTTAGCGTCTCCAGAACCTGTCCGTGGCTCTGACGGAACTACGCAAACTGTTCTGAACCTTGCGTATTGTAACGCTCAGCCATCATCTCCGATGAAGCATTGCCTTACAGGCTGGACGGATAAGTTATTGTTAAACCAGCACGTTATGGTGCTGTGTTTGTCCTGAATAATTCGGTCATGAGATCTGTAGCTGCTCCGTGCCCAAACAAATGAGCGGAATCTCGTTGTGATTGGTCAGCCACTTCAGTCAGACAGCCCCCAACAAAAAGCAAACGATGCTGGAGGCTGTACAATCTAATCGTGCAACTTTACCAATTGCGTGAGAGCGGCAGGCACTGCCTCTGGGGAACCCACCATACTGGCGTCGGTGAAGTATTTATCATTCACCACAAAACTGGGCACCGCCTGGATTTTATAGCGCTGGGTAAGTTTATCGCCTTGAGCCATCCGACTTTTAACTGCGAATGAATTGATTTGTTGCTCGGCAACTTTTCTTTCTATGCAGAGCCCAACAAAAAAGTCAGCAATCTCCTCAGCAGTCTCCAGCTTCCCGCCGCGATGCGCCAGTTCAAATAGCGCATGATTCGTGACGACTTGAATATCAAGGGCTTCACCAACATAAAAGGCTTTAGCATAACCTTCCCATTGCTTGCTGCCAAAAGTGACAGGGACACGAGTCAGGGTTACGTCGCTTCCAGCCCTGGCAGCCCATTGGGTTATGCTCGGATCGAGTTGCCGACAGTGAGGACAGGCATACGAAAAAAACTCGAGCACTTTTGGCGATTGGCTTACCGGCTCATCCGTCACTGTATAATTCTTTCCAGCCTGTAATGAAATAACCGGGGCCGCCATCCCCATTGGAATATAAAATATCGCGGGCATAACCAAAGCCAAGCAGAACTTACGCATCAAAGCATCTCACTCATTTTATGAATCGAAGTGTATTTGTGACCGTCACTGCGCCAGAACAAAGTCCGCCAACTGTTTCAGCTCGGCCGGCTGTAAACCTGGGAATGGCGGCATAGGTATCGCCCCCCAACGTCCAGCGCCACCGTGACTGATGCGATCAATAACTTGTGAAATGGCTTGGGCATCGCCTTTGTAGTGCACTGCAACATCATGGTACGCGGGGCCAACAATCTTTCGATCAATCGCATGGCAGCCGAGACAGCCATTCTGCTCCAGAAGCGTCTTCGCATCGGCAACTTTAGGGTTATCCCCTATAGGCGCCACACGCTCGATGGTCTTGATTGCAGATTTACTCTCGACAGCAGGTTGACCTGAATAAGTAGCAGCCAGGTATTCACCCACCTGACCTACTTCGCTCTCTGAAAGTGGGGCGCCATAGGATTCTTTCATTTTTCTGGCCAACCCTGTCCACTGTTTCTGGCTGAAGCCAGGAGGTTGATATTCAATATAATCGGCTGAATGACATATTCCACACTTCTGCTGAGCAATGGAGTAACCCGGCAAGTCCGAGGGGCGGAGGCTGATAGTCTCGATAGGCAAATCAATTGTTAATGGAGAAGCTACTGCGCAAATCGGAAAGGTACAAAATGCGAACAGCAACGCTTTGATGTGTCCAAATACACTTTTCATCCTGGAGTCCTATACAACCGTGACCGGGGTGGTTTCAATATTGTTCTTTACATAGATAGCCGGGTTCCACAAAGCTCTCACTGGCTGTTGTTCGCCCTGCCCGTTCGTGGCACGAACTTGCAAACCTACTTTGCCCTTTTCTCGAGGTATCCACTGCAGTGTCCATCCGCGAAATGAGTAATTGCCTAGGTTCTCACCCAATACAGCCAACTGCCAATTTCTGCCGCCATCTTCAGACACTTCAACTGACTGGATGCCGTGCCCACCATCAAATGCAAAGCCTTTCAAGGTAATGGGCACGTTAAGCTTCACCTTGGCGCCAGGCTGCAAACTGGTAATAAAGGATCGTACTTTCAGCTTGCCAATCGGACGGGTTTTGTCTGGTACCGTTCCTGGCGGTACGCATTGGCAATCATTGTCAGGAACACGGTAGGCTTTTTCCATAAAGTAGCCTTCGAAGGTATGGTCGATGACCTCAATTTCACTTAAGTGCTTGACCCAATAAGTACCGAAGTAGCCAGGAACAATCAGTTTAATGGGGTAGCCATTAAGAAAAGGGATATCGGTGCCGTTCATGGCCCAGGCAATCATCGGCTCATCGCTTAGCGCCAGATCGATACCCAGGGCCTTGATGAACTCTGGTGTTGTCGGCAATACCGGGTGGTCCAGACCGCGAAAGGTAACTTGTTTAGCCCCCGCCTGCACCCCAGCCTGCTCAAGCACTGCTTTTAACGGGATGCCCGTCCACCGCGCGTTACCTACCGAGCCGTTACCCAGCTGCGCACCAAATACCCGCGGCGATCCATAACCTCGGCTGTTACCGGAACACTGGTTGACAGCCACTACCTCGACGGTCTTTCCCAACGCCTTGAGTTCAGCGAGGCTCAAGCTGAGCGGTTTGTCCACTAGGCCTTTGATCTGTAGTTGATAGTTGTCCGCATCAATCGAGGTAGGAAGATTAGCAAGGTGATAGCGAACAAAAAAAGCGTCATTGGGCGTCAGTAGCGACTCGTTGAACACTGAAAACGGTGTTTCCAGATGCGGTGGACGAGCCGTGACACGCATCAGCGGTCTTTTCTGCGGATAAGCCACCAACTCTCGGGTTCCATTGGCAAAGTCCTGAGCCTCAGTTTCTGCCGCTCGACTATGCAACGGTTTAAATGCAAGCCCCGCAGCTACCAGACTTGCCCCCTGAAGAAAGACACGGCGCTTAATAGTGTTTCTGTTATCAATAGACATAAATTCTGCACTCTCAACACGAATAAGGATTGAAGATCAAACTCTTTACTTTATTTTCCCAAGCGCTGCCACTGGCCCGCTCTACGCGTCCGTCGTTCGTCAGATAGTTAATACAATAGGCCAAGTTGGTCGCTGACCTCAGGCTCGCAAGCCTGAGGCAGCTATTGATGAATTGACTATTTAGCCAAAGAAGCGATGCATGGCGAGACGAAAAGATGTCCTCGATACGCACCAGCAATTGTCCTGGAAACCACGATCAACCACAGGACCGCCAACACCAACACCAAGCATCCGCCAAAAATATTGAAAAAGATGGAATGGAGAACAGCGCCTAACTTGAGAGTCGTGAGGGCATAGACGCCGATAGGAAAAGTGAACCCCCACCACCCCAGGTTAAAAGGAACACCCGTCTTAAAGTAACGGACCGTGATGAGGGTGGCCATTGCCATCCACCACAACCCCAGGCCCCAGAAAAGAATGCCGGAAATCAGGCCAATGCCTTGAGCAACCTCGCCAATCCCTTGCAATCCCTGCACCGAAAAGATCGCGGGAGCGTCGCTGCCTATGACCAGCATGCCCAACGCACCCGTACCGATAGGCCCCAGGGATAACCAGCTGGATGCAGCCATGCTTTCGTGGGGAAGTTTGTGCAACGCCATGCGCAACAGCAGGATGACCAGAATGCTCAGCGCGACAGGAACCGAATAGGCCCACAGTACATAGCTGGTAATCAACATAACGAATTGCGCGCCGGTATCGAGCAGGTGCGGAGCCAGCGCCCCACCACTTGCAGCCGCGACTTCCGCCGCGACAACTGGCAGCAACCAGACGGCCGTCATTTGATCGATGCTGTGCTCTTGACGGGTGAACATCATGTAAGGAATCAGCACACCGCAAGCGAGTGCCATGACCACATCTATCCACCATAGGGCCTCAGCCAACGGTATGACAGCTGAGCCCCAGCGAGGAGCGCCAAACACTAAAAGACCATTGATAATGGTCGCAAGCCCCATCGGAATAGTGCCGAAGAACATCGAGACCGTGGAGTGCCCGAAGATCTGCTTGGCCTCGTCAAAAAACATGATCCACCGAGCCATGTACAGGGCACTGAAGGTACAGAACAGAAGGATGTTGAACATCCAGAGCCCTTCGGCAATGGACCTCAAGCCAGGGATGGCTAGAGGAAACTGAGCCAGGGCCAA
>Ga0182008_10002093_pt1 | contig 12742 bp, 13 predicted proteins | sample Sormic07211129_1_FD_120482 | JGI IMG/M metagenome (GOLD analysis project Ga0182008, IMG submission 120482) | Rhizosphere microbial communities from Sorghum bicolor, Mead, Nebraska, USA - 072115-129_1 metaG | ecosystem: Host-associated > Plants > Roots > Rhizosphere | place: USA: Nebraska...
AAATTTGGCGATTATTTTTATTAATCATGATGTCGTTTTTTTCTACTAATTTAACAATTCCAGTCTCACCTAAAGCAAAATTGTGTGTGGATCAGTACTCAAAGTGCAAAGATTTCCTGCTTAACACAAACAAACAGGTGGGGGCGGTAGGTCTGTGCGGAGAGATGGCGAAAGCCCTTATCCATACAGCATAATAAAAAGGTTCAGGTTTTTAAGGTCAGCAAAATTCAGCGTTACATTTTAAGGTTTGCATATTAAACATTGCATTACGTTATCTGTTAGCTAATGATAAGCCTATTTAAAAAAATGACAAAGGACTTATAATGATCAATAACATAAAATTTACTGCATGGTTAAAAGAGGATTAATGTGGTTTAAGAATGATCTGAGGATACACGACAACGAGGCCCTGATGGTTGCCCTGGAAGAATGTAAGGAGCTGATCTTCTGCTATTGTATTGAAGAGACATGGTTTGAAAAACTTGACCTTGATTTTCGCAAGATGGACATCATCCGTTTCAGGTTTCTGGAGCAGTCAGTACTTAATTTAAGGCAAAACCTGGAAGAATTTGGCGCTCATTTGATAATTGGCCAGAAATCTGCGCTCCAATCATTACCTGAGTTGGTTAAAACTTATAGCATCACAGACATTTATGCCGAACAGGAATATGCCCCTTATGAACTGGATTTGGTTGATCAGTTACAGGCTGTACTACCTGAAATCCAATTTCATTTTTTCTGGGGCAAAACTTTATACCATAAAGACGATATTCCTTTTGAAATTCCAAAGATTCCTTTAACAAGCAAGGCTTACCGAATCCCGGTTTCCAAAAAATCTAAACCACGGGATCCGTTCGATGCACCAGTAAAGCTTAATGGGGTAAAACAGGTCAAAACGGAATCCTTTCCAAGTTACACCGCTTATGGGTTTAGCAAACGTGAATATGACAATGCGCAAGTCTTTATGCAAGGCGGCGAAGATGCCGCATTGGAGCGACTGGAGTATTATACCTTTAAATCAGAACTCCTAACGGGATACAGATGGAGCAGGAATAAATCAGATGGAATGGATTATAGCTCAAAACTCTCACCCTATCTCGCATTGGGCTGCATTTCGCCAAGGGTGATCTATGCTAAAGTGAGCGCTTACGAAGAACAGATCAAAAAAAATCAGAGCACCTGGTGGCTGATCTTCGAACTGGTTTGGCGAGACTACTTTACATTCAAACAAATGCGAATTGGACCTTCACTCTTTTCAACAGCAGGTTTTAAACATAAAGAGCTGGTTTGGGAAAATGATCTGGTAAAATTTCGCCGATGGTGTGATGGTACTACCGGTATACCCTTTATTGATGCACACATGCGGCAGCTGAACCACGTGGGGTTTATGAGCAACCGGGGGAGAGTAAACTGCGCAAGTTACCTGGTCTTCGACTTAAAAATCGACTGGACTTGGGGTGCCGCCTATTTCGAATCCAAACTGATCGACTATGATGTAAGCTCAAACTGGATGAACTGGCATATGCAGGCCTTTGAGATCTGGTATACCAATCCTGTGTACCAGTCCAACAAATATAAGGCGCAGGATTTTATCCGTAAATGGGTACCTGAACTCAGTGCATATAACGATATAGAAACATTAATACCGTGGGAATTTAATATTCCTGGATACATTAAACCCATCGAAATCTATCCAAAGTGGACAAGGGCAATCAATCTGATTAAGAAAACGGATTGATTGGTACGTTCTTCAACGCAACACTAAATCACTACGTAGAGAAGTATTTTATTTATTGACAAGACAACAACCCTAATACAAACTGGAAATCTATGCGTACACAGTATCAATTCCGCAAAGCAGAAAAACTTTTTATGATCGGCTATATCGGCTTACTGCTATTGATCTATCTGGCTTCACGTTTTGTGTTTGAAATGACTGAAAATAAATCACTGCCCATCCTGCTTAAATGGGTGGCGCTAGGGATTTCGCCCGTCGCAATTTATGCCGCATTAAGAACTGGATTTGCCGCGAAAACCAAATGGTATGGATTTATAGGTTATTTGTTGGGTTATAGTGTGCTGTTAGCTTTTACCACCGAATATATGGTGATACAAAGCAACTTGCTTTGGAATGCTGCCGTTAATAAACAGACGGTTGAGCAAGTAAAGATATACGAGGTACGCAAAGTGTTTAAACGCAAAAGCGGTTTTGACCATACCGAAGTAACCATTCTACTGAATGGTAAGCTCATCAAAATGGAAGCAAGGCCATACGCTTATTTTTATCTGAAGGATAAAAAACAACTTGATTTGAAAATAGGCTATTCAGCAATGGGAGCGTATGCGACCAGTAGCAACAGCACATTCGGAGAGAAAACTATGGCGCGCTGGTATCATCTTAAAGATATGATTTACCGGATGCGCTGGGTCTTCGGCATTATCTTTATCATCTTAGTAGCAGCATGTATTAAGTATAGCTACTTCCCGGATAAGCCTGGGGTAGAAAGGAAGAAACTAAGTTTCTGGAAACAAGTGGGACTGGTCATGGCTATACTTTTCGGCATCGCACTGTTATTTTATGCGGGACTATGGATCTACATCTCCTTTTTCGTAGGTCGTTAAATTACATAATAGCTGGCTATGGGCATACAGCATTTGAAGTAATAATCTTGCAGCACCTAAATGTCAGGCATAGTGATGAAATTGATGATCAGATAACTGATTAAAATATTCTAAAATTCAAATCGAAATATGCTATGCTTAGGTTGGTGAAAGGCATTACTTTACATCACGTTTCCCTGAGTGCAGTAAAAAGGAGCTATTAATATTCCCTATTTACAAAGGGTAAATAGAGAATATTGCTTTACAACAAGTTATGCCTTTGCGAATACCTCAATACTAATTATGATCTCGATAATAATCAGTAATTAATATCATGTCTAATCTTTAGCATTTATGGTATACCTCATTCCTGTACGTAAACTGAAGCTTGCAGGATTTCGTTCAGTATCTGCTTCATTTGAGTTATTTTGACGGAAGAAATATCTGACGCCGGGCTCTGCATATAATCCCAGGTTTTTATTGAAACGATATTCTATTCCCGGGGCTGCTGCGAGCGAAAACCTTAGGCGCTGTGGCTTATAAGAAGGGTCTCCTTCGGAGAAATTGGCTCCTGCCACTTCATAATTATTGGTTCTTTTTGATGCTACAGCGACATCGACCTGCCCGCCCGCACCAACGTATAGGCGAACTTTTGGTTTATTGACGAAGCGGTAATTAAGCTGGACAGGTACACCAATATAGTGAGAAACTTGCTTGATGGAATAATTATATTCATCTGATCCGGCTTCAATCTCGGAAGAAAGTTTCGTGTAAAACAGTCCGGAGCTTAGGCTCCATTTTTTTGAAATATCTGTATTTACGGAGATTCCAAAAGATAACGCTTTGTTTTTTCTGATGGTTGAATTAACCTGCTGATTTTGATTGCCCACTAAAACATCAGTAAGATGGTCTGAATCAGATGAATCAGCAGCTGCGGCCACATTATCGAAGGAGGCATAGCCACTGGCTACGGAACTTGCGCCAGGGATCACTCCGGCAGATAATAAAGTTCCCCCTAACACTTTCAGGATATTTGGCTTTTTGGACTTGGCCATCAGTTTTTTACTGATCTTAAGATCCTCAAGGAGTTTTTCCTTTCTGATGATCTCATTACTTTCCTCACTTGGTTTTAGTAATTGCTGGGTACCATTGGCACTATTCGTATCATCCTTAAACATATTATTGTTAGCTGCGGTTAACGGTTCCCTTTTAAGGACTTCAGGTATCGCAGCAGATATCTTTTGATCAGCATCCTCACGATTGCTGCCAAACTGCTTTTTCAAATTTACGCTAATAGCTATTCCCTGCTTTTTAGCCCTCTCCAAATCGCTAAGCTCAGCCATGGTTTGGCCAACCTGTGTGTTGTTTTGGTCACTTGTTGCAAGCTCTGTCCCATCATTTTGAAGTGAAGAAGGTATATCAACAGGTTTCTTAGCTCCGGCTATCTGGTTTTTACCGGATGGTGAAGAATTATCTTTCAAAAGAAAGTAGGAACCGAACATAACCAAAAGGCATGCTGCAATAGATGCTGCAAAGCTAATCAAACGGGCAACAGGAAATTTCTTAACCGGTACCGGTTTTTTATCCTCTTCCGGAAAAAGACGTTCTTCTATTGACTCCCAAAAATCATCTTTATACTGCGGATCATGGTCATTAACCTTCTCCCGCAATTTATTTAACCATTTATCGTCCATAGTGCCCTTTATTACTTTGTTTGTAACCGGTAATTTTTTTCGCCAGAATCTTTTTTGCCCGGTGAAACTGGGAGGCTGATGATGCCTCCGCTATACCCAGGCGTTTTGCTATCTCTTTATGGCTCATGTTTTCAAATACGTATAAGTTGAAGACAGTCCGGTATCCGACTGGGAGTTCCTGAATCATCAAATATAAGACAGATTGAGGGACATCTTGGATTTCAGGCTCATCAGATTCATCCTCTTTATCTGGAATTTCTTGCGGATCGACTGATTCTTCGATGTTTTTATTTAACGTTCGCAGATAGCCAAGTGCTTCATTGATGATGATCCTCCTCATCCACGCGCTTAGGGAACCATCTCCCCGGTACTCAAACTTCTCGATGGATTGAAACATTTTTACAAAGCCCTCCTGAAGGATATCATTGATCTGTTCGCCATCGCTGACATAGCGGCCGCAGATCCGGATAAGATCCTTTGCATACAGATTATAGAAATACTTCCAGGCATTTTTGTCTTTCTTTAAAAGATCATTAACCAATTCCTGTTCTTCGGAAACAACAACTTTCAAGGGATTGGGAGGTATAGGTTTCTCATCATCATATTCTAATGACAAATTTAGGTCATTTTTAGTAAAATTTATGTTACATGTGGCAAGATTCATAAAAATTTAACTGTTTCTATCGGTAAGTTTTGACAGATTATTTTCCAGAATTGAACATCAGAAAGGGACACATTCACTTGGAATGTTTATCCCTTTCATAACCACATCAGATTAAATTACTTTATTTCTACTGCTTCAAGGTTTCCTGTGCCTACAGTTTGTTTGTCTACAATGAGGATAAGGCTTGTGAGGCTGCTATAAAGCTGTTTTTTTCCTACAAACTTCCGGTAATGAAGTATCAAGGTTCCGTCTGCCTTTTTGATTACGGATTTTGCTTCCAGCGATACAGTATTCTTACTTTGTTGCCCGATAACAGCCAATACGATCTGCTTTGAAAAATCTATTTTGGTCCCGGAAGTTTTCATTGTAGCAGCGGCACCAAAGTATTTGTCGAACATTTCCCGGGTTACAATTTTGACAGCGCCCGATTTAGCATTGTTATTGGTAAAATAATTTTTTGCCTCTTTAAATGGTATGCTTATCTGTTTTGTAGTGTCGCCTTTTGCCGCAGCTAAGTTTTTTTTAGTGGTCGTAGCTTGTGCGAATGTGATGTTTGAGCTGATTGCTATTGCAAGGGTAGCTAATAAAAAAGTTCTTTTCATTTGTTTTTATTTTGATTGTTAGCGCTGGGAAATATTCAATATGACCATGCACAATTCCTTGTAGCACAGTCATATATTATCACTATTTACCAGTCAGATTTTTGCATTGAAGAAATTTATAATTAATAGGTGCGGCAGTTATCGCAGTGCCATCTACCGTAATTTGCGTAGTCTGTACTTCAAAGTCAATCGTCTTGGTAGCTCTGGTGTAAACCGGCTGATTGATGAGTTTAAATGTTACAATCACTTTTTTAGTTTTTCCATTTTCAAGAACATCAAACTTCATCTCTTTAGCGGTTGCAAAAACATTAATAATCCCGGATTCAGTGGCTACTGCCGAGTAATCCATCTGAAGTTGGCCGTAAGGAGTTTTAACAAGTGCTGCCTGTGCCTGGCTGGCATCCTTAACAACCAATGGCATGATCTCATTTAGCGGTATCTGATTAAAATCTATTCCTACACCTCCAATAGTGAATTTAGTAGTGTATTTGGCCGTTGAGGAGCCTTTTACGGTAATTTCGCCAGAATACTGTCCGGCGACCGCTGTTACATCTGTTGGTCTGATATAAGTGTCACGGTCATCTTTCTTGCATGAGGTGAATAAAAGACTGGTTAGCGCCAACATTGCCATTACAGATTTTGATATTGATAAAAGTTTCATTTTGAATTGTTTAAATATTTTTAATTTATGTTGTTATCTTGAGTACTCATTTAATAAATGGAGCAACTGCGAAAACCTTGCATTTAAAAATTAAATAATTTTAATTTTTAAAGTAACGAATTGAAATTCAGTTGTTTATTTTTTATCTATTGCCCTGTTTTTTGCTGTCTTAGTAAATACACCGCTTAATTGGCAGAATATTTTGATCCAAACAGCATGTTACCCGTAATGCAATAACGCTGGAGTGGGGGATGTTCGAGTACCTGCGTCTGAACTATATTTTTTGAGAGTAGTTCCATGTTGTACGACGTGGAAAGGGAATTTTTTAACTGTTATTGCTGGAAATTAGTTTTCTTTCAGGGCAGATTAATGCGTGATAGAAAGTGAAGGATTCGGCAGCGTTGAAACCCGTTTGTATACTTTTCTTAAGCTGGGTAGAGTGGCTGGTAATGTATATATTCAATCAGGGATTTGATGCTGTGATACAGCATAGAAAAACAATTGAATCTGATTTGTTATGCCTAAGTATAGGTTGCTTAATTGAAGTGCCAACTAGCGGGGTATCAAATACAAAAGATTCCGGTTATCTGCAATTCAGGCTAAAGAATGAAAAAAAAATTGGTCTCTATCCATACATCAAATATTTTAGCGAAATAAACTAGGGATTTAATGATATGAAAAAAATAATTTTATGTCAAATCGCATTAAGCTTTTTTTTAATGAATTGTCAGGGAATTAAAACTGAAAAGCCCGATCCAACTGTGAAAGTGGCTGATGGTATCAGGAAACATAATAACTCACAACTGGATTTTAAAAATGTGAAATTCGGGACGAATGTAGAGGACGTTTTGAGCGGAATCGGATTAGGTCTTAATGATAATGCTTCTGATGAATACAATATTTCTGGAGATTATGAAGAATTTAAATTTCCAAGTAATAAGAAATTAAATCTGTACATCGCGGGAAATACAATATCAGCATCGGATAATATCTCTTTTTTTTATTTTAAACAAAATAAAAAAATATGGTGCTACGAACTGGAATTGATTAATCATAAAGACAGTGATAAAATTATTGGTTCTATTATCAAGACAATCGGTTCTAAACCCGCATTTGCGGAAAAGATCACAAATACCAAAGAGAGGCCAATTTTTCTTGATGAAAATGGCGAACCAAAAACAGATCACATAGAAGAGACGAAAGCGGTTTGGGAAGATGCTAAGAATAAAGTGACCTATTTTTTCATCAACACCGTAAATCATACTAAAAATGACGGCAAATTAAAAATATACGTTTTAGATAAGTCATCGCCAAAATATAAAGAATGGGTGTCGTACAGAAGTTTTGATATGTTTTATAATAAATAATTCTCAAAAATCTGATAATATCAGAAATTAAATATCAACATCTTAGAATTAAATGATTGATAATCAAATAATATACAAAAAATAAAACATCGGAAACATATATTACTTGCCAATACAAAATATGAATGCTTTTGATTGTCAATATCTTGCAGAGCAAAAGGGGCAAATAGGGGACAAAAAGAATCTAAGCAATAATAACTGTCACAAAGTTATTATTTCTTATTAAATCAACCAAATATAGCGAGATCAAAATTTTCAATAGATTTTTCATGTCAATTATTGTCCTCAATAATTAGATATTTCAATTTAAATGTAAGCTCACTAGACTAATCTATTTATAGCAGGGATTGATGCTTTTTTTAGACTTTTTAGATATTGATTGAATATCGTTAATTCAAGGTTTGTAGCGTTTAATAACATGTATTAAAAAAAACTTTTTGGATTACAGTATGAAAAGAAATTTATAGTATACTATTTTGTCTTCCAGTGACCTAGTACGTCAATTAACGGCATCCTTCTACAGCAATAAAGGCCATTTTTTTGGTAACCAGAACTAAATAAAGTAATAAAAGATTAGAGGTTGCTTGAAGAAATTTCCATTAACCTGTCTTTTCCTGGCAAGTTCTACTCTTAGAAGCTATTCTATTTCCAACGACCTGATTTTGAATTGCTAAAAATATTAGTAAGATTTGTGGTGTTATATTTTTCAGTAGGTTTAAATTGAATCTGAAACGTTGTGATTCAATTAAACTCATTTATAGCTAAAATCAATGAATTCATAGATTTATCATCGTCATTTATTAAGAAATAACTTTGACCAAAACATATAATGAAATTAAACCAACTCGAAGAAATATTGTTACTGTTAAATAAATAACCCACATTATGCATACTAGAACATTTAGCTATATACCAGGAAAGGTAGGCCAGCCAATGATTGTTACTATTGATCAGGACGATGAGGTGCTTAATGTAACTATTGGAGACACCTATCTTGGCTCCATGGTTGAAGATGAAAAATCACTTTTCGGCTATCAAACTACTGATCAATTGTTGCTAGATGAACTTCCGGATTTATCAATGGCACTAAGGGAAGAAAAAGCTATGGCCAACCTGCCATATGCACTTAAAGATTTGTTTGGTGAAAACCTAATTGGCTGGTCATGGGAAGATGATCAAAACTTAAAATTAATTTCCCATCCGGATTTAGATTTATCTGAATTTGCCAATGCTATCAGGGATCAGATTAATGAAGTCGTGATGTTTGATAAAACCATGGTTGTTTATCTAACCCAAGAAGGTAGTTCTGAAGTAGAAGAAATTTATATAAACTAAAATCTGATGGAAAATTTAACAGCACAACAAGCAGATGATTTAATTGCTTACTTTAATGAAAATGTCATTGAACAAGACTTCAATGAAGATCAAACCATTTAAAAAATGGTTGTCAAAAATGAAGCTGATTTCGATAAAATGCTTAAAGGTGCCGAGATATCATGGTACGACCATGGTGAATACCCGGAAAACTTCAAAGGGGTTGTTGTTAATTAGGACGGTTCTAAAAGCGGTTCATTCGAATATAAAGCATCATCATTTGATATTTGAAATATAAAATTTATTAGTTCTACTAATAAAAATCAATAACTTAGAGTATGTGTTACCGAGCTACCCAGACCAATAAAGCATACGAATACGCGGATTATTACTCTGCTAAATTGATCAATGAAGCTGATTTGAATGAGCAGATATATTATCATGCAAACGGTTTTTCTCATCCAAATCTTGTTACCATAGCGTCAAACGACGGAACAAGGCAGGCAGAAAGGATGCAATGGGGACTAATGCCAAATTGGAAAAAGCCATCAGCGGATATGATCAAGTTAAGCAATAATACTCTTAATGCTAAGTCTGAAACCGTATTTGATTTGCCTTCCTTTAAAGGCTCAATAATGACTAAGCGATGCGTAGTGCCGGTTAATGGTTTTTTCGAGTACAAAGAAGTGGGTAAGGATAAATTACCATACTTCATTCACCCGAAAGAACAACCATTTTTTAATCTGGCTTGTATTTATGCTTTCTACCAGAATCCAGATAACCAGGAATGGATAAAATCATTCTCTATCGTAACTGCTCCAGCCAATGAATTAATGGCCAGCATCCATAATGTTAAATTGAGACAACCGGTTATTATCTCGAATGATCAAATTAACTCATGGCTCGACCCCAATACAAGCAAGGAGGAAGTTATTCATCTTATGAATCCATGCGATGACTCTAATATGGCAGCATATCGCGTAGACAGAAATCTTATAAAAATTGGAAACACCCCTGAGGCCGTAATGGAAGTCGAAGAGCCAAAGACAACACTGTTCTGATATGGAAAATAATGAAGAATTATTAAAGCGGATCACAATAGTTCCGGGATTAATGGGTGGGAAACCAACGATCAGAGCCATGAGGTTTACCGTATTGGACATTATTGAAATGATCGATTCAGGTATGAAAAATGAGCAGATATTAGATGAACACCCGATTTTGGAACCTGATGACATATCTGCAGCAATTTTATTTCATAAAAACAATAATAATGCCTAGAAGAAAACGGGTAGATATTGAACTTGAAGGACTGGCTGGAAAACTCGGCCCTGAAGTCTATAGCGAATCACCTGGCTTTATTTGTCTACTACCGGCTGATGTAAAGGAATCTGTTAGAGGTCATGGGGACTCGATTGCGGAGGCCGTGAAAGACTGGGACATTAAGCTGAAGTCGCATCTAAGCAATTCTCACTCTAATGATCCAGTGGTAATCTTTGTTAAAGATCATCTTTCAAAAGATGGATACGTTGCGCCAAAAAGAACTAATGGAAAACCAACGTGGTCTGAAAAGCCACAGCATGTCATTGATTTCGAAAGTCAGTTCTATTCTGGTAAAAAGAAAATCAAAGATTAGATTCTATCACCAGCTTGAAAGTTTTGAGGCGATAGATTTCCGGAGCATTAATTTTACTTGCCGGATCATTTTTCGATATAAAACTTCAAGCTATTTGAATATTAATAAGTTAATCTAAACGACGAAGAGATAGAGAACTAAAGCATCAGAAGATCCCAGACAATTATAAATCAAAGACAAATTAGCTTTCTAATTGATCTAAATTACAATGGGTTATTTAAAAAATAATTGCCGGATATCTGATTTTGAGAATTTTTATTACTACTCTATTCGATATTTTATAGCGAGCGAAAAAATTAGAAACGCCTGAATCAATTGGATGACTCTCCGTCCCAGAATTTATGTTGTTTGTAGACATTATTTTCTATCCAGACCAAATATTTCCGTGTCCTTCGTAGAAATAGACCATCCTTTTCTATATTGAGCGAAGTCCTCTTAAAGACCTCAACAAACCATAATAATTGATAGCCCCCCCCTGCTAATCCCGTATCAAGGATGTCTGCCGCGACGGTAGTCAATCTCTGAGAATTTTCTTCGCCTTCTCTGCCAATTTCTGTGACGAAGCCGATAGTTTTACCATTATAATCTTTAAGTCTTTTACCTTTTAGTTGCTTAATTTCCATAAGTTCTCGTATGATTTTTGAAGGAAGGTAATAGTCCTTTTCATTATTATTTTGTGATTGAATGACTTTAACGATCGAGTGATATAGGTTGGATTCCTCCCCATCAATCTCAAGTAATGTATCTGGTTCATCTTCGCCGATATACTTTCCATCCACTATGTCGCTTGGGTTTTGATAAAAGCTACCAGATGGTGTAGCAAGCAGGGTATCAAGACTGCTTAAAAAATAGAGATCTTCTGGGAAAGTTAGTATGACGTCGAGTAGACGTAGAAATGCATTTGGCTGCATAAGACATGCATTTGCCGTGATTCGGCCATATATTGCTTGGTTTTTATCCGTCAGAGTAGTTTTGCTGAATAATTGTCTCCATATCTTTCCCGCTTTATCACTGTGTTCTAACCATAAATTTAGGTTAAGGTCATCAGCTCCATCAATCTCCATTTTGATCGCTTCTTCGATTGTCCCAGGTTCAACGCTTATCGAATTTACAAGGTTTTCAGGAATAAGCCATCCTGGCCCTGGAATATCGTCGAAGGAAGATAATAGGTCGCCGTTGTGCATCGGCCCTTCTGCAGGATTTGAAACGTTTACAATTTCCCGGTAGGACTTAATATAGCGTGCCTTGTCGATAAGGGGCAACTGTTCTGACAAGTAGCACTGTACCGAGTAGACCGCCTGCCAGATATATTTTTCCGCAAAGTACATAATCAAGCCTTTTTCTCCATGAGAAGGCAAAAAAGCGACATTTCCACTTTTTTCAAGGTAGCCGAATTTATTTCTGACCAGAGCAATCATGGCAGCTTGAGCCCATATCTTGGGTGTTAACTTATCTATTTTGTAGGCGGCAGAATATTGCTTTAGGAATTTGATCTGATCGCTTGGCTCTTGATCTGGGTCATCAGCATGATAGTTTTCATCTAAGAAGTCTTCGTAGCTATTTTCCAGCACGTACCATGCAAGATCAGATACAACGGGAAAGAACTGTGCGCTTCTTTTTTCCAAAGCATCTTTTGCCAATGGCAGTAATTGTGCCTTGCGTTTTTTGGGCCTAGCTAGAACTCCATGTTCTTTAGAGATGGCACCTAGCTCGGTCGCCCTGTCTATAATTCCCCTGAATCCCTCACGTATCCTACTGCTGAGATAAGTATCAGGACTTGCGAATATATTAGCAAGGACCCAATTGGATAGCAGCATTACATCACTGGTTTCTTTTAAGGTGTAAGACAAACCTAAAGATACCGAGGCAAGGTCCTCCAATACCTGGCTATCTTGTTGTTCCTTCATAAGTGCCAGTAACTTAATATATTCGCCTAGGTTGAGGTTTGCCCAGTTGAGAAGTGATGAACGCAGTTCTTTTCGCATGTTTCGGCTAGGCGAGGATAGGCACCAGGCATAGATTAGTGGTTCCTGGTCGAAGTGGTCAAATGGGTAGAGAGAGGTATCATAACCATCGACAGGATATATGGCCGCTTCAAGCCCGTCATAGTTGTCATGTGCTCTAACGGATCTATCCGCCCATAAAAATTTATCTCTTTCGTAGACTGTTGGAATGGACAAAAGGTGTTGGTGCAGCCATAGCG
>Ga0182008_10002095_pt1 | contig 12733 bp, 5 predicted proteins | sample Sormic07211129_1_FD_120482 | JGI IMG/M metagenome (GOLD analysis project Ga0182008, IMG submission 120482) | Rhizosphere microbial communities from Sorghum bicolor, Mead, Nebraska, USA - 072115-129_1 metaG | ecosystem: Host-associated > Plants > Roots > Rhizosphere | place: USA: Nebraska...
CTGGTGACCGTGTCCAAGCAAATGATCAAGGGCATGAACGAGGGCAACCTGAAATGGGAAACCCTGTCGCGCAACCCCGATGTGCTGAACAACTCCATCGCCCGCGCCGACGGCCTGTACAACAACAATTGTTCCCTCGCGCCGGTGCTGGTGTTCCTCAACGACCACAAGGCCGAGACCCTCGACCGCGCGGTGCATGCGGTGCAGGAATTCGCCAGGGAAAACAACAAGGACGGCCTGGAATTTATCCTGGCCGCCGGTAACGCCGGCATCGAAGCGGCCACCAACGAGGTGATCAAGGAGTCGGAGCTGATCATCCTGATCCTGGTGTACCTGTGCGTGGCGACGATGTGCATGATCACCTTCCGCTCTTGGGCAGCGACGCTGTGCATCGTGCTGCCGCTGGTGCTGACCTCGGTGCTGGGCAACGCGCTGATGGCGTTCATGGGCATCGGCGTCAAGGTCGCGACCCTGCCGGTGGTGGCGTTGGGCGTCGGGATCGGCGTGGATTACGGCATCTACATCTACAGCCGCCTGGAAAGCTTCCTGCGCGCGGGCCTGCCGCTGCAGGAAGCCTATTACCAGACGCTCAAGTCCACCGGCAAAGCCGTGCTGTTCACCGGCCTGTGCCTGGCGATCGGCGTGTGTACCTGGATTTTCTCGGCGATCAAGTTCCAGGCTGACATGGGCCTGATGCTCACGTTCATGCTGCTGTGGAACATGTTCGGCGCGTTGTGGCTGCTGCCGGCCCTGGCGCGCTTCCTGATCAAACCGGAAAAGCTGGCCGGGCAGAAGGGCAATTCGCTGTTCGCCCACTGAGCCTTGAGCGGCCCGTGCTTCAGAGCACGGGCCGTACGCTTCATGGGCGGGGTGCGATGGCCAGGAACAGCTGGTCCACGGGCGGGCTGATCAGCGCGTAGACGATGCTGCGCAGCGGCACCGCGCCAGGTTCTCCGTGAGCCTGCAACTGCTGCTGCACATGCTCCTTGAGCAGGTCCTTCTGGGTGAACTTGCGCTGTTCGGGCAATTTCAAATGCGCCCGCGTGTACGCGGCGGCCGGCGCCTGCGCCGTGGCGTAGTGGAAGTGGGCGTACCACAACACCTTCGGTGGCTTGCCGACCTTGTCGTACACCGCGTACTCGGTGAAAAAGTCACCGCGCAGGGTCGGCCGTTGCGGGTCCGCCAGGCTGGTCAGGTTGATATCGATCTGCTGGTTGCGCCATAAGTACTCGATGCCTGCCTGGGTCGGCCACTGCCGCTTGTAGGCGGCGCTGCACACCTGTACGGCCTTGCGCTGCATGTCCCGGGCGTTGACGCGAAACTCCTCGATCAAGTCTGTGGACGCCTCGGGGTAATGGTGGGCCAGTTCGTCGGCCACCGCGTCCAGTTCACGGGCCTGGCCGCCCAGCAGCTCCTCCCAGTCCGCCGGGTTGATGGCCTGGCGGGTGACAGGGTCGTCGAGTTCACTCTGCTGGGCGCTGATGACCTGCTCGATGGCGGCTCGTTGGTTGATCAATCCACGGCCTTGCTCGCGCAGGGTGGCCAAGGCGATTTTAGGTGGGCTCGTCACTGGCGCGTCCGGGTCTTTTTCAACGACTTGCGCCCAACCGTCGCCGCTTTTCTTGAAGGTAGTGAGGGCCCTGGTGGTGAAGGCGTCGGTGATGGTCACCTGCTCCTCCTGTGCATCGGTCAGTTTGAAATCGCCCACCAGATAGTCTTTCCCGCGGGTGCGGAATACCTTGGTGGTGGGGGCCTTCGCCCGCAGGGTTTTCGACAGGGGCAATTCGACCGCCAGGGCCTCCTGTTTGCGCACCACGCTTTCTAATTCGTTTTGCGCCAATGCCTGTGCGTACCGCAGGCTTTGTAGAAAACGCTCGGAACTGGACGGCAATCGCAGCGGATTGATGGCCTTGAGCGCCTGAATGCCGTTCTCGTACTCGTTGTAATGGCCGAGCAGGCTTTCATAGACGTTGCGTTGCTCATCGAGAGGAAACCCGTCGCTGCTGCGCACGGCGATGTGCGACTGCACCGCCTGATGAATATCGAGGCTGTTGAGGCGCTTGACGTACAGCGCCTCCTGGGGTGGCAACCGGCTGTCGGAAACGACGGCCGTCACTCCGGCCAGCGCCGATAGCGCCCTAAGGCGCATGTTCTCGTTGAAGAAAGTGCTCGGATTGATCATCGCCAGGAAATCCTGACGGATCGCGCGACCCGCGCCGGAATCCTGTTCCAGTTGATCGAGGGTGGTTTCCATCTCACTGGCGAGTTGACCCATGCGCTCAAGTGCATCGGCCATTTCGATGCTGCGGCTGACATGTTCGTTATAAGCGGTGGGGTCGCCAAGAACGTAACTGACCAGCATGCGTTTTCCCAAGTGGCTCATCGGCTCGCCACGGTTTGAGTACAGCAGGGAATTGGTCCAGTTACGCAGATAGGTGTGAATGACGAATTGCTGCTCCCAGATCAGTTTCAGCATCTTGGCGCGTTCCTGCACGTGCATCCTGGCGCCGCCGAACTTTTCCAGGTCGCGGCCGACCTGGATGGCCTCCTGGCGCAACCGCGAGGTGTGCTCGAAGCGTTCGATCAGGGTCTGCATAAGGATTTCGAATTGGGCGCGGGCCGCGCTGTGCCGTTGCATCTCCTGGGTGTGCCGGGCCTGCAGGGCCGGTCTTTGCTGCACGTCGGCCTGGTCCATCAGGTTCCACGCCACATTCAGCACGCGTCCTTGTCTGGCCAGGGCCTGGTCAGCCTCTTCCATGCGTGTCATCGATTCCCTGAGCGTAGCCATCTGCGGTGTGATTTCTGCGTTGAGGGCTTCTGCGCGATTGATCAGTTGGCGCGTTTTCTCACGATTCTCCTCGCGCAGCGCAGCAATACGCTTGGGGCCACCGCCCTGCAGTTTCAGGCCTCGATCCAGCGTCCAATGACCTTTGCCATCGGTCTTGAGCTTGATGCCGGGGTGGTCGGTTTTTTGTGGATGGATGATGAACACCTCGCCCACACCCGGTACGATCGAGACGCGAAACAACAGGCCGCCCACCGAGGCATGCCACAGGCTGTCGATCCTGTACAAACCCTGGAACGGGCCGATATCGACGGCAGCGGGCGCAGGCTTTGGCCAGGGCCGGCTGACCGCCATCAGTTTTTCCAGTAGCCGCGCCGAAGCGCTGTCACTGGCCAGGGAGCGGTCGAAGTCCAGCGGCGTGCGCCCCCCGCCGGGCGGCTCGGAAGGCACGCCGGTGCCTGCGTAGTGCACTTGCGCTTTTTGAGGGTGGCTGACGGGGTCGCCAAGGCGTCGACGTAACGGCAGCTGGGCGAGGGTTTGCGCGCGGTGCTCCGTTTCTACCATTGCCTCGCTCGCCTGGCCCTGATGCACCAGCAGCATGCCGATGTTCAACAGCACGTCGACCCAGGCCAGCTCTCGGGCAACCGGGTCATCGCTTTGCAGCGCCGGCAGATCCTGGCTAAGGCTCTGCGTCAGTTGCAGCATCCACGCGGCGGCGGCCAACGGCCCGCGTATCACCACCAGCAGCGTGTTGAAACCCAGTTGCACGCCTTCGAGCAGATGCGCCCAGCGACTTTGCGCGCTGGACGTCGACTGGCGCTGCGCCAGGTCCACCAACTGGCGCGCCTCACTGCCGAACAGGTACTCCATCAACCGGCCATTGCTGAGGTAACCCAGTATCTCGCCCGCGCTGCGATCGTCTGCCGGCGCCAGCGTGGCGGGGCTGGGAACGCCGGGCAATACGTCGGATTCGGAGCCCAGGCTGAAACGGATGATATGGGGCTCGGTAAAACCACCGTTGCTGTAGATCGCCCTGGCGTTATCCGGCAACCAGGTCAGGACGCTGTCTTGCAACTCGCCAGGCGCGGCGATAGCGTTGAGCAGTTGTTCGCGGCTGGCAAACTCCAGCAGTGACTGAGCGTAGGCCGGGCGATACAGCACATGCGGTCCGGCATCCGCATTGCGCGGCTCGATGATGAACATGTTTTGTACGACGTCGGCGTGGGCGTCGGGTTTTCGTCTGAAGGCCAGCACGCGCATGATGATTTCATCGTCGCCGACGCAGCGTTGGGCGCGAACGGGCTCGACCACCGCGCTGACGCACTGGAAACCACGCCGGGTCAGTCCGCCTTCACCCTTGATTTTGTACTCCAGTGCCAGGGTCTTGAGTTGCACCGGGCATTGTTGAATGAACAATTGCTGGCGTTTCTGCGCCTGCGGATTGTCGTCCAGCAGGTGTTCGCGCAAATAGGCGGTATAATAGCGACCAATGTCGACCTGTTCGATCATCTGCATCAGGTAATCGGTGGTCAGCCACGCTTCGATCTCCCGCCTCTCGCGGTGGCGCAGGGTGACGTTGCCGCTGGGCTTGCCCGCCAGGTTTTTCAGGGCCAGGTCGACCAGGCTCATCGTCACCGTTTCCAGGTAACCGCCCTGCAGCGTACCGATTGCGACCTTGAAGACCAGTTGCAAATCTTCGGCGCGCCAGGCCAACGTGGCGTCATCGGTGCAGGTTTCCTCCAGGTTCAGGGCGGCATTGCGACCCCGGCACAATTGCTGGTTCAAGCGTTTGGCAGCAAAACTGCGCAGCGTCTCGATGCCGTCCAGATACCGTTCGCCAGGGTTCAGGCGCTGCAGGCTGGCCTGCTCCAGCAGGCATTGGCGATAGGCCAGTCGGTCGGCCGTCGAGGCGTTTTTGAGCCAGTCGGGAAGCGCGGCCCGGACTGCCTCCAGCGACGGCGCAGGCGTCGACCCAGGCGCAATGAACAAGGGCGCCGGATCGGTGAGCGCGGCCAATCGGGCGGCCAGTTCGATTGGCGTGGTCTGCACGCGCAGATCGAACGCGGCAAGGTCTTCCAGTTGCTGGTTGAGCACCAGCGCCGCTTGCACCTCGAACAGGTCGCCATCGGGTTCGTATTGGCGCCAGGTGATCTTTTCGGCGCTGTAGCGTTGCGCCATGCGTTCGCCCCATGCCAGGCCAAAGGCTTGCAGGCTGGCAAAGGCTTCCAGTTGGCCCGGCAGGCTATACAGCCAGACCCGTTCGCCGCTGACGATGAGGATTTCACTGCCCTGTAGCGTGAGCGTGACGTCGTCGTGTTCCAGGCGCGTTTCCACGCAATAAGCATGCACGGCGCTGCCGGGCCATGCCTGTCGATTGCGGGTTTCCCGTGCGGGGTAGCGGACCAGGCTGGTCAGGGTGCGCAGTTGCAAGGGGTCGGTCCCGGGCTGGTTGATCGTGCAGCCCCGAAACACGCCCTGCAACACGCCGGCGAGCCATTGCCAGCGCGTGTTACCGCTGCCGTCGTCCTCGCTCCAGAACACGCTCAAGGCTTCTTGAAAACCTACATGCAGGATCAAGGGCAGCTCCCGGATTGCATCCTGGATAACGGTCAGGTCATACGCGCGCGAGCCTTGCGCCTCATAAACCAGGCGTGTTCCGCTGGCGTCGCTCAAGTAGGCATCGAGGCCGCCGCGCGTTGACAGGTCGGGCAGTGAGCCGTCGGCAAGGTAAGTCAGCGCGACCTCCACCAACGGCGCCAAGGCGCGGCCGCCGCCGTCACGCGGGTGGGCCAGGTAGAGGGCGGAGGCGGGCAGGGTCAAAGGCGGGTATTTATCCCGCAGGTTGTCGGCCAACATCTGTGTGGTGACCGAGCGCAAGGTAGGTCGCGCGGCAAATTGCGCGTGTACGGCTTGCGCCAGGATCCGGGTATCTGGAGTGGGCATGAAATAGTCCTTTATAAGTCTTGAGCGGGTATATCGCGCCGTTACGACGCCAACGGCAGGAACCAGCGCTCGGCCAGTGCCTTGCCGATCAGGCCACGGTGCACGTTCACCACGGCCTGGGGGGTGTCAGCCTTGGCCAGCAGTGAGTAGTAGCTTTGCTTGCGCTGCTCCTTGGTTTTGAGGTGCGCGACGGTGTAATCGGCTTTGGGGGTGTCGGCATTGGCGTAGTGAAAGTGCGCGTACCACAACAGTTTTCCTTGCGGGTCTGTCAGCGCGTATTCCTGAATGAAATCCCGGCGCTCGCCACTCAGAGGCACGCGCTCGCCATACCGGGCCACACCGACCTGCTTTTGCTCGATCAGGTATTCAAGGTTTGCATGGGTGGGCGGTAGGTCCAGACACAGTTGCAGGCGCAGTTCGTCGCCCTTGGCCGTCAGCCGAGCGCCGGCTTCGAGCAGGTGCGTTACCAATGCCCGATCGGCGTTATTGCGGTCTTTTTCAGGCAACGCCTGGATGGCCTGATCCAGCTCCGTGGCGAGGCTGTTGAAGCGGTCGCTTTGATGCTGCATGAACTCCTGCACTTCTTCAGGGTGTCGGGAAATTCTGCGGTACTCGTTGCCGCGGCGCAGGTGCTCGTCCAGCGTGGCCAGCAGCTTGCGAGCCTCGCCCTTGACCAGGTTAAGGCTGCGCACGGCGGACGGTGGGCGCGCAGCAGCGGGCTGCAGGATTTCATCCCACACCTCACCTTTCTGCGAGTACATGCTCAGCAATTGATCGTTGTCTTCGGACCTGACCTCGACGACCTCTATCGGCAAGGTGCTTCCCGCCGGTTTCAGGTCGCCGATAAACGTGCCTTTCTTGCGCGTCCTGATGACTTTTTTCTGGGGCCTTCCTGGTGCGGTCGGAGGGCGTCCGGGCCGGCGTTCGCGCGGTTGGGCGACGGGTTTGATTTCGTCGGCCAGTCTGCGGGTGACATCCAGGTACAGCGCCTCAATCAATTTGAAAAGCCGGTTCGAATACGGTCTATCAGGGGCCTGCACGGCCACGATGCCTAGCCCCTGCAAGGCGTCCAACGCTCGGCCGTAGTGTTCGACCAGGCTGTCCAATACGCTCACCCGGTCACCGGCAGTCAACTCCAGGGTGTTGAGCTCGCTATGGGTACGCACGTGTTGCGACAGCGGTGACACGATGGCGTCCAAAGCCTGAAACGCCGGCGCATCTTCTTTGATGACCTGCAGCTTGAGCGTGCGAATCTGCAGGTCCTGGATTGCCAGCGCACTGATCTCTTGCGGCCGACCTTCCGTCAACCGCGTAAATGCTTGCGCACCAGGGGTTCCCTGGCCGAGCAGTTCGTTGAGGTGACGGTCCTTGGCTTGCAGCCAGTGGATCGAGCGTTCATTGATGTCCAGCAATGCCTTGATGAACTGTTCATGGCCTTCGGGATCGAGCACCACCGCCAGATCGAATTCGGCGCCCTGGACGGTGAATTTGCTGTTCGCCCTGTAGAGCGCTTGCCGGTCGGCTTCGGCGACCACCACCAGCTTTCGTGCGTTGTTGACGCTGTTTTCCAGGAGTACCGCCACTGTTTGCGCTGACAAGGGGATGTCCAGCTCCCGCCTTTCCTGTGCACCTTCGAGAATCTTTTGGTACGAACGGGTTTGTTGTTCCAGGGCGGTTTCGAAGCGCCTGCGCGTATCGGCACGCTGTGCATCGGTGTATCGCGTGTCTTGCTGCGCACTTTCCATGACCGCCTGGGCGACCTCGACTGTCCGGTTCTGCGTGGCCTGCTGACCCAGGAACTGCGCGTAGTCGGCTTCAAGCTCGGTGACTCTCTGAGCCTTGCGTCGGCGTTGCTCGGCAATACGTCTGGGCGGCATGCCGCCGCGCAGGCGTAGGCGGGTATCGAGGGTCCAGGTGCCCTGGCCGTCGGTACGCAGGTGCGGGCCGCGACGCGCGGAATCGAGCGAGTCGACGATGATCACCGCGCCGTTCCCAGGTTCGAGTTCCACCTGATACCACTGGCCGTCTACCAGGGCGTGCCAGAGGTTGTCGACCACATACAGGCCCTTGCGCGGCCCGTGCAATATCGGGGCAGGCAACACCCGTGGGCGCTGCGCCTTGTAGCCGGCCAGGCGCGCGCGTTGGCTGGCCGTCAAGCGCTGCCGCGCGTGGGCGAAGCTGAAGTCCAGCGGCGCAGTGTCGGCGCCGAGCAATACGCCGGGCAATGCCACCGCGCCTTGATGAATATGGGGCGCAGCTGGAACGGGCCATTGCTCGGCAACATGCGGCGGCAGCGGCAGGGAGGACTTGCGCGGGGTACCTGTGGCGACATGCGCCACCGTCGGCAATGGCGGGCCCTCCAGCAAGGCCAGGCCCAGGTTGAGCAGCAGGTCGACCGTGGCCAGTTCCCGGACCTGCGGGTCCGTGGATTCCTGGCCCTGGACGTCGTGTTCAAGGCCTGCGTACAGCGTGGCCAGCCAGGCGGTCAGCAGCAGCGGGCCGCGCAGTAAGGGGTACAACACGCTGCCGAACAGCAACCCACCGCCCTCAAGCAGTACTTGCCAACGGCTTTCGCTGTTGGACACCGATGTGCGATCAGCCTGGGCCACAAGCGCCTGGGCATTGCTGCTGTACAGGTACTGCATCAAGCGGCCGGTGAGCAGGCACTGGTGCAACTCGTCGTTCAGGCCATCGACCGACAACGTGGCAGGCTCCGGCGTGCGCACAGGGCTGAATTCATCGCCCTGGCCAAAGCGCAGGTAATGCGGCTCATGAAATCCATTGTTGGCGTAGATCGGCCGCGCGGAGTCGTCCAGCCAGAGCAAAACGCTCGATTGCAACTCTCCCGGTTCGGCAATGGCGTCGAACAAGGCCGCGCGGCTGTGAAACTCCCGAAGCGGTTCTCGGTACAGCGGTCGATACAGGATATGCGGCCCATCCTCGATGTTACGGGCTTCGATGATGTACATGTTCGCCACCTGGTCCGAATGGGCGCCAGGGTGGCTGGACAAGGCCAGATGGCGAATCACGATGTCCTGCTGGTCGGCGACGTCCCTGGCCGTCAGCGCCGCCACGCGTCGGGCGCCGGCGCGGGTCATGCCGCTGGCGTGTTGCAGGCTCAGTTCCAGGGCCAGCATCGGCAGCTGTACCGACACCTGATCGGCGAACAATACTTCGCGTTCGCGGGCTTGCTCATCGTCGCCGAGCAGTTGGGTCTGCAGTAGCCCGGGATAATGCCGGCCGATGTCGACACGTTCGATCAGCCCACCGCTTCCCGTGACATAGTCGGGCGTGAGCCAGGACGGCAGCGGCAGGCCCTGGCGGTGGTTAATGCGCATCTGGCCCTTGGGGCGGCTGGACAGGTTATTGACTGCCAGCTCGGTGAGGCCCATGCGTTCGTGCTGGATGACGCCTACGGTGCCTGGATAGCCGGCGGCGACGCTGAAGGTCAGCTCAAGTTGGTCGGGGTCCAGCGCCGAGGCTTCGGCGGGCGAGTTGAAGCGCAGTGCATCGCGGCGCAGCTCGTTTCGCAGGTTGTCGGCGGTGAACGTCTTGATATCTTTGATGCCGCTGAGGAAAGTACGCCCGCCCGCGCGTTGTTTTGCGCTGGCCAAGGTCAGGCTATAGCGACCGTACTCGGCCTTGGTGGCGCTGTCGGCGTCCTGCAACCAGGCCGGCAGTTGGGGGCGCAAGGTCGTGAGAAGGTCGGGCGCGATGGTCGGCGAGTCGGCAAAGAACTGCGCTGGATCGACGATCCGTCGGTATTCTGCCTGCAAGGCTGCAAACCCCTGGGTGGCGGGCAGGGACAGGGCGCCCAGTTGTTCCAATTGCCGGTTGAGGAGCAGGGCGGCCTCGTGATCGAAGGCGTTGGCGTCCGGCTCATAACGGCGGATGAGGATGTCATCGACGCGGTAGCCCGCGCCCTGGCGTTGGCCCCAGGCCTGGGTCAACGCGTCCATCGAGGTGAATGCCTCGATCTGCCCGCCGGGGTTGCACAGCAGCACGGTGGACGTGCCGTGGCTGGGGCGCGTCAGCACCAGCTCCGGCCCCAGTACGGTGACGCTTCGGCCAGCGCTGCGCAGGGTGGCTTCCAGGCAATAGGCAAACACCGCCTGGGCGCCATGACGGGCGCTGCGCTGTTCACGATCGGGCGTGCCGAGGAACTGGTCGAGCATGTCCCGAGCCTGGTCATCCAGGTCGGTGCGACGCAGGGCGGCGATTCTCAACGTGTCCATCAGCATGTCCGCCAGCCAGCGCCAGCGGTCGTCTCTGCTGTCGTCGCGCCAATAGTCGCCTATGGCGTTCTGTAAGCCGATCGGCAGGGTCTCGTTCAGCTCCTTGATGAGGCCTTCGATCACCTTCATGTCTATGCGCGTTGCGGTGGTGCCGGGCAGTTTCAACTGGCGTGGAGGGTTGTCGGTCAGGTAATAACCGAGGTTGCCGATATCGCTGAAGTCCAGATTGACGACGCCGCCCAGGTAGTCATGCACCACTGACAGCAGCGGACGGAAAAACCATTGTTTGCCGTTCGGGGTCGCCAGTTGAGTCGCGGCCAGATCCAATCTCAGCGACGGATAGCGCTGGCCAATGGCGGTGGCGAGCAGGTGTTGAATCACCTGCTCAAGGGTCGGAAGATCGGCGAACTCGCGTGCGACCGCCAGGGCTGGGGTATTCACCCCGGCAGGCAAGGCGGAAGGAGGACTGAAGGGCGCAGCGGGGCTTGAGTCGGGCATGTGTATTCCATGGCGGCATGAGGAGTTGTGCCGAGGATGCCAAAGCGGCCGCGCAGGGGACCCATAACCGGGTACCTCAACCACACAAAACCCGCAAAGCCGCAGCGGATTAGCCTATCATCAGCGGTTTTCTTGACTGATGAATGATCCCGATGACTGCTTCCAGCCTGCCCGCTGAACTTCACACTGCCGACATGCTCGAAATCGATGGCTTGCATGCCTTTGACTTCACCTTCGACGAGAACGGCCTGCGCATCACCTGCATGGACGGCCGCGCCGAAAAGCGCTGGTCGTTCAGCCAGGCGCAGGTGCAGAGCGCCGCTTTTGACGACAATTTGCAAAGCTGGACCCTCACCGGTGAGTCGGGCGAACACCGCCTGGTGTGCATGAGCGCCTTCACCGGCAACAATAACGACGAGGAAGACGAGCATGATGATGCGTAAATTCTGGCCGCTGCTGATGGCCGGCAGTGTTGGTGCGATGTCGGTGCAGGCAGCACCGGCGGACACCTATGAACTGTTGGTGGGCAGCTACACCGCCGGCACCAGCGAAGGCATTTACCGCCTGCAATTCGACAGTCGTACCGGGCAGTTCCAAGGCAAACCGGTGCTGGCGGCCAAGGCGGACAACCCGTCGTGGTTGACCGTATCCAAGGACCAGAAGCATCTGTTTGTGGTCAATGAAAATGGCCCGGGCCAGAAAGATGCGGTGGGGCGCGTGAGCAGCTACGCGATCGACCCGAAAAATCACCAGCTCACCCTGGTCAATCAGGTGCAGAGCCTGGGTAACGAACCGACCCATTCCAGCGTGGCGGCGGACGGGCGTTACCTGTTTGTCGCCAACTATTCGGTGGTGGAAGACCCGGGCGGCAGCCTGGCGATCCTGCCGGTGGACGCCGGCGGCAAGTTGTCGGCGCCGGTGCAGTTGAGCGGGCACCCGGCCAGCCGCGTGAACCCTGAACGCCAGGCCTCCAACCACGTGCATTCGGTGGTCTCATCGCCGGATGGCAAGTACGTGTTCGTTCAGGACCTGGGAGCGGACAAGCTGTTCGCCTACCGGTATGACCCGACGACCAACCACGAATTGCCATTGACCCCGGCCAATCCGGCGTCGGTGCAGCTGCCGCCGGGCAGCGGCCCGCGTCACCTGCTGTTCAGCGCGGACGGCAAACACGCCTGGTTGACCACCGAGATGAGCGCCCAGGTCGCGGTGTTCGATTACAACGACGGCAAGCTGACCCAGACCCAACTGGTCGACTACGCCGCCGGGCAGCCGGTGTCCGACAAGGCCGGCGCGGCGTTGCATGCCTCCAGCGACGGCAAGTTCCTGTATGTGAGTAATCGCGGCACCGCCAACCAGATCATCGTATTTGGCGTGGACCCGGCCACCGCGCACCTCAAGGAGCTGCAGCGTCGCAGTGTGGAAGGCGACCATCCGCGCGAGTTCACCCTCGACCCGAGCGGCAAGTTCCTGTTGATCGCCAACCAGAAGAGCAATGAAATCGTAGTGATCGAGCGCGACCTCAAAACCGGCCTGCTGGGTAAAACCGTGCAGAAATTGCCGATCGATGCACCCAGTGACCTTAAGTTCCTGCTGCGTCAATAAGCCACAGGCCCCGTTCAGCGGGGCCTGAGCCTGTGTATTAATTGTATTAATAGCGGCTAATGTTTCAAAGCATTTCTAAGGCGCAGCCCTCGGGCGTACGTTTGGTTCCAAGGCCACTCCGGCCACACCACCAAACGTACACGAGGGTTACCGCCATGAACTTCAATCTGTTCTCCGTCATCGCTGCTTCCGCTGTTTCCGCCACCGTCGCCTTGCCGGCCGCCGCCAGCGTGGAAGTCACCAGCCGCACCTCCAGCACCAGCGCCTATACCCAGAAATACCTGCAGCAAAGCGCCAACTTCTATGCAGCCCTGGATCATAAAACCCAGCACTGAGCACGTCAGGCCACGCCTTTTGATCGTTCCCACGCTCTGCGTGGTAACGCCTCCTGGGACGCTCCGCGTCCCGCCCAGCGCCGCAAGCTCAGGCTACTGCGCACAGGCGACGCGGAGCGTCACGGGCTGCATTCCCACGCTCTGCGTGGTAACGCCTCCTGGGACGCTCCGCGTCCCGCCCAGCGTCGCAAGCTTAGGCTACTGCGCACAGGCGACGCGGAGCGTCACGGCTGCATTCCCACGCGGGAGCGTGGGAACGATCTGTGTCGTGTTTGATCGTTCCCACGCTCTGCGTGGTAACGCCTCCTCGGACGCTCCGCGTCCCGCCCAGC
>Ga0182008_10002097_pt1 | contig 12730 bp, 13 predicted proteins | sample Sormic07211129_1_FD_120482 | JGI IMG/M metagenome (GOLD analysis project Ga0182008, IMG submission 120482) | Rhizosphere microbial communities from Sorghum bicolor, Mead, Nebraska, USA - 072115-129_1 metaG | ecosystem: Host-associated > Plants > Roots > Rhizosphere | place: USA: Nebraska...
GACAGGGACGCGATGGTGCAGCCCGCCGCGCTGTGGCGCATGGTCGCCCCCTGGGTGCGGCCCGACCAGGCGCGACTGGAGCGCGCCGCCATCTACACCTTCCACTCCGTCATTGCCGAGGGCTGGCGCCGGGGCCGCCTGCTGCTGGCCGGCGACGCCTGCCACCAGACGCCGCCTTTCCTCGGCCAGGGCATGTGCGCCGGCCTGCGGGACGCCGCCAACCTGGCGTGGAAGCTCGAGGCCGTGCTGAAGCACGGGGCGCCGCCCGCGCTGCTGGACAGCTACGAGTCCGAGCGCGCGCCGCACGTGCGTGCGCTGATCGAAATGGCGGTGCGCCTGGGCAACATCATCCAGACCACCGACCCCGAACTCGCCGCCCAGCGCGACGCGAGATTCCGCACCGCCCAGCCCGAGATCTTCGAGCTGCCGCCCCAGTTGCTCGGCGCCGGGGCCTTCGACACTGCGCCCGGCACGCCGGCGGGCCGGCCGTTTCCGCAACCGCGCCTCGACGATGGCCGCCTGCTCGACGAATTGCTCGGGCGGCGCAGCGCGGTGATCGGCCGGGCCGGGGCACTGGCAGCGGCCGCTCCGGCCACGGCCGAACGCTGGCGCCGCGCCGGCGCCATCGTCATCGACCGGCCCGACACCTTGCTCGACCGCTGGCTGCAGGCCCACGAGGCCCAGGCCGTGATCCTGCGGCCCGACCGCTACATCGTCGGCGTGGCGCGCACGGGGACGGACCTCGATCGCATCTCGCAATACCTGCCGGTCGGGCCATGAAGCCGCGGCCAGGCACACACCCATCCGATCCACCTGCACTCAGAGGCATTCCATGAAACTCATCAGCTACCAACACGACGGCACCGACAGCTACGGCGCGGTCGTCGGCGACCGCGTCGTCGACCTGCGCCGGGCCTTCGGCGAGCGCGCCGCCGACCTGAAGGCGCTGATCGCCGCCGGCCTGCTGGGCGAGGCAGCCCGGGTCGTCGCCGCCGCCGCCGAGCCCGGGCCGAAGCTCGACGAGGTCCGGCTGCTGCCGGTGATTCCCAATCCGGGCAAGATCGTCTGCGTCGGGCTCAACTACGGCGAGCATGTGCGCGAGACCGGCCGCGAGATCACCGAGCAGCCGACCCTCTTCCTGCGCGTGGCCGAGTCGCAGCTCGCCCATGGCGAGGACATCGTGCTGCCGCCCGAGTCCACCAAGCTGGACTACGAAGGCGAGATCGCCGTCGTGATCGGCAAGGCAGGCCGCCGGATCGCCGAGCAGGACGCCTGGGATCACATCGCCGGCTACGCCTGCTACAACGACGGCAGCCTCCGCGACTGGCAATCGGCCACGCCGCAATGGACCGCGGGCAAGAACTTCTGGCGCACCGGCGGCTTCGGCCCCTGGCTGGTGACGCGCGACGAGATCCGCGACGGCCAGGTGATGACCCTGGTGACCCGGCTCAACGGCCAGGAGATGCAGCGCACCACCACCGACAAGCTGATCCACAGCATCCCGCGCCAGATCGCCCACATCTCGGCCTTCACGCCGCTGGCCGCCGGCGACGTGATCGTGACCGGCACGCCCGGCGGCGTCGGTGCCAAGCGCACGCCGCCGGTCTGGATGAAGCCCGGCGACATCGTGGAGATCGAGGTCGACGCCATCGGCATCCTGCGCAACGGCATCCGGGCCGAATAGGCCTGCGCGGCAACGGCGACGCAGGGGTTGCTCAACCGGCGGTGCGGCCGCCGACGAGCACCGGCTCGGCGCGGTAGCGATCCGGGAACACCTTCTTCAAGTTCTCGATCTTCGGCAGGTCGTTGAACACGATGTACGGCTGCGTCGGGTTGCGCGTCAGATAGTCCTGGTGGTAGGCCTCCGCCGGGAAGAAGCGCTTCTGCAGTTCGATGGTCGTCGCGATCGGCTGGCCGAAACTCCTGGCCTTGTCGAGCTGCTCGATGTAGGCCTTGGCGATCCTGGCCTGCTCCGCGTTCTGCGCGAAGATCGTCGAGCGGTACTGCGTGCCGTGGTCCGGACCCTGCCGGTTGAGCTCGGTCGGGTTGTGGGCCACCGAGAAATAGATCTGCAGGATGCGCCCGTAGCTGATCTGCTTCGGGTCGTAGGTGATCGCAACCGCTTCGGCATGGCCGGTGCGCCCGGATCCCACCGACTCGTATTTGGCGGTCTTCTCGTCGCCGCCGGCATAGCCGGAGACCGCATTGGTGACGCCCTTCACGTGCTGGAACACGCCCTGCACGCCCCAGAAGCAGCCACCGGCAACGACGGCGGTTTCGGTCGCCGTCGTCGCGGCAGCGGCGTCGTCGGCGGGCACCGGGATCACCACCGCGCTCTCGGCCGCCAGCGACGGGACGACCCGAAAGGCGGCCGCGCCCGCCAGCACGGCGACCGCGCCGAGCGCGGCACGGCGCGAGAAGAAAGCGCCGCCGGCGAAACGCGGCGCAGGGGGGGTGGATGGCTTGTTCATGCTGGCGTCGTCCTTCGCTGGGTTGGTTGCGTTCGGGAGGCTGTCCCGCTCGATGTGAGTTCGCGAGCCACGGGTTCCCGGTTACACCCATGGCGTCAAAGTTGTCGCGGCCCCGGCTGTAACCGCCGACCGATGCACGACGAACTATGTGTCGGATGCACTGATTTGCAAAGGAACGACCATGCGCCCCCAAGGAAGACGCTTTGCCCTGCTGGCCGGCAGCTCCACGCTTGGGCTGGCGATCGCCAACGCGCTCGGCTGGAGCCCGCGCTCCGCCATCGCGGCGGAGCCGGCGAAGTTCGAGGTGACGCACACCGACGAGGAGTGGCGCAAGCTGCTCACACCCGGCCAGTACGCCGTGCTGCGCAAGGAGGGAACCGAGCGTCCCTATTCCAGTCCGCTGAACGACGAGCACCGTGCCGGTGTCTTCGCCTGCGCCGGCTGCAGCCTCGACGTCTTTTCCTCGAAGACCAAGTTCGACAGCGGAACCGGCTGGCCGAGCTTCTGGCAGCCATTGCCGAACGCCGTCGGCCAGACCGAGGACAAGACCTTCGGCATGGTGCGCACCGCGGTTCACTGCCGCCGCTGCGGCGGCCACCTGGGCCATGTGTTCGACGATGGGCCGAAGCCGACCGGGCTGCGCTATTGCATGAACGGGGTGGCGCTCAAGTTCACGCCGGCCGCGGCCTGATCGGCTCCAAAGAAAACTGAAACGCCCGGCTTCATCGCCCCATCTAATGGGGGCAGGAAGCCATGCCACACACCGCCCCCCACCCCATCGCCCCGGAGTCCGCCCCCGACCACGAACTCGCCTTGCGGGCCGCACGCGACGACGCGGCCGCCTTCGAGCGCATCATGCGCCGCCACAACCAGCTGCTGTTCCGCACCGCGCGCAGCATCCTCAAGAGCGACGACGATGCCGAAGATGCGCTGCAGGACGCCTACCTCGGCGCCTGGCGCGCGATCGGCAGCTTTCGCGACGACGCGCAGCTCGCCACCTGGCTCAGCCGGATCGTCATCAATGAATCGCTGGGACGCCTGCGCCGGCGCAGCGCGCAGGTGATTCCGCTGGACACCGCGATCGGCGCCGACGATGGCGACGCCCCCTGGATGGCGGACGATCCTGGCGACCGACCCGAAGGACTGGCCATGCGGGACGAGATACGACGACTCATGGAGGCTCGCATCGATCGGCTTCCGGACAGCTATCGCACGGTGTTCATGCTGCGCGCGGTCCAGGAACTGAGCGTGACCGAAACCGCGGCCATGCTGCAGCTTGCGGAAGCCACGGTGCGCACCCGCTTCTTCCGCGCCCGCAGCCTGTTGCGCGAGGGCCTGTCGCGCGATCTCGACGTCGCGCTCGGCGACGCCTTCTCGTTCGACGGTGCGCGCTGCGACCGCATCGTGGCGCACGTGCTCGCCGAGCTCGGCGCCGCCGGCCATCCGCCCCCCACCGATCCCACCCCACGAGGAGACTAGCCATGTCGTTCTTTCAAATGCCCGCCCCGATCGCCGCCCGGCGCCTGTTCCTCGGCCAGTCCGGCCTGCTCCTGTCCGGGACCGCGGTCGCGCTGTTGTCCGGGCAGGACGCGCTGGCCGCCAAGTCCGACGGCGCGACGGGCAACGACGTCCAGATCCTCAACACCGCCCTGGGGGCGGAACTCGAGGCGATCGCCGCCTACCAGCTGGGCGCCGAGAGCAAGCTGCTGGAGAAGCCGACGCTCGCGCTGGCGCTGACCTTCCAGGGGCACCACAAGGAGCATGCAGAGTTGCTGGCCAAGACGGTCGCCAAGCTGGGCGGCAAGCCGGCCACCCCCAAGCCGAGCTACGACTTTCCGGTGCAGCAGCTGAAGTCGCAGGCCGATGTGCTGCGCTTCGCCGCCCGCCTCGAGCAGGGCGCGGTGAGCGCCTACCTCGGCGCGGTTCCGTTGTTCGGCAACCCTGATCTCGCCAAGGCCGCTGCCAGCATCCTCGGGGACGAGGCGATGCACTGGGCCGTGCTGCGCCAGGCCATCGGCGAGACGCCCGTTCCGTCGGCCTTCGTGTCGTGAAGCCCTGCAGCCGATTGGCGGCCAGCCTGCTGGCCGCGTGGATGGGTGCGCCCGCGCAGGCCGCGCCGGACGCGCTGCGCGGCGAACAGGTCTATGCCCGCTGCCAGGCCTGCCATGCGCTGGCCAGCGACCGGGTCGGTCCACACCACTGCGGCCTGTTCGGGCGGTTGGCCGGCAGCGTGCCCGGCTTCGACTACTCGGAGGCGATGAAGAAGTCGCGCATCGTCTGGAACGACGCCACGCTCGACCGCTTCCTCGCCATGCCCCTGGCGGTGGTGCCCGGCAGCTCGATGACCTATGCCGGGATCGCGGACCCGGCCGAGCGGGCCGACCTGATCGCCTATCTCAAGCAGGCCAACGGCACGCCGGCGTGCGCCGCATTCTCGAAGGCGCAGCCCTGAAGGCGCACCAAGAAAATCGACCGGCCCCGTCCGACGGCACTTCGCCAGCATCCGTTAAATTCGCTCCTGTCGCGCGTCATGCGCCTGGAGGCAAGGAACGAGAATGCAAGCTGTGTCGATCCACGTCGTTGACGTGGCCAACGGGGTGGTTGCGGTCGGCATGCGGGTCGAGGTCTTGCGCAGGGAAACCGGCGAACGCGGTCGGGCCGAGCGCTGGGAGCCGCTGGTCGCCGGCAAGGTGGGGCGCAACGGCGTGGTGGACGGCATCGAGGGGCAGGCCCAACTGTTCGACATCGGTGTCTACGAGATGCGGCTGCACGTGGGCGACTACTACCGAGCGCGCGGACAGGCGCTTCCCGAGCCGGCCTTCATGGACGTGCAGTGTTTTCGCTTCGGCCTGGCCGATCCTTCGCAGCACTACCACCTGCCGGTCAAGCTCACCCCCTGGGGGCTCTCCTGCTTTCGCGGCGCCGCCTGATCTTGCCGGCCAGCTTCAAACAGGCAGCAGTGTCTTGACCTGCTCGAGGACCTGCGCAAGGGGCACCTGCGTGGCCGCCACGCAAATCAGCGGAAGCACCGCCGCAAGGACGATCGGCATGACGCTCTCCAGGGTCACCGGCACCGGAAGCATGCGCTTGATCAGGTCGTAGCCGGCAGCGAAGTCGGCCATCGACGACGGGTCGGGCGAGCCCAGCATCTCTTCAGCCGGCAGTGCCCTGGTCGCCGAAATCCACTTCTTCTCGAAGGCGATGTTGTGCTGGCTCGCCAGTGAGCCGTAGTGCGCCAGACCGGCGTGCTTCAAGGCCACGAGCCGGGGCGCGAAGACCGCGAGGGGCGCGACGAAGGCAATGGCGAAGAAGACGATCATGCCGATCAGGGCGAACTTGAAACCCATCAGGCTGGCATCACCGTGCACCACCAGCTTGAGAACCGTGGCGGACACCACCGTGCTTTCGGCCAACACGAACAGGACGTAGGTCTTCGGGTACTGCCCCATGAAGGCGAGTCCGCCGCAGCGATCGGGATGCGTCGCGACCAGGCGCATGTCGCAGCGCGCGATCTCATGCAGCATCAAGCCCCATGTCACGAAGCGCCACAGCCAGCGCCCGAGCAGGAACCAGTACAGCGGCAGCGCGACCAGCATGGCCCACCAGCCGGCCAGGGTCGGTTGGAGCGTGCCGTCGACCATGCGCCCGTGCCAGGTGCCGCCGGCGGCAGCCATCGGCGCCTTGGTGAGCCACAGCCAGGAGAGCAGGTAGGCCAGCACGAGGATCAGGCCTTCGGCCAGCCACGAGCCGGTGCGCCTTTCCATGTTCGCGCGAGCCTTGGCAAAGCCGCTGCGCGACGCCGGCGGCACGATCCCGCGCTCCTCGAATTGACCGACCAGCTGCGCCATGCGCTGGTCCGAGCTCTGCTCCATCAACACGAAGGCCACGATGGCGAAGGCGTAGGCATAGGCGCTGTAGTCGAACAGGATGGCGCGCTCCGGATGCGCGTCGATGGCAAAGCCCTGGAACGCGGCCAGGACCAGTGCGGGAATCCACCCCACGGCCACGAACAGCGCGGCACGGCGACCCGCCGCGAGATCGGTGTCGGTCAGCAGGCCGACGCGGCGCTGCCAGCGATAGAACGGACCGTGCCTGTTGAACGAGACGCGCATGCGCTGCCACTCCTGTTGTTCGAGCACAGCACGGCCGTGCCGCCTGCGCGCACCGCGGCTGCCGAGGAAACCGATGTTGGCGGTGAAGGCGCCGGGGTGCAATTGCCCTTTGGTGCAACGCCTCTTCGGAGCGACACCAGCGTGGCCGCTGCGCAAAAGGTTTCGCTCCATCGTGAAAGAAGTGAAACCGGAAGTGGCCGTGCCGCGACTGAGACACACCCGGTTGCGTGTAGGCAGGCCTGCAGACTTGCGCGCACCTATCGTGCTTCACACCACTGGCTCCGGCCGAGGGCTCTCATCAACATCAGCAAAGTGAGGCTTTCATGTTCGTTCGACGCACTTTCGCAGCTTGCTGCGCGCTGGCCCTTCCGTATGGTGCCTGCCTCGCGCAGACCACCTTCGCACCGGATCAGTACTTCGACAACCGCTGGTACATCACGCCCTTCGGCAGCTACATCCATCCCGACGGTGACCGCAATGCCGACAACGGCTGGGGCGGAGGCTTCTCCATCGGCAAGCCGATCAGCCCGAGTTGGAACATCGAGCTGCGTGGCCAGTACGAGGAACTGGACGGCAACGTCGGCACCAACTTCGGCGTTTTCAACAGCACGAACAAGTACAAGAACTGGAGCGGCACGCTCGACGCGCAGTGGTTCCCATGGAGCCGCCTGGGGATCGACCGCTGGCAGTCGAACCGGGTGCATCCCTATCTCGTGGGCGGCATCGGCGCCATCGACAACAAGGTGGAGCGGGCGTTCGGCATCAACGACAGCCACACGAGTTTCATGGCCAATGCGGGGGTCGGCATCGTCTGGCCGTTTTCGTCCTGGGGCCGCCTGGTGGCAGACGCACGCTATCGCTATGTCGACAACGCCAACAACAGCTTGACTGGCAACCGGCAGAGCATGAACGACTGGCTGTTCTCGGTGGGCCTGCAGATTCCGTTCGGGCCGCCCCCGCAGGTGGCGCGAGCCGCTCCGCCGGCGGCGATGCCGGCACCGATGCCGCCGCCGCCCCCGCCGCCGCCGGCTGCGCGCAACTTCGAGCTCAAGGCCGACGGCACCTTCGCCTTCGCCAAGTCGGACCTGACGCCCACCGGCCGCACCCGCATCGACAACACGCTCGCGGAGCTCAAGTCCTCGGGCATCCGGTTGCGCGCGATCTCCATCGTCGGCCACACCGACCCGATCGGCAGCAACGAGTTCAACCAGCGCCTGTCGCTGGCGCGGGCCAACTCCGTGCGCGACTACCTGGTCGCCCAAGGCGTCCCGGCCAACATCATCACGACCGAAGGCCGCAGCTTCTCGGAGTTGAAGGTCACCGAAGCCGATTGCAGGGCCCAGGGCAAGGCGAAGACCCGCACCGCGCTCATCGCCTGCTTCGAGCCGAACCGCCGCGTGGAGATCCGCGCCACGGGCGAGCAGCCGGGCTAGCCGCGCGACGACGCCGCCGCCGCTGGTCGCGTGTTGACCAGCGTGCACAGCAGCGCCGTCAGCAGCGCCAGGCCGATGTGCCACTTGTAGAGGGCGTCGAAGTCGCCGCGCTGCAGCACGCCGTGGCCGAGCAGCACCACCGTGATCGCGACGCCGATCACGGCGCCGATCTGGCGCGTGGCCTGGTTGACCGCGCTGCCGACCGCGTAGTGGGCGGCGGGCAGCTTGCTCACCGCCGCGCCCGACAGCGACGGCATCACGAGGCCGACACTGGTCCCGCTCAGGAACAGGCCAGGCAGCCACTGCGTCGCATAGGCTGGCTCGGTGCCGGGCACCAGCAGGAACCACAGGCCGGTGGCGGCGAACAGCAAGGCGCCGCCGACCAGGAACGGCCGATGGCCGTAGCGTCCGGCAAGCCGGCCGGTGACGATGGCCACCGGAATCACCATCAACGGTCCCGGCGCGATCGCCAGGCCGGCGAGCGCCTGGCTGTAGTGCCAGACATTGCTCATGTAGAAGAAGAAGGCGAAGAACATCATCGCGAACGCGATCCCGAACGTGAGCGTCGCGGCATTGACCGCGCTGTAGGTCGGGTGGCGAAACAGCGTCAGGTCGATCAGCGGTGCGCGCACGTTGCGGGCCCAGATGACGAAGCTCACCAGCGCGATCGCGCCCGTCGCCGCGACGGCCGCCAGCTGCCCGCGCGACCAGTACAGCGATTCGGACTCGACGATCGCCAGCGTCAGCGCACCGACGGCAACGATCAGCAGGCTCATTCCGACCCCGTCGATCCGGGTCCGGTGGGCCGATCGCGTCGACTCGGTCAGCAGGTAGGCGCCGCACCAGAGCGACAGGGCCCCGATCGGCAGGTTGATGAAGAAGGCCCAGGGCCAGCCGATGGTCTGGATCACGAAGGAACCGAGGCTCGGCCCGACGGCCGCCGCGAAGCCGCCCACCGCGCCCCACAGGCTGACGGTGACCGCACGCTTGCTCTGCGGAAAGGCGGCCAGCACGATCGACAGCGACGCCGGCGTCAGCAGCGCGGCGCCGACCGCCTGCAGCACCCGCCCGGCGATCAGCCAGCCGACGCTGCCGGCCAGTCCGCAGGCGGCCGAGGCGGCGATGAACAGCGTCACGCCGAGCATGAAGACCCGCTTGCGGCCGTGGGCGTCCGACAGGCCGCCGGCGGGAATCAGCATGGCCGCATAGACCACCGTGTAGGCGTTGAGCACCCACGACATCTCGGCCGCGCTGGCGTCCGGGAAACCGGTCCGCAGCGCGCCGAAGGCCGAATACAGCATCGTGCTGTCGAGCGAGACCAGGAAGGCCGCCACGCTGGCGACCCAGAACACCGGCCAGGGCGAGGCCTTGGGTGGATGGGCGGCTGCGGCCGGGGCCGGAGCCGTGGGTGCGGTGGCGATCGTCATCGTGCCGTCCGTCGGATTCGACTCGGCGCTCAGGCGCGCGTCGGCATGTAGCTCGGCGTGGCGGCGGTCAGACCTTGCTTGACCAGCCGGGTGCGATCGTCGGCCAGCACCTCGTCGAGGCCGGCCTCGAGGCCATCGAGGGCGCTCTTGACGATGTCCTCGGGGCTGGTCTTCGGGCCCTCGAGTCCGCGCGCCAGGTCGGTGTCGACGAAGGCCATGTGCAGCGCGAGGACCTGCGTGTTCTGCGGCGCCAGTTCGTGACGCAGCGAGTTGGTGAGCGACCAGGCGGCCGATTTGGTCGCCGCATAGCCGGCGAGCTGGCCGCCGTTGATCCACGAGACGATCGACAGCACGTTGAGCAGCGCGCCGCCTCCGTTGGCCTTCAGCACCGGCGCGAAGGCCTTGCTCATGCGCAGCATGCCGAAGAAGTTGGTCTCGAACTGGCGCCGCGCTACCTCTTCGCTGTCGGCCGCGAGAAAGCCGCCGACCTGGGCGACGCCGGCGTTGTTGATCACCAGGGTCACGTCGCCGGCGCGGGCCACGGCGGCGGCGACCTCTTCGGGCTTCGTGACATCGAGGCGGATGGCCTCGACGCCGGGCTGCGTGACGCTGGACGGATCGCGGGCGCCGGCGTAGACCTTGCGGGCGCCGCGCGCCAGCAGCTCACGGGTGAAGGCCAGGCCGATGCCGCGATTGGCGCCGGTGACGAGGACGGTGGCGTTGCTGATTTTCATGATGGCTTCCTTGGGACGAGTGAGGGTGGTGGGAGGGAACGAACAATATGATCTATGTCATATTAATAGGCGAAGCATGGCGATGGCAGCATGTCGGCAGGGTTCAGTGGGCGGCGGCGGGCGGTTCGTACTGCGCGAGCAGCGACTTGCGCGCATCCGCCAGCACCGCGCGCGCTTCTTCGCCGTCGCCCAGCGCCCGCGCCAGTTGCAGGGCGCCGACCAGGGTGCCGGCCACCGCCGCGGCAGCCGCGCGCGGCGCGTCTGGAAGGGCGCCGCGCACGCCGGCGATCAGGCGCCGTACCCGGTGGGCGGAGGCTTCGCGCACGGCCTCGGACTGGCGCGGCATGTCGGAGCCGAGCGCAGCCACGGGGCAGCCGCACGCCAGCGAGGCCAGGTTCGAATCGGCCAGGTAGGTCTCGACCAGCGCGCGGAATGCGCTCACGCCCCTGCGGGCGCGCCGCTCGGCGGCGAGGGCCACGGCCTCGGCGCTCTCGCGGCCCGCCCGTTCGAGGGCCTCGACCAGCAGGGCGTCGCGCGAATCGAAATGGGCATAGAAGCCGCCATGCGTCAGGCCGGCTTCCTTCATGACATCGGCCACGCCCACGCCGGCATAGCCGCGCTCCCGGATCGCGCGGGCAGCCACGGCGACGATGCGCTCGTGGGTTTCTTCCTTGCGGCTGTTCGGGGTGCGGCTCATGAGGGCTCGTGCCAATCGAAATTAATATGACCGCAATCATATTCTTCAGATTGCCGGTTGTCAATCTGCGCGGCGCCGCCGGGCTGGACAAGCGCCGACCCGATCGCTACATTGAAAAACTTCGCCCCGTGCCTCGACCAAGGAGCACAGCATGCCGACCATGAAAGCCGCCGTCGTCCACGCCTTCAAGCAGCCGTTGACGATCGACGAGGTCCCCGTTCCCGAGGCCGTGCCGGGCCGCATCGTCGTCAAGGTCATCGCTTCCGGCGTCTGCCACACCGATCTGCACGCCGCCGATGGCGATTGGCCCGTGAAGCCCAGCCCGCCGTTCATTCCGGGTCACGAAGGCGTCGGCTATGTCTCGGCGGTCGGCGCCGGCGTGAAGCATGTCAAGGAGGGCGACCGCGTGGGCATCCCCTGGCTGCACACCGCCTGCGGCCACTGCGAGCATTGCATGACCGGCTGGGAGACGCTGTGCGACGGCCAGCAGATGACCGGCTACACCGTCAACGGCGGCTATGCCGAATACGTGCAGGCCGACCCGGGCTATGTCGGCCACCTGCCTTCGAACGTCGGCTTCTCGGCCATCGCGCCGGTGCTCTGCGCGGGCGTGACGGTCTACAAGGGCCTGAAGGTGCTCGACTGCAAACCCGGCGACTGGATCGCGATCTCCGGCGTGGGCGGCCTGGGCCACATGGCGGTGCAGTACGCCAAGGCGATGGGCTTCCACGTCGCCGCGGTCGACGTCGACGACGAGAAGCTGGCGCTGGCCAGCAAGGTCGGCGCCGAGCTCGTCGTCAACGCCAGCAAGGTGGACCCGGCGCACGAACTGCAGCGCGCGCTGCGCGGCGCGCACGGCGTGCTGGTCACCGCGCCCTCGCGCAAGGCCTTCGACCAGGCCCTGGGCATGATGCACAAGCGCGGCACGATGTCGCTCGTGGGCCTGCCGCCCGGCGAGTTCGGCCTGCCGATCTTCGACGTCGTGCTCAACGCGAAGACCATCCGGGGCTCGATCGTCGGCACCCGCATGGACCTGCAGGAAGCCCTGGCCTTCGCCGGCGATGGCAAGGTGCACACCGTCTACTCCGAAGACACGCTGGAAAACGTCAACGGCATCTTCGATCGCATGCGCCAGGGCGCCATCGAAGGGCGCGTCGTGATGAAGCTGGCCGACGGCTGACCGCACGGTGCCGATGGCCTGGCGAATCCGCGCCTCAGGCCGTTGCGTGCGCCTCGGGAAACTCCGCCAGCCGGTAGTCGTTGCGGCCCGCGCCCTTGGCCTGGTAGAGCATCTCGTCGGCGGCGAGCATCAGCTGCGTGGCGGTCGCCGCGCTGCCGGCGACATGGAAGGCCACACCCACGCTGGCGCTGACGTCGATGCGGCAGCCGCTCAGCATGTAGGGCCGGCTCAAGGCGTCGACGATCTTGGCGGCGATGCGTGCCGCGGTCTGAGCGTCGGCCACCTGCCCGATGATCACCGTGAACTCGTCGCCGCCGACGCGGGCGACGAAATCGCGTGCCCGCAGGGCCTGGACCAGCCGGTCGGCCACTTCGCGCAGCAAGGCATCGCCGGTGCCATGGCCGAACTGGTCGTTGACCTGCTTGAAGCGGTCGAGGTCCAGGAACATCAAGGCCGCCACGCGGCCTCCCCCGGGCGCCGCCGCCAGCGTTTCCTCGAGCCGCCGGTTGAAGCCGGCACGGTTGGCCAGCCCGGTGAGCGGGTCCTCGTGGGCGAGCTGCAGCAGGCGCTTCTCTTCCTGCTTCTGGCGCGTGACATCGGTCGAGACCGCGTGGAAGCCCGTGAGGACGCTGCCGTCGATGCCGCGCTGGGGAATGTAGTTCGACTCGAAGCAGGC
>Ga0182008_10002098_pt1 | contig 12727 bp, 12 predicted proteins | sample Sormic07211129_1_FD_120482 | JGI IMG/M metagenome (GOLD analysis project Ga0182008, IMG submission 120482) | Rhizosphere microbial communities from Sorghum bicolor, Mead, Nebraska, USA - 072115-129_1 metaG | ecosystem: Host-associated > Plants > Roots > Rhizosphere | place: USA: Nebraska...
GCGCCTAACAAACTGTCGCTCGCGACTGCGCGCAATTCGGCGACTCACGCAGGATAGCCTTCACCGCCGCTTCTCCGATGCAGCCATCGATTCCTACACGCCGGGTGATCTGCTAGAACTGCGTTACCCACTTGCGTGGTTTAGAGAACCTCGACCGTAGAGATTCCGCGCAGCTGGCATCGGACCACCGGGAACAGTCGGCGCTCCACCCAGAGTGCCGGTGAATTCTCGGAGTCGTCCATCCTTTGCGGTGAGCCGCGGCGGCGATTGTCGCGATGATTGCGACGATGCAGCGCAGTAGTCAGTGTGATAGTGACGGACATCGCATGGTGACGATGGTCGCGGCCACTGCGATGGGTCGAGGCCAGTGGACATGATGACGGTCATCGTTTTGGTAACGATGGTGACGACCTGCGACACGGGAAAAAAAGCTTCAGGTTTTACACTCCGTCCTCTCTACGTTCCTGGTCAGCTTGAAATCTCCGCTCGGCAAGAATATGAAGTGATTTACGAAGTGAGAGGTGAAGCTCAGGCTGGGATCGCTGCTGATGATACGAGCGTTCGCGTTTGCGAAGCGATCGAGATGCGAGGCGGTCTCGCTCGACGTGTTGAAGCTTTCATGAGCGACGAGGTTGTACGTGTATGTAGCGCCGCTCTCCGGCCCAGTGCCGGTGCCCGAAGCGCTGGTCTGAAATTCGAAGTGCAGGCCGTCCACGGTAGTTATCTGACTGATCGCCTCGCCTGAAAAGACGATCACCTCGCCATTACAGGGGTTCGTAAGTGATTCCAAGAATTGCTCAACCAGCTTGACGTGTTCTGGTGTGTGGAGAGCGACTGCGTCCGGTGAGACCGCGAGAGCCCTGACAGCGGTAGGGGCGGTCTCCGTTCCGCAGGCGGTGAGCACCGCCCCTAATAGCATTGCGGCCCCGGTCGGTAATGTGAATCGCATTGAAAGGTCCTCCGTGTGAGGGATGCACCTGCAGCGGCAAACACAAACGCCGATCTGCAGTTGGCAGCTGGCGATCTTGGAACCTGAGAAACGTCAATAGCTGCCTGAAGGCCGGCGTCGCTTACGAGGCGAGGACAACACCGTTAAAGCGAAGGCACTACATCGGTGATTGCCTCCCCATGCCGCTACTAGGGCATCTGCATGTAGACCTTGAGTACCGCCGTTTTATCAGGGTGATCAACTACAGTGAACGTGATCTCGCCGTCGTAAACTTGGCCCGTGGCCATGCCGGTCCCATCGACGCGCACCTCTACCGTCGAAGGGCCGCCAAACTTGCGCGAGTACTGCAGCCAGGGCCTGTTCGGCGATGCGCTCCAGGTCAGCGTTCCAGTGCCGCTGTTGGACACTGTCACGTAGCCGATATTGAAAATGCCGCGAGTGCTCGCAGCGCATCGCGGATAGCAAAGGCGGAGCGATGTGGGGCTGAGCGCAATGTCGGGCGAGCCTGTTGGTGGCGCCACCGGCGATTCCGACGAACACGCCATCAGAGACAAGGCTGAGGCGACGAGCAGAGCGCAGTGGGATCGCATGAGAAAGCACCTCGTTCGAAGGAACGTACGTGACGTGTAGCCCGGCACTGAGTCCCCCAACAACCCGTGACCCCGAGACAATTCTTCCGCGGTCTCCATTGTCTCGACGGCCCAGCTTTCCCAATCAGTGCACAGTCATGTGCACCGAAAAGCCAATATACGCCGAATGACCGCATTGTCAACATTTCGCAGAACAGATATGTTCACGCAATGAAAAAACGGAAATACGAGTTGAAGCAGCGAGCTGAGCGTCTGGCAGCCGTCCGCCATCGCATCCTCGACGCGGTCGTCGCGCTCCATCAGGAGGTCGGGCCCGCGCAAACGACCATCACCGCCATCGCCGAGCGCGCCGGAGTCGAACGGCTCACCGTCTACCGTCATTTCGCGGACGAGAGCTCCCTCTTTGGCGCGTGCTTCGCGCACTTCAGCGCCAAGGTGCCGCCGCCCAACCCCGCGCTGTGGTCGAACGTTGAAGATCCGGCCGATCGTCTGCGCGCAGCGCTCCTCGCGTTCTACATCTACTACGAACGAGGAGAAGGCATGCTCTCACACGTGATGCAGGACGCACCGCAAATTCCGGCATTGGCCGCGGTTGTCCGCCCCTGGGGCGAGTTCGTCGATGCCGTGCGTGCTGGGCTCGCAAAGGGGTGGGGAGCCAAGGGGCGCTCGCGCACGCGGCTCGCCGCCGCTCTCGGTCACGCGCTCCGCTTCGAAAGCTGGCAGTCGCTCACGCGATTCGAGGGACTTACCAACTCGGATGCAGCCGATCTCATGGTCGCGTTCGTGCGAGCTGCGGCTACAGGGCAAGGGCGGCCGAGCGCGCGCTGAGCGACCTCGCGCGACTCGTACCCGACCGAGCCTCATGTGCTGCTTGACATCCCCTGAAGCGCTCTGTAGCCCAGAGTTACCCACGCACGACTGAGGCACAGCCGGCGAAGGCCGGGGCCGCAAAGCCACTGCTGGAGCAACTCGAGAATGCACCCGAGATCCTTCGCAACGACTACCAGCGATTCGGCGGCTTCGCGACATTATTGCGCTTGACGAGCCGACTGTCGTCGGAATGATCGCGCACACGCGCATCGCTGTAATCGCGCAAACGCTGGAGCAGGAACTGCGCGAATAGACGATATCGCTGATCCGCGTGGGCGTCGATCGGGCGCAGTAGCGGCGGGTATTAGCCCGTGCCCTGACGCTGTGCGACATGCCTTGGGACGATCCGCGCGTCAGCTGGCGCTTGCCGCAACTCCCCGACGAGCGGCGCGCCGGATCAAGTAGACCGGGACGCCGAGCAACGTCAGGCCCATGCTCGCCAGCGTCGTCGTCGGATGCGCTACGAGAGCACTGACGACCACGCAGAGCGTTCCGGCGACGAAGACGAGCGGCACGATGGGGCAACCGGGCGTGCGGTACGGCCTCACAAGATCCGGACGTGTGCGCCGGAGTACGAGCACGCCCGCCGCGGCCGCTGCGAGAAAGGGCCAGATCCCGACCACGAATGCCTCGGTGAGTTGTTCGAAGCTCCGGAACCACACGAACGCGACCGCCACGGCCGCGTAGGCCGCGACCGCGACGTGCGGAGTGCGATACCGCGCGTGTACGCGCGCGAGCGGGCCGAAGAGGAGCCCGTCAGCTGCCATCGCGTAGAAGACCCGCGGGCGTGTGAGCACGGAACCATTGATCGTACCGAACGTCGAGAGCATGATCGCCGCTGCGACCGCGCCGGCACCCGCAGCGCCGAGCACGTGAATCATGGTGTCGGACGCCACGAGCCGCGACGCGCGCAGGGCCGCGAAGGGGAGCACGTAGAGATAGGCCGCGTTGGCGGCGAGGTAGACGAGGACGACAATCACCATGCCGACAATCAGCGCGCGCGGCAGCGTACGGGCGGGGTCACGCACCTCGCCCGCGACCGAAGCCATATCCTGGAATCCGTTGTAAGCCCAGAGCGCGGCGACGAGCCCGAGCCCGACACCACCCCACTGCGTACTCACCGATGGCCCGTGTCCGAGTGAGCCACCTGCGGGGTCACCGAGCACGAAGGCGGCGACAATGATTCCGGCGAGCGCGCCAACTTTTGCCACTGCTGCCGCCGTCTGAATGGCGCCCGCGCCACGCACCGAGCGAATCCCGACGGTCGCGGTGGCCGCGATCACTACGCTTGCGACCAAATGGCGCTCTACGAGGGTCAACGAAACGAACACGCCGAGGTACTCAGCGAAGAGGGCGGCGACGGCGGCGGGCCCCGTGGGCCCGATGAAGAGCAACGCCCACCCGTACAAGAAGGCGACTCCGGGACCATACGCCTCACGCAGATAGACGAACACGCCGCCCGCCTCGGGCAGCGCGGCCGCGAGCTCTGCGAGCGCGAGCGCCCCGCACGTCGTCACGATGCCGCCAAGCGCCCAGACGAGCGCGACGCCACCAACTGATCCCACGCCGTCGGCAACCGCGCTCGGCACGCGAAAGATCCCACTTCCGATGACGATTCCCACCACGATCGAGGTCGCCGCCAAGAAGCCAAGTCGTCGCGGCAGTTCGCCAGTCGCGGGGGGCCCCGAAAGCCGCGACGGTTCGATGGCTGCCCGGACCTGCGCATTGGCCGAGGCGGGCGTGACGCTTGGCGGCTGAATGGCCATGCGAACCTCCTCCTCTATACATCCGCGGAGAAGGCAACATCATATGGAATTCTTTGTGGCCCGACAAGCAACCCGCGGCACTGACGGTTCGGCTGATTCTGACGCGCAGACGCTGCCCGATTAGATGTGTTGGTGCACACGCCCATAGGACGTCGTTTTCACTCGCGCTCTATCGGATGCTACTGGGCCCGCGTGCGAACGTTTGCGGGCGTTATCGACACTCGAGCCGAGTGCAGTTCGCGACGAGCCGCACGCCGCCCAGAGGGTCGGGAAGAAACGCGGGAACTTGGGGGCAGAAGCACGCCGCACACGAACATCTGCTGTCGGCTCCTGACGCCGAGGTGCTCGCACTTGCCGGTGGGCGTAACCGCCTCTGGAGCAGGAGAGTCCTGGTTCGATCCCAGGAGGGGCAACCACAACGCCCGCATTGGCTTAGGCCAGTGCGGGCGTTCTCACATCCTCGTCTCGGCGCTTCGATCGTCGAGCAGCGCTCGCCTCGCGCATGAGCGTGTCGACCGTCCTCTGATACATCCGCGCCGCGCGCGCGGGGCTGCTTCCCACACAGAGCGCGCCTACCTTCCCGTATTTCGGGAGGGCGCCGATCAGATGAAACATCACGCCCTGCTGCGTCGCGGCGTCGTAGTGCAGCCCGTTCGTGACGGCGATGTCGATCAGGGCATCGGAGTCCAGACCGACGAGGGCCGGATGCACGATGTTGTCGGATGCATGATAGAAGCGGCGCCGGCCCGTGCGCGTCCGGAACGTGCCGCTCTCGGAATCGTAGGTGCCGTCCGTCAGGAACTGCAGCAACAGGAATGGATGCGTCGTGCCGCCCTTCCTGAGATTGATCTCGATCGCATAGTTCTCCCATCGGCCATTGGCGAGCACGCTCACAAAATCGATCGCGAAGCGCCCGAGCACACCTCGATCGGCGAGGATGCCGGTGACCCGCTTCGCCGCCTCCTGAATTTCGCTTCGGTAGGCCGGGTTCGCGGGAAACGTGCAGCCGAGATACACCTGACCCGATGGGCCGCCCAGCAGCTGGTCGTGCGACGAAATGACGCTGTGTCCACCGATTGGATCGATGCGGCATTGCACCGAAGGCGACCGAACGGCCGCGCCCTCCACGAAGCTTTCGACGATGCCTCCCATGGATTCGAATTTCGCGGAGTAGCAATCCCAGGTCTCGTCCCCGGCCTCGAAGCGCAGCTGTGAGGGCAGTCGGTCCTCGATCCAACGCGTCAGGTCATGATCGACGGGCGCGTCGCCAAACGAGAACACCGCATTGCCGTCACCGGAGGAGCCCTCGTCGAGCTTCACTACCGCGCGACGGAGCGAAGGCTGCTCCCGCTTGAGCGCTGCCAACGCCGCCGCGATGTCGTGCGCGTCTCGCAAGTGCTCGAAACCGGAGGGACATGCGACGCCGGCGCGTCGAAACATCTCACGACTGCCGCTCTTCGTGCCCAGAGAATGAAGGTCGGGGTCGCACGCGTAGAGTGGGATGTCGAGCGCAATGGCGAGTGATCGTTCGAGTCCCGTCGATACGAAGCACGTCATGTGTGCCGTGCTCCGGTCCGGAATGGCCGCCCGAATGCGCGCGAGCAGGTCGGGTCTGGCCAACAGCTTCTCGGTGAGTATGCCTATGGATGCGTCATCGCAACTCAGCAGCGTCAGACGCCGACGCGCGTGGCTCGGCGGCACGCCCGGCAACAAATGCAGGTAGTAGTCGATGACGGAAGGCGCGATCGGTTCGCTGGTCACGTACACCACGCTCGCGCGAGGATACCGGAGCAGCATCAGCATGCAAAGCAGCCGCTCTTCGTAATGGTTCACGCCCGTCAACTTCGCGAGCTCCTCACGCGGCAGCGACATGCTCGGCACGACGACGACGGTGCGTTCAGCCGCGGGATCGGGAAAGATGCGCGCGTACATCGGCGCGAGACGCCGTTGAATCTCGGCGAACGCGCTGCGCTCGTCCGTCGAGCCGCACGCGGGTAGCTCGAGCACCTGAGTGTCGGTCATCCCGCGTCCTCCCCGCTACAGTCGTGCGATCGATTCGATCATCGGACGGAAGCGCTCCATCGCCGTCCGTGCCGTGATGTCCTGGACGGTGATCAGGAGGCCATCGACCTCCTCCGGGCCGACATAGAGCGGCGTCGCGTTCACGAGGTAGTGGCGGCCGACCATCCGCTCGTGACCTGGTGCCGAGATGCGCGGATCGAAGGTGATCGACTCGTCTCGCACGACTTCGCGGGCGAGAAGCGCTCGAGCGACGATTGCGTCGAATGCCGATGGCGCAGCGGCGGCGTGAGCCTCTGCCCAGAACGGGCGCGCCGCGTCGTTGGCGTACACGAGCGAGCCATCCTTCGCGAGCACCACGAGCCCGATTGGAAGGGTCGTGATGAGAGCCTCAACCAGGGCCGGCGTCCAATTCAGTCGAGGCGTCGTCCCCTCGGTGCGGCGAACAGCCACGGCATCCACCCGAGCGCCCTGCGACATCGCACGCGCTTCATCAGAAGTCGTATGCTCGGCGTTGTAGTTGCGCATTATTGACTCCGTGGCTGAAGGTTGCTGCCGTCTTTCGCGAATGGCCTCGATTGGCTTTCCTGGAAATTGCCGCGAGCGCCGCAACCACGTAATCAGGAGTATTCCGCCAACCTGTAGGGGAAATCCCACTCAGCGCCCGGCATCGCAAGCGATTCTGGAGCAGGACGTTCGCGGTTCGATGACAAGCGAGGCAACCTCAACGCCCGCATCGCCTTACGGCCGATGCGGGCGTCCTGCACCGAAGTCGCCGCGTCCCGCTAATTCCCCGCTAACTCCTGGGGCAACGGGCAACTAACGACTCGGCATCATCATGCCCCCGTTCGCCCACTCGAACCAGACGAGGTCATTCATATGAGACAGACCGCAATGCTCATCGCGGGAATCGCGTTGCTCGCCGCCTGCAGCGGCGACCCGACGACTGCCGCATCCGTATCCGAGCTCCAGGCTCGCGCCGCAGCGACGAACGATGGGTCGTTCGGCCCGGCGGTGAACAAGGATCTGGCGACGCTTCGCCGCGTCACCGCGCCATTTCATCAGTTCTCGACGGCGCAGAACGCCGGCTGGTCCACCAAGATCACGGCCTGCATGACGGATCCGGGTGGCGCCGGCGGGATGGGATTCCACTACGGCAATACGAATCTGATCGACGGTACGGCAAGCGTGGACAAGCCGCAGCTGCTCCTGTACGAGCCGGAGAAGAACGGCAATCTCCGCCTCGTCGCAGTGGAGTACATCATTCCCTACACGTTCCACGGCCGCGAGGAGGCGCCTCCCGTGCTCTTCGGACAGGAGTTCAAGCAGAACGACGTTTTCCAGCTTTGGGGACTGCACGCGTGGGTATGGAAGCACAACCCCAGCGGAATGTTCGCGGATTGGAATCCGGTCGTGAACTGCGACAACACGACGGACATCATGGCGATGAGGCACGAGTAGCGGCTCGAATGCGGACCCGCGCGGCGCGCCAGCGTACGCCGCGCGGGTCGTGCGTCGCCTCGAGAGCTCTGCGCCGGCGGCCTTGACCCTCAGAGCTTGCTGGCGACCGCGCGCGCGACGGCCTTCTCGGCCGACAGTTGCTTCGCGGCGTCGCGAACGCCGTAGGTGCGCAACACGACCATGGTTTTTCCCTTCCGAACGATAAGAGTCGTCATCTTCGGCACCGTGGTCGAGAACGGAATCGCTTGTGAGAATGCATCGTCTCCGATTCCGGCAACCGGACTCTTTTCGACACGGGGCATCCGTTCGCTCTTGAGCCTGTCGTACGAGTCAGCGACCATGAACTGCACGGTCAACCGTGCCTTGTTTGGGCTCGTCGCTTCCCACGAACACGCGGTGCCGAGCGAGTTGATCGACTGACCTTCGTGCACCTGCATGCCGAGCGCCGCCGCGACCTGCGCCTGCGTCACCTCTGCGCACGCGTCCTTGGGGAGCTGCGCCGACAGTGGACGCGCCCCGCCCGCGAGGAGCGCGAACGACACAGCTACGGCAACGAGTGCGCGAGATTGCGTCCGCATCGTTCGATCCTCCGGATCATTGTCTTCGCACGCAAACGAATCCTTCCCGGCCCCTATCATGAGAGCGCGCTCGAACCGGCCGCAAGAGTTGGTGGCCCGTTCATTTTCCTTTGCGATTCCAGGATTGCGAGCGGTGCCGGTAAGAAGAGGGGGTGGGAGCTCTCCTCGCGTGAGCTGGATCTTCACCCCGCCCTCACCAAAACCGACCGGTATTGCTATACTCTGCAACGATTCGAGAGCCGCTTACGAGCGGACGTAAGTGCCATGGCTGTGCGCTCCGGAGGTCTCGACGGTGTCGTTGCAGCATCGACATGTTCGCCCCGCCCTCGTGCTGACGCTTCCCACGATGCTTGCGTCAGCGCTCATGCTCGGCGCGTTCGCATTTCCCAGACAAACGAATCATCCGAGAGAACGCGCGTCGGCGCCTGCAGACACGCTCGTGATGCCGCCCGTGATGAAGAACGTGTCGTCCGCTCCGCGAACGGTGGAGGTAAACCTCGTGGCGGCGCCTGCTCGGCTCGCGCTACTGCCGGGCCACGTGACGAATGCCTTCGCCTATAACGGCAGCGTTCCGGGTCCGACCCTGGAGGTGCACGAGGGCGACCACGTCATCATCCACTTTCACAACGAGCTGCCCGAGCCCACCACGATTCATTGGCATGGGCTGCACATTCCCGCAGACATGGACGGCAGTCCCCTGCGCCCCATCGGCGCCGGGAAACAGTACGACTACATCTTCACGATTCCACGCGGAACCGCCGGCACCTACTGGTATCATCCGCATCCGGATGTTCGCACCGGCTATCAGATGGCGATGGGACTCTTCGGCGCCATCATCGTTCGCGACGCCAACGATGCGCTTCCCGCGTCGCTGCCGGAGAAGCTGCTCATCCTCTCGGACAATCGATTCAAGGCCGACGGCTCTCCCGACATCGCAGACCCGAACGGCGCACAGGGAGAGATCGATCAGGAGAACGGACGCGAAGGGAACATCCTTCTCGTGAATGGACAGGTTGCGCCCGTCATCAACATCCGAAGCGGCGAGACGCAGCGGTGGCGAGTCGTCAACGTTTCTGCCGCGCGCATCTATCGTCTAGCGATACCGGGACAGACGATGCTGCACGTGGGCGACGACGGCGGCTTGTTCGAGCATCCTCGTGAAGTCAACGACATTCTCGTCGCCAACTCCGAGCGGGTCGAGCTGCTCGTTCGCGGAACGCGTCCACCGAATACCCGGACGAGCCTCCGGACTTTGCCGTACGACCGCTACGATCCGCACACTCGTCCCGCGGACTGGGATGTCGCACACGATCTGCTCGCGCTGCGCTATACCAATGCGGCGCCGATGCCTGCCGTGGCCTTGCCGTCCGTCATGCGGAAGATCGTCGCGCTCGACACGACGCACGTGACTCGGCGTCAGGTCATCGTGTTGAGTCAGGGACTCATCAACGGCAAGACGATGGATATGACTCGCGTCGATGTCAGATCACGTCTCGGCGCCACGGAAATCTGGCAGATCGAAAACGTCGTCACGATGGACCATCCATTCCACCTGCACGGATTTCAGTTCCAGATTCTCGATCGCGACGGCGTGCCCGAGCCGTACCGCAGCTGGAAGGACGTCGTGAACGTGCGCAAGCACGAAAGGGTTCGCATCGTCGTGCGGCTCGATGACTTTCCCGGAAGATGGATGTTCCACTGTCACATTCTCGATCACGAAGATCACGGAATGATGGGGATTCTTGAAGTTCGGCCACCACCAGCACGGAGGCGATCGTGACTACACCATCCTTCATGACGTACCGGCATCTCATCTGGATTGCACCACTGAGCGCGGTCCTCGCGCTGGCCGCGTTCGGGCCGTTGCACTCTCCACGCGACGATGCGGCTGACGTACGCGCGCAGGTGCTGCTCGGACGATCGCTCGTCTTGAATCACGATTGCGGCTTCTGTCACGGGGGAGCCGGCGACCCGGGAGGCAAGGGCTGGCTCGCGGGGATGACGAGGCCCGAACAGGAGTTCCTGATCGGTCCCTGCGCCTTCAACACGGGCGCGAAGCCCTGCTTTCACACGCGGCCCAGGAATTTGACGCCGGACAACAATACTGGGCTCGGCCGGTTCACCGAGCGGCAGATCTTCAATGCCTTGCGATACGGGCTGCGGCCGGAGGATACGCCTGACGTCACGATCACCTCGATGACGCCGGGAAAGGGCAACTTCCCGTTGCATCCGCATTATCTGGCGCCGCCGATGCCGTGGCCGGGGTGGCGTTACATGTCGGATGCCGAACTGCGAGCAATCGCGGCTTACCTGAAGCGCGCCGTCAAGCCCGTCGTCAACAAGGTGCCGGACAGTGAGGGTCCCCCGGACTTCTGGGCCAGCGAGTATACGCCCGAGAAGATCGGCAAGTATCCCGCCCCACCATTTCCAACGGCGAACGAGCAGGAGCCCCGATAGGGCGGGGCGTACAGCGACAGACCCAAGGCATGCTACGAACACAAAGTCGAGCACGCATCATCGAGGAGTCTCATATTGATGCGTTGCTCGAGCCGTCGTTTCGCGCGTCATGATGTCGAGGAGCATGGGAAAACCGAGACTCGAAATGCTACACAGGCGTGACTTTCGTTCCGCCGATGGAACGCACTGGCGAGTCCAGGAGGCGCTGGCGTTCGACGTGCCGGGCGCCGCTGCCTCCTCTTGTCTGATCTTCGACTCCGAAACGTCGTGTCATCGGCTCTGGGTATATCCCGCGGACTGGGCCGCGCTGTCGATTCGTGCCTTGCTCGCACTGGGTGAACGTCGGCGCTGATCGTTTACGAGAGAAGGTGGCAACTCGCGATGTTAGACCTCGATTCCGCGCAGCTGTGCGGAGGAGATCGCCTTAAGGCTCAACGCAGGAGTTTTACACACGAGGCTGCTGCTTCGAGCGCACGGCGCATCGTTCTCTCTACGGCTTCTGAATTGCAGTTTCCCGGGTCATCGTCATTGGACCACGGCCTCGAGGAGCGATTGAGCGTGTACGACCGGATTGCGCCCGACCTGACCAAACGCGAACGCGATTCGCTCGAAGGCGCCGGAATGACGCCGCGACAAATCGACGATATCATCGCGATGCTGCGCGTTCGGATGCCGGACGGGTTCTCGCCGCAGGATGTGCTCGACGCCATGCGCTTCGGCGATGCGTATCGGCGTGCCGAGTGATCCGGGCTACGCAGCACGTGATCGCACGACGGTGCTGGTAGCTACACGCTGGGCAGAGATCTCCACGAGCCTGACACCGGATCATCTTGCCGCTCGGCCTGTCGAAATGCTCGCGCACTCTCGATGCGCGCGTGTTCGATGAGATGCGCAACCACTGCGAGTGCCGCCGTCACGTCGCCGATCTGCTCGGGGACATGCCTGTGGATGAGGGAATTGAGCTCCTCGTGCACGATCGTGGACTCGCGGTCGAGCTGTTTCGTCGTCCATCCCTGATGGTGACGCATTCTCCCGTGCAGCGAGGAGACCACCGTCTGAATCTCGCTCCCCGCGCGATATAGCGCCGACTGAATGCCGCCCGTCTCGTCGATCACGATGAGCGATTGCACCACGTCGGCAAGAAAGGCCAGTTGATGATCTTCCACCTCCGCCGGCGACAACGAATCGGCAGAGGGAAAGACAGGATCGGTGCGGAGACGCATCGCCACGCGTTTCAGCACCTCCTCGACGTGACCGCGCAGATGACGTCCAATCTCTGCTAGACCGTACACGCGATACTCGCCGGGAACGTCCAGGGCGCGCGCGATACGCGCTTCCGCGAGCTCCGCGAGGTCCGTCGCTCGACGGGAACCCGCATCCCGCGTTCGCGGAAGCCAAAGCGTGAACGTCGCGCCAACCGCTGGATTCATCGCACTCTTCTCGAGCACCAGATCCCCACCCATCAGTCGGGCGAGTCTGCGGCTGATCGTCAGTCCCAACCCCGTGCCACCCTTCGCGCGGGCAAGCCCCTCCTCGCCCTGCGCGAACGGCTCGAACACCGAGACTCGCTGATCCGGCGCGACGCCAGAACCAGTGTCGGCAACGCTGATGAATGACCAAGGGCCCGAGCCTACCAATTGCGTACCGGTCGGGCTGTCCACGACCGCTCCGCACGACACCGTGATCGTGCCACCCGCGGGGGTGAACTTGATGGCGTTCGCGAGGAGATTTATCAGAATCTGTCGCACGCGCCTCTCGTCGCCGACGTAGGACACCTCCGCCTGATTATTCGAGGAAGAGGAAGCGTCATCCACGATTCGCACGTTGACCACTTCCGCAGCCGGTTGCGTGGTGGCAATCGCGGTCGCGATGGCATCGGTCATACTCGCTTTCTCGCCGGCCATTACCAGTTTTCCCACGTCCGCCTTCGCGAGATCGAGCACGTCGTTCACGAGGCCGACCAGATGCGCGCCGCTGAGGCGAAGCCTCGACACGTACTGGAGCTGTTTCGTGCTCAACGGGCCTGCAAGGCCGAGC
>Ga0182008_10002099_pt1 | contig 12723 bp, 11 predicted proteins | sample Sormic07211129_1_FD_120482 | JGI IMG/M metagenome (GOLD analysis project Ga0182008, IMG submission 120482) | Rhizosphere microbial communities from Sorghum bicolor, Mead, Nebraska, USA - 072115-129_1 metaG | ecosystem: Host-associated > Plants > Roots > Rhizosphere | place: USA: Nebraska...
CCGCTTCGAGGTGGACCTGAACCACCGCACACCGCGGCCGTGGATCAACGTGATCGCCAACGCCCGTTTCGGCTTCCAGATCTCGGAGGCCGGTGCCGGCTTCACCTGGTCGCGCAACAGCCAGATGCACCAGCTCACGCCGTGGTCGAACGACCCGGTGCAGGACCCGGCCTTCGAACACTACCTGCTGCAGGACCTGGCCTCGGGCGCGCTGCTGCCGCTCACGCCGGCGGGCCAGGGTGCAGGGGATGGCGGCGAGGTGCGCCACCGCGTGCGGCATGGCCAGGGCTACACGGTCTTCGAATGCCGGCAACAGGAACTCGCACTCGAGACCACCTTCTTCGCGGACCGGGACGACGCTGTCAAGCTGGTGCACGTGCGCGTGCACAACCAGGGCGCCGGCCCGCGGCGCCTGCGCGCGCTCGGCATGGCCGAGTGGCAGCTCGGCGCCGCGCGCGGCGAACGGCGGACCGTTCATTGCTGGAAGCCCGAAGACCAGCCCGCGGTGTTCGGCCAGCAGCGTGAATCGAGCGCGGGCTTCGGCGGCAGCACGGCTTTCCTGCTGCTGGCAGGTTTGCCGGGCGCCACCCAATGGACCTGCGACCGCAACGAGTTCTTCGCCGGGCGCGGCATCGTCGAAGTGCCGGACACGCTGGCGCGGCGCGCCGGCGGCGGGCTCGACGCCTGCGCGGCCATCGGCGGCGAGCTGGTCGTCGGCGCCGGCGAGAGCGCCAGCTTCAGCTTCGTGCTGGGCCACGCCGACAACGCCGATGCGGCACTCGCTCTGGCCCGCCGCTGGCGCCAGCGCGACGTGCCCGAAGCCCTGGCGCAGGTGCGCGGCTTCTGGGACGAGCTGCTGGGCCGCCTGCAGGTGCGCACGCCCGATCCGCTGTTCGACGCCATGGCCAACCGCTGGCTCATCTACCAGACGCTGGCCTGCCGGCTCTGGTCGAAGGCCGGCTTCTACCAGGCCGGGGGCGCCTTCGGCTTTCGCGATCAGCTGCAAGATGCGATGGCCTTCGCGCTCACCGATCCCGCGCGGCTGCGCGAGCAGATCCTGGCCAATGCGGCGCGGCAGTTTCCCGAAGGCGACGTGCAGCACTGGTGGCACATGCCTGGCGGCGCCGGCGTGCGCACGCATTTTTCGGACGACCTGCTGTGGCTGCCCTTTGCGACGGCGCACTATGTCGAAGTGACCGGCGATGCAGCGCTGCTCGACCATGCGGTGGGGTTCATCGAAGGCCCCGCAATTCCCGAGGGCGCCGAAGACGCCTACTACGCGCCGCAGCACAGCGGCCGCACGGCCACCGTGTTCGAGCACGGCGCGCTGGCCATCGACCGCAGCCTGGCGACCGGCGTGCACGGCCTGCCGCTGATGGGCACCGGCGACTGGAACGACGGCATGAACCGCGTCGGCCACGAAGGCCGCGGCGAATCGGTCTGGCTTGCATGGTTCCTGTGCAGCGTGGTCGAGCATTTCGCGCCGATTGCGCAGGCGCGCGGCGAGCACGGCCGGGCCGCGCGCTGGAACGAGGCGCGGCGCGGCTGGATCGCTGCGCTGCACGATGCCGGCTGGGACGGCGCCTGGTTCCGCCGCGCCTTCTTCGACAACGGTGCGCCGCTCGGTTCGTCGGCCAGCGACGAGTGCCGCATCGACCTGATCGCGCAGGCCTGGTCGGTACTCTCCGGCGCATCGGACGACGCCCACACCGGTCCGGCGATGGCCGCCGTCAAGGAGCATCTGCGCGACGCGCCAGCCGGCCTGCTGCATCTGCTGGCGCCGCCCTTTGCCCGTTCGGCCAACCATCCCGGCTACATCCAGGCTTACCCGCCCGGCGTGCGCGAGAACGGTGGCCAGTATTCGCACGGCGCCGTGTGGGCACTGATGGCGCAGGCACTGCAGGGCGACCACGAAGCGGCATGGCAGAGCTTCGAGGGCCTGAGCCCGGCGCACCGCGCGATCCATCCCGGGCGCGGGCCCGCCTACGAACTGGAGCCCTACGTGATGGCCGGCGACATCTACGGCGCCGCGCCGTATGTCGGGCGCGGCGGCTGGAGCTGGTACACCGGCTCGGCCGCATGGCTGCACCGCGCCGCGGTCGAAACGCTGCTGGGCCTGCGCGTGAAGGGCCGCATGCTTTCGCTGACGCCGCGCGTGCCCGCGCACTGGCCGGGCTTCGAGATTGCGCTGCGGCTCGGGCATCGGCGCCTGACGCTGCAATGGGGAGCGCCCGATGCCGCCGCAACGCCCACGCACCATGCGGCCGTCGGCGAATGGCTCGATTGGCATTCACTGCCCCCCGGTGCGATCGTGCGGGTCTTGGCGTAGCCTGCATGTCGCGCGTTCGCAGGGACTTCCTGACCATGCGACAGGCGGGCCTCTTCGCCTTGCGAGCCTGCGAAGGGACGCTCCACACGGCAGGGTTCCGCGCGTGCGATGACACGCCATGCAGCTGCGCCAGTCACTCGCAGGCCCCTGTTCTGAAAACGAGCGGGGCGCAATCTTGCGTAGGTCGTCCAAGACGGGAACGACCGCGTCGGCCGCTCAAGTCGGCGGCGGCCCATCCACCGTGGCAGCACGCTCGACCACATTCAAGGGGAAGCCCACGCGGGACGACGGCAAGAAAGGACAAAAACGCAGCGGCGGCTGGTCGGACACGCCGTAGGCCCGCTGCACAGGCGAGACACGTCGCACGCGACTTCGCGCCGGCGCTGCTTCATGTCATGGATTGGCGAGTGGAACGGGCTCGCCGGCGGCGGCGCGATGCTTGCACCGCGACGCGACCGCGCCATGTCCAGGCGCGCCGCCAGGCACGTTCGCGGGCACCGAGCGAATTGCCCGCGATGCAATGTGCGCGCCCCCCGGTGCGCTGGCCCCTCTGCGCCCGCAGGGCGGTCCTTCGAACGGGCAATTGCGTCCGATGCAAGCATTGCGCACGCCACGAACCTCCCCGACGATTCGCGCATCACAACGATTCGTCTCGGAGACAATGTCCATGCGCTTCCACGCTTCGCTTCCCGGCTTGCTTCGCCGGCCCCTCTGCCTGGCGCTCTCGTCATGCCTCTGCATGGCCACGGCCAACGCCGAGGGCAGCTACCGCATCGCGACCGAAGGCGCGTACCCGCCCTGGAGCTTCAAGGACTCGCAGGGGATGCTGCAGGGCTGGGACGTCGACATCGCACGTGCACTGTGCGAGAAGATGAAGGCCAAGTGCGAGATCGTCGCGCAGGACTGGGATGGCATCATTCCGGGCCTCGTCGCCCGCAAGTACGACATGATCGTGGCGAGCATGGCGATCACGCCGCAACGCCGCGAGCGCGTGGCCTTCTCGGCCAAGTACAAGGACACGATTTCTCGCTTCGTCGCGCGCAAGGGAATGCCGCCGGACGTCAGCCCCGCGGCACTGAAAGGCAAGAGCATCGGGGTACAGCGCGGCTCGGTCCAGGCGGCCTACCTCGCGCAGAACTACCAGGCCGCGAATCTCAAGTTCTACGACACGCCGCAGGCCGCCGAGCTCGATCTCGTCGCCGGCCGGGTCGAGTACATCCTCGGCAACATGGTCACCTACCACGTCGGCTTCCTGAAGACGCCCGAGGCCAAGGACTTCGCGTTCGTCGGCCCAGAGCTCAAGGGCGGCATCCTCGGCGAAGGCAACGGCATCGCCGTGCGCAAGGACGATGGGCAGACCCTGGCAAGGATCAACGCCGCGCTGGAAGCGATCCGGGCCGACGGCACCTACGACCGCATCACGGCGAAGTACTTCCCGTTCAAGCTGATGTAGGCGCCGCGACCCCCGATGAACATCCTCCATGGTTTTGGCGGGCAGCTGCTCCTGGGCGCGCTCGCGACGCTGCAGCTCGCGGCCGCCGCGTTGCTGCTCGGCACGCTGTTCGGCGCCGCCGTCTGCGGCCTGCAGCTCTCGGGCCACCGCGTTCTGCGGGCCGCCGGCAACGGCTACGCCGCGGTGGTCCGGGGCATTCCCGACCTGCTGATCGTCTTCGCCGTCTTCTTTGGCGGCTCGCTCACGCTCGCCGCGCTCACCGGCCGCTATGTCGAGATCGATACCTTCCTCGCCGGCGTGGCCGCGCTGGCGCTCTCGTTCGGTGCCTACGTCGCCGAGATCGCGCGGGGCGCACTGCTGGCGGTCCCGAAAACCCAGCGGGAGGCCGCGAGGACGCTCGGACTGTCGCGCGCCCAGGCGCTGTGGACCGTCGTGCTGCCGCAGGCGGCCCGCTTCGCCCTCGCCCCGTTCGGCAACCAGTCGATCGTTCTGCTCAAGCAGACCTCGATCGTCTCCATCGTCGGGTGCGACGAACTCATGCGCAAGGCCGCGGAGGCCTCCGGCGCGACGCGCGAGCCGTTCACGATGTACCTCGCCGCCGCCTGCATCTATCTTGCGCTGACCGGCTTCGCCACGCTGTGCCTCGAGTGGGCGGAGCGCCGAGCCGCCCGCCCGCTGGCCGCCTGATCCCATGTTCGACATCACCCTTCTGTGGTCCGTGCTGCCCGCGCTGGTCGAGGGCGCCGGGCTCACGCTCGCACTCACGGCCTGGGTCATCCTCCTGGGCACGGCCCTGTCGATCCCCGTTGCCCTCGGCCGGAACGCGCGGGCCGCCGGTCTGCGCGCGGCGGCCCATGCCTACGTGCTCTTCTTTCGCGGGACCCCGGCGCTGGTCCAGCTGTTCCTGCTCTACTACGGGGCCGGCCAGTTCGACCTGATCCGGCATTCCGTGCTCTGGCCCGTGCTGCGCGATCCCTACTGGTGCGTGGTGATCGCCCTGGGACTGAACTCGGCCGCCTACACGGGCAAGACACTGGGCGCCGCACTGGCCGCGATCCCGCGGGGGACGCGCGAGGCCGCCCGCGTCCTGGGGCTCGGCCGCGCCCAGGCTTTCGGCCTGATCGACCTGCCGCTCGCGGTGCGCGCGGCGCTGCCGGCCTTCGGCAACGAGATCATCCTGACCTGCAAGGCGACCTCGCTCGCCAGCACCGTCACCCTGCTCGAGCTCACGGGCAGCGCCCGCCTGCTCACCGCCGAGACCTACGCGCCTTACGAGATCTTTCTCGGCGCGGGCCTCGTCTATCTCGCCATCAACTACGTCCTGCTGCGCGGCGTGCGCGCGCTCGAGGCCTCGTTGCATCGTCCCCACTGAACCCAAGCAAACGCATGAAATTCCTCACCCTGGGCCCGGCAGGCAGCAACCACGAATTCGTGGCGCGCCGCTACCTCGACTTTCACGGCCTTCGCGACACCGCGATCCTGGACCTGGTCCCCGATTTCGAGCGCGGCGCCGGTGCCGTGCTTCGGGGCGAGGCCGATTTCATGATCCAGTGCGCGGTGCATCCCGCGGCCGCCTCGACGGTCGCGAAGTGCTTCGTCGGCCTCCACCTGATCGACACCTTCATCTCGCCGAGTCAGGATCTGGCGATCCTCCAGCGCCACGATGCCGCGCAACCCACGTCCCTCGCGGTCATGCGCCCCACCCTGCCGTACATCGACCGCCGCCAGTGGCCGCAGATCGAATTCGTGGAGACCGTCGCCGAGGTCACGCAGGGCGTGCTGGACGGAAAGTACGCGGTCGGCCTCGGCTATGCCTCGGCCGCGGAAAAGCACCCCGAGCGCCTCTATGTGAAGCAGTTCATCGGCACGGTCGACGATGCCTGGATGGTCTATGGGCGCACCCGCGTGAGCACCGGGGAACTGAGCGCCTGGCGCGACAGCCCTGCCGCCCTGCTCTATCGGCGGGGAGCCTGAGCATGGGCACAGCCATCTGCTCTCTCGACCCGATGGTCTCGGTCGCGGGGCTGTCCAAGCATTTCCACGCGCACCAGGTGCTCAGCGACGTCCATCTGAGCGTCGCCGCCGGCGAGCGCGTGGTCGTGTGCGGCCCCTCGGGTTCGGGCAAGTCGACGCTCGCGCGGTGCATCAGCGGACTCGAGAGCTACGGAAGCGGCACCGTGACGGTCAACGGCGTCGCGGTCTCGCCGCGCATGCGCCATGCCGATCTGGTACGCGCCAACATCGGCATGGTGTTCCAGCAGTTCAACCTGTTTCCGCACCTCACCGTGCTCGAGAACTGCACCCTGGCACAGCGCTGGGTCCGGCACCGCTCACGGCAGGAGGCCCGGCAGACCGCACTCGCGTACCTCGACAAGGTCCGGCTCGCCGAGAAGGCATCGGCCTATCCGGCCCAGCTCTCGGGCGGACAGCAGCAGCGCGTCGCCATCGCGCGGGCCCTCTGCCTGAATCCTTCCGTCATGCTGTTCGACGAGGCCACGTCGGCACTCGATCCGGAGATGGTCAAGGAAGTGCTCGAAACCATGATCCTGCTGGCGCGGGACGGCATGACGATGATCTGCATCACCCACGAAATGGGCTTCGCGCGGGCGGTCGCCGACAAGGTCGCGTTCATGGACGGCGGGCGCATCGTGCAGGCCGCGCCGCCCGGCGAGTTCTTCGGCAACTGCGCGGACCCGCGCATCCAGCGATTCCTCAGCAAGGTCTTCTGACCCGAGGTCCTTGCCGCAAATTCGTGCGCTCACTCGGCGCACACGCGTGCCAGGCCGCGGTCCAGCCCGGTCGCGAACAGCGCAGCGGCGACGGCCCCTGCGCATCGACATGCCGCGCGCGATGCGAAGGCCCTGCGCCGCGGCGCGCCGCGCATCGGCCGGATGACTGAACCAAGTCCCGGCCTTCGATCGAAGGCATAAAAAGAATCAGCCCCGAAGGGACCTTGAAGAAGGTATTGGCTCGCTCGGCCAGGACACCAGACCCATTCAGCACAAAGCGACAGAGAGTCGTGTGCTACCACTTCAAACCCAGCAATGGCCTGCGCGAAGGTCGATCTCGCACTGTCCGAAACTACATGCTGACCAGGAACTCCCCAACGACGGTCACGCAATGGTCGAAGCCCGGCGTGTAGTCCAGCGTGGCGATGGCGTCGAACGCAGCGCGCAAGCCGGCATGCGGCTGCCGGATCTGAGACAGGAATGCCTCCCGGTGGCGCAGCAGGAACGGCGTTGCCGCTCGGAGCTGGGACGGCTCGCGCTCGATCACGAGCGCAAGGTCGAACAGATCGCGCGCCGTGGCCCGGTCGCCACGGTGGTACATCTTCTTGGCAATGATCTCGGCGGCCGTCTCCACCTTCACGGAGCGGCCACCGATGTCCCAGGTTTCCCAAGCCTCGGCCAGCAGGTTGGGAGCGGCCACGAAGTCGATTTCGCCTTCCTCGAATTGCAGCTTGACAAAGGTGCCAGGCTGCTCGGTGTAGTCCTGCGTCAGGTCCGCCGCCGTGTCGCTCAACCGAGGCGTGACAAAGCCGAGGTACTGCGGATCGGGCACGAAGATGTCTATGTCTTTGCTCAACCTATGGTGGTAGCGGAACATCAGCACAGTCCCGCCGCCGAAGGTCCAGAACGGATCGGCGATCCCACCGTATCGGCTGATCTCGTCGATCAGCGCCAGTGCCCGCGGGAACAGCTTTTCCCAGGGACCGCCGGGCAATGCCTCGGGCTTCATGCCCACAGCGCCCGCCGGTGCACGGACAAGGATTCGGCCAACTTCGCCACGTTGCGCCAGATCTGCCGCGGCGGCAGGTGCGCGCGCGAGGCCGTCTCCTCCACTGCCATCACGATGATCGGCACAGGCGCTTCGTCAAGCAAATGAGTCAGGTGCGGGGCGAATGGAGGCGGCACGTCGCCGCTCGCCAGGGCTTGCTCGAGCGCCTCGGGCGCCATTTCACTCGCATAGCTGACACTGGCCGTCTTGGCCGCCATCCACAGGCCACGCTTCTTGCGCCGCGCCAGCGTATCCGGCTTGAGACTGTCCAGCCCCAGCACTGCCATCACCTGTCCCACGCGATTGACACCCAGATCGCCCAGGACGCCGGTTTCCAAGCCAACCAGGGTTTGCCGAGACAGGCCGCTCAGGTGCGCCAACTGCGCTTGGGACAAGCCCAGTTCGGCACGTCGGGCTCGTACGGCATGGCCGATGTCGATGAGGTTCATGGCAGAGCACAGCCAGATGTTGTCTAAAATATTAGACATATTACGCCTGCCATCCCCACTTGCAAGAACAAGGGCCATGTCTTCCCCGCCTCCTGACGCACATTTGGAAATGCACTGATGGGGGAACTCCCTTCGATTCACTGGCAAATGCCTTTCAGCTTTGTTGCTGAATGTTTACCAAATCCGCTGATCGGCGGTTTCGGAGGAGGGGAATCGATGGCGAGACGGCGCAAGTCCAGCGCGGCCGAGGATCTCATGGACCTCATGCCTTGCTACTCGAGCTTTCGCGCGGTCGGCTTTACGGGTTTCTCGCCTCGCCCTCGAGCAGCCAGATATTTCTTCGCGTCGTCCCAAGGCACGGAGCTCCCGGTCGCCAGCAACTTGGCCCAGCGCTTCTCGGCGATGCGATGCAGCTCTTCCTGTGCTTCGACCTGCTCGACTGCGCGAGCGACGGCATCGACGATGAAAGCATGGGAAGTTTTGCCTGCCAGGTCCGCAGCCGCGGAGATGCGATCTTCGCGATCGTCATCCAGACGAATGGTGGTTGTCGGCATGGTCAGACCTCGTACGTACATTGCAGCACGGTTGTGCTGCAAACCCTGCCTGGCACTTTCCGGTTTCTTCGGCGTGGCGCAGCCGGACCCGCGGCTTGTCCGCAAGGCCTCCTGACCCGAAGTCCTTGCCGGAAGTTCATGCGCTCACTCGGCGCACACGCGTGCCAGGCCGCGGTCCAGCCCGATCGCGAACAGCGGCGACAGCCCATGCGCGTCGACGTGCCGCGCGGCCGCATGCGCCAACCGCTCGCGGCAATCCGGCCGCTCGCGCAGCGACCGGATCGCGGCAAGTTCGTCGATGAACCGGGGGCGGAGCCGATCGAGCGCCGGACGGAGCTCGTTCCTCAGGTCTGCGCGAGGTTCCGCCGGCGCTCCTCCCTCGCGCCGCCAGCTCGCCATGAGCGCGAACTGGACGAGCTTGCTCGCTTCGATCTGGTCGGTGAAGAACGCGGTCGCCAGTTCTCCTGGCAAACCGCGCGCGCCCGCCGCTTGCGCAGCCGCCGCAACGACTTCCTGCTCGCGCGGATCGCCCGGCGGGTCCGCGACCGGCTGGCGGCTGTCCCATTTGGTCAGCGCCACCTGCCGGGACAGATCGAGCCGCGTCGCGCTTAGCGCCACGAGGGTCGAGAAGCCCTCGGACCGATCGGGCCCGGGGGCGTCCGAAGCACAAGCAAGCGTGGCCAGCGTGACGGCCATCGCGCCGGCCGCTCGGAAACAACGAATCGGAACGCGCATGTGCATCGGGAACCTCCGGAAGTCCAGGGACGTGGTCCGGGCTGCCGCCACCGGATCGACGAGGCAAAGCCTAGTGCGGGGACGATCGCGCGTCGCCTGTCAACATGCACAGTTGCGCCCAACCCGCCGGTCGCAGGACGACGTCGAAACTTCGGAGGCAAAGTCCTTGTGCGGCTATGAGGGCAGCACGGGGGGCCCATCTGCGAAGGAGGTGTTGTGACGCGTGTCCCACGCGCGGATCACAGTCGGCCAGCAGGTTGACATGGTGGCCCCATGGCCTCTGCCATTTCTCGCACAGCCTGTGCGAGTTCTGACTGGCTGGCGGCCGCCAGCGCCCGGGATCCCCGGCGGCGCGGCGTGTCGCGCCCGCCTTCTCGCACAAGCTGTGCGAGAAACTCCGGCGTGGTGTAGGTCTCGTGGAACTGGCGCATGCGCCAGAGGCTTGCAGCGGAAGACCCTGCCGTCCTTGCCAAGGAAGCCTTGAGGTCGCGCGCGAGCCGATCGACTACTGCTTCGCCCCATACGCGGCGTCTCTGCTGCTCACGGATGGCTTGCCCGATGTCCCAGTACAGGCCCACCAGTTCGCGGCCGACAGCCGCGCACCGACGATGCGACGTTTCAAATCCGTAGCGAAGACCCAAATCGTAGCCTCGAGACGATCTGGCCGCGAAAGTTCCGGTCTGCGTGAATGCCGGGCTGCCCCCTGCCCAGCTCATAGCCGTTCTTTTCGCGCGCAAAAGTGCCGCCGCTCAGGCAAGCTGCGCACTGATGGAGGAAGCGGCATGCGCCAGAGTCGCCGGCAACCCGCCTGCAGTCTTGGCTTTTCCCTTAGCGCCTCGGCCACCGCACGCGCATACCACCGGCCATTCGAGCATCGCCGACAGGCATCTGTCGCGGCGCGGGCATGGGGAGATTCGGATTCAAACGCAAATCCGAACGGCAAGCCCGCTGTGGTCACGCTGGTCGTCGGCGGGCGCCGAGATTCAGCCCGAAGCGGGGCGCTTCCGATAGCTGGTTGGATGCTATTTCCCGTTTATCCCATATGCAGCTATCGTGACAGGTTGGACCGAAAGCTTGCGTGCCGGCCGACCACGGAGTCGGTACGGACACGCTGAAAAGTCCTTCCAACGCGCGGCCAATGCATCTCGACCTTCCAAGCGCCTGTGTGGCGCGCGGACCCGCGATGCAACGGAACCAGAACGCCTCAAGAAGATGCTGCCGGCAAAATGTGAGGAGCGCCGCCATGCACCGCGGCAGAGAAAGCACCGGCCGGCGCGGGCCGTTCATCGCGCGTGCGCGCGGCCCTCTTCCCAGGCTCGCGCCATCTGCTCCCATAGCGCCCTGGTGACACGCGCGTCGCCTCTGGCCTCGTCCAGGGTCTTGCCCATGGCAGCCGCTATCCGGTCAATCACTTCGACGGGCTGGGCGACACCACAGATGCGGCGGCCGAAATCCACCAGTTCTTCGGTTGTCGGATAGGCTTTCGTCTGGTGTTTACCCGCGAACAACTTGAGCGCAAGTGTCCGGTCTTCGAGCTCAGGGCCGCCCGGGGACTGGGTGTACCTGTAGATGGAGGTTGTCACCACATCGAACATGGGCGCCAACCACACGTCCTGGCGCGAGCGGTAGAGCAATCCGAAGTTCTTGAGGTGCGCATCGCCGTTGCGGACCATGATGGAGAAGGCCACCTGCTCGAAGAATCGATGCAGGTTGCTGCTGTGAAGCTGGAACTGGCGCAGCAACTCGGCGACACGCTGGTAGCTGCCATGGTATTTGCGGTCCGACAAGATGTCGCGCACCCGCAGCCCCGCCAGCGCCGCGATGTCTTCAAAGCCGAGCCGCTCGACCCGACCATCGTCATGGACGACCAGGTCAAAGCGGTCCAAGACCAGCATCTGACCATCGTCGGACAATGCGAACGACGGCACATCGATGCCTGCACGTTTGGCGGCCGTCAGGCACAGATACTCGTTGGCAGCCAGCCCGGGGTAGGCCGCACTTGCCGCCTTGACAATGAGCGATGGGATGGGCACCGTCGATCGGTCCGGCACCATGATTTTGGGCTGCATGCCCGCAATGCCCGCCCCCGTGCTCAAGTAGGCCGCCACCAACTCACTGAAAACCTCCGGCGTGTACTTCGTGCCCAGCAGTTCGGCCTTGCTCAGCGTGCGAGGCAAGGAGGGTGCAACCTGGTCGGCCAGGCTGTAGCCCAGCCGCCCAATCCCGTTGCGCCCGACCAGCGCCAGCATGTGCATCGGCGTCATCGGCTGTTTCGGGAACAGCTCCCGGATCCTCATGAACAGGTCGCCCTCGGGAAGATTCTGGTCCATCGGGGGAAACAGGTCCCCGTCTTGCCAGGTGAGGCGCTCGCTGGGCGGCATCAGCAGGGCCACCGTCGCCTGCTCCGCGTCCGGCGCCAGATACCGAAACTCGTAGGTGGAGGTCCGGAGCAACTGGCCCGCCTGGGCAGCGTCCCCGATCGAGACATTCAGGAGACGAATCTTTTCAGGGAGCATCGTCGTCGTCGTGGAATCGCGCAGCGACTTCACTGGCAGAAGGCAAGCCAGACCGCTCCAATCGCAGCGCCAGACCGAGTGCTCCCAGCACGGCGAGCAGCGAGGACACTGTGGCGTCTTCCCCGGATTCAAGCCGGTAGATGACTTCCCGAACCTTGCCGGCCTTCTCGGCAAGCTCGGACTTGCTCATCCCTAGCGCTTCGCGCTGCACTCGCAGCTGGCGACCCAGCTCGTCTGGCAATCTTATTTTGTCAGCCATGGCTGACATTATAGAGAAAATTGGCAGTTCTGCCAGTTATAGCTGATACCCACCATGTCAGAGCGACGATGCAAGCCATACCTTGCAAAAACCCCCAATCATGGAGTTTCGTAAGTTATAACTTTCAGCATAGACCCGATGTCCCGCTCTGGCCCTGCCGAAGGCCCAACCGCCATGGCGGCAAGCCATGCTTCAAGGGGACACGGCTGCCCATCGAGACCGTTCTGTCCTCCCTCGAAAAGGGAATCCTGGAAGACCGCGTGCTGGATGAGTATTCGCTGACGAGCGACCCGCTGACCGCCGCGCAAGTTCATGCCCAGGTGCATTCCCATCGACGAATGCCCGATCCCGCGGCTTCGGCAGATCGCCGTTGCGCGTGGCCACTTCGAATCGACGTGCGTACGGGATCGAGGCTGGCAGGGTATGCGCGACCGCGACCTGATGGAGAAGGTACTGGCGGAAGACTTCACATGGGTGACCAACAACTCTGTGGAGTTTCGTGGCGGCGGCGGTCCGGGCAACCTCGGCGGCCTTCATTCGAAGGCGCAGATCCACTGCGGCCCTGTTTGTCTGTCTCAGCGCCGAAACTGGCCTGGACCTCGACACGCAGCGCGCACTGTTCGCGGCCGCGCTCGACATCATCGAGCGGCA
>Ga0182008_10002100_pt1 | contig 12715 bp, 12 predicted proteins | sample Sormic07211129_1_FD_120482 | JGI IMG/M metagenome (GOLD analysis project Ga0182008, IMG submission 120482) | Rhizosphere microbial communities from Sorghum bicolor, Mead, Nebraska, USA - 072115-129_1 metaG | ecosystem: Host-associated > Plants > Roots > Rhizosphere | place: USA: Nebraska...
AGGATTGGAACCATTGGCTTTACAGATCATGGAACAGCGCAGTTTTGACCTGGAAGATGAAGCCGATAAATTTATCGATACCGAAAAAGGAGTAAATTCTGCTGATGAAGCTTTAGCTGGCGCAAGGGACATCATTGCCGAAATGATTGCAGAAAATGCAGAGGCCCGCACCAAAATGAGAAGCTATTTCCAGGAAAAGGCTGTTTTTAAATCGGAAGTGATTAAAGGAAAAGAAGAAGAAGGCATTAAATATAAGGATTACTTTGAATGGACCGAGCCGGTTAAAACAGCTGCATCTCACCGTGTTTTGGCGATGCGCCGTGGCGAAAAGGAACTAATTTTAAGATTAGATGCACTTCCACCAGCAGATGAGGCCATTGCTATCTTAGAAAACCAATTTATTTTAAGCAATAATGCGGCATCAAAGCAGGTGCAGCAGGCCTTAGAAGACGGCTACAAGCGCTTACTTGAGCCTGCCATGGAAACCGAGCTTAGGGTTTTCACCAAACAAAAAGCAGATGAAGAAGCCATCCGGGTTTTTGCCGAAAATGCACGTCAACTGTTATTGGCAGCACCAATGGGACAAAAAAACGTTATGGCAATCGATCCGGGGTTCCGTACAGGCTGTAAAGTAGTCTGCCTGGATAAACAAGGTCAATTGCTGGAGAATACCGCAATTTATCCGCATACCGGACAGGGAAATGTGAAAAATGCCGAATTTACGATCCAGCAGCTTTGCGAAAAACACAATATTGAAGCTATAGCGATTGGCAACGGTACCGCAGGAAGAGAAACCGAAGCTTTTGTCCGGGCATTGAATTTACCGAATGTAACTATTGTAATGGTTAACGAAAGCGGCGCTTCCATCTATTCAGCATCAGAAGTGGCCAGAGAGGAATTCCCTACACAAGACATTACCGTACGTGGAGCAGTTTCAATTGGTCGCCGTTTAATGGATCCATTGGCCGAACTGGTTAAAATTGATCCGAAATCTATTGGCGTTGGCCAATATCAGCACGATGTTGATCAAAATAAATTACAGGCAAGTTTAGATGATACCGTAATCAGTGCAGTAAATGCCGTAGGAGTAGAATTAAATACCGCCTCAAAACAGATCTTAGCCTACGTTTCTGGCTTAGGACCAACTTTAGCGAAAAACATTGTTGACTACAGGAATACACATGGTGCTTTCAAGAATCGCGAAAGCTTAAAGAAGGTTCCCCGCTTGGGCGATAAAGCTTATGAGCAGGCAGCAGGTTTCTTACGTATCCGCAATGCAGAAAATGTTTTGGATACCAGCGGCGTGCACCCTGAACGCTATGCTGTAGTGGATAAAATGGCTAAAGACCTGGGCACTACTATTACTGCTTTGATGAAAGACACACAATTGCAAAAACAAATTAAACTACAGCAATACGTGACAGACGAAATCGGTTTACCAACATTAACTGATATCTTGAAAGAACTGGCTAAACCCGGGCGCGATCCGCGCGAACAGTTTGAGGATTTCAGTTTTACCGATGGTGTAAATGAGATTTCAGATTTGAGATTGGGAATGAAACTCCCGGGGATTGTAACCAATATTACGAATTTTGGAGCCTTTGTTGACATTGGCGTACACCAGGATGGCTTAGTGCACACCAGTCAGTTGGCTAACCGTTTTGTCGCTAATCCAAATGATGTTGTAAAAGTACATCAAAAAGTAGAAGTTACGGTTATGGAAGTTGACGTAGCCCGTAAAAGGATTTCCTTATCAATGAAGATGGAAGTTAGTCCAAAATCGGAAGTCCGAAGCCGGGAGTCAAAGGAGCAGAAACCTAAGCAGAATTTAAAATCAAATAATAATCAGAAACAAAACTTCAAGCCGCGTAATGAACCAAAAGATGCTGATGGCGACTTACAGGAAAAATTGGCAAAGTTGAAAGGAATGTTCAAATAAACATCAAGTTAGGACTTTGATTTACCATCTGGTTGGTGTTATCGCCAATCAGATAAATCAAAGAGGCTGTATCATAAATTGTAGTTCAATCGAATTTTTTACGTTGAGCCTTTATAAATGCCTTTTAAAACATTTAAAAAGGTTTTTCAACAAGCTTCAGGATTGACATTATACATTTATGAAACAGTCTCGATAACGCCAATCACAAGCCTTACGATCCATGTAAATGCAATCTGGGAACCGGAATTTACAAATACATGAGGCGTGTAGCTGAATACGGCAATTGTTTATTGAATGAGGCGATAACTTAATCGAATGAGCATTGAATAGGATTGATGTAATCATTACTGAGCGACGCAAAATTTACCTGCGCCGCTCAATCAGAGAATTACTAAAGAGCGATTAATAATCGAATTTATGGGTATAATCTTTATTAACATCAACGGTAATACCATCATCATTGGTGACCACCTTACCATCTATCTCAGCTTTATAACTAATCTGATAACTGGCATTAAAGTTAATGCACTGCACACTGGCAGTAATGATATCAACTGGCAATACGGTTTCAATTACGTAGGTTTTGGTACTTCCCGTGAAATCGTCTTTTCCTAAAGATATAGCGGCTTCGTTGTTTCTGGTCACGCCATTTACCTTCCAGATGGTTTTAGTGCCTTTAGTATCACCACCTACAATTACGAAAGAAACGTAGTCATCAGATGCATTTACACCGTTTGCGGTGATGGTAAATTTTGCCGTTTTACCACTTTTTGCAGGAGTAGTTTCTGAATCCTTTTTACAAGAAAATAATAACGACAGAACCAGCGCCAGAGATAATAATTTTGAAATTTTTTTCATAGATTTTTAGTCATTTTCTTGTCGTATGTGCCAAAAAAATGCCAAGACCTGCTGTTCTAATCAAAATACTATATTTCAGGTAAACAGAACTACCTATTTTTAAGTAGTTTATAGAATCTCATTATCTGTTTTAATGGTAGGCATAATAAACATGTCCTAATTATTGTTACAAAGAATGGATTTTAAAAATCAGAAAAGTGGAGAAATCACTCCATTATCTTAGACTCTACGATTATCAACCCACAGACTTGTCCCAATGTTCCAATCTTTTCTTAGGTAAACTTTCAGGATAGTTGGTTTGAATAAAAGCAATCATCGCTTCCCTTACATAACACCTCAAATCAAAAGCTCTTGATGAATTGGAGGCGCTCATCAAAAAGCGTACTTCGATGGTTCCGTCTTTAGTGCTATCAGTAACTTGTACAACATTTACCCTTTTATCCCACAAAGGATTTGTATTCAACAATTTTGTTAACTCCTGCCGCATCGGTTCAATCGGGATGGTATAATCAAGATATAAAAAAACCGTTCCAAGCAGATCAGCCGAAACACGTGTCCAGTTTTGGAAAGGCTTTTCGATGAAATAGGTAATCGGCAGGATTAGCCGCCTTTGGTCCCAGATATTAACCACCACATAGGTTAGTGTAATCTCCTCAACTTTGCCCCATTCGCCCTCCACAATCAACACATCATCAATTCTTATGGGCTGGGTAAAGGCAATCTGAAAACCAGCCAATAAATTGCCAAGCGATTTCTGTGCTGCGAAACCGATGATAATCCCTCCTATACCAACACCAGTGAGCAGCCCCGCCCCAATTTTACGCATGCTTTCAAAGCTCAGCAAAATAATAGCAATAGTGACCAAAATAATAAGCGAAACAATAAACTTTCGAACAAACTGCAGCTGCGTTCTTATTTTTCGCTCTTTTAGGTTATTTTCTTTATTTAGATCATATTTTAGATAGAAATAATCTTCCAAAACATTAATTGTTCGCACTAAAATAAGCGCAAAAATAATGGTCAGGGCAATTTCCATTGCTTTGTTTATTGGGAGACGATAGGTTGGCGTCATCTCCATAAGCGTTAAGGAGAAATTAAGAAACAATAAGGGTATTAAAAAAGCAATAGGTCTGTTTAAGTGCTTTACTGTCGATTTTATAATGATAAAATCCCACCAACGAGAAAGCAGCATAAAAGTTTTGTGAATCATAAACCTGATTAAAATACCTAGAGATACCGCTACTAAACCAATAATGAGGTTCTTAAAAAACAAAGGGATAGGATAACCGAAAATCTGGTCGAGATATTGCATAAACGAAATTTGCTGGTTAGTAATTGTGGCCGTTAGCCATTTGACATTTTTATAACAGCTATATTTTTGGATTGTTTGTCAATAGAAACCCAATAGCCGTAAATAAATTATTTACATTAGCATTTTATACATTTCCAAAGAATAGACATGGATTTTTTCGATGCCCACAGTATATTTTTCAGCGCTCTTGGCTATAAATTGAGTTATTTAGAATTTTTTGCTGTTATTACCGGGATCGTTTCTGTTCTATTGTCTGCTAAAGCCAGTGTCTGGAGCTGGCCTATGGGTATTATAAATGTATTTTTATCGGCTTTTTTATATTATCAAAATCAGCTTTACCCCGATATGTTTTTAATGGTTTTCTTTTTTGTAACCAACATAATGGGTTGGTGGCGATGGACAAATCCAAAGCCCGAAGAAGAAGATAAAAACAAGGAGCTTAAAATCAGTTTTATGCCGCTACGGCAATTTCTGTATTTATTGGCCATTGGCATTATAGGCACATTATTGATCGGTACACTGGCCAGTCAGCTTCACAACTGGCTGCCCCTGTTATTTAATTTGCCCAGCGCTTACCCTTTTATTGATTCATTTATTTTTGTAATGAGTGTGATCACCACTTTTCTAATGATTCAGAAAAGAGTAGAATGCTGGATCATATGGTTGATCATTGATGTTGTAGCCACTTATCTCTATTTTCTGAAAGGGATTAAATTGATGGGGGTTGAATATTGTATTTTCACCGTTATTGCAGGTTTTGCATTATGGAATTGGATTAAAGAATACAGGAGTTATAGTAAATCCATATTGAAAACAGAAAATTTGCAGACTTGATTTGGCTCAAATAAAACTATTTTATTATCTTGAATTTAAATCCAAAATGATATGACAGCGAAACAAGTGCTTCCTATCATCCCTGAACATACTGTAATTAATAAGATTTATGAGCTGCGAGGCCTAAAAGTGATGTTAGACAGCGATCTGGCAGCACTTTATGGCGTAGAAACTAAACGCCTTAATGAGCAAGTCAGTAGAAATCAAGATCGGTTTCCGAAAGACTTTATGTTTCAACTGACCGATGAGGAATGGTCGAACTTGAAGTCGCAAATTGCGACTTCAAGTTGGGGCGGAAGAAGAAAGCTTCCTTTTGTTTTTTCAGAACATGGGATATTGATGCTCTCTAGTGTATTAAACAGCAAGCAAGCCATTCAGGTGAATATCCAGATAGTAAGGATTTTCACGCGCATACGAAAATTTATTGTAGACAGTGGCGAACTTAAACTCGAAATCGAAGCCATCAAAAAAAAAGTGAGCAATCAGGATAAAAATATCGAAATGGTTTTTACCTATCTGGATAAACTTATTGATAAAAAAACTGGCCCAAGAAAAAGGATTGGCTATATGCCTGATGATCTTTAAGAGCCGTTAAGCAATACCAACAGTATTTCTATGATTTCACTCGAAATGTCATTCCAACGCACAGCGAACCTGCAAACCATTAAATAGAGTGCTATATCCCTCGGTATGGACAACGACTTTGAGATTAGCGTAAAGCCCAATTGGAGCAATCAGAAAATCGATAGGTTTTTGTTTTACAAAACGTAATTTGCATTGCCAACCTAGTAGGTTTGTCCTCAATGGAGATATTTTATATCAAAAATATTCACCTCAACTATTTGATAATAAAAGTATTCTATCTATCTTTGCAGTCCCAAATTTAATGGGAATAATAAATTGTTTAATAAATTAAATACAAGCAAGTGAATACGTTAAGTTACAAAACTGTCTCGGCCAATGCTAAAACTGTAAACAAACAGTGGATTGTTGTTGATGCGGAAGGCGAGATTTTGGGGCGCTTGTCATCGAAGATCGCAATGATCATCCGTGGTAAAAACAAGCCTGAGTACACCCCACACGTAGACTGCGGTGATAATGTAATTGTTATCAATGCAGACAAGGTTAAATTGACAGGAAACAAATTCAGCGAAAAGCAATATGTTTCTTATACTGGTTATCCAGGTGGTCAACGTTTTATTTCTCCGAAGGAATTAATGGCGAAACACCCTCAACGTGTAATCGAGAAAGCGGTACGTGGTATGTTACCGAAAACTAAATTGGGTAAAAAATTATACACCAATCTTTTTGTGTATGCTGGTGCAAACCACCCTCATGCAGCTCAATCTCCAAAAACCATTAAACTTTAAGAAATGTCAGTTACTAACACTTCAGGAAGAAGAAAAACAGCTGTTGCACGTATCTACTTAAAAGATGGTGCTGGCGCAATTACCGTTAACGGTAAAGATCACAAAGAATATTTCCCTACTTTACCTTTACAATATATTGTAAACCAAAGTTTAGAAGTTGCTGAACTTGCTGGTCGTTATGATATCACAGTAAACGTACAAGGTGGTGGCGTAAAAGGACAAGCAGAAGCTGTTCGTTTAGCTATTGCTAAGGCGATTGTTGAACTAGATGCGGAGAAAAAACCTGCATTACGTGCTAAAGGCCTAATGACGCGTGATATGCGTATGGTTGAGCGTAAAAAACCAGGACGTGCTAAAGCCCGTAAGAAATTCCAATTCAGTAAACGTTAATCACAGGAGGCAAAGACAATGGCAAGAACAACTTATCAAGACTTATTGGATGCAGGTGTACACTTTGGTCACCTTACCCGTAAATGGAATCCAAAAATGGCTCCTTACATTTTCATGGAGCGTAATGGAATTCACATTATAGATTTAAATAAAACTTTAACTAAAACTGAAGAAGCTGCGGCTGCGATCAAACAAATCGTAAAATCAGGTCGTAAAGTATTATTTGTATCAACAAAAAAACAAGCAAAAGGAATCGTAGCTGAACAAGCTAAAAAAGTAAACATGCCTTTCGTAACCGAGCGTTGGTTAGGTGGTATGTTAACTAACTTTGCTACTGTGCGCAAGTCAATCAAAAAGATGTCTAACATCGATAAAATGACTAAAGACGGTACTTATTCGATCTTATCTAAAAAAGAGCGTTTAATGATTCAACGTGAGCGTATTAAATTAGAATCACTTTTAGGTGGTATTGCTGATTTAAACCGTTTACCTGCAGCTTTATTCTTAATCGACGTTAAAAAAGAGCACATCGCGGTAACTGAAGCGTTAAAATTAAACATCCCTACTTTTGCGATGGTTGATACTAACTCTGATCCTTCTAACATCGATTTCCCAATACCGGCGAATGATGATGCTACAAAATCTATCTCTTTAATTACTGATGTAATTATCAAAGCGATTGAAGAAGGTTTAGAAGAACGCAAACGCGAAAAAGATGATGAAGCAGAAAAAGAAGCAGTAGCGGCTAAAGCTGCGGCTGATGCGCCTGAAGCTAAAGAGCCAAGACGTAAAAAAGCTGCTGAAGCAGAAGTTGAAGCGTCAGCATCAGAAGAAACTAAAACAGAAGAATAGTAATATTTTTTAATTGCAGGTTACTGGTTTCAGGTTTTAAGTTGGCTTAACATGAGTTTAACTTGGCGCTTGTAACTTGTAACCTGTAATCGTTATAACAAGATTTTAAAATTTAAAAAAGGAAATAAAATGTCTACAGTACAAATTACTGCCGCAGATGTAAATAAACTACGCCAACAAACTGGTGCTGGTATGATGGATTGCAAAAAAGCTTTATTAGAAGCTAATGGCGATTTCGAAGCTGCTGTTGATTTATTACGTAAAAAAGGTCAAAAAGTATCTGCAGCTCGTTCTGGCAATGCTACTTCTGAAGGCTTGGTATCAATCGCTGTTTCAGCAGATGGCACTAATGGTAAATTAGTGGCTTTAGCTTGCGAAACTGAACCAGTTTCTAAAGTTGAAGATTTCCGTAATCTAGCTCAGGCTGTTTTAGCGGCAGCAGTTGCCCACAATCCTGCTACTACTGAAGAATTATCAGCAATTACTTTAGAAGATGGACGTACAGTTGCTGAAACCATTACTGAATTAACCGGTAAAATCGGAGAGAAAATCGTTATCCAGGAATATGCAAATATCTCTGGTGAAAAAATCGTTTCTTATATCCACTCTAATGGTAAAATGGGTGTTTTAGTAGTATTTGAAGGTGCTAATGGCGCAGATATTACTGAAGCTGGTAAGGATGTTGCGATGCAAATTGCTGCAATGAACCCAGTTGCTGTTGATAAAGATGGTGTTGATCCGGCTACTATCGAACGCGAAATCGAGATTGCTAAAGACGTTATCCGTCAAGAAGGCAAACCAGAGGAAATGGTTGAGAAAATTGCTGCTGGTAAATTAAACAAATTCTACAAAGACAGCACATTATTAAACCAGGAATTCGTTAAAGACGGTTCTATGGATGTTCGTAAATTTTTAGATAACACGGCTAAAGGTTTAACAGTATCTGCTTTCAAACGCGTACAATTAGGTGCATAAGCATTTATAAATTATAGAAAACCGCTCTGATTCAATTCAGAGCGGTTTTTTTATGCCTGCTCTTTTTTAGAAAATTAGCGGTACATAATGCTTCTGCATCATTAGCGTTCTCCATAACCACTCAAAATTTGCTAACAACTTAGTAAATTAGACCATTAAAAACAGACCTATGCTAAATCTACCAAATACAAAATTTTACCAGGATGATAGTTTACAAGAAGGAAAAAGTATACATATTCAGGACGGTAAAATCTTGTCAATTGAAAATTCAGAATCTAAAAAATCACCTGATGTATTGGCTATACCTGGTTTTATAGACTTACAGATTTACGGTGCGGGCGATAGATTATTTTCTGCAGATCCAACTGTCGAATCATTAACCATCATAGAAGATGACCTGCTTAAAAAAGGCACTACAGGCTTTTTAGCCTGTATGGCAACAAATTCTGCGGAAGTTTTTGAGGAGTGCATCAAAGCAGCAAAAGCACATCGATCGACTGCGAAAAATTGCATGGGGCTACACCTGGAAGGTCCGTTTTTAAATCCAAAACGTTTAGGTGCGCACGTACCTGCGTTTGTAAGAAAGGCGTCGCTCAACGAGATTAAAAAATTAATTGATTTTGGAGATGGCGTGATCAAAATGATAACCATTGCCCCAGAGTTACAGGACGAAGAAGTCATTCAATATCTGTTAGATAATGGCGTGGTGGTTTCGCTTGGACATAGCAATGCGACTTTTGAAGAAGCGACAGCAGCTTATGATAAAGGCATCCAAACCACTACCCATCTTTTTAATGCCATGAGCCCCATCCATCATCGTGAGCCCGGCATACCGACAGCTGTTTTTAGTCACGATAAAGCTATGGCCAGTATTATCGCCGATGGGCAGCATGTAGATTTTGAAGTGATTAAATTTGCACATAAATTATTAAAAGACCGTTTGTTTCTCATAACCGATGCGGTTACGGCCTGTTCAACCGGTCCTTATCAGCACATAAAAAAAGGAAACAAATTTGTTATGCCCGATGGTACCCTGTCAGGTTCGTCGCTTACCATGTTAGAAGCTGTTAAAAACTGTGTGTTACATTGCGATATCAGTTTAAATGAAGCGATAAAAATGGGAACATTATATCCCGCTAAATTAATGGGCATTGAAAACCTAAACACCAGCATAGAAATTGGCCAACAGGCAAACCTATTGATCACTGATGATCACTTAAACTTAAAAGAGGTCATGTTTAAAGGCGAAATGATATAATTCATTTACCGGAGTTTGTTACAGCTTTAACTGATAAGAAAAGGATTTTCATTGTATCCGATAATAGATTGAAATATAATAATGACAGGGGCAATATTTTCGCGTATTGCTCTTTTTGCTTAAAATCTGTATTTCTATTTAAATATTTACATCAATTATTAAAAACCATAGCCAGGTATTAAAAAATTGTTAATATTTTTGGGGCCATGAAATATAAACGCATCCTACTTAAACTTAGCGGAGAATCGCTAATGGGCGACAAACAGTATGGTATTGATAATGAACGCGTTAAACAATACGCTGAAGATATTAAAGCCGTACACGATAAAGGCTTAGAAATCGCAATCGTAATTGGAGGAGGAAATATTTTTAGAGGTCTGAGTGCCGAAAAAAGTGGGATGGACAGGGCACAGGCAGATTATATGGGCATGTTGGCTACAGTAATTAACTCAATGGCCCTGCAAGATGCTTTGGAGAAAGTTGGTATTAAAACCCGCTTACTTACTGCGATTAAAATGGAGCAGATCTGCGAGCCGTTTATCCGGAGAAGGGCTGTTCGCCATTTAGAAAAAGGCCGTGTGGTTATTTTTGGTGCGGGAACAGGAAACCCATACTTTACAACCGATTCTGCTGCAGCCTTGCGAGCGATCGAGATCAAAGCAGATGTTGTTTTAAAAGGCACACGTGTTGATGGAATTTATACGGCCGATCCTGAGAAAGATCCATTGGCCACTAAATACGAAGAAATTTCTTTTAGAGAGGTATACGATAAAGGCCTTAACGTAATGGACATGACCGCCTTCACCCTTTGCGAAGAAAACCAACTGCCGATTATTGTGTTTGATATGAACAAACATGGCAATTTCATGAAAATCGCTAGTGGCGAACCTATTGGAACCCTGGTTAAATAAGGAATAAAAATTATTATTTTTGTAGAAATACTCACAATTATGAACGACCTCATACAATTACAATTAATGGATGCTCAATCTGCAATGGAAAGAGCCATCGATCATTGTGAATCTGAATTAACTAAAATCAGGGCTGGTAAAGCATCAGCTGGAATGTTGGATGGTATTTTCGTAGATTATTATGGCGCAGCTACAGCATTATCGCAAGTAGCCAGTATTAATACGCCAGATGCCAGAACAATCGTCATTCAGCCTTGGGAAAAATCACTTTTAACGCCAATCGAAAAAGCTATCCAGGTAGCTAACATTGGCATCAACCCGCAAAACGATGGTATTGTGATCCGCCTGGTTGTACCGCCTTTAACAGAGGAACGCAGAAAAGACCTGGTGAGAAAGGTGAAAGAAGAAGCCGAAAGAGGCCGCATTACCGTTCGCAATATCCGTAAAGACGCTAACACCAAAATTCAAAAATTAAAGGGTGAAGGGGTTTCTGATGATGAAATTAAAACAGGTGAAGGCGAAGTACAAAAATTAACCGATGCTTATATCATCAAGGTTGATAAACATGCCGAAGCTAAAGAAAAAGACGTAATGACAGTTTAATCTGTATAAAATATAAAGAGATCGGGAATGGACTTAAATCCATTCCCTTTTTTATTACTTTATTTCTTCGCACTTGAGCCCCTGATGTTTAAAACCGTAGGTAATGATACCTGTGTATTTTCGATAGATTTCCCGCTTTTTTTCAGCTTTTTCAATAAAATCTTCATCACATTTTCTGCAATGGCCTCAAGCGGCTGTGCTATAGCCGTAACCGGCGGCTCACAAAATTCAAGGATTTCAAAATCATCAAAGGAAACAACAGCTATATCCTGATGAATCTTAATACCTAATTTTCTTAACGTCCTTAAGCCATCTAAACAAATGTAGTTAGCTGCAAAAACTACCGCATCAAGCTGCTGCTCTGCTTTAAAAAACTGAATCATTTCTTCAATTGATGCTGCAGAGCTTACATATTTTATCTTCTTTACAATTGCCGGCAAATTGTATTTCCCGACAGCATTTTCGTAACCAGTTAAACGGTCTACCATTTGTTGCTGTAAGGTATCAATGGTTACAAAACCGATATTTTTATAATTATTTTTAATGAGATGCTCGGTGGCTTCATAGCAACTGCTCTGGTTATCAATAATAACATAATCGGTTTTAACATCCGGTACATACCGATCGAACAATACTACCGAAGCCTCTGTCTGAATCAATTTTTTAACTTCTTCCTCCAAACCTTCCGGCAAGGCCATAATGTAACCATCAACATGCCTGTCTTTAAAAATCTGCAGCAGCTCTATTGCTTTTTCGGTATCGTTTCTGGTACTGCTAAACAGGATCTTATAGCCAAGGCTTGAAGCAATTTCATCAATCCGGCGGGCTATTCCAGCAAAAAAAGGTTCAGAAATATCATCAACCAGGAAACCTATAATTTTTGTTTTACCTGTTCTTAAACTTGTGGCAAGGGCATTAGGCTGGTAATTCAATTCAGCCACGAGGTCTAAAACCTTTTTAGTAAGCGATTCGCTGATATTTTTTTCCCTTGCCTTTCCATTAATCACAAAAGAGACCGTTGTAATGGAGATATTTAATTGTTTAGCGATATCTTTAATTGAAATGCGTTTCTTTGTCACGGGCATAAAGGAATAAATTTGATGGGTAATATAGCAATATATCACCTAAATATCTGATGGATGTGAAAATAATGGTCTGAAAAGAAAAAGAGCAACCTATCCAGGATTGCTCAATTAACTAACTTATTATTCATAAAAAATGCTGTTGGGGAAGGAGTCGAACCTTCAAGGGGTAGTTAGCTACAGTTCAAAAAATTAATTTGTGGTCAACCCAATAAACTGCGTTTGTCCCATTATTCCCCACCACCGAGACAAGGAGGCGTGTCTGCCAATTTCACCACCCAACATTTCGAAAGTTAACAGTTTTCAATTTCCAATTTTCAGTTTTAAACTG
>Ga0182008_10002101_pt1 | contig 12714 bp, 11 predicted proteins | sample Sormic07211129_1_FD_120482 | JGI IMG/M metagenome (GOLD analysis project Ga0182008, IMG submission 120482) | Rhizosphere microbial communities from Sorghum bicolor, Mead, Nebraska, USA - 072115-129_1 metaG | ecosystem: Host-associated > Plants > Roots > Rhizosphere | place: USA: Nebraska...
GCCCAGCGCCCCGCGTCGTCCATTCCTCCGACGAAGGCGCCGCGACCCCGTCGGCTGCTGCGGTTCTGGCGCTTGCTGGCCGGGGTGATCAGGGCCCGCAGCCCGGCGAAGCTGTCGGCGTTCACCCATCCGGCGCCCACCAGTTCCTGCAGCACGGTTTCCAGTTCGCTGCGCAGCAGGTGGGCTTCTTGCAGCAGTTCATCGAAAAACAGTGCGCCCAGCTGGCTCAGTACGGCGTGAACCTTCTGGGCCTTGGGTGACAGGTCACTGCTGTCGATGGGGCAGGTCAGGGCGTTCCAGAGCGCCACGCGGGCCCGGGGCAGCAACACGATGGGAGTGCTGCGCAGGGCGCTGGCGGCGATCTTGCCGCTGCTGTTGATCCGGCTCCAGACCACCTTGCCGCTGCGGCACAGGTCATCCAGCCAACTGGCGGAGTAATCCTTCAGGCGCGCCGGCAGCAGGTCGCTGTCCCAGGCCGAGGCCGCTGCGGGGTAGCCTTCGAACTGCGCGACCAGCTCGGCCAGCATGGCGCTGCCCTGGCCCTGGGTACCCGGCGACAGGTGCTGCCAGTCGAACAGAAAGCGCATGAAATCCTGCAAGGCCACCGGTTCGATTTCCCGGCGCAGGCGCTTCACCGTGTAGCGGTGGATCCGCGCCAGCAGGTGACGCTCGCACCATTGTTCTTCATCGCCGCCAGGGCTGAAGCGCCCCCGCAGCACATAACCTTCGCTCTCCAGCTGGATCAGCGCCTGGTGGATGCTGGAAGCGGGCAGGCCCAGGGGCGCGGCGATCTGCGCCAGGGTCAGGGGAGCGAAGCCGCTGAGGCGGGCGCGAATCAGCTCCACCAGGGCCGGCTGTGCCTCCCAGGCCTGGTCGAAACCGGGCACCGGTTGCAGCGCGGGTTGCAAGGCGGCCTGAGGGTACAGCGCCCGCAGACAGCAGATGCGCTCCAGGGCCAGCCACAAGCCGCCGCCCGGGCCGGCCTGCAAGCGGCAGGCGCGGCCCTGGCTGGAAAGGGCTTGCAGCCACTCGGGCCAGTGGAGGTTGGCCTGGGCCTCGGCTTCGCTGATACAGGCCAGGCTCATCAGCGCTTCGTGCATTTCATCGGCACTGGCCGGGGCTGGCCAGGCTTCGGCGGCCACCGCGGCAATCGCTTCGGCATCCAGGGCGTCCAGGTCGTCGGTGGCTTGCGGGTCGCTCCAGCGCCGGGCCAGCACCGCCTGGGTACGGCGTTCCTCCAGGGGCGCGTCATCGAGAAAGGTGTAGGGCTTGGCGCTGAGGATTTCCGCCGCCAGGGGCGAGGGCGCCGGCAGTTCGCGGCTGAGCAGGCGCACCTGGCCCTGTTCCATGCGCCGCAGCAGGTTCAACCAGCCTTCGCTGTCCATGGCTTCGTGCAGGCAGTCGTCGAGGGTCTGCTCCACCAGCGGATGGTCGGGAATCTCGCGCTCGCCGGCCAGGTTTTCCAGGCAGGCGATCTGGTCGGGAAACACGCTGGCGATCAGGTCTTCGCTTTTCATGCGCTGGATCTGCGGCGGCACTTTGCGCCCGCCGCTGTAGCGCGGCAGGGCCAGCGCCACTCCGGCGTTCCAGCGCCAGCGCACGCCGAACAGCGGTGCGTCCAGCAGCGCCTGGACCAGGATGTGTTCGGCGCTGTTGCTGTGCAGGTAACGCCAGACCTCGTCCAGGGCGAAGCTGTGGCTGGTGGACAGGGAAAGGACGATCGCGTCCTCGCTGGCGGCAGCCTGCAATTCGAAATTGAAGGTGCGGCAGAAGCGCTTGCGCAGGGCCAGGCCCCAGGCGCGGTTGATGCGGCTGCCGAAGGGGCTGTGGATCACCAGTTGGGTGCCGCCGGACTCGTCGAAGAAGCGCTCCATGATCAGCGTGTCCTGGGACGGCAGCGCGCCCAGGGCCAGGCGCGCCGGTGCCAGGTAATCCACCAGTTGCTCGGCGCTGGCCAGGTTCAGGCCCAGTTCGTGGTGCAACCAGTGGATGGCCGCTTGCAACTGGCCGGGCGTGGCGCCGAGCAACTCGTCGAGTTGGGCCAGCAGGCGCGCCACGGCACTGGAGAGTTCGGCGCTGCGCCCGGGGGCTTCGCCGAGCCAGAAGGGAATGTTCGGCGGCTGGCCCTGGGCATCCTCGACCCGCACCTTGCCGGTTTCCACCCGCAGGATGCGATAGGAGGTGTTGCCCAGCTGGAACACGTCGCCGGCAATGCTTTCCACGGCGAAGTCTTCGTTGACGCTGCCAATGTTCAGCCCCTGGGGCTCCAGCAGCACGCTGTAGTCGGCGTTGTCGGGGATGGTCCCGCCGCTGGTCAGCGCGGTCAGTTGGGCGCCTCGGCGCCCGCGCAGGGTGCGGGCCAGGGCGTCGCGGTGCAGGTAGGCGCTGCGCAGGCCCTGGCGCCCGTTGAAGCCCTCGGCGAGCATCTGCAACAGCGCCTGGTAGTGGGCCTGATCCAGGTCGGCGTAGGGCGCGGCCTGGCGCAGCATGTCCAGCAGCGCGGCTTCCGACCACTCCTGGCAGCTGACTTCAGCGACGATTTGCTGGGCCAGCACATCCAGGGGGGCATGGGGAATCAGTAGAGTGTCCAGTTCGCCCCGGCGCACGCAGTCGAGCAGGGCGGCGCATTCGATCAGGTCGTCGCGGGTCAGGGCGAACAACCGGCCCTTGGGCGTGCCGCCCACCTGGTGACCGGAGCGGCCGACCCGCTGCAGAAAGGCCGAGATCGAGCGCGGCGAGCCGATCTGGCACACCAGGTCGACATCACCGATATCGATCCCCAGCTCCAGGGAAGCGGTAGCGATCAGCACTTGCAGGTCGCCGGCCTTGAGTCGCTGCTCGGCTTCCAGGCGCTGCTCCTTGGCCAGGCTGCCGTGGTGCGCGGCCACCGCCTGCTTGCCCAGGCGCTCGCTGAGGTGGCGGGCCAGGCGCTCGGCCAGGCGCCGGGTGTTGACGAATATCAGCGTGGTGCGGTGTTCCCTGGCCAGGTTGGCGAGGCGCTCGTACACCAGCTCCCAGACGTCATTGGCCATGACCGCCGACAGCGGCACCGGCGGCACTTCGATGTCCAGGTCCCTGGGCCGGGCGTGGCCGATATCGACGATTTCGCAAGGGCGGCCGTGGCCCACCAGAAAGCGCGACACGGCTTCGATGGGCTTCTGCGTGGCGGACAGGCCGATGCGCAGCAAGGGTTCGGCGCACAAGGCCTGCAAGCGTTCCAGGCTCAGGGCCAGGTGGCTGCCGCGCTTGCTGCCGGCCAGGGCGTGGATTTCGTCGACGATCACGCTGCGGGTGCTGGCCAGCATCCTGCGGCCGGAATCCGAGCCCAGCAGCACGTAGAGGGATTCCGGGGTGGTGACGAGGATCTGCGGCGCGCTCTTGCGCATGGCGTTGCGGTCTTTCTGCGGAGTATCGCCGGTGCGCACCGCGGTGCTGATGGACAGTTCCGGCAGGCCCATGCGGCGCAATTGCTCGGTGATGCCCGCCAGTGGCTGCTGCAGGTTGATCTGAATGTCATTGCTCAAGGCCTTGAGTGGCGACACATACACCACCAGGGTGGCGTCCGGCAGCTGGCCACCGCCGGCCAGCCCCTGGCGCACCAGGTCATCGATCACTGCGAGAAAGGCGGTCAGGGTCTTGCCGGAGCCGGTGGGCGCGGCGATCAGGGTCGAGCGGCGCTGGGCGATCAGCGGCCAGGCGCGGGCCTGGGCCGGGGTCACAGCGGCAAAGGTATGCTTGAACCAGGCGCTGACAGCGGGGTGGAAGCCGTCCAGCACCGGATTCACGGATTGGGCAAGGTTCATGGATGGATTTATGCGGCCGCATCCGGCAACTTGCAAGCACCGTTGATTCCATGGGGGCCTCGACACTTTCTGAGTGACGCTTGCGCCACAAACCCGCAAAATGCAACGATTCCGGCAATTATCGACGGCCAGCCCCACGAGACTGGCCGACTCCAACCATCGTTCTGAACAGACTGGGCCTGCTGACTCTATGCGAATGCGCCTTATGTTACTGGGCGGCGGAAATGCCCTTGGGCAGGCGCTGATTCGCCTGGGTGCGGAGGAAGACATCGGTTTCCTCGCCCCCCGTCCGCCGCAAGACGGCTGGGATGCCGCGAGCCTTACGCAACTGCTCGACGACACCCGCCCGGATGCCTTGATCAACCTGGCTTACTACTTCGACTGGTTTCAGGCGGAGAGCGTGAGCGAGGCGCGCTTGAGCGGCCAGGAACGGGCGGTCGAGCGCCTGGCAGAGCTTTGCCAGCATCACAACATCATCCTCCTGCAACCTTCGAGCTACCGGGTGTTCGACGGCTCCCGGGCGACTGCCTACAGCGAAAAGGACGAGCCGGTGCCCCTGGGCCTGCGCGGCCAGGCTCTGTGGCGTATCGAGCAAAGCGTTCGCGCCACCTGCCCGCAGCACGTGCTGCTGCGTTTCGGCTGGCTGCTGGATGACAGCCCGGACGGTATTCTCGGGCGTTTCCTGGCCCGGGCCGAATCCCCGGACGAACTGTTGATGGCCGACGACCGGCGGGGTAATCCGACCCCGGTGGACGATGCCGCGCGGGTGATCATCTCGGTGCTCAAGCAGCTCGATTGCGCCGCGCCGCTTTGGGGCACCTACCACTACGCCGGCCAGGAAGCCACCACGCCCCTGGCCCTGGGGCAGGCGGTGCTGACCGAAGCCCGGCAATTGCACCCGCTGGCCATCGAGGCGCCGACCGCCCAGGCCCATGCCGCCAGCGCCGATGCCGCCGAGGAACCGCAGCACGCAGTACTGGCCTGCAAGAAAATCCTTCATACCTTCGGGATCAAGCCGCGCGCCTGGCGTGCCGCGCTCCCGGCTTTACTGGATAGGTTTTATCGTCATGGCTGAAGGCCTCGTATTGATCACCGGCGGTGCCGGCTTCATTGGCTCGCACCTGGCCGACGCCCTGCTCGCCAAGGGCTACGCGGTGCGGGTGCTGGACGACTTGTCCACCGGCAAACCGAGCAACCTGCCGCTGGCTGATCCGCGGGTCGAGCTGATCGAGGGCAATGTGGCCGATGCGTCGCTGGTCAGCCAGGCCATGCAAGGCTGCTGCGCTGTGGCGCACCTGGCAGCGGTGGCTTCGGTGCAGGCCTCGGTGGACGACCCGGTGCAGACCCATCAGAGCAATTTCATCGGCACCCTGAATGTCTGTGAGGCCATGCGTGAGCACGGCGTCAAGCGAGTGCTGTTCGCTTCCAGCGCCGCGGTGTATGGCAACAACGGGGAAGGCCAGTCCATCGACGAGGACACGGCCAAGGCGCCGCTGACCCCTTATGCCTCGGACAAGCTGGCCAGCGAGCACTACCTGGATTTCTACCGGCGCCAGCACGGGCTGGAACCGGCGATCTTTCGCTTCTTCAACATCTTCGGCCCGCGCCAGGATCCCTCTTCGCCCTATTCCGGGGTGATCAGCATCTTCAGCGAACGGGCCCAGCAAGGCTTGCCGATCACCGTGTTCGGCGATGGCGAGCAGACCCGGGATTTCGTCTACGTCGGCGATCTGGTTCAGGTGCTGGTGCAGGCCATCGAGGCGCCGCAGTTGGAAGTGGGAGCGGTCAACGTTGGCTTGAACCAGGCCACGACCCTCAAGCAGATGCTCGCGGCCCTGGCCGAGGTGGTGGGTGCCTTGCCACCCATCAGCTACGGCCCGGCTCGGGCGGGCGATATCCGCCATTCGCGGGCTGGCAACCAGCGCCTGCTGCAGCGCTTCAAGTTCCCCGAGCCGACCCCGATGAGCGTCGGTCTCGCCCGCCTGATGGGGCGCTGAGGGAAAACACGCACATGAAAAAGGCGCCTTGCAAGGCGCCTTTTTTATTGCTGGCGGGTTTAGAACTTGTAACCCAGGCCCACCATGTAGACCCATGGGTCGACGTCCACATTGACCTTGGCACGAGTGCCGGCGGCCAGGGCGTTGTTGTCCACGTAGGCGCGGGTATCGATGTCGATGTAGCGTGCCTGGGCGTTGATCATGATGTTGTCGGTCAGCATGTAGTCGGCACCGATCTGCCAGGCCAGGCCCCAGGAGTTCTTGGCGCGGAAGTTGTCGAAACCTTCGGACTGGGCGCGGCTGCCGACGTGCTCGTCGTAGATCCAGGTGTAGTTGATACCGGCACCGACGTAGGGTTGGAACACCGACTTGTGGTCCAGCGGGTAGTACACCACGCTCAGGGTCGGTGGCAGGTGCTTGAGAGTACCCAGCTTGCCGTTGGCCGGAGCCAGGGACGTGTTGCGGATCTTCACGTCGTGTTCGAACGGGGTGGCGGCCAGCAACTCGATACCGATGTTGTTGGTCAGCATGTAGGCGAAGTTCAAGCCCAACTGAGTGTCGCTGTCCATGGTCGCCTTGCCGCCCAGGTTGGCGCCAGCCAGTGGGCCGCTGTCGACCTTGACGTCGGAGCTGTTGGCTTTGGGTTTGACGGTAATCGCACCGGCACGAACGATGATGTCACCAGCTTCGTGGGCGTTGGCAATCGGGGCGGCGAGTGCGAGCGCGATCAGGGAGGCGCTAAGCAGAGACTTGTGCATGGGAGCTCCAAAGGACGATTCAGATTGGCTATGTCCAATGGTAAGGATCGTCAAGTTGACCGCCTTGACTCAGCTCAATGAAATGGCAAACCCCGGTTGGCGGGGTGAACTATTCTTTTGCCCCGCACTCTTTTGACGTTCCCCGGGCGTCGCCCGCCCGCACTCTTTTACTCCGGCAACTCGTAGACGTAGATCTTCTGCGCCGCCATCTGGTAGCCGGCATCCGCCAGCTCGCTGGTGGAGGGCTTGACCTGCATGTCGCCTTCGATCCAGTACGGCTGGTACAGCTCATCGAGTTTCACCCCGACTTCGCTGGTGACGTGGACGATCTGGTTCGACGGCGGTGGCGGTACGTGGATGCAGGCGCCGAAGTAGGGCACCAGCAGGAAGTCTGTGGTGCGTCCTTCCTCGCTCACTTCCAGGGGCACGATGTAGCCGGGCAGGCGCACCGATTGGCCGTCGAGGCTCTTCACCACCGGGGCATTGGGCAGGTCCTGCTTGGCAGCGGGAGCCGATTCGGCGGACAGCGCATCGCTCATCTGCGACAGGTCGTGCAGCGGCTTCATGTTCGGCACTTCCGGCGGCGCGTCCGGCGGGATCATTTCCGACCAGGTCAGGTCCTTCGGAGCCCCCGCCGCCCACAGCGGCGAGCTGAACAGCAGCGACAGGGCAAGCAGAGAGCGCAGCAAGCGTTGGGTCTTCATAAACCAGGGCTCATAAACGAATCGACAGGCCATCGGCCAGGGATTGCCGGTAGGCGCGCCAGGCCGGCACGCTGCCCATCAGCAGCGCGGCGATCAGAATACCGCCCAGCAGCGTCCACTCATACTGGCTGGGCCAGGACAGTGGCAGGTACAGGCCGTAATTCGACTGCACGTAGCCCTGGGCCAGGGCGATGCCCAGGTACAGCAGGCCCAGCCCGGCCAGCACCCCGAACAGCGCCAGGGCGAAGGCTTCGAAGATCAGCAGGGTCGCAATGTGCCAGGGGCGCGCGCCCACCGAGCGCAGGATGGCCATCTCCCGCCGGCGTTCATTGAGGCTGGTGAGGATCGCCGTGAGCATGCCGATCAGGCCGGTCAGGACCACGAACAGCGACACCACGAACAAGGCTTTCTCGGCGGTGCCCATCAGGCTCCAGAGTTCCTGCAGGGCCACGCCGGGCAGGATCGCCAGCATCGGCTCGCCGCGGAATTCGTTGATCTCCCGTTGCAGGGCGAAGGTCGAGATCTTGCTGTTGAGGCCCAGCATGAAGGCGGTGATGGCCTGGGGCGTCAGGTCCATGTTGCGCGCCTGGTCGGCGCTGATGCGCCCCTCGCCACGGGCCGGCACGCCGTTGTGCCAGTCGATGTGGATCGCCTCCATGCCGCCCAGGCTGATGTGCAGGGTGCGGTCCACCGGAGTGCCGGTGCGCTTGAGGATGCCGACCACGGTGAAGGGCTTGTCGTCGTGCTTGACCAGGCTGATGGCCGCCACGCCATGGGCCAGTACCAGCTTGTCCCCCAGCTTGTAGTGCAAGGCATCGGCGACTTCGGCCCCCAGCACCACTTCGAAGGGGTCGCTGGCGAAGGCCCGGCCCACCGCCAGTTGCAGGTTCTGCTGGTGGCCGTACTGGTAGTGCTGGAAGTAGGCGTCGGTGGTGCCCATCACCCGGTAGCCGCGGTGGGAGTCGCCCAGGGAAATCGGGATCGCCCACTTTACCTTGGGGTTGCTGGCGAAGTGCTCGAAGCTGTCCCAGCGGATGTTGTTGGTGGCGTTGCCGATGCGGAATACCGAGTACAGCAGCAGGTTCACCGAACCGGAACGGGCGCCGACGATCAGGTCGGTGCCGCTGATGGTGCTGGCGAAACTGGCCCGGGCTTCGGTGCGCACCCGCTCCACCGCCAGCAGCAGGCAGACCGAGAGGGCAATGGCGAAGGCCGTGAGGATCGCGGTGAAGCGACGGTTAGCCAGGCTGGCCATGGCTAGACGGAACAGATACATCTCAGACCTCTGCGGGCTTGGCGGCGCGATTGAGTTCGGCCAGCGACAGGTTGCGATCGAACAGCGCTGCCAGGCTCTGGTCGTGGCTGACGAACAGCAGGCTGGCCCCGGCTTCGCGGCATTCGGCGAACAGCAATTGGAGGAAGGCTTCCCGGGCGTCGTGGTCCAGCGCCGAAGTCGGTTCGTCGGCAATCACCAGTTCCGGCTGGCCGATCAGCGCCCGGGCCGCAGCGACCCGCTGCTGCTGGCCGATGGATAGCGAATCGGCGCGGCGGCCGAGCAGCTCCGCGTCCTTCAGCCCCAGGTGGGCCAGCAGGGTGGCTGCGGCCTGGTCGACGCTGCCATGGCGCTGTGCGGCGCGGCCGGCCCGTAGCTTGGAGAAGTGGCAGGGCAGCTCGACGTTCTCGCGTACCGAGAGAAACGGCAGCAGGTTGAACTGCTGGAAGATGTAGCCGGTGTGATCGACGCGAAAGCGGTCGCGGGCGCCGGCCGAAAGCTCGGTCAGCTCCTGGCCCAGCAGGCGAATGCTGCCCTGGTTGGGTTTCTGCACGCCGCCCAGCAGGCCCAGCAGGGTGGTCTTGCCGCTGCCGCTGGGGCCCTTGAGGAACAGGGTTTCGCCGACTTCCAGGCGAAAGTCCGGGATGTCCAGTAACGGTGGATGACCGGGCCAGTTGAAGCCCAGGTTGGACAGTTCGATAAGTGCTTGGGTCATGTCGGGTCGATCATCGGATGAGTGTTGTAGCCGCCGAAGGCAGCGGCTACAGGGTTGGCGCTCAGAACTTCAGGGTTGCCGCCGTGGCGCTGACTTCGACGCCCTGCTGGCCATTCGGCGAAATGAGTTGTACCTGAATTTTCTGGGTGGCGGGGAAGGTCTTGAAGACCTGCCCCAGATCGAGGGTCTTCAGGGCATCCGGCTTGGCGCAGGTGAACTGGTAGTGGGCGTGGATCTCGCTGTGCTCATGGTGATGCTCGTGGCCAGCGGTGTCCTTGGCATCTTCGTCGTGGTCGTCGTCATCGTGATCATCGGCATCGGGCTTGTCGCCGAACAGCGGGCTCTCCAGCTCCTGCTTGGCCACCACGCACGCCGCTGCCTTGGGCAGGCTGAACAGCACCAGCGGCTGTTCCAGCTGGGTGCGGGCGGCAGCCACCTTGGCCTTGTCGGCGTCGGTGCTCGGAGCGTGTTCGAAGCCCACCAGGTTCATTGCCGGGCTCTCCAGCTCCAGTTCCAGGGTCTGGCCGTCGAGCACTGCGTTCAAACGGCCGACTCCATGTTCGTGGGCGCCGAGGCTGCCATGTTCATGCTCGTGATCATGGGCTTGCGCGGCCTGGGCGGCGGCCAGCGGCAACAGGGCGAACGGCAGGGCGAGTAGCAGACGGCGCATAGCAAGTCTCCGGAGCGAAGATGAAATAAATGTTATGTGATCTTATAACAATAGGCCGCTGAGTTTGACCGGCCGCTTGGCGTTGCGCAAGACGCGTGGGAGCATGCTCGTCAGAAAAATTCAGGAGCACAGCAATGTTGCGGATTCGTGGAAGCATCGGCGACTGGCCGGTGGATTTGACCCTGGAACTGGACGAAGGCGACTGGGCGCAACTGGGTGCGCAGTTGCAGGCGGCCAAGCCTGAGAGCGTCGCGGTGGCGGCGAAGCCGGCCAGCCAGGACGATGCCCTGTGGCAGACCACCAAGGAGTTGCTGCGCAAGGCCGGGCAGCTCAGCGGGCCGGAGTTGCTGGCGCAACTGGAAGGGCTGGCCGGTAGCGCGGCGGCAGGCAAGCGCTTGTTGGTGCGCTTGCGCCACTGCGCCGAGGTCAAGGTGGTGAGCGGCGCCGATACGCCGATCTACAGCTGGGTGCAATGACCCTGCAGGAGCCCGCTTGCTGGCGAACGCGTTCGGCCTGTCAGAACGCTTTCGCTGGCAAGCCAGCTCCTGCACCAGCCGGCTCAGTACAGGGCGGCGAACAGCTTGCGGCGGTAGGCGGTCACCAGCGGGTGGTCGTTGCCCAGCAGGTCGAAGACTTGCAGCAGGGTCTTGTGGGCGATGCCTTCGTTGTAGCTGCGGTTGCGCATGAACAGCTTGAGCAGGGCTTCCAGCGCCGCTTCATATTGCTGGCGCGCCAGTTGCTGGATCGCCAGTTGGTACAGCGCTTCATCGTCCTGCGGGTCCTTGGCCAGGCGCGCCTTGAGCTCGGCGGCGTCCGGCAGGTCCGCGGCCTGCTTGAGGAAGGTGATCTGCGCCTTGGCTCCGGCCAGGGCCGCCTTGTGCTCATCGCTCTTGACCGCGTCGAGCACGGTCTGGGCTTCACCCAGCTCGCCACGCTCGGCCAGGCAGCGGGCGTAGAGGATCAGCGCCTTGGCGTTGCTGTTGTCTTCGCCCAGCAGCACCTTGAGCAGGGCCTCGGCATCGCCGATACGACCTTCGGCAAACAGGGCTTCGGCCTGTTCCAGCGGATCGGCGGCCGGCGGTGGCGGCATCTGCACATGGGGTTCGAGCATGGCCCGCACCGCGGATTCCGGTTGCGCACCGGCAAAGCCGTCTACGGGCTGGCCGTCCTTGAACAGCACCACGGTGGGCAGGCTGCGGATGCCGAAGCGGGCGACGATGTCCTGCTCGATGTCGCAGTTGACCTTGGCCAGCAGCAGTTCGCCCTGATAGCTCTCGGCAATTTGCTGCAGCATCGGCATCAGCGCCTTGCAGGGCGCACACCACTCGGCCCAGAAGTCCACCAGGACCGGCTTGTGAAAGGAGTTCTCGATCACCGACTGGTCGAAATCAGCGGTGCGGGCGTCGAAGATGTAGGGCGTTTCCTGACTCATGGGGTATCTCGAATAAGCGGGAATGGAACCACTATAAAGGCTGGCCGGGAGGCTGAAAATCGCTATCGCCGCTGTGCGTGATAGAGGCTCACGTTGCGAAATTCCCAGGGTTCGGCCAGGTCGGGCAGGGTGAGGGCATTGAGCATTTCCAGGCGCTGATAGAGCGGGTGCTGGAAGTCCCGTACGCGGGAATCCGCCACCAGGGCCTGGCGGCCACGGCTGAGGAACTGGTCCAGCAGCGGCAGGTTGGCCCGGTCGTAGAGCACGTCCGCCACCAGGATCAGGTCGAAGCGGTCGGCCTCGGCGAAGAAATCCATGGAATAGCTCAGCTCGACGCCATTGAGTCGGGCATTCGCCCGGCAGGCGGCAATGGCCAGCGGGTCAAGGTCACAGGCCACCACTTCCCGGGCCCCGGCCTTGGCCGCGGCAATCGCCGCCACGCCGGAACCGGCACCGAAATCCAGCACCCGCTTGCCCGCGACCCAATGCGGCTGCTCGGCCAGGTAGCGCGCCAGGGCCAGGCCGCTGGCCCAGCAGAAGCTCCAGTAGGGCGGCTCGTGGAGGATGCGCCGGGTTTCTTCCGGGGTGAAGGCGCGGTCCATGTTGTCGGCGTCGATCAGCCAGAGCTTCAGCGTGGTGTCGGGCAGTTCGCAGGCTACCAGTCGTGCGTCCCCCAGCAGTTCGCTGAGGGCAGCTTGCAGGTCGAGCGGGACATTCATGGGGCTTTGATAAATTGCAGTTGGCCCAGGGCCTGGCTGGTGGGTTGGTCGATGCGTTGGGCCGGCAGGTGCAGGATCAATTGGCCGGACTGGCTGGCGCGGCCGCGCAGTTCGACCCGGGCTCCGGCCGGAAAGGCTTCGGTGGCAAAGCGCAGGCGGAACGGCAGGGCCTGGCTGGTGCCGCTCAGGTTGCTGCTGGCCAGCAGGCGTTGCGGACGGCCGCGCTCATCGATCACCAGCAGGGCAAGCTCGACATCGGCGCCGGCCGGTACGCCCTCGAGGGTGCCACTCAACTCGCGCTGGTAGGCCGGCAAGGGGCCTGGATCGGCCGGTTCCTGATTTTTTTTCACCGCCTGCTGCTGTGAAGTGGAGGGGGCCGCGGTTTTTGGCGCATCGCTGCTGCAAGCGACCAACAGGCTGACAAGACTGAGCAGAACGAGCGGTCTGAGCGGCATCTGAAGCTCCAACAAGGCGAATTTCCGTGTGCGAAACATAATAGTCGGTCTGTATACCGTAAAGGCTATGGCTTGTCTTGCCAGTGGGATGCGCTACCATGGCCCTCCCTTTTTTTGTTGCCTGCCACCATGCACTGTCCCTTCTGCGGTGCCAACGACACCAAGGTCATCGACTCGCGTCTGGTCGC
>Ga0182008_10002102_pt1 | contig 12705 bp, 13 predicted proteins | sample Sormic07211129_1_FD_120482 | JGI IMG/M metagenome (GOLD analysis project Ga0182008, IMG submission 120482) | Rhizosphere microbial communities from Sorghum bicolor, Mead, Nebraska, USA - 072115-129_1 metaG | ecosystem: Host-associated > Plants > Roots > Rhizosphere | place: USA: Nebraska...
AAAGGTCGCGGGCCTTCCCGTGGCGTTCCGCGAGTGGGACGTAGTCGACCGTGTGATTCTCGATCAACGGATCTTGCCGGGACATCTGGGACATATGCATGAACTCGAGTTTGTCTGTTCTTATCGTTGTATGAAGCCAAACCGGGGGGACTCTGCGGCCGCCCCTCAGATGCAGACCATATTATGGTATTCCAAACATTTCACAAGACTGATCCGTAGTTTACGACGCTATCTGATGCGCCATCCTCACTGATACTGCGGCCTGCAGGCCAGCCAAAAGCCCAATAAACGCTGAGTTTCCGACGAAAGCACCGCGTTTATCGGTTCAGCAGAAAAGGGCTTGCAAAGCAAAAATACTGGTATACCATCAGACCAACAAATACATAAAAATCGCGTCACAACACCCGAGGACCGTCCAATGATCGATGCTGCCATCTACAAACAAGTCATGGGCTCGTTTCCGTCCGGCGTCACTGTCATCACCACGCTGGACGATGACGGCCAGATCGTCGGCCTCACCGCCAGCGCCTTCAGTTCACTGTCGATGGACCCGGCCCTGGTGCTGTTCTGCCCCAACTACAGCTCCGATTCTTATCCCGTGCTGATCAAGAACAAACGCTTCGCGATCCACGTTCTGTCCGACGGCCAACAGAGCGAAGCCTACGCCTTCGCCCGTAAAGGCAAGGACAAAGCGCAAGGCATCGAGTGGACATTGAGCGAGTTGGGCAACCCGATCCTGGCCAACGCGACGGCTATCATCGAGTGTGAGTTGTGGCGCGAATATGAAGGTGGTGACCACGCGATCATGGTCGGCGCGGTGAAGAACCTGATCGTCCCGGAGCAGCACACCGGGCCGCTGGTGTATTGCCACGGCAAGATGGGCGCCCTGCCCGTTCTGGCCTGATCGAAGAACAACTGTGGGAGCGAGCTTGCTCGCGAAAGCGTCTTGCCAGTCGCCATAGATGCTGGTTTACACCGCCTTTCGCGAGCAAGCTCGCTCCCACAGGTAGCCTCAACAATAAAAGATCCGAGGAAGCGTCATGAAATTTTCCCTGTTCATCCACATGGAACGCTGGGACGAAAGCGTCAGCCACCGCCAACTGTTCGAAGACCTGACCGAACTGACGCTGATGGCCGAAGCCGGTGGTTTCAGCACCGTATGGATCGGTGAACACCACGCCATGGAATACACCATTTCGCCAAGCCCGATGCCACTGCTGGCGTACCTGGCTGGCAAGACCACCACCATTCATCTTGGCGCCGGCACCATCATCGCGCCGTTCTGGCACCCGCTGCGGGTGGCCGGTGAATGCGCCCTGCTCGACGTCATCAGTAACGGCCGCATGGAAGTCGGCCTGGCGCGCGGCGCCTATCAGGTCGAATTCGATCGCATGGCCGGCGGCATGCCCGCCTCCAGCGGCGGTCAGGCCCTGCGCGAAATGGTTCCGGTGGTCCGCGCCCTGTGGCAAGGCGACTACGCCCACGACGGCGACATCTGGAAATTCCCGACCTCGACCAGCGTGCCGAAGCCGATTCAGAAGCCCAACCCACCGATGTGGATCGCCGCCCGCGACCCCGACTCGCACAACTTCGCCGTGGCCAACGGCTGCAACGTGATGGTCACGCCGCTTATGAAAGGCGACGAAGAAGTCGTCGACCTGAAGAACAAGTTCCAGGCCGCACTGGACAACAACCCCGACGTCCCGCGCCCGCAACTGATGGTGTTGCGCCACACCCACGTGCACTCGGCGGACGATCCGGACGGCTGGAAAGTCGGCGCCAAAGCCATCTCACGGTTCTATCGCACCTTCGATGCGTGGTTTGGCAACAAGGAAGTACCGGTCAACGGCTTCCTCGCTCCGAGCCCGGAAGAGAAGTTTGCCGGGCGTCCGGAGTTTGAGCTGGAGAGTTTGCACAAGACGGCGATGATCGGTACGCCAGAGGAGATCATTCCGCGCATCAAGTACTACCAGGAACTGGGGGTGGATGAGTTCAGTTTCTGGTGTGACAACAGTCTGCCGCATGCGGAGAAGAAGAAGTCGCTGGAGTTGTTCATCAAGCATGTGGTGCCGGCGTTTCGCTAAGGACCCTACAGGTTGAAACCGAACAAACAAACGCCCCAACGCTGTGTCGGGGCGTTTGCATTTAAACCTTCAATCAGTGCACCACGCCGAGTTTCGTCGACACCTCGCCGGCCCCCAGCGCACGGCCATCAGCCGCCTGCAACTCCAGCTTCCTGATCGGCTGCCGCTGCTGCGCGTCAACCATCACCGAACCCGGCTCACCCGGCGCATACAGGTGCTCGCCGCCCCACTGCGACAGCGCAACGATCACCGTCTGCAAGGCCTTGCCGCGTTCGGTCAGCACGTATTCCTTATAGGCACCGCCATCGGCGGCCGGCACGGTTTGCAGGATCCCCTGCTCCACCAAGGCCTTGAGCCGAGCGCTGAGCATGTTCTTGGCGATGTCCAGATTCTTCTGAAAATCACTGAAGCGGCGAATGCCCTCCAGCGCATCGCGGATGATCAGCAGCGACCACCAGTCGCCGATCAGGTCCAGCGTACGGGCGACCGGGCAGGCGTTGCCGTGCAGGCTTTTGCGCTTCACAGGGTGTTTCTCCGTCAAATCCAGCGTGTGGTTGCATCTTACAACTGTGACAGTGGAAAAGAACCACACCACCCGCCTTGGCAATTCAGCACTTGCGTACAAGTGACAGCAACGATTTGCGCCGATAGTAACTGGCGGCCATTGCGGTATCCGGCCTTCCTGAACGATCGCCCACAGCAAGGAGTTTCCATGAGCACATTCACTACCGATGACGGCACACAGATCTATTTCAAGGACTGGGGCAGTGGCAAACCCGTGTTGTTCAGCCATGGCTGGCCACTGGATGCCGATATGTGGGAATACCAGATGGAGTACCTGAGCAGTCGCGGCTACCGCACGATTGCCTTCGACCGCCGTGGCTTCGGCCGCTCCGATCAACCGTGGAACGGCTACGACTACGACACCTTCGCCGATGACATCGCGCAACTGATCAAACACCTCGACCTGCGCGATGTCACGCTGGTCGGTTTCTCCATGGGCGGCGGCGACGTCAGCCGCTACATCGCCCGTCACGGCAGCGAGCTCGTTGCCGGGCTGGTGCTGCTCGGCGCGGTGACGCCACTGTTCGGCAAGAAGGCCGACTATCCGCAAGGCGTCGACACTTCGGTGTTCGACGGAATCAAGGCCGGTCTGCTCAAGGATCGTGCGCAGTTCATCGCGGACTTCGCCGCGCCGTTCTACGGCACCAATCAGGGGCAGAAAGTCTCCGACGGCGTGCTTACGCAAACCCTGAACGTCGCCCTGCTCGCCTCGCTCAAAGGCACCGTGGATTGCGTCACCGCGTTCTCGCAAACCGACTTCCGCCCGGACATGGCGAAGATCGACGTGCCGACTCTGGTGATCCACGGCGACGGCGATCAGATCGTGCCGTTTGAAACCACCGGCAAGCAGGCCGCCGCGCTGATCAAGGGCGCCGAGCTGAAAGTGTACGCCGGCGCGCCCCATGGTTTTGCCGTGACGCACGCTCAGGCGCTGAATGAGGATCTGCTGGCGTTCCTCAGCCGCTGACGATCATCAGCGCGACAATCGTCTGCGACGACTTGTCCGCCTGGCTCAATCCGCCATCAACCCTGCCAGTGCCAACGCATTACCCAGCGCGGCACCACTGGCGGTGTTGTCGAAGATGCACCAGACCGCGGCGCCCTCTGCTGCCGCGACCTGCATCTGCTCTGCCAGCGCTTGCAGATAACGCCCGTTGTAGGCGCTGTGGTAGATGCGTGGCGAACCGTGCAATCGCCAATAACACACACCTGCCCAGCCTTGCGCCGAACCATCGATACTGATCCGCGACGGATCGACCACGGCCTGGGCAATCCGATACGCCTGCAGCATCGGCGGCGCCGCCACCCATGACTCATGCCGTGGCTCAAGCACCACGGCACCGGCGAAGCGTTGGCGCAACGCCACAAAAAACGCCTCTGCACTTGCCGGCTCAAAGGCCAGCGACGGCGGTAGTTGCACCAGCAAACATCCCAACCGGTCAGCCAGGCCCTCGCACTGCCCGAGAAACTCGTCCAGCGCTTGATCACAGTCCCGCAGACGCCATTCATGCGTGATCTGTTTTGGCATTTTCACTGAAAAACGAAAGCCAGGCGGCACCGAATCCGCCCAACGCGCATAGGTCTGACGCCGATGCGGACGATAAAACGAGCTGTTGATTTCCACGCCGTTGAACCGCGCCGCGTAGCGCTGCAGATGCGTGCCCTCGGCCGGAAACTCTGGCCAAAATTCACGCCCCAGACTCCAGCCTGCGCAACCGATGAACATCAAAAATAACCCTTCGCTGCTTCACCCATGAAAATCTCCACAGTCTTCGTTCACAGATTCAGGACACGGCGAAATACCTGTGGGAGCTGGCTTGCCAGCGAAGGCGTCGGCACCTCCACAATCGCTGCACCTGACACAACGCTTTCGCGAGCAAGCTCGCTCCCACAGAGTTCTGCGGCGCTCACAGATTTGGGACACGACGAAGCGCCTGCACGATTATTTTTTGCCGGGGAGGACGCTGGCCAGCACCTGCTTGGCGGCTTGCACAATCACGCCCGCTTCGTCGGGGTCACCCTTGAGCAAAGTGGTGGCGAATTTTTTTGCCTGTTCGAGCTTGATGTGCGGCGGCAACGGCGGCACGTTGGGGTCGGTCTTGAACTCGATCAGCACCGGCACGTCCGAGGCCAGCGCCTGCTCCCAGGCGGCAGCGACGTCCTCGTCGCGGTCGACGAAAATCCCTTTCAGGCCGATGGAAATGGCGAACAGGTGATACGGCACATCGGGAATGCTCTGCGAGGCTTCGAACTTCGGATCGCCTTCCATCACCCGCTGCTCCCAGGTGACCTGATTCAGATCCTCGTTGTTGAACACCGCGCAGATCCATTTCGGGCTACTCCATTGGCGCCAGTATTTGGCAACGGTGATCAGTTCGGCCATGTTGTTCATCTGCATCGCGCCATCACCCACCAGCGCAATCACCGCGCGCTCGGGATGGGCAAACTTGGCGGCGATCGCATACGGCACGGCAGCGCCCATCGAGGCCAGGCCACCGGACAGCGAACATTGCATGCCGCGGCGAATCTTCAGGTCACGGGCGTACCAGTTGGCGCAGGAACCCGAGTCGCTGGTGATGATCGCCTGCTCCGGCAGGCGCGGTGACAGCTCATACACCACCCGCTGCGGATTGATCGGATCGGCTTTGGCCATCGCACGCTTTTCCAGGGTTTTCTCCCAACTGCCGCGCCAGCCCTCGATCTTTTTGCGCCACTTGTGCGAGGTCTTCTGTTCGAGCAACGGCAGCAGCGCAGCGAGGGTTTCGGCGGAGTCACCGACCAGATTGACCTCCATTGGATAACGCAGGCTGAGCATGTCTGGCTGCAGGTCGATCTGCACGCCGCGCGCCTGACCTTCCTCGGGCAGAAATTCGGCATAGGGAAAACCCGAGCCGATCATCAACAAAGTGTCGCACTCGCTCATCATCTTGTAGCTCGGCTCGGTGCCCAGCAGGCCGATACTGCCGGTGACCCACGGCAAATCGTCCGGCAGCACGGCCTTGCCGAGTAACGCCTTGGCGACGCCAGCACCGAGTTTTTCCGCGATGGCGATCACTTCATCCGTCGCTTGCAACGCGCCAGCGCCGACCAGAATCGCGACTTTTTCACCGCTGTTCAAAACGTCGGCGGCGCGCTGCAGATCCGCCTCGTAGGGCAGCACTTTCGGCTTGGTGTATCCGACGCCGGAATGCGCAGTGCCGTGTGCCCGCGCCGGTGGCTCGTACGCAAGATCCTGCAAATCATTGGGCAGAATGATCGCCGTCACCCGCCGCTCGCCAACCGCCGTGCGCACGGCACGATCGAGCAGATGACGCACCTGCGACGGCGCCGACGCCTGCTGTACAAAGGCCCCGGCCACGTCCTTGAACATCGAGACCAGATCCAGCTCCTGCTGGTAATGACTGCCGAGCGCCGTCCGCGCCTGCTGACCGACAATTGCCAATACCGGCTGGTGATCCATGCGCGCGTCGTACAGACCGGTGATCAGGTGCGAAGCGCCGGGCCCCGACGTGGCGATGCACACGCCCAGTTCGCCCGTGAATTTGGCGTGGGCCGACGCCATGAACGCGGCCATTTCTTCGTGTCGGGCCTGAACGAATTCGATCTTGCCATTGGCTCGGGCGAGCGCGCCGAACACACCATTGATGCCGTCTCCCGGATAACCAAAAATCCGCGTGACGCCCCATTGGCTGAGCCGCTCAACCAGAAAATCTCCCACTGTCGTCGTCATCTCGTTCCTCGCCTGTCACCGATGCATGAAGCCTGCCCGGCGAGACATCCGCCGGGCGGTACATGGGTCTGGACAGCTTGGGAGCGCGCGAAGTTTCGATTGTTTTTGCCCGACGGCATTGCCGAACCGCTCCCTGTAGGAGCTGCCGAAGGCTGCGATCTTCTGATGTTGTTTTTGGTGCATGCAGGAACGAGCGGCGATGACGCCTGACCCATTGACTGCAGCCCCTCTGTCGTCAAGGCTTCAGATCATCCACGAGCGGTGGGCTGCACGCGCTCATCTGCCGGGCAATCCACTCGCGAAAAATCATGGCATTGGCGCTCTGTTCGAAGGGTCGCGGTGACAGCAGGCAATAGCTCGAACCGTCCCGCACAAAGCCGAACGGCGAGATCAACTGGCCGGACTTGAGTTCGTCCTGCACCATCAGAAACGACGCCATACCGACGCCCAGCCCGGCCAGCGCGGCCTGAATGCACAGGTAGAAATGCTCGTAATCGACCCGACTGACATCCGATGCATTCATGCCAGCCAGTCGTATCCAGTTGTCCCACGCCTGCGGGCGCGTCTTGCTGTGCAGCAGGCAGGCGCCACGCAAATGATCACCGTCAGGTCGACTGGACGGCACGCAGACCGGGCCGATCCACTCTTCACAAAGGGTCACGCCGTGCACGGTTTCGTCCCAATGGAAATCGTCACGGCGGATCGCCAGATCCACGCCTGAACGAGCGAAGTCGATCGGCCCGCCGGCCGTCAGCAATTGCACTTGCAACTGTGGATGCGCGCTGTGGAAGTCGGGCAGACGCGGGATCAGCCATTTCATGGCGATGGTCGGCTCGCAGGACACCACCAACACGTCATCGTGGACTTCGCGTTGCAGACGATAAACCGTGCTCTGCAACTGCTCGAACATCGGCGCGGTGACATTGAACAGCAAGCGCCCGGCGTGGTTGAGAAAGATCGCGCGGTTACGCCGTTCAAACAACTCGACCCCGATCGCCTCCTCCAGCAAACGCACCTGGCGGCTGACCGCGCCGTGGGTGACGTGCAGCAGTTCGGCAGCCTTGACGAAACTCTGGGTCTGGGCGGCGGTGTTGAAGAAGCGAAAGGCAGCCAGCGGAGGCAGGTTCATATAGACGATGATTTCTCACAGATTTTCGCGACTATAAATCGTTTTTTTTGCCAGTGACAATTCCCCATCATGGCGCTACTCGGAGCCTGCCGCATCCTTCCAAACTTTTTCAAGAATGACTTCGGACAGTGCATCTGTGAAATCAAGTAGCGCAAATGACGCGATGGAGCGTAGGCATGAATGAATTGTTTCTGGTAATCGCCATCACTGTTCTGGCGGTGATCAGTCCCGGCCCGGACTTTGCCATGGTCACTCGCAACAGCTATGCCTACGGCCGACGCAGTGGTTTGCTCGCTGCGCTGGGCATCGCTTGTGGCGTGCAGGTTCATGTGTTCTACACGGTGTTCGGGGTGGCGCTGATCATCACCCAGTCGCCACTGCTGTTCTGGATGATGAAGCTGTTGGGCGCCGCATACCTGATCTTTCTGGGCATCAAATCCTTTACCAATCAATCGGTGCTGACATTTACCGATGCGAGCGCTTCGGCACCCCGCGCCTGGAAGGTGTTCTGCTCAGGTTTTCTGACCAATGCACTGAATCCGAAAACCATGTTGTTCGTTGTGGCGGCCTACAGCCAGGTGGTGGAGCCAGGCAGTTCACTGATGGTGAACTTCGCCTATGGCTTGTTCATGTCGGTCATTCATTGGCTGTGGTTCAGTCTGGTTGCGCTGTTTTTCTCCTCTGAACGGTTACGCCGTCGCCTGCTGGAAAAACAGCGGCTCCTCGACAAGTTCATCGGGATTGCGCTGATGGGGCTGGCGGCGTGTTTGATCATTCCGGGGGTTGCGCAGTCTTGAGCTAGAGCGTTTATGCTGTCGTGTCTGATATCCGTCAGGTCATTCTCGGCAAGTTCACCATGAGGCCCATTTCATGAGTAAAGCGCCCTACGCTCCGCCCAAGGTCTGGAAACACGAAGCGCCGTCCGGCGGACATTTCGCCAGCATCAATCGCCCGATTGCCGGGCCGACGCATGAAAAGACCCTGCCAGTGGGCAAACACCCGCTGCAGCTGTATTCACTGGCGACACCCAATGGCGTCAAGGTGACCATCCTGCTGGAAGAATTGCTCGCACTGGGGCACACCGAGGCCGAGTACGACGCGTGGCTGATCCGCATCAACGAGGGCGATCAGTTCTCCAGCGGTTTTGTCGAGATCAATCCGAACTCGAAGATTCCGGCGCTGCTCGACCGCAGCGCACAGCCGCCGATTCGGGTGTTCGAATCCGGTTCGATCCTGCTGTATCTGGCGGAAAAATTCGGCGCCTTCCTGCCCAAAGACCCGGCTGGCCGCACGGAAACCCTGAACTGGTTGTTCTGGCAGATGGGCTCTGCGCCGTATCTGGGCGGCGGCTTTGGGCACTTCTATGCGTATGCGCCGGAGAAGCTTGAATACCCGATCAACCGCTTCACCATGGAAACCAAGCGTCAGCTCGATGTACTCGACCGACGCCTCAAGGAAAGCCGCTATCTGGCCGGCGACAGCTACACCATCGCCGACATCGCGGTCTGGCCGTGGTACGGCCAACTGGTGCGCAACAACGTGTATTCGGCCGCCGAATTTCTATCGGCTCAGGACTACAAACACGTGCAGCGCTGGGCCGAAGACATCGCCCAACGCCCTGCGGTGAAGCGTGGCCAGCGCGTCAATCGCACCTGGGGTGACGAGGCGAGCCAGGTTGCCGAGCGGCATCAGGCCAGCGATCTGGATTGACGCCACATTCCCACAAGGATTTGTGCTGGACAGGGGCATCCCGGTTCACAGCAACCTTTGTGGGAGCGAGCTTGCTCGCGAAGGCGCCAGGTCAGTCAACACTGACATCACAGACCTACCGCTTTCGCGAGCAAGCTCGCTCCCACAGGAAATTCGGGTTGGACATGAGGATTTGTTAACCTCAGCAATTACAGTGAGACCACACCACCACTGTCGTATAAGGATCTGCAATGCCTGTTGGAAAACGAGAACTGGCGCGGATCGAGCGGCGCTTGATTGCCACGCTCACCGACGCATGTGAAAGCGCAAAAGCTGAAATCAAGGGTTTCACCTGGCTGACCCACACCGCTGACCCGAACGCGTTAGCGGCAACCCTGAAAGTGATCTGGGTGTTCGATACCGAGGCCGACAAACATCTCGCCCTCACACAAGCCAAAGCACGGATCTTCGAACTGACGGCCACCGCGCTGAGGGAGGCCGATATCGACCTGCCCGCATCAGAGCGCAAAGTGTATTTCGACTCCGAGGAGGCATGCCAACGCACGCACGGTGGCAACTGGCGTGAGCGTCTGGCGCAAAATACGCGAGGGCAACGGTGACACCCTGCTTTCGATCAGCTTGGCTATCATCGCTCGCAGCAGGCTTCTCTCAGAGACAGTGAAACCATGGAACAGTCCAGACCAGATCCAGATTCCGATTGGGTAGTGCGCAGCACACAGCCGGGGCGGATAGAACGTATCGAAGCCCGGTTTGGCGGCCATGGCTACCACCCACATCGGCACGATACTTACTCGATCGGTCGCACCCTCTCTGGCGTGCAAAGCTTTCACTACAAGGGCAGCCTGCGCCACGGCTTACCGGGTAACACCTTGCTCCTGCATCCTGATGAACTGCACGATGGCATGGCCGGGACCGAAGCGGGGTTTCGCTATCGAATGGCCTATATTGATCCGGCTTTGATTCAGCAGGTGTTGAAGGGTGAACCGCTACCCTTCATCGTCGGCGGTCTGTCCAGCGACCCGCGCCTGTATCGCGCCAGTGAAGCGTTCGTGCAGACGATGGATTACTCACTTGATCCGCTGGAAGAACAGGACGCCCTGTTTGATCTGGCAATGGCCCTGCGCGCCGTGGCGGGCAAACCTCGCGGGCGCAAACTGCTCGATTACCCGGCAGCCGAGCGCGCAAGGGAATTCATCATGGCTCACCTGCACCAGAGCATTACGCTGGAAATGCTGGAGCGCGCCAGCGGTCGTGAAAGATGGAGCCTCTCTCGGGACTTCAGAGTGCTGTTTGGCACCAGCCCCTATCGCTTCGTGACCCTGCGTCGCCTGGATATATTGCGCACGCTGCTGCTTGACCGATTCTCGCTGGTGGATGCCGCACTGGCTGCGGGTTTTCACGACCAAAGTCATATGACCCGGCACTTCACCCGCACTTATGGGGTATCTCCGTCGCGTTGGCTGGAACGCGTCCTGGGGCAAAGGCAACTTGCAGGATCGTACAAGCATCGCCAATAACCCCTTCGCTAGGCTGACGACTCCTGTCTGATAGAGGATTTGTCGTGCCACATACCAGCAAAGTACCAGCACTGCACGCCATCAATCTGGCGCAGAAATCCGCGCTGATCGATCAGCAGTGGAGCCCCCGTGTGGTCGCCGAAATGAATGACTACCAGTTCAAAGTGGTTCGTATCGAAGGTGAGTTCATCTGGCACTCCCACCCGGAAACCGATGAGGCCTTTATTGTGATCGAGGGCACGCTGCGGATCGACCTGCCCCATGGCAGCGTATACGTCGAACCGGGTGAGCTGTACGTCGTGCCGCGCGGGATCGAACATCGGACGGCAGCGGAAGGAGAAGCGCGCCTGATGATGATCGAGCCTCGGGGTGTGCGTAACACCGGGCACGAAGGTGGCGAGCGCACGGCTGACAACGACGTCTGGATCTGAGCAGGAGGCGCCGTCAATCTGCGATTTGACGGCGCTTTTTTTGAGTGTCGGGCCGTTGGTTGGCCGCTGATTGTACGGACGTTTTTGTACTGGGTTTACTGAGCGAGCACCGCCTCAGACCACCTCTTCGTCAACCGGCAACGAAGCCAGCATCTCCGCGCGGCACACCTCAAGAATCTCGTCGGCCAGCGCGGAATCATCCGGACAGGCGCGCGACAGCACAATCGCGCCGACAGCCCGCGCCAGCAGGTCGATCATTTTCTTTCTCCCCTCGCCCGCCACGGCGTCCGGCCCGGTCGGATATTTGTCTCCGAGGGTCTGCAAGGTGCGCTCGATCCCTTCGGCAAACGTCGCTTTTACATCATCCGATTGACGCGCCGCGTCGCCACACAGCGCGGCCATGGTGCAACCGCTGCCACGTCCGTCGCGATGTTCTCTTGTCAAATAGACATCGATGAAGCCAGGCACGTCGAGTGCTTCGGCACCTGCCAGCGACTTGGCAAGACTGCAGGAAGCGGCTTCAGCCATCAGGTCGGCCTTGGAGCCGAAATGCTTGTAAAAACCACCGTGGGTGAAACCGGCAGCCGCCATGAGATCCGCCACACCGACGCCGTCAAAGCCACGCTCACGGAACAGCTCGGAAGCGGTCTCGACGATATGTTCTCGATTGGCCTGCGCCTGGGCCTTGGTCACTCGCACGTGCAGTACCTCGTGTTCATTGGGAATGCTGCGCCAATCATACATAGATGTTGGTCATAATCAAAACCGTTGACAGTTTAGATTTCGATCATCATCCTAATTGCAGGCACAGCGACTTCTCCAACGGGCACGGAAGAAATACCAGATGAGCAACCAGACCCTGTTCACCCCTTACACACTTGGCGACCTGACGCTGTCGAACCGCGTCGTCCTCGCACCGCTGACTCGCAACCGTGCAGGCGCAGGCTTTGTACCCAGCGAGTTCGCAGCCACCTATTACAGCCAACGGGCCAGCGCAGGTTTGCTGATCAGTGAAGCCACGCAGATTTCCCGACAAGGTCAGGGCTATCAGGACACACCGGGAATCTACACGCCGGCGCAGATTGACGGTTGGCGCCAGGTGACCGATGCAGTCCATGCCAAGGGCGGAAAAATCTTTCTGCAACTGTGGCATGTCGGCCGCGTGTCGCACGTTGATCTGCAAGAAAACGGCGCCGCCCCCGTAGCCCCTTCTGCACTACGCGCTGCCACCAAAGTCTTCGTCAACAATCGCTTTGAAGATGTCTCGGCGCCGCGCGCGCTGGAGACCAGTGAACTGCCGGGGATCGTTTCCGATTTTCGCCAGGCTGCGGCAAACGCGATTACCGCCGGGTTCGATGGCGTGGAAATTCACGGCGCGAACGGCTATTTGCTCGATCAATTCCTCAGGGACAGCGCCAACCTGCGTACCGATGCGTATGGCGGCTCGATTGAAAACCGGGCGCGTCTGTTGCTTGAAGTGACGGCGGCCGTCGTTGATGAAATCGGCGCCAATCGCACCGGTGTGCGCCTGTCTCCGGTG
>Ga0182008_10002103_pt1 | contig 12700 bp, 10 predicted proteins | sample Sormic07211129_1_FD_120482 | JGI IMG/M metagenome (GOLD analysis project Ga0182008, IMG submission 120482) | Rhizosphere microbial communities from Sorghum bicolor, Mead, Nebraska, USA - 072115-129_1 metaG | ecosystem: Host-associated > Plants > Roots > Rhizosphere | place: USA: Nebraska...
AGTCACCGAAACCGGCCTGATGGAAGACATCAGCACCGCCGCCCAGCACCTGCTGAGCCTGCGCCGCTCCGGCGCCCTGATTGCCATCGACGACTTCGGCACTGGCTACTCGTCCCTGAGCTACCTCAAGAGCCTGCCCCTGGACAAGATCAAGATCGACAAGAGCTTCGTCCAGGACCTGCTGGACGACGACGACGATGCCACCATCGTGCGCGCGATCATCCAGCTGGGTAAGAGCCTGGGCATGCAGGTGATCGCCGAGGGCGTGGAAACTGCCGAGCAGGAGGCCTACATCATCTCCGAAGGCTGCCACGAAGGTCAGGGCTACCACTACAGCAAACCCCTGCCCGCCCGGGAGCTGGGGGCCTACCTGAAACAGGCCCAGCGCAGCAATGCGGCAATCCTCTGAGCCAGGCACGGCGCTGGCGAACCTGACCCAGCGCAATCCCCTGTTGAATAAGAAATATTTCCAGGCACAACCCTTTACACATAATGCAAATCTTTCGCATTATGTCGCAGCTTTTGCGCGCCCCCGCGCCGTCCACTCCCCTCTCGAAGCAGGATGTTCGCCATGATTCGTATGCCTCTGGCTACCGCCAGTCTGTTGGCCATCGCAATTTCCCTCGCCGGCTGCGGCGAAGGTAAAGACGACAAGGCTGCCGCCCAAGCGCCGACCCCGGCCACCAGCACTGCCACCCCAGCGGCCGATGCAGCCGGCAAGGTCGACGAAGCGGCTGCCAAGGCCGTGGTCGCGCATTACGCCGACATGGTCTTCGCCGTATACAGCGACTCCGAATCCACCGCGAAAACCCTGCAGACCGCCATCGATGCCTTCCTCGCCAAGCCCAACGACGACACCCTGAAAGCCGCCAAGGCTGCCTGGGTCGCCGCTCGCGTGCCTTACCTGCAGAGCGAAGTGTTCCGCTTCGGCAACACCATCATCGATGACTGGGAAGGTCAGGTGAACGCCTGGCCCCTGGACGAAGGCCTGATCGACTACGTCGACAAGAGCTACGAGCACGCACTGGGCAACCCGGGTGCCACCGCCAACATCATCGCCAACACCGAGATCCAGGTCGGCGAAGACAAGGTCGACGTGAAAGACATCACCCCGGAAAAACTCGCCAGCCTGAACGAGCTGGGCGGTGCCGAGGCCAACGTCGCCACCGGCTACCACGCCATCGAATTCCTGCTCTGGGGCCAGGACCTCAACGGCACCGGCCCTGGCGCCGGCGCCCGCCCTGCTTCGGACTACCTGGAAGGTGCCGGTGCCACCGGTGGCCATAACGATCGTCGTCGTGCCTACCTGAAGGCCGTGACCCAACTGCTGGTCAACGACCTGGAAGAAATGGTCGGCAACTGGAAGCCGGACGTGGCCGACAACTACCGCGCCACCCTGGAAGCCGAGCCGGCCGAGACCGGCCTGCGCAAGATGCTGTTCGGCATGGGCAGCCTGTCCCTGGGTGAACTGGCCGGCGAGCGGATGAAGGTTTCCCTGGAAGCCAACTCCCCTGAAGACGAGCAGGACTGCTTCAGCGACAACACCCACAACTCGCACTTCTACGACGCCAAGGGCATCCGCAACGTCTACCTGGGCGAGTACACCCGTACCGACGGCACCAAGATGAGCGGCGCCAGCCTGTCGTCCCTGGTGGCCAAGGCCGACCCGGCCGCCGACGCGGCCCTGAAAGCCGACCTGGCGGCCACCGAAGCCAAGATCCAGGTCATGGTCGACCACGCCAACAAGGGCGAGCACTACGACCAGCTGATTGCGGCGGGCAACGAGTCCGGCAACCAGATCGTGCGTGACGCCATCGCCGCCCTGGTCAAGCAGACCGGCTCGATCGAGCAGGCCGCCGGCAAGCTGGGCATCAGCGACCTGAACCCGGACAACGCCGATCACGAATTCTGATCTGCATTGCGCCAGGCAGAAAGGCGACCCTCGGGTCGCCTTTTTTGTGCCCGCCGCAGCCGTTTGCACAACCTGCAACATCGTTGCCTGCGCCCCGTCCAGCTTGTCCTGGGTCAAACCAAACGATAATTCCTCTTATTCAATCCAGGCCGCCCTGTTAGACTTTGCGCCCTTGTTTTGCTCGTCTTGCAGGATGTCCGATGCCCTCGTTGCCGCTTCGCTGGTCCGCTCTGTTCATGGCCCTGAGCCTGAGTGCCTGCGATGACGCGCCGCGCTTTACCCAGGCCGAACCTGGAGAAGCCCGGGCGGGCGGCGCGACCACGGTCAACAAGAGCGATCGCAATGCCTTCTCCCTGCCGTCGGCCAACCTGCCACCCACCCGGCGCCTGGACTTCAGCGTCGGCAACAGTTTCTTCCGCAGCCCCTGGGTCATCGCCCCCTCCACCACCACCGCCCGCGACGGCCTCGGCCCGTTGTTCAACACCAACGCCTGCCAGAACTGCCACGTCAAGGACGGGCGCGGCCATCCCCCGGCGCCGAATGCGCTGAACGCGGTGTCGATGCTGGTGCGCTTGTCGATCCCCGACGATCCGGCCTTTGCCAGGCTCATCGAACAGGCAGGCATCGTTCCGGAACCGGTGTACGGCGGCCAGTTGCAGGACATGGCCATTCCCGGGGTCGCTCCGGAAGGCCGGGTACGGGTGGACTACGATCCCCTGCCGGTACGCTTCCAGGACGGCACTCAAGTGGAGCTGCGCAAACCCAAGCTGCAGATCACCGACCTGGGCTACGGACCTATGCACCCGGACACGCGTTTTTCCGCCCGGGTGGCGCCACCGATGATCGGCCTGGGGCTGCTGGAAGCCATTCCCGAAGAGGCGATCCTGGCCAATGCCAGGCCGGCGAATAAAAATGCCATCGCCGGCCGGCCCAACTGGGTCTGGGATGACGCCCTGCAAAAGACCGTACTCGGGCGTTTTGGCTGGAAAGCCGGGCAACCCAACCTCAATCAACAAAATGTTCACGCGTTTTCTGGTGATATGGGCCTGACCACCCGCCTGAGACCCTTCGATGACTGCACCGACGCGCAAACCGCCTGCAAGCAGGCCCCCAATGGCAACGGCCCGGATGGCGAGCCGGAGGTCAGCGACAACATCCTGCGCCTGGTGCTGTTCTATACCCGCAACCTGGCGGTGCCGGCACGTCGCGATGTCGACTCGCCCCAAGTCCTGGCCGGCAAGAACCTGTTCTTCCAGGCCGGCTGCCAGTCCTGCCATACCCCAAGTTTCACCACCGCGACCAACGCCGCCGAACCCGAGCTGGCCAACCAGGTGATACGCCCCTACAGCGACCTGCTGCTGCATGACATGGGCGAAGGCCTGGCGGACCACCGCACGGAGTTCAAGGCCAGTGGCCGCGACTGGCGCACCGCGCCGCTGTGGGGCATCGGCCTTACCGAAACCGTCAGCGGCCACACCCAGTTCCTGCATGACGGCCGCGCCCGCAACCTGATGGAGGCGGTGCTCTGGCACGGCGGCGAAGCCGAAGGCGCGAAACAACAGGTCTTGACCTTCAATGCCCAGCAGCGCGCCGCGTTGCTGGCATTCCTGAATTCTCTGTAACGCTCGACTCACACGTTTTCTCCACAATAAAGGGAGCCCGAACATGTTCCGCCCCAAACTGCTGTTCACCAGCCTTGCCGCACTCGCCCTGGGCGCCTGCTCGCCCCAGGACCCACAAGCCGTGACCTCGGCGGCCATCGCCAAGCAGGTCATCCTGCCGACCTACAGTCGCTGGGTCGACGCGGACCGCCAGCTGGCCATTAGTGCCCTGGCCTTCTGTGAAGGCAAGGAAAGCCTGGACACCGCCCGGGCCGACTTCCTCCATGCGCAAAAAGCCTGGGCCGAGCTCCAGCCGTTGCTGATCGGCCCACTGGCCGAGGGCAACCGCTCCTGGCAGGTCCAGTTCTGGCCGGACAAGAAGAACCTGGTGGGCCGTCAGGTGGAGCAACTGGTCACCGCCAACCCGCAGATCGATGCCGCCGCCCTGGCCAAGTCCAGCGTCGTGGTGCAGGGGCTGTCGGCCTACGAATACATCCTCTTCGACAGCAAGATCGACATGGCCGACAGCGCGCAGAAAGCCCGCTACTGCCCGCTGCTGACTGCCATTGGTGAGCGCCAGAAACAACTGGCCGAAGAAATCCTGTCGAGCTGGAACACCAACGACGGCATGCTCGCGCAGATGAGCAAGTTCCCCAACCAGCGGTACGCCGATTCCCACGAGGCCATCGCCGACCTGCTGCGGGTCCAGGTCACGGCTCTGGATACCCTGAAGAAGAAGCTCGGCACGCCGATGGGCCGCCAGACCAAGGGCATCCCGCAGCCGTTCCAGGCCGATGCCTGGCGCAGCCAGTCGTCCCTGCAGGGCCTGGAAGCCAGCCTCAGCGCTGCCCAGACGGTCTGGGCCGGGGTCGACAACAAGGGCCTGCGCGGCCTGTTGCCTGCCGATCAGAAGCCTCTGGCCGACAAGATCGACGCCGCCTACGCCGCCTCGCTGAAACTCTTCGCCAGCACCCAGCGCTCGCTGACCGAAATGCTCAGTGACGACGCTGGCCGCCAGCAACTCAACGACCTGTATGACAGCCTCAACGTGGTCCACCGCCTGCATGAAGGCGAATTGGCCAAAGCGCTGGGGATCCAACTGGGCTTCAACGCCAACGACGGTGACTGATGATGCTGCGACGTCAGGCTTTGGCGCTGGGCAGCCTGCTGCTCAGTGCGGTGACCTTGGGCGGCTGGACGCTGTTCAAGCAAAAGGGCAAGCAGCCCCTGCTGCTTTCGGCCAGGGACGATGGTGACGGCAAGCATTACGCCGTCGGTTATCAACTGGACGGTAAACAGGTATTTGCCACCCAGGTCGGCCAACGTTGCCATGACATCATCAACCACCCGCAACTGCCCATCGCCCTGTTCGTGGCGCGGCGCCCGGGCACCGAAAGCTACCTGATCGACCTGCGCAACGGCGCGCTCCTGCAGACCCTGACCGCGCAACCGGACCGGCATTTCTACGGACATGCGGTGATCCACAAGAGCGGCGAATGGCTGTACGCCACCGAGAACGATACCCGGGACCCGGGCCGGGGCCTGCTGGGTGTCTACCGCTTCGAGGGTGAGCGCCTGGTGCACAACAGCGAGCTGTCCACCCATGGCATCGGCCCCCACCAGGTGTCATGGATGCCCGACGGGGAAACCCTGGTGGTGGCCAACGGCGGGATCCGTACCGAAGCCGAAAGCCGGGTGGAGATGAACCTCGACGCCATGGAACCGAGCCTGGTCCTGATGCAGCGCGATGGCACGCTGCTGAGCAAGGAAACCCTGGCCCAGCAGATGAACAGCGTGCGCCACATGGGCATTGCCGGCGACGGCACCATAGTCACCGGCCAGCAGTTCATGGGCGCCGCCCACGAATCCTCGGAACTGTTGGCGATCAAGCGTCCCGGCCAGCCTTTCGCCCCCTTCCCGGTAGCCCAGGAACAATTGCAGGCCATGGGGCACTACACCGCCAGCGTGGCAGTGCACAGCGACCTGCGGCTGGTGGCCCTGACCGCTCCCCGGGGCAACCGCTTCTTTATCTGGGACCTGGACAGCGGTGCCGTGCGGGTCGACGCCCCGCTGCCCGATTGCGCCGGTGTCGGAGCGGTAGCCGATGGCTTCGTGGTGACCTCGGGACAAGGTCGCTGCCGCTTCTACGACTGCCGCCAGACGCAGATCGTGGCCAAGCCCCTGGACCTTCCAGCGGGCCTGTGGGACAACCACCTGCATCTGATCTGATCATTTCCGGGCAAACAAAAGGCCTCGCATTGCGAGGCCTTTTTCTAGGGGCTGAACAAGCTTCAACTCTGGGGTTTCAATCCTTGAGCCATGCCGAACATGAACAGCAACAGGTCATGATCGGGCTTGACCGCCACAGAGGCTTTGGCCACCCGCGGCAACGGGCAATGGGCGTCTCCCTGGGCGCTCAGGACCTGCGTGCGCGGCTGCTCCCAGGCAGCTACGGCCAAAGAAGCGACTGCCAAGGCTCCTGCCAGGAACAAACCTCGTGCAATTTCTAGCTTCATCGCTATAAACCTTTGATGGGGCTGCCAAACACCGTCTTGTAAAAGTAGTAGAGCTTTTGCCAGTCCGCGTCATTCCACGACGAATGGCGACGCAGTTGCTTGAGGTCATGGGCTGCGGCCCGGCGGCTGCTCAAGCGCTGGCGGCATTTCTCGAAATCCAGCAGTGCGACTCGCACCTGAGCCTGCTCGCCCTCGCCGTCCACCCGTACGAAAACGTGCTTGGCGTACAGGCAACCATGTTGCCAGCGCCCCTTGTGCATGCGCGCCAGGGTCGCAGCCACTGCCTGCAACAAACGATCATGAAAGGCTTCACCATGGCGCTCGCGCCCACCGGCGGCATACCAGTTGTCGACCTCCATGAAGCCCTCCAGCGCTGCGGTGACCAGCAACGCCTGCCATTGTCGCTCCGGGCCACGCCGGGCCCCGCAGAACACCAGTTCCGGGACCTCTACGTCCAGCAGGCGCAGGCCTTGCAGAGCCTCGCGCTCACGCAGGACCGTCGGTCGCCCGAAAGGGTGCAACCAACTGCGATGAATGTGCCCGATCTGCCGCTTGGCATAGAGCAGGCCGCCGCTACTGCTTTGAATGCGTTGGACGCCGCTCTCGCCGCCTCGACGCTGATTGGGTTCCTCGACCCATTCACCTTGTTTATTCCAGAAGTATTCGAAGCAATCTGTGGGCGCGGCATCCAGTTCCGAAGCACATTCAACAGCCATCCTCTTACCTCTTGCGTAATACGTAGACCCGCCACATGGCGTAGAGCGGAAAGAAGTCCAGGTGCTCCTGGACACGAAAGCCGGCTTGCCTGAATTCTTCTTCGACCGTGGCCGCCGGTAACACAAAACGATTCTGGTAACCCTCCTGCCCAACTTCAGCCTGGCGCTTGCGCTCCATGCGCTTGCGTTTCCAGGCCTTGAAGTTGCCATCGACCCACAACGAGATGATCACGCTGTCACGGCTGACCCGCTGAAACTCCCGTAGCAGCGCCATGCGGTGCTCCGCTTGGCCTATGTGGTGCAATAAACGCATGGAGAAAATGCAGTCCACGGCGTTGTCCGGCAAATCAATGGCAAACGCAGAGGTCTGCAAGGGCCGTACCCGTTTTACCACGTCGGCCGGCTGGGCCACCGTGGCGGTACTCAGCATAGCTGCTGAATTGTCAGCGCCAATGATCACTCGATTGGTTTTTTCTGCCAGCAGCGGCCAGAAACGACCGGCACCGCAGGGCAGGTCCAGTACCAGCCCGGGCTCTCCCGCCAGGGCCAGCGCAGTACGGGCCAATTGTTCGTCACGCTTGTGGGACAACTGCCGCGCCAGACCATCCTGGTGCTTGAGCAGGTATTCCTGGGCGTGTTGGGCATCGTATTTTTCGGAAAATTCCAGCTTGATCGGCGTAGCCATCATCAAAGTCTCCTGCAACTGATGGCGCCACCTTAAGCAGCGACGTGTCAGCGACAGGTCATCCCTTTGTGAAAACTTCGTACCGTCCAACGAGGAAATATTTCAGGGTTTTACAGGCTGAGGACAGTGGCCTGGGGCCACTTAAGAGGAAAAAACGACAAGTGACCGGCCCCGTAAAACAGTGCCGGGAAAGAACAATCAGGCCTTGGCCGAGTTCAGCTGAACGAAAAAACGACAGCCATTGGGCGTCATGGTAGTGAGGCTGACAGTCCAGCCCTGGTTCTCGCAGATCCGCTGCACCAGGGACAGCCCCAGCCCCAGGCCTTCCCCACGCTTTTCATCACCCCGCACAAACGGCTGGAACATTGCCTCGCGCTTCTCCTCGGGAATGCCCACGCCGCTGTCCTCCACCACGAATCCATCGGGCACCAGGCTCAGGCGGATGAAACCCTGTTCGGTGTAGTGCAAGGCGTTGCGCAGCAGGTTGCCCATCACCGCATGCAGGAAGGTGGCGTTGTAGCGATTGTCACCTGGGGTTCCGGGCTCGAAGATCAGCTCGAGCCCCTTGGCCTCGATGGCTTCGCGCCAGATACCGGTCAAGTCACTGGCCGCCTGGCTCAGGCTCAGCTGCGGCGACATGCTGGCATCTTCACGCTGTGCTCGGGCCAGCATCAGGAAAGTCTGCACCAGCTCGCGCATCTCGTCGCAAGCGCGAGCGATGCGTTCGACCTGGGCTCGCCCACGGGGGTCCAGCCGTGGATTCTCCAGCAGCAGCTCGCAGGAAGTGGCCAGAACCATCAATGGCGTGCGCAGTTCGTGACTGACGTCGCTGGTGAACAGCCGCTCGCGGCTCAAGGCCTGGCGCAAGCGGCCCAGGGTTGCATCGAAGGCAATGGCCAGCTCTCCCACCTCGTCCGCCGCGTAGTCCGGCGCCAGGGGCGGAGCCAGGCCCAGCAGTTGATCCCGGTGGCGCACCTGCCGGGCAAGACGCACTACCGGCGCCATCACCCGGCGAGCCAGGATCCAGCCGAGAAACACCGCCAGCGCCAGGCTCAGGACAAAACCTACCAGCACCACGGCGAACAGCACCCGCTCGCGCTCTTCGAAATCGCTCTGGTCCTGCAGCAGCACATAGCGCCGACCGTCCACCACCTCGACCATGGCGTGATAGGACAACTCCTCGCGGAACACCTCGTGGAAACCCGGATCCAGATGGCGCAAATCCTTGGGCAGCTCGAAGTCGCCGCGCCCGCCACTGTAGTAGAACAACTGGTCGGGCTCGGGGCGGTGGCTCCAGTCGCCGACGTTATCCATCAGCAACAGGCGTTGCAGGTCACCGCCCAGGCCTGCGGAGATGAGCTTCTCCTCCACCAGGTGCACCGTCGCCACGATACCCATGGCGAACGCCCCCGCCACCAGTGCGCTCATCAACGCAAAGGCGATGATGATGCGCTGGGCAAGGCTCTGCTTAAACTCCATCTCGGCCCTCGGCCAGGCGGTACCCGACACCGTGCACGGTGTGCAGCAGCGGCTTGGCGAACGGCTTGTCGATCACCTGGCGCAATTGGTGAACGTGGCTGCGCAGGCTGTCGCTGTCCGGGCAATCGTCGCCCCACAGGGCTTCTTCGAGGATCTCCCGACGCAGTACATGGGGGCTTTTCTGCATCAGCACCGCCAGCAGCTTGAGGCCCACCGGGTTGAGCTTGAGCAAGCGGCCTTCGCGGGTGACCTCCAGGGTATCGAGGTCGTAGCTCAGGTCGCCAACCTGCAGCGACCGACGGCCACCACCCTGGGAACGGCGCATCACCGCCTCGATACGCGCCGCCAGTTCCGAGAGAGCGAAGGGTTTGAGCAGGTAGTCATCCGCCCCGGACTTGAAGCCCTGGAGGCGGTCGTCGAGCTGGTCGCGGGCGGTGAGCATGATCACCGGAGTATCACGCCGGGCGTCTTCGCGCAGGCGCTTGCACAGGGTATAGCCATCGATTCCCGGCAGCATGATATCGAGCACGATCAGGTCGTAATGCTCAGTGGCCGCCAGGTGCAACCCGGACAGGCCATCCTGGGCGCAATCCACGGTATAGCCCTTGAGCCCCAGGTAGTCAGCCAGGTTGGCGAGAATATCGCGGTTGTCTTCAACCAGTAGAATTCGCATCGGCACTCTCTCCGTACAGGGTTACGGCCATCTTGGCTCGCGCAGCTTAAGGCCAAGTCCGGCTCGCCGCCAGCCTTGTCGGCCGGTGCCTGGCAGAGTTTTCCCGAGCCTGGGGGCTTAACAATATTTTCACCAGCGGTTCACAAGCTGACTACAGGGACAACCCCAGACTGCGGGCCATTTGCCCCCAAGGAACACCCTCTGATGGATCTTCTCAAGACAGCTCCGGCGCGATTCGTGCTGCTGCTGACCAGCACCTGGCTGGCGATTTTCCTGCTGACCCGCGGCATTTTGCTGCTCACCCACCTCGACGAAGCCGGTAGCGGCTGGCTGCCGCTGTTTGGCGTCGGCCTGCTCTACGACCTGGGTTTCCTGGCCTATGCCGCCCTGCCCCTGGGCCTGTACCTGGTGCTCTGCCCACCCGCCCTGTGGCGTCGGCGCGGCCACCGCTGGCTGTTGCAGGGCCTGTTCAGCCTGAGCCTGTTCGCCATGCTGTTCACGGCCGTGGCGGAGTGGCTGTTCTGGGATGAATTCGGCGTGCGCTTCAACTTCATCGCCGTCGATTACCTGGTGTACTCCGACGAGGTCCTCAACAACATTCTCGAGTCCTACCCGATCGGCCTGTACATGAGCCTGCTGGCCCTGGCGGCAATCGCTCTGAGCCTGGCCCTGCGCAAGCCCCTGAAGGCTGCGCTGGATGCGCCCTTGCCGCCTCTGCGTGGCCGCCTGCTCAGTGCCCTCGGCCTGCTGCTGGTGGCCGGCGCCAGCCTGCAACTGCTCAGCCAGGACAGCCCGCGCAGCCAGGGCGGCAACGCCTATCAGAACGAACTGGCGAGCAATGGCCCCTATCAGTTCTTTGCCGCCTTTCGCAACAACGAGCTGGACTACCAGCAGTTCTATCGCAGCCTGCCCGCCGATGTGGTGGCCCGCCAGATGCGCGCCGAACTGAATGAACCCAATGCCCGCTTCATCGGCAAGGACCCGCTGGATATCCGGCGCGCCATCGACAACCCGGGGGCTCCACGCACCCCCAACATCGTCCTGGTGACCATAGAGAGCTTCAGCGCCAAATACATGGGCAGCAACGGCGACGACCGCAACCTGACCCCGAACCTGGATGCGTTGCGCGCACAGAGCCTGTACTTCAACAACTTCTACGCCACCGGCACCCGCACCGACCGCGGCCTGGAAGCCATCACCCTGGCGATTCCCCCCACCCCGGGGCGCTCCATCGTCAAGCGCATCGGTCGTGAAAGTGGTTTCGCCAGCCTTGGCCAGCAACTGCGGTCCGTGGGTTACGACAGTGTGTTTGTCTATGGCGGCCGGGGTTACTTCGACAACATGAACGCCTTCTTCAGCGGCAACGGCTACCGCGTGGTGGACCAGAGCAGCGTCGAGGAATCCGAGATCCACTTCAAGAACGCCTGGGGCATGGCCGACGAAGACCTTTACACCCAGACCCTGAAGCTGGCGGACGCCGACTACGCACAGCAGCGGCCCTTCCTGTTGCAACTGATGACCACCTCCAACCATCGCCCTTACACCTATCCCGATGGCCGGATCGACATCAAGTCCGGCAAGGGCCGGGACGGCGCGGTCAAATACACCGACTACGCCATTGGCGAGTTCCTCAAGGCAGCCCGCCAGAAGCCCTGGTTCGACAACACCATTTTCGTGTTTGTCGCCGACCACACCGCAGGCAGCGCGGGCAAGGAAGACCTGCCCATCAGCAACTATCAGATTCCGTTGTTCATCTATGCGCCCAAGTTGATTCCGGCGCGGGAAAATGCACAGCTGGCCAGCCAGATCGACCTGGCGCCAACCCTGCTGGGCCTGTTGAACCTGGACTACGAGTCGACCTTCTTCGGACGCAACCTGCTGCAGGACAACCCCCTGCCTCCCCGGGTGCTGGTGGGCAACTATCAGCACCTGGGCCTGTTCGACGGCCAGGACCTGGCGATTCTCAGCCCGCGCCAGGGGTTGCGCCGGCATGACCAGGCCCTGGGCGCCAGCCAGGAATCCCGGGTAGCGGACAGCGATCCGTTGATCCAGCGCGGCATCAGCTACTACCAGAGCGCCAGTTATGGCTTCAAGCAGCAATTGCTGGGCTGGAAGGCGCCCAAGGCAGCGGCGGATGAACTGAGCCAGCGCTGAAGTCGTTCGCGGGCAAGCCCGCTCCTGCAGAAGTGGAGCAGGCTTGCCCGCGAAGATCCAGGCGCCCCCCATATCCGGGGCATAAAAAAGCCCCGCCGGCTTTCACCGGCGGGGCTTTTTCAGTACAGGGGTAAGGCTGGCTTACATCATGCCGCCCATGCCACCCATGCCGCCCATGTCTGGCATGCCGCCAGCTGCAGGCTTGTCTTCCACGATTTCAGCAACAGCGGCTTCGGTGGTCAGGATCAGACCGCCGATGGACGAAGCTGCTTGCAGCGCGGAACGGGTTACCTTGGTTGGATCCAGGATGCCCATTTCGATCATGTCGCCGTATTCGCTGGTAGCAGCGTTGTAGCCGAAGTTGCCGGCACCCTGCTTGACCTTGTCCACGACAACGCTTGGCTCGTCACCGGAGTTGGCAACGATCTGGCGCAGTGGAGCTTCGATAGCGCGACGCAGTACAGCGATACCCACGTCCTGGTCGGCGTTGTCGCCTTTCAGGTCGTTGATGCCTTGCAGAGCACGGATCAGGGCTACGCCACCGCCAGGTACCACGCCTTCTTCAACGGCTGCACGGGTAGCGTGCAGGGCGTCTTCAACGCGGGCCTTCTTCTCTTTCATTTCAACTTCGGAACCAGCGCCAACCTTGATCACTGCAACGCCGCCGGACAGCTTGGCCAGACGCTCTTGCAGTTTTTCACGGTCGTAGTCGGACGAAGTGTCGGCGACTTGCTGACGGATCTGAGTCACGCGAGCCTGGATGTCCGCTTCAACGCCAGCACCGTCGATGATGGTGGTGTTTTCTTTGGACAGGATCACGCGCTTGGCGGTACCCAGGTGCTCCAGGGTGGTGCTTTCCAGGCTCAGGCCGATCTCTTCGGAGATGACGGTACCGCCGGTCAGAACGGCGATGTCCTGCAGCATGGCCTTGCGACGGTCGCCGAAGCCAGGTGCCTTGACGGCA
>Ga0182008_10002104_pt1 | contig 12696 bp, 9 predicted proteins | sample Sormic07211129_1_FD_120482 | JGI IMG/M metagenome (GOLD analysis project Ga0182008, IMG submission 120482) | Rhizosphere microbial communities from Sorghum bicolor, Mead, Nebraska, USA - 072115-129_1 metaG | ecosystem: Host-associated > Plants > Roots > Rhizosphere | place: USA: Nebraska...
CTCGACGCGCGCCAGGCGCAGGCGATTCCGTAGGGTTTCCCCGCTTTCGTCGCCGCCGGCGGCTTCGTAGCCTCGACGTCGTGGTCGGGGAGCCTCCGAGCTACGTCGCCGAGTGCTTCTGGCCCGGCGTCCGATCGAGCGACCTGCACGCGCTCGACGTCCGGGCGCTCGCGCGGGCGGCCGCGTGCAGCCGCGCCGGCGAGGACGTGCGGTACCTCGGCTCGATCCTGCTGCGCGACGACGAGGTCGTCCTCTGCCGGTTCCAGGGCAGCGAGGCCGCTGTGCGGCGCGCCGCCGTCGAGGCGGAGATCCCGTTCGAGCGGATCCTCGCGGCTGCACAGTCGCCCTGGCCGTTGCTGTGAGGAGAGGGAGGGGACGCGGGCGGCTCCGGCGGCGGGCCGCCCGCGAGAACGGAGAGGGCGGGATTTGAACCCGCGACGCACCTTTCGGCACGTACGCGATTTCCAGTCGCGCTCCTTAGACCACTCGGACACCTCTCCGGGTGGGCGCCCATCGTAGAGGGTCCCGCCTCCGACCCTAGGGCACGCCCGACGCGTCGAGGAGCGCGTCGACGACCGGCTGATGTCGAGCTCGCCGCCGGCGCCGGGGGCGCCGCCGTAGTGCCACACCGTCGTCCCGCGGATCCCGAAGCCGTAGCCGGCCGCTGCGACGCCGGTGAACATCTTTCCCGTCGATGCGAGGTCGAAGGCCGTGTCGAACGTCACCCTCCGTCGACGTGCTCGGTCCGCGAGGCCGTACCCGCGTGCGACGACGATCGTGCCGTGCCGGGCAACGGCGATCTCGCCGGATCAAGGCGCAAGGGCGAGACCCGCGCGTGCAGTCTCCCGCATCTTCCTAAGAGCGCAGGAATGCCGTATAAACGGGCGGCATCGTCGACAACGGAGGGGGAGAGATCATGAGCCGCTCGCAGAGGTTGGCCGTTCTCGCGGCGCCGGTCGTGCTTGCACTGTGCGTGCCGCTCGTCGGAGGTGCACGGCCGCCGCAGCCGGACCGGCCGTTCACCGGTCCCCTGCCGCCGACGTTCGTGCCGCTGCGGGCCGTCGTCGGGCCGCACATCGCCGTGTCGAGCGTCGGCTCCCTTCCCGCCGCCGCCCAAGTCGGCGGAACGTACGTCGTGCGGGGAAGCCTGCTGAACGACGGGAGCGGATTTGCGAGCGCGCCCGTCCTCGTGCACCTCCTTCGCCCCGGCGGGACGCCGGTCGTGATCGGGAGCACGGCCGTCACGCTGGCCGCGCACAGCTCCCGCGACTATCGCGTGCGTGTGCGGCTCCCGCGCGTGCTGCGGAAGGGCTCGTATGCGCTCGTCGCGTGCGCGCGCCTGTCGTGCGTGACGGCCGAGCGGCATCTGCAGGTCGGGCCGTCGCCGCACGTCGTCCGAGTGCCGGCCGCTGCGCCGGCGCGGGGCTGCTCGTCCGGTGCGCACTCGCTGTCGCCGTTCGGCGCGCACGTGTATCCGGAGACCGGCAACGGCGGCTACACGAGCATGCACAGCGACGTGTACGTGAACTACGACACCGAGGCGAATCTCTTCCTGCCGGGGACGCGTGTCGTGCTGACGGACGTCGCAACCCAATGTCTTTCCGACCTCAGCCTCGACTTCGAGCGAACGTCTGCGAACACGACGGACGGCCCCGACCTCAGCGTCGGCTCCGTCCTCGTCAACGGCGCGCCCGCGTCGTTCACGTTCGTGCAGCCGACCTACCCGGGTGATCCCAACGGCCAGAACGACCCCGATCCGCGGGCACACGAGGCGGGCGAGCTCAATCCGGTCGGCGGACCGGAGGGCAACCCGTTCCCGCCCGCCTGCACGCCCGAGCTGCTGTCGTTCAACCCGAACAAGCAGTTCGATCTCGACGGCACGCAGTGCCCGGCCAACAAGCTGGTGATCACGCCCTCGAGCCCGATCCCGAACGGAGCGACGTTCGTCGTGACGGTCAACTACACCGGGCGCCCCGGCGTGCACAACGACGGCGACGGGACGACCGAAGGGTGGTTCCGGGTCGGCCAGCCCGGCGACACCGGCGCCTTCGTCACGACGGAGCCGGTTGCGAGCGAGGACTGGATGCCGCTCAACGACCATCCGAGCTCGAAGCCGACGTACGACTTCTACGACACTGTGCCGGTCGGCAAGACGGCGATCGCGAACGGTGAGCTCGTGTCGCGGCTCGCCAACCTCCCGGACGCGAACTTCCCGGCCGGGTCGACGACGTGGCACTGGCACTCGCCCGAGGGGATCGCGTCCTACCTCGTCGAGAACAGCATCGGCTCCTACGACCTGACCACGCGCCTCTCGTCGAGCGGGATCCAGTACTACGAGGCGCAGGACCTCGGGATCGCGAAGAACAGGGCCGCGTCGAACAAGGCGATCATGGACATGCAGGAGGACGTCCTCAACTTCCAGAGCGGCTTCAACGGGCCGTTCCCGTTCACGACGGACGGCGTGATCGTCGGCGTGCCGAACGCGGGCTTCGAAGAGGAGATGCAGACGAAGATCACGTTCGCGAACGAGACGATCGACCTGCAGACGCTGCACCACGAGAACATGCACCAGTGGTGGGGCGACAACGTCTCCGAGGCGAACTACAACCTGACCTTCTTCAAGGAAGGACTGGCGACGCTCGGCGAGTTCCTCTTCATCGCGCGAAACGCGCAGGTCGCGGCCGGCGGCGCGAGCGCCGCGTTCGAGCAGAGCCTCGTCGACCAGTTCAACGTCCTCTATGCCGGACCGGACACGATGTGGACCGGTGCGCCGTCCGATCCGCGTCCGTACACGCTCTTCTCGGGCTCGAAGACGTACGACCGGCCGGGCATCGCGTACATCGCGCTGCGTCGGATCCTCGGTGCGGCGAGCTTCGACGCGGCGCTGCAGCAGATCCAGCGCACGTACCGACAGGGGAGCATCACGGAGCCGCAGCTCGAGTCGGCGTTCAAGTCGTTCCTCCCGACGAAGACGGCGTCGTGCAACGCGGCGCTGACGGAGTTCTTCACCGAGTGGTGGGACACCGTCTACCCGCCGGGCGGCGGCGCGAACAGGCCGCAGGTCACCGGGCCGGGCCTCGACGGCGGCGGCTTTCGCTGCTGAGCCGACGTGCCCAGGTCTTGACTAAATCCTGACCGCGGTTCACCCTCTTGTTCACTGCGGCGGCAACGTTCCTCGACGCGGCACTTTTCAGGAGGACGGAATGAATTGCGGATCTGTGGCCATCCGGCGCCTGCTTGCGCTCTGCGCAGCGGCGTCCGTCGCAGGAGTGGCGGCGGTCGCCGCACGCGGCGATGCACGCCCGGAGGTGCTCCGGGCGGCGGCGAATCCGGCGGGGATCGTGTTCGCGCACGACCACGCCGGAAACGGCAACGGCAACGGCAACGGCAAGAAACCCGGCGGCGGCAGTGCGAGCTCGCCGAATCTGAGCTGGCACGGCGGCACCGTGATGAGCAGCGGCGCCGCTGTTCAGGCGATCTTCTGGGGCTCGTCGTGGAGCTCGGCCCCTGCGGACAAGATCAGCGGTCTCGACAGCTTCTACGCCGGCATCGGCGGCAGCAGCTACCTCGGCACCACACGGGAGTACAACGGGGGCGCCGGCACAGCGAACGTCGGCACGAGCGTGACGTACGCCGGCCACGTGACGGACCCCTCGGCGGCATCGTCACAGCCTCCGAGCACGGGTGCCGTGCTCGCGGTCGTCGCGCGGAACGTGACGTCTCCGGTGTCGAACGGCTACTACCCGGTGTACTCGGACCAGCCGCGGGGCACGGCCGGCTACTGCGCCTGGCACAGCTGGGGCTACATCGGCACGACGCTCGTGCAATTCGCATTCTTCTTCAAGCTCGACGGCGATCTCGGCTGCAACCCATACAGCACCGTCGCGGGGCAGACCGAAGGCCTCGCCGCGCTGGCGAACGTCAGCGGCCACGAGCTGAGTGAGGCGCTGACCGACCCGCACGGCGACGCGTGGTACGACCAGCAGGGATCCGAGAACGCAGACAAGTGCGCGTGGACGTTCGGGCACTCGTACCTCACGTTCACGAACGGCACGCAGTGGCGGGTTCAGGGCAACTGGAGCAACACCGCCTACAACAGCGCGAGCGGCTACGCGAACGGGGGTTGCATCGACGGCGGCTAGGCGCGGTCAGAGCCGCTGGACGACCGCGCGCGGCGCGAGTCGGATCAGTGCCATCACGACCCGGAGCAGCGCGGGGACCCAGATGACAGACCTCTCGGAGCGCAGGGCGCCGGCGATCGCGGCGCCCACCTCCGTTGCGCCGACGCTCAAGGGCATCGGTCGAAGGCCTGCGGTCATCTTCGTCCGGACGAAGCCGGGGCGGACGATGACCAGGCGGACGCCGGTGTCGTCGAGCGTCAGCGCCAGGCCGTCGGCGAATGCATCGAGGCCGGCTTTCGACGAGCCGTAGACGTAGTTCGAGCGCCGCGCGCGCTGCGCCGCGACCGACGAGAGCACCACGATCGCGCCGTGGCCCTGCTCGCGAAGCCGCTCGGCGACGAGCGTCAACACCGAGACGGCGCCGACGTAGTTCGTCGCCGCGACGGCGACGGCGGCCTCCGCGTCCCGTTCGTCGTGTGCCTGCTCGCCGAGGACGCCGAAGGCGACGACGACCAGGTCGACGTCCCGTGAGCCGAACGCCTCCGCGACGGCATCGGCGTGCGAGCCGGGCTGCAGCGCGTCGAATGGAACCCGCTCGACCGTGATGCCGGCGCGCTCCAGCTCACCGACGTCGAGCTCTTCCGGATGGCGAGCCGCCAGCACCGCTGTGTATCCGCCTTCGCGTGCGAGCTCGAGCAGCGTCGCATGTGCAATCTCGGATCCGCCGCCGAAGACGACGACCCGCCCGTACCTGTGCGTCGCATCTTTCATGCAAGCCGCTCCGTCAGGCGTAGTCGGCGCGCCAGGTCGCACTGCATCCTGCCCTCAGGATCGACGGTCGCCTGCACGCGCCGCCACTCCGCGAGACGCGGATACATCCGATCCACCAGCTCGGGACGAAGGCGCGAGTCCTTCGCGAAGTAGACGCGGCCGCCGGCCTCGGCGACCACCTCGTCGAGCTCGTCGAGCACACGCCCGAGCCCGCGCATCGGCAATGCGATATCCACGGCGAGCGTCCAGCCGGGCATCGGGAAGGACAGCATCCCGTCGGCCGTGCCGAGACGCTTGAGCACGGCGAGTGTCTGGCTCGCGCCCGCTGAGCTCAGCGTCGAGATCGTGGTGCGCACGACGTCGTCACGGTCGAAGGGGACGACGAATTGATACTGAAGGAAGCCGCCGCCGCCGTAGAGGCGGTTCCAGTCGGCGATCGCATCGAGCGGGAAGAAGAACGGCGCGAGCGGCTCGAGCCCACCCTGAACGTCCCGTGCGCGGCGGAAGTGCAGCTCGTTGAATGCGCTCACGGCACGGCTCCGAAGCAGCGGACCGAACGAGATGCCCAGCGGGACCCGACGAGCCGTGCCGCCTGCCGGCTGCGGCCGGTGTCCTCGGTGCCCGTTTGCATCGGAGACCCGCGCGTGGTCGCCTTGGATGAGCACCGACCGCCCCCGACGCCGACAGTCGATCCAGGCGACCGAGTAGCGGTAGAGGTGGTCGGTCGCCGCGAGGCGCTCGAAGGTCTCGTCGAGGTCGCGCGTCCGCTCCATGTCCACGCGCATGACGCTCGTCTCGACCGGGATCAGCTCGAGCGTCGCCTCGACGATCACGCCGGTGAGGCCGAGGCCGCCGACGGTTGCCCAGAAGAGGTCGTGCTCCGAGTCCGGCCCCAAGCGATGGATCTCGCCGGTCGGGTCGACGAGGACGACCTCGACGACGTGACGGCTGATCGAGCCGTCGCGGTGATGGTTCTTGCCGTGGACGTCGGTTGCGATCGCGCCGCCGATCGTGACGTGCGCCGTGCCGGGTGTGACCGGGACGAACCAGCCTTGCGGCAGGCACGCATCGATCAGGTCGGCGATCGAGCAGCCGGCCTCGAGCGTCACGCGACCGCGCTCGGCGTCCAGTTGCAGAATCCGGTTCATGCCCGTCATGTCGAGGACGACGCCGCCGCCGTTCTGCGCGACGTCGCCGTAGCTCCGGCCGAGCCCGCGCGGGATCAGTCCTCGGGCGCCCGCGTCGAGCAGGGCGGGCGCAACCTCTTCGGCTCCGTGCACGGCGACGACGGACGCTTGCGACGGAGAGGTGCGGCCCCAGCCGGTGAGCGAACGCCGCAGCGCGTTGCCGGCCGCCATGGCTCAGTCCTATCACGGTTCAAACGCAGATTCGACGGCTCGAACCAGGACCATCGGACAGGTCATGGTGCGGCCTCTGTGCATTCGCGCACAAGCGGTCTACGATCGCAAGGGTGAGCGCCGACGCTCTCTACGAGGTCGTCGAGGTCCCGGCGCGTCGCACTGCGGCCAAGGCGCTCGTGCGCGCGCTTCGTCCACGCCAGTGGACGAAGAACTTGCTGCTCTTCGCGGGCATCGTCTTCGCGGCGAAGCTCGGCGACGGGACGAAGTGGCTCGAGGCGGGCGCGAGCTTCGTCGCCTACTGCGCCGCGTCGAGCGCCGGCTACCTCGTCAACGACGTCATGGACCGCGACGCCGACCGCGCGCATCCGGTCAAGCGGCTTCGGCCGGTTGCGAGCGGGGCGCTCACGCCGCGGGCTGCGCTCACCGCAGCGGGCGCCCTCTTCGCGGCGTCGGTCGCGCTCGCGCTGCCGCTGGGGCTCGCATTCCTCGGCCTTCTCATCGTCTACGCAGCGTTGCAGGGCGGGTACAGCCTGCGCCTGAAGCATGTGGTTCTCATCGACGTCTTCACGATCGCCGCGCTGTTCGTCGTCCGTGCGGCCGCGGGTGCCGAGGCGGTCCACGTCCGCATCTCGCCGTGGCTCCTGCTCTGCACCGGGCTGCTTGCGCTGTTTCTCGCCCTTGCAAAGCGGCGCGGTGAGCTCGTGCTCGTGCTGAGCGCCGAGACGCCGGGCCGACGCGTGCTCGAGGGCTACTCGCTGCCGCTGATCGACCAGCTCGTCACCGTCGTGGCCTCGGCGACGATCGTGTCGTACGCGCTGTACACGTTCACGGCGCGCGAGTCGCACACCATGATGATCACGATCCCCTACGTCGTCTTCGGGATCTTCCGCTACCTGCTCCTCCTGCACCGTCAGGGAGCAGGCGAGGAGCCGGACCAGGTCCTCGTGACCGACGTCCCGATTCTCGCCGCCGTCGCCTTGTTCGGCCTTACGTGCGCGGCGATTCTTGCGGCGAGCTGACGAGCGCCGGCGGCCGCCGGGCGCGGGCACGCGCCCAGTACGCGATCCGGAGGGCGTCGAACGCCATCCGGCTCGACGACCCGACGAGCCCGACCCGGGAGTCGGGGTTGTCGATCCACTGCACCGGAACCTCCGCTACGTCGAGGCCGAGCCGACGGGCCCGCACGAGCAGCTCGGCGTCGAACGCAAATCCGTCGACGCGCTGCAGCTCGAACAGGCGATGCGCGCGGTCGAGGCGGAAGAGCTTGAAGCCGCACTGCGTGTCGCGCCACGGGATTCCCGCCGCGAGCCGGAGGAGCAGGTTGAACGTCTTGCCCATCAGCTCGCGGTGCGCCGGCTGATGGACGACGATCTGCGACGCCGCGAGGGCGCGCGAGCCGATGGCGACGTCCGCACCGTCGTCGATGAACGACATCAGTCGACGGAGCTCGTCCAGCGGCGTCGAGAGGTCGACGTCGGTCATCAAGGCGATCTCGCCCGTCGCCGAGAGCATCCCGGCGCGGACGGCTGCGCCCTTGCCGGTGTTCTTCGGCAGGCGCACGACGCGCAGCGGGGCGGGCAGGCCGCTCGCGCGGGCGAGCAGCTCGGGCGTGCTGTCGGTGGAGCCGTCGTCCACGGCGACGACCTCGACGAGCGTGAGATTCGCGTCCTCCGCGACGAGCTTCCCGTGCGCGCGCAGCGCGTCGAGCATCGCCGGCAGCCGTCGCTCCTCATTGAACACCGGCACGACGATCGAGAGGGTTGGTCTTACCGCAGTCCCCAAGGGCGCCCGACACTAGCACTGTCGTTTCCAAAACGGAATACCCGCGCCCGACGATTGAAGTCCTGCAAATCGCGCGCTACCGTCGGTTTCGTGGGTCGGACTCCAGCCTTGCGCGCGAGGCGAGCGCGGGGTCGCTCGTGATCGACGAACGGATCGAGCTTCCGCCCTCGGCGCGGCTCTGGCATGCCCGACGGTTCTGGATGCTCGCCGGAGCGCTCGGAGCGGTGGGCGTGCTGGCGCTCGTCGTCGTCCGGGTCGGTTCGAAGAAGCTCATGCTCGCCCCCGGCGTCGCGCACGTGCAGGCCGCACACGGGACATGGCGGCACATGTTCGACCTGCACGGCGTCGCGGCCTCGATTCCGCTGCCGCTCTGGATGCTCGCCCTGGTCGGAGCGTCGGCGCTCGGCTTCCCATACGCGTGGCTCGCGGCGCGCTCGCTCCCGGACCGCGGCTACGGCCTGGCCCGCGTTCTCGGCCTCCTGCTCGTCACCTGGTCGGTGTGGTGGCTCGCAAGCCTCCGCCTTCTTCGCTTCACGCGACTCGCGATCTGGCTTGCCGTCGCGATCGTCGCCGCGGGCGCCGTCGCGATCGTCCTGAGGCACCGCGCCGAGCTTCGAGCGTGGGTGCGCGCGAACCGCCGCCTGATCCTCACGCACGAGGCGTTGTTCTGGGCGCTCTTCGGCGCGGCGCTCTTCGTCCGCTGGTCCAACCCTGATCTCTGGCACCCGACGCGTGGCGGCGAGAAGCCGATGGACTTCGCGTACCTCAACGCGGTCACGAAGTCGAGCTACTTCCCGCCGTACGACCCGTGGTTCGGCGGCGGGCAGATGAACTACTACTACTTCGCATTCGTCCAGGTCGCGTCGCTCATCAAGCTCACCGGCATTCCGCCGGCGATCGCGTACAACCTCGCGATCCCGATGCTCGTCGGCCTGCTCGGCTCAGCCGCGTTCTCCGCGGCGCTCGGCCTCGTCTCGACGAGTGACACGCTCAAGCGCGGCCGGACGGTCGGCTTCGCAGCGCTCGGCGCGCTGCTCGTGACCGTGCTCGGCAACCTCGGCGAGATCCGCGTCATCCGCATCTGGCTGCACGGGACGGTCGCGAACGACTGGTGGTTCTGGAACCCGACCCGCGTGATCCATCCGGGCCCGGGAGAACCTGGGCCGATCAGCGAGTTCCCCGCCTTCACCTATATCTACGGCGATCTGCATGCGCACGCGATGGCGTTGCCGTTTGCGGCGTGCGCGCTTGCGCTCGTGATCGCCGTCGTCCGCGACGACCGGAGTCTCACGCGCGCACGCCTGCGACTCGCGCTGCTCGCGCTCGTGCTCGGCGCGCTCTGGGTGACGAACACATGGGATCTGCCGACGTACGCCCTGATCGCGGCCTGCGGGCTCGCGATCGTCGCGCTCCGGTTGCCGCGCACCCTCCGGACACTCGTCTCGCTCGTTGTCGCCGTCGCCGCCGTGGTCGCAGTCGCGTACCTCGCGTACCTGCCGTTCCATCTCCACTATTCATCCGTCTTCCACGGCTTCGAGCGCTGGCACGGGCGGCGATCGCGGTTCAACGACTACCTGACGATCCACGGCGTCTTCCTGTTCGCGATCGTCTCGGGCTTCGTCGTGCAGCTCGCCTTCGCGCGCGACCTCGGAAGCGTCGCGCGCGAATACCGGCTCGGCGTGCGCAGCTGGGGCCGGTTTGCCCGCTTCCGGCGGCTGCGTCGCGTGCTCGTCCGGCCGAGCACGCTGCATCGCGTCGGCCTGAGGCTCGTGCCCGCGGCGGTGCTGTTCGCCGCAGTGTGCGCAATCCTGAGCCAAGGCCCCGAGGCGCTCGCAGTCGTCCTCGCTGCGCTCGCCGTGCTCGCCTGGCCGCTGCCGGGGCGACGGAGGGAGACGACGCTCGCCGTTTCGCTCCGACGTCTCACGATCGCCCTCGTCCTGATCGGCCTCGCGCTGACGATCGCCGTCGAGTACTACGTGCTCCGCGCAATCGACATCGGCCGGACGAACACGGTGTTCAAGTTCTATCTCCAGGTCTGGGTGCTCTGGGCGATCTCGGCAGCGGCGTCGGCGGCGGTCGTGTACGAGCATCTGCCGCGCGTCCGGCGCGTCGTGCGCGAGTCGTGGCGGCTGGCGTTCGTGCTGCTGCTCGCGGTTGCGAGCCTCTATCCGGTGCTCGCGGCACGCGCGAAGATCCAGGACCGCTTCGACACCTCTGTCGGACGGACACTCGACGGAACCGCATTCATGAAGAAGGCGGTCTTCACCGACAAGGGTGTCGCGATGCCGCTCGTCTACGACCGGGACGCGATCTTCTGGATGCTCGAGCACGTCAACGGCTCACCGATCGTCGCCGAGGTGAACACGGCGCCGGTGCTGTACGGGTGGGAGTTGCGCTATGCGATGTTCACCGGAAACCCGGCGATCATCGGCTGGGACTACCACCAGCGCCAACAGCGTCCGTCGCAGAGCGACCAGGTCGGTGGACGTGTGAAGGACGTTCAGGAGGCGTACACCACCACCGACCCGTCCGTTGCCTACCGGATCCTCACGCATTACCACGCGTCCTACGTCGTCGTCGGCCCACTCGAGCGGGCGTATTTCCCGTCGGGCGCGGCGAAGTGGGCCGAGGGCGCGCCGCGCTTCTGGCGGCTCGTCTACACGAACCCGGGCGTGCAGATCTACCGGCTGACGTCTTAGTCGCAGGCCGCGGGCGCCGGCGGTGTGCAGAGCCGAGCGCGAAAGTCGGCGAACGTCAGGTGCCCGCGGTTGACGTAGATCTTGACCGGCGGGTGGTCGTAGACCGAGAACGCCTCCTCGGCGCCGACGTCGTCGAGTCGAACCCCGAAGAGTCGCGGCTCGGAGGTGAACGATGCGGCGAGCGTGTAGCCGAGGCGGCCGGCGAAGAGCTGCCGGTAGTAGCGCACCATCAGCGGGTACCGCTCGTCGAGCCGTCCGAGCGTCCGCCATCCCCGCTGCGAGCTCAGCACGTAGTAGTCCGACTCGGACAGCCCGTCGTAGAGCTTGCGGAGCTTCGTGGAGTCGTCCGGATCGAAGACCGGGACGATCACGAGCTTGTAGTGCGCGGCGAGCCCGCCGACCGGAAGCGTGTCGTCCCAGTTTTCGTTCGCGATCGCCGAGCCGTGACGGACGTGCGCGACGATCCAGTCGTCCGCGGCGAGTCGGGTCATCCGGGACGTGTAGATGGAGTGGTAGGCGAGTGCGTACAGGCCCGTCGCCGCGACGAGTGCCGCGGCGGCCGCGACGAAGACGCGCTCGTACCGGCGCGGGATCCCGTGCAGCGCATAGGCCGCGAGGATCGCGAGGAACGGGGCGATCGGCAGGAGATAGCGGCCCATGTGCTGGAAGCGGGTGCCCATGTACAGGAAGATCGCGAGGACGTAGGCGACTGTCATCGCCCGCGTCGCGAGGTTGATCATCGCGTCCCGCGAGACCCTCGCCCGGTGCCGCACAAGCCGCGTGGTGTACCAGGTGGTATCCACGCCGGCCAGCGTGGTGCCGAGGACAGCCGCGATCCCGAGCGGGAACCCGAGCTGCCACGTCACGAGATTCCGCAGCGGGTCCCACAGCCTCGGCGAGAGCAGCCACTGGAACGTCGGCGCGAAGACGGCGCCGCCGTCGAGGATGTTGCGTTGCGTGTCGAGCGCCTCGTGGTAGTCCTTGCCCAGCGTGAGGTCGAGCCAGCTCGAGTGCGCGAACGCGTATGGCGAGACGAGGCGGAAGCCGACGTAGGTGCAGAGGAGGACGATCAGGCCGTCGCGGGCGACGAGCAAGGCCGCCCGGCGGATCGGCATCGTCCCGGCTGCGCCGGCGATCAGCGCGATCGCGACGGGGACGGCGACGAAGAAGCCGCTGATCTTGCACGCCACCGTCAGCCCCGTCCCGAAGCCGATGGCCACGACCAGCCCGAGGTTGGCGCGTTCGGAACGCGCGGCTCGCCGCAGGCTCAGGAGCGCGAGATAGAAGGTGAGCGTTCCGAAGAAGACGAGCCAGCTGTCGGTCGTGAAGAAATGCGACGCCTGGATCGCCGCGACGGTGAATGCGTAGAGCGTGGCGGCGAGGAGCGCGACGCGCGACGCGCGGCGTCGGTCGCCCCCGGCGAAGAGGATTCGCGCGATCAGGAACACGAGGACCGTCGTCGCGCAGTCGAGCAGTGCCGACAGGGCCCGGCCGACGAGATAGAGGTGGTCGTAGTCGCCCTCGCCGACGATGTCGGCGACCGCCTTCGTCGCGAAGATCGGCAGCGTCCCGTACGAGTAGGCCTGACCCTCGGGCGTGTTGTAGGGCGAGAGCGGCGACTGCGAGACGTCGAAGTACTGGATCGGTGAGCTCGGCCATTCGATGACGTTGGTGACGCTGCTGATGTAGCGCTCGTCGGGATGGAGGTGCGTGTTGTGATCCCAGTTGAGACCGCTGAGACGCAGCCAGCCCCCGAGAAGGACGACGACGGCGAGCGCGACGACGAGTGCGTGCTCGCGCAGGGCGAGCACGACGGCCCGCGTGGAAAGGCCCGCGGCTCGCGGCGGGGCGGGCGGGGCGTCGGCGTCGATATGCGCCATCGTGAAAGGAGTTTAGGCTTGAAAGGCAGATGCGTAAGGTCTCGAATCCGGCGATCCTGCGCATGCTGTCCGCGGTCGGTGC
>Ga0182008_10002107_pt1 | contig 12692 bp, 14 predicted proteins | sample Sormic07211129_1_FD_120482 | JGI IMG/M metagenome (GOLD analysis project Ga0182008, IMG submission 120482) | Rhizosphere microbial communities from Sorghum bicolor, Mead, Nebraska, USA - 072115-129_1 metaG | ecosystem: Host-associated > Plants > Roots > Rhizosphere | place: USA: Nebraska...
CCCGAATGACGGACGCAACGTGTTCCTCGAAATCCGTGCCGGCACCGGCGGCGACGAGGCGGCGATTTTCTCCGGCGACCTGTTCCGCATGTATTCGCGATACGCCGAGCGTCGCGGCTGGCGCGTGGAGATCCTTTCGGAAAACGAGGGTGAGCACGGCGGCTATAAAGAAGTCATCGCCCGGGTCGAAGGCGACAACGTCTACGGCAAGCTGAAGTTCGAATCCGGTGCGCACCGCGTGCAACGGGTACCGGCTACCGAGTCCCAGGGTCGTATCCATACTTCGGCCTGTACTGTGGCGGTGTTGCCCGAGCCGGACGAGCAAGAGGCCATCGAGATCAATCCGGCGGATTTGCGGATCGACACTTACCGCTCCTCGGGGGCCGGTGGTCAGCACGTGAACAAAACCGATTCGGCCATTCGTATCACGCACTTGCCATCCGGTATCGTTGTGGAATGCCAGGAGGAGCGTTCGCAGCACAAGAACCGCGCCCGTGCGATGTCCTGGTTGTCGGCCAAACTCAACGACCAGCAGACCAGCGCCGCGGCCAACGCCATTGCCAGCGAGCGCAAGTTGCTGGTCGGTTCCGGTGACCGCTCCGAACGCATTCGCACCTACAACTTTGCCCAGGGCCGGGTCACCGACCATCGGGTCAACCTGACGCTGTATTCGCTCGATGAAATCCTCGCCGGTGGCGTCGATGCGGTGATCGAGCCGTTGCTGGCCGAATACCAGGCTGATCAACTCGCGGCGATAGGTGAGTAAATGACGATCATTGCCAGTTTGTTGCGCGCCGCCGATTTGCCCGACTCGCCCACAGCGCGCCTGGACGCCGAACTGTTGCTGGCGGCGGCGTTGGGCAAGTCCCGCAGTTTTTTGCACACCTGGCCGGAACGTATCGTGCCGAGCGAAGCGGCGCTGACCTTCGCCGAGTTTTTGCAACGCCGTCGTGGCGGTGAGCCGGTGGCCTACATTCTTGGCCAGCAAGGTTTCTGGAAGCTTGATCTGGAAGTGGCACCACACACATTGATTCCGCGTCCGGATACCGAACTTCTGGTCGAAGCCGCACTTGAATTGCTGCCCGCCACGCCGGCAAAAGTACTGGACCTCGGCACCGGCAGTGGCGCAATCGCCCTGGCCCTGGCCAGCGAACGTCCTGCGTGGAAGGTCACGGCCGTAGACCGCGTGCTGGAAGCCGTTGCCCTGGCCGAGCGCAATCGCCAGCGTCTGCACCTGCACAATGCCACGGTTCTGTGCAGCCACTGGTTCAGTGCGCTGCAAGGGCAACGTTTCGAGTTGATCATCAGTAATCCGCCTTACATCGCCGCCGCCGATCCGCATCTGGTGGAAGGCGACGTGCGCTTCGAACCGGCCAGCGCCCTGGTCGCGGGTGTCGACGGGCTCGATGATTTGCGCTTGATCGTCGCCCAGGCACCGGATCATCTGGAAGCGGGTGGCTGGCTGATGCTCGAACACGGTTACGATCAGGCCGAGGCGGTGCGCGATTTGCTCTTGACCCGTGGTTTTGAACAGGTCCATAGCCGCACCGATCTGGGGGGGCATCAACGCATCAGCCTGGGACGCCTGCCATGCTGAATGATCAGGAATTGCTGCGCTACAGCCGACAGATCCTGTTGCAGCACATCGACATCGACGGTCAATTGCGCTTGAAGGACAGTCGCGTGCTGATCGTCGGCCTCGGCGGTCTGGGTGCTCCGGTGGCGCTGTATCTGGCGGCGGCGGGGGTGGGTGAAATGCATCTGGCGGACTTCGACACCGTCGACCTGACCAACCTGCAGCGCCAGATCATCCATGACACCGACAGCGTCGGCATGAGCAAGGTCGATTCAGCGATCCAGCGCCTGACGGCCATCAACCCCGAGATTCAACTGGTTGCCCATCGCACGGCATTGGATGAAGACTCCCTGGCCGCGGCGGTGGCCGGCGTGGATTTGGTGCTCGACTGTTGCGACAACTTTTCCACCCGTGAAGCGGTGAATGCCGCGTGTGTGGCTGCCGGTAAGCCACTGGTCAGCGGCGCGGCGATTCGTCTGGAGGGGCAATTGTCGGTGTTCGACCCACGCCGCCCGGAAAGCCCGTGCTACCACTGTTTGTACGGGCACGGCAGCGAAGCCGAATTGACCTGCAGCGAGGCCGGAGTGGTGGGGCCGCTGGTGGGTTTGGTGGGCAGCTTGCAGGCGCTCGAAGCGCTGAAGTTGCTGGCCGTTTTCGGCGAGCCACTGGTGGGGCGCCTGTTGTTGATCGATGCCTTGGGCTCGCGCTTCCGTGAATTGCGGGTCAAGCGCGATCCGGGTTGCAGCGTCTGTGGGCCAAAGCATGCGTGAAGCGCCGATCGGCGTGTTCGACTCCGGCGTCGGTGGACTTTCGGTGCTGGCCGAAATCCAGCGTTTGCTGCCCAACGAATCACTCTTGTACGTCGCCGATTGCGGGAATATCCCTTACGGCGAAAAGACCCCGGAATTTATCCGCCAGCGCTGCAGCGTCATGGCCGAGTTCTTTGAGCACCAGGGCGCCAAGGCCCTGGTACTGGCCTGCAATACGGCGACGGTTGCAGGGGTTGCTGACTTGCGTCGCGATTATCCGCAGTGGCCCATCGTCGGCATGGAACCTGCCGTCAAACCGGCCGCCGCCGCCACCCGCAGTGGCGTGGTCGGAGTACTCGCCACCACCGGCACCTTGCAGAGCGCCAAGTTCGCCGCGCTGCTCGACCGTTTCGCCACTGATGTTCGGGTGATCACCCAGCCTTGCCCCGGGTTGGTGGAGCTGATCGAGAACGGCGATCTGCACAGTACGGCTTTGCGTGAAATGCTTGAGGGTTACGTCGGGCCGCTGCTTGGCGCAGGCGCTGACACCATCATCCTGGGGTGCACGCATTACCCTTTTCTCAAACCGTTGCTCAGGCAGATGATCCCCGACGACATCAGCCTGATCGATACCGGCGCGGCGGTCGCCCGACAACTTCAGCGGCTTTTGGCCGATCGCCAATTGCTGGCTGAAGGACCTGCGCGTCCTGCACAGTTCTGGAGCAGTGCCGATCCAGACCATTTCGCAAATATATTGCCGGTTTTGTGGAATAAAGCTGGGGTTGTGCGAAGCTTTGAAGCGTAGGCAAGTCTTAGGGGGGCGTTGAAAAAAATCGGGGTGAACTTCTGATAAATCGCCGACTTCTATAGCTGTGAATGTCGAGCAACAAAAATACCAAACGTAATCGTTCGGAAAAGGAAGTTTCTAATGAAGCGTCTATTTTGTTTGGCCGCGATTGCGGCTGCATTGATGGGGCACAGTTTCACTGCACAGGCCGCAGGTGTGGAATTTGCGGTCGGCCAGACCGGCGAGTCAACCATGACTTATCGACTGGGCATGCAGTTCGATTGGGACCAGAGCTGGTGGCAAACCGACGTCGGTCGCCTGACCGGTTACTGGAGCGGCGCTTACACCTATTGGGAAGGTGACAAGACTTCAAGTAACAACAGTCTGTCGTTCTCGCCCGTGTTGGTTTACGAGTTCGCCGGCCAGAACGTCAAACCCTACGTCGAGCTTGGGGTTGGCGTGGCGCTTTTCTCCGACACTGAAATCGAAAACAACGATCTGGGTAGCTCGTTTCAGTTCGAGGACCGTTTCGGCGTTGGCCTGCGCTTTGCCGGCGGGCATGAAGTCGGCGTTCGGGCCACTCACTATTCCAATGCCGGGATCAGCAGTCCCAATAACGGGGTAGAGAGCTACGCGTTGCATTACACGATGCCTTTGTAAGACTGATACAAGATCCCATGCAGGAGCGAGCAGGCTCGCTGCTGCATGGGTAATCAGCGATACGCCGTCGAAATCCCCTGGCGCTCCTCAATGCATTCCGGCGCACCCATCTCGAACTCACGACAGATCAACGGGCGTTTCTCGTAGATGGTGCACATCATCGTGTTGCGATCCAGCGCGGCACACCAGCCGTCATCCAGACGCAACATGACCTCGCCACCCCAGTCATCGGTATCGATATAGCGTTCGGGTACGCCTGTATCGGTGATCAACATGACTTCGAGCTGGCAGCAGCAGGCGGCACAAGTCGAGCAGGTCACCGCGGGAATGGCGATTTGCGTATGAGGGATGGTTTTCATGGCGCGCAGTGTAAGGCAGTGGCGCGGTGCTGTGTGAAAGTGCAGACGGGCGCGGTGTCAGGGCTGGTCCTTGATTGGCGGGTTGCGGCGCACCATTCTTTTACCGATCTCCAGTTTTACCTGATCCGGCATTTTCGACATTGGCCATAGGGCGGCCATGAACATTCCTGGAAACGTTATCTCCAGCGGCCGATCCCTGAGTTTGCTGACGATGTGCCGTGCGGCTTTGTCCGCAGGCCAGCTCTGGGGCATGGGAAAGTCGTTTTTCGCCGTCAGCGGTGTATTGGCCAAACCAGGACTGACCACGGTGACTTCAATCCCTTGTGGGGCAAGGTTGATACGCGAGGATTCGAACAAGTAACGCAAGCCGGCCTTCGAGGCGCCATGGGCTTCTGCCTGCGGCAGCGGCAGGTAGGTCACCGAACTGGCCACCCCCACCAGGTGCGGGGCGATGCCTTTGCGCAGCAGCGGCAAGGCGGCTTCGATGCAATAGCTGCTGGCGAGCAGATTGGTGCGCACCACATGCTCGACGATCGAGGTGTCGAATTGCTTGGCATCCACGTATTCACAGGTGCCCGCATTGAGGATCACCGTATCCAGAGAACCCCATTGCTCGGCGATCTGTTCGCCGATTTCACGTACGGTCTGACTGTTGGTCAGGTTGCCTGCCACCACCAGAACTTGTCCCGGATAACGTTGGGACATGTCTTTGAGCTGCGTCAGCGAGCGTGAGCTGACGGCCACGTGGGCACCGGTCTTGAGGATTTCTTCGGCCATCGCGGCACCAATGCCGTTGCTGGCACCGGTCAACCAGTATCGACGTGGCGGTGTCAGGATCATCCCTTTCTCCTTTTCAGCCTGGTAATCAACTGGCCCGACAGGGGGTTGTGTTTTTGGAGAGCAGCACCGGCATCGAAGTGATGTTGGTGGCAAAAAATGTTGTCGTGCTGTTGCAGGAAGCTAATCATGCAAGCCTCCGGCATTTTGCCGTGTCGGCAGGCTTTTGAATGCAGCCAGGGCGCGCGCGCGCGATGCGCTCAGATCGACAATCGGCGATGGATAGTTGGCTACGCCGAACAACCCACCGAGGTGAGCGGGGTTGTGCAGCTCTTTTTTGTTCAGCCCGGACAGTTCCGGCAGCCAGTGCTTGATGAATACACCTTCTGCGTCGAACTTTTCCGACTGGCTCAACGGATTGAAGATCCGAAAGTAAGGCGCTGAATCAGTGCCGGTGGACGAGCTCCACTGCCAGCCGCCATTGTTGGCGGCGAGGTCGCCGTCGATCAGGTGGCGCATGAAAAAACGCTCGCCCTCGCGCCAGTCGATCAGCAGATTCTTGGTCAGGAACATCGCCACGATCATGCGCAGATGGTTGTGCATCCAACCGGTTTCCAGCAGCTGGCGCATGGCGGCATCAATGATCGGCAGTCCGGTACGGCCCTCCTGCCAGGCTGCGAGCTCTTCGGGGGCGTGGCGCCAGGCCAGGGCTTCGGTTTCCGGGCGGAAGGCACGATGACGGGAAACCCTCGGGTAGCCCACCAAAATGTGCTTATAGAACTCGCGCCATAGCAGTTCATTGATCCAAGTGACTGCTCCGACTTTGCCACTTTCGAACTCGCCCTGATTGCTTTGCAGTGCGGCATGCAGGCATTGACGTGGTGAAATCACCCCGGCGGCGAGGTACGCCGAAAGTTGGCTGGTGCCGGGCTTGGCCGGGAAATCGCGCTCGCTCTGGTAATAGTCGATCTGTATGTCGGCGAAAGTATCGAGCCGCTGGCGGGCTTCGGTTTCTCCGGCGGGCCACAGCGCTTGAAGGCTGGCGGCAGGTGTCTCGAATCCTTCGACACGGGTGGGGACCGGATCGCTGAGAATCCCAAGCGGCGCCTGGGCCATTGGTGTACTGACCAATCGCGGCAGCGCATGGTGCAGGCGTTCGTAGCAGACCTTACGGAATTGACTGAAAACCTGAAAGTACGTGCCGGTTCTGGTCAGGATACTGCCCGGCTTGAACAGCAACTGATCAAGGTAACTGTGGAATTCGATGCCTTGGCCTGCCAGTGTTTTCGCAACGGCAGCGTCCCGGCGGGTTTCGTGAATGCCGTATTCCTCGTTTACATGTACAGCTTCGATGCGCAGTTGCCGGCAAACATCGAGCAGTACTTTCGGTGCGTCATCCCAGCGCGCAGCCTCGCGAATCAGCAGCGGAATGTTCAATTGGCTCAGCACCTGGCTCAGCTGATCGAGATTGCGTAACCAGAAATCCACTTTGCACGGCGCATCGTCGTGTTCCAGCCATTGCTCCGGGCTGAGCAGGTACACCGCCACGCACGGGCCAACCGCAGCGGCAGCCGAGAGGGCGGTGTTGTCATGTGAGCGCAAGTCGCTGCGCAGCCAGATCAATTGCATGTGATGTCCGTACCAAACCTTATAAAAACGCTACTAAATGAGCCCACGCTGAACCAGCACCTGATGTGCCAACAATGGATCTTCGGCCAGGTGTAAATCGGCAATTTCTGAAGCTTTAGCGGACAACTCGGCGTGGTGAATGCACACCGTTGGTCCAACGATCAATTTTGGGCAGCTGACGTTGTTCAAAAGTTTCGGCAATTGCGAAATGTTTATGGCTTTGCTGGAAAAAAGCAGTACGCCGCGAGCTTGCAGATAATCCGCTGCGACGGCCAGTTCGCCAACAGGCAGCGGCCAGTCGAACACTTCCACCGGGCAATCGGCGCTGCTGATCAGCCAGGCGGTGAGCCACAGGTGAGGTTCCAGTGGCAGGTCCGAATGGTTGATCAAGAGCAATGGCGGTGCGTGCAACTGACGATTGTTGTGGTAGATGCGCGCCCCGAATTTGCTGCGCAGCCAGGAATAAAAAAATACCCGTTCCATCTGTGCGCCGAACTGGCCTTGCCAGCGTTGCTCCAGCTCCGCCAGCAGCGGCAACAACAATTGCTCACACAGTGTTCGCGGCGGATAGAGCGCCATGGCCTGATTGACGGTGTCGTCCAGAGGGCGTTCGGTCAGTTTCGTGACCGCCACCAGCAAGCTATGACGCAGCCTTTGCCAGTCGTTCTCCACCGGTTGGCTGAAAGTCTGTGGGGTATCGAGCAGTTGTTTGACCTGGCTGACGGCAACACCACGGTTGAGCCAGGTGAGGATCGTGTGGATGCGCTGTATGTGTTCGCTGGAAAACAGACGATGCCCCTTGGGCGTACGTTGCGGAACGATCAGGCCGTAGCGCCGTTCCCAGGCGCGTAGCGTCACGGCGTTGACGCCGGTCTGCCGGGCTACCTCGCGGATCGGCAACCAGCCTTCATCCAGGGCCTTTTTAAAGTCGTCGCCCAAGTCCTCGCTGGCGCTGCTGTCAGCTAGGTCTTTCATCAGATTGCGTTTCGCAGGCTGAGATTTTCCGGGTGCGGTTGCAGGTAGACCTGCTGCGCGATGTACGGGTCGGGGTGTTGCCGAAAGTGATGCTTGAGCAATGTCAGCGGAACCACCAGAGGCACGATGCCGTGGCGGTATTGGCCGATCACGTGTTGCACTTCCTGTTTGTCGTCGGCGCTGAGGGTTTTTTTCAGGTAGCCACTGAGGTGTTGCAGCACGTTGGTGTGTGTGCGGCGGGTTGCACACTTTTTCAGTGCAGCCATCAATTCGCTGAAATATTGCGGGCCGAGTGTTTCTGGATCGGTCTTGCCCATGTTGCCCAGCAGATTGCCCAAGGCTTTGTACTGCACCGGATTGTGAGCCATCAGCAGGTACTTGTAGCGCGAATGAAAGTCCGTCAGGCCACGGCGACTCAGGCCTTCTTTGAGTAAATGCTGCCAGGCGCTGTAGGCAAATACGCGGGTAAGGAAATTCTCGCGCAATACCGGGTCGTTGAGCCGCCCGTCTTCTTCCACTGGCAAGTCCGGGTGCTGCGCGCAAAAAGCCCGGGCATAAATCCCCTGGCCGCCGCCGTCCACCGGCGCACCGTTGGCGTGATAGACCTTTACGCGTTCCAGGCCGCAAGACGGGGATTTTTGCATGAAAATGTAGCCGCAAATGTCGCCGAGTTCCGCCGCCATTTTCCGTCCGTACTCGGCCAGCGGCCGGGTGACGTTGATCTCACGATCGACCGTGCCAACGGCTTGCGGCTGGAGCGGATCACCCACCAACCGAATGGGCTCGCGTGGAATGCCCAGGCCAATGGCAACTTCCGGGCACACCGTTACGAAATCGAAGTAATCGGTGAGGGTGCGACTGCACAGCCGCGACTCCTTGTGCCCGCCGTTGTAGCGCACCTCGGCGCCCATCAGGCAGGCACTGATGGCGATTTTCGGTTTGTTGGGGGGCAGGGGCATCGGAATACCTCGGAATCAAAACCTATACAGATGAAAAATTCTGTACAACTTGGGTTCATCATAGATTCAAAGGTGTGCAAGTCAAATCTTTTGTATAAGTTTTTCTCGATGCTCGCTTGTTGCAGAGGTTCTTACGACCAGCCCAACCGCCAAGTGCTGCTGTCCTGCAAGGTTTGCCATGCACAGCGTTCACTGCGTCGGGTCAATACGGCCTGCAGTTCGATTTCCCGGACCGTTCCCTCGTCGTCACGAAACAGCTCGGTGACCAGAAAGTGTTTTTCGCGGTTCTGCGGGTGGGCTGCTGTCCATTTCGACAGCAGCAATTTGCTCGGATTGATGCGGTTCACTGCAAGTGCTCATGCAGACGACGGGCAGCTTCCTGGCCGCTGAGCCAGGCACCTTCGACACGTCCGGACAGGCACCAGTCGCCACAGGCATACAAGCCCAGATCGGCATCCGCCAGCGTGCCCCATTCGTGGCTGCTGGCTGGACGAGCGTAGAGCCAGCGGTGGGCCAGGCTGAAGCTCGGCGCGGGCATCGAATCATGTAGCAGTTCGGCGAACGCACCGTGCAATTGTTCGATCACTGCTTCCTTTGGCAAGTCGATGTGCTGGCGGCTCCAGGTGCTGGTGGCGTGCAGCACCCACGTGTCGAGCGTGTTGTCGCGCCCTGGCTTGCTGCGGTTGCGGGCCAGCCAGTCGAGCGGGCTGTCTTGCACGAAACAGCCTTCCATCGGCGTTTCCAGCGGCGTTTCGAAAGCCAGGGCGACGGCCCAGGTGGGGTCCATTTTGACCCCGGCGGCAGCCCCCGCGAGCTTCGGTGCAGAGGCCAGCAGTGCCGTCGCTTGCGGTGCCGGCGTAGCGATCACTACGTGACTGAAGGGGCCGTGGGTAAAACCCTCGGCATCCTGCAGGTGCCAGTGTTGTTCGCCGCGATAGACCTCGGTGATCCGGCAGGCGAAATGCACTTCGAGGTCGCCGAGCAGCGCTCTCGTGATGGCGCTCATGCGCGGCGTGCCGACCCAGCGGGTCTGCTCATCCGGCGACAGATTGAGCTGGCCGCCATGGTAGGTGTACAGCTGCGGCGTCCACTCGGCCACCCAGCCGTTGGCTTGCCAGCGTTGCACTTCAGTGACGAAGCGGCGGTCGCGGGCAGTAAAGTATTGCGCACCCATGTCCAGAGCGCCCGCATCGCTGCGCTTGCTCGACATGCGTCCGCCACTGCCGCGGCTTTTATCGAAAAGTTGCACGACATGCCCTGCATCTGTCAGGGCTTGTGCGGCTGAGAGTCCGGCGATGCCGGTGCCGATGATTGCGATAGGTACAGTCATAAGGGCCTCGTTTACCTTTCTGTACAGACTACGCCGGGGTTGAAACCTGTACAATATTGTTTTTTGGTATAACTTTTAGCGTTATCGTTCTGACAGCTTGGCCTATTGTTAAACACAGAGCCTGCCCGATATCAAAGATCCCTTGCTTATAAAAATAGACTAGTGATCAAGGTAAAACGCCACGCGAGGAAGAAGTCATGCACATATTGCTGACCGGCGGTACTGGTTTGATAGGACGTCAGCTTTGTCGACACTGGTTGAGTCAGGGGCATCGCCTGACGGTCTTGAGTCGTACGCCCGATAAAGTTGCGAAAATTTGCGGCGCTGCAGTGCGTGGTGTCGCACTGTTGGAAGACCTCGGTCAAGAACCGATTGACGCCATTATCAACCTGGCGGGTGCGCCGATTGCCGATCGACCATGGACGTCCAAACGCAAAGCGCTGTTATGGAGCAGCCGGATTACCTTGACCGAAACCCTGCTGGCCTGGCTGGAAAAGCGCGAGCAGAAACCCCGGGTACTGATCTCCGGCTCTGCCGTGGGTTGGTACGGTGATGGCGGCGAGCGGGAGTTGACCGAAGAATCACCGCCGGTGATCGACGACTTCGCCAGCCAGTTGTGCATCGCCTGGGAAGAAACCGCGCAGCGTGCGGAGGCTTTGGGGATTCGGGTGATCCTCATTCGCACCGGTCTGGTGTTGTCTGCCGATGGCGGCTTTTTGTCGCGCCTGCTGCTGCCGTTCAAATTCGGGCTGGGCGGGCCGATCGGCAACGGTCGGCAGTGGATGCCGTGGATTCATATCAACGATCAAATCGCCCTGATTGATTTTCTTCTGCATCGCAATGAAGCCAGCGGTCCATATAATGCCTGCGCACCGAAGCCGGTACGTAATCGCGAGTTTGCCAAAACCCTGGGCAGCGTATTGCATCGCCCGGCGTTCATGCCGATGCCGGCGCTGGCGTTGAAGGTCGGCCTGGGCGAGATGTCATTGTTGTTGCTGGGTGGTCAACGGGCCACGCCGGCGCGTTTGCTCGAAGCAGGATTCACCTTCCAGTTCACTGATTTGCGCGCGGCCCTGGACGATCTTTCCAGCCGCCTCTGAAATAGGACGTTGCATGACCGATCACGCGTTGCTTCTGGTCAACCTGGGCTCACCGGCCTCCACTTCGGTGGCGGACGTGCGCCGTTACCTCAATCAGTTTCTGATGGACCCCTACGTGATCGACCTGCCTTGGCCGGTGCGGCGTCTGCTGGTGTCACTGATCCTGATCAAGCGTCCCGAGCAGTCGGCCCACGCGTATGCTTCGATCTGGTGGGACGAAGGCTCGCCGCTGGTGGTGCTCAGTCGTCGCTTGCAGCAAGCGATGACTGCGCACTGGCATCACGGCCCGGTTGAGTTGGCCATGCGATATGGCCAACCGTCCATCGAGTCGGCGCTTACACGACTGATCGCCCAAGGGCATAAGCGAATAACCGTGGCGCCGCTCTATCCACAATTTGCCGACAGCACCACCACAACGGTGATCGAAGAGGTCCGGCGTGTTTTGCGCGAGAAAAATCTCAATGTGCAACTGTCGATACTCCAGCCGTTTTACGATCAACCAGAATACCTTGATGCGCTGGTGGCCACGGCCGGACCGTACCTGCAACAGGATTACGACCACCTGTTGCTGAGCTTTCACGGCTTGCCTGAGAGGCATCTGACCAAGCTCGATCCGACCGGCCAGCATTGCTTCAAGAATGAAGACTGCTGCAAGAACGCTTCGCCAGCGACCCTGGCGACCTGTTACCGCGCCCAATGCCTGCGTAGCGCAGCGGAGTTTGCCAAGCGCATGGGGCTTGCGGACGGCAAATGGTCGGTGTCGTTCCAGTCGCGCCTGGGGCGCGCCAAATGGATTGAGCCCTACACCGAAGCGCGTCTTGATGAGTTGGCCAAGTCGGGTGTGAAGAAACTATTGGTCATGTGCCCGGCGTTCGTTGCCGATTGCATCGAGACGCTGGAGGAGATTGGTGATCGCGGTAAAGAGCAGTTCCGCGAAGCGGGGGGCGAGGAATTGGTGTTGGTGCCGTGTCTCAATGATGACCCGCGTTGGGCACAGGCATTGACCAAGTTATGCGAAAGAGCGCCTTTGGCTCTCTAGGAACCCAACCTGTGGCAAGGGAGCTTGCTCCCGCTGGGTCGCGAAGCGGCCCCAAAATCTTGCAATAAATGAAGATTTTGTGGCTGCTGCGCACTGGTGCGCCAGACCGGTCAAGCGGGAGCAAGCTCCCTCGCCACAGGGATCGCCTGTTACACCAGCGGCTCTTCCGCCTTCTTGTGCTTCCAGCTGTCATTGCCCGGCAGGATCAGGTTCAGCGCAATCGCCACCACCGCGCACAGCGCAATGCCTTTGAGGCCGAAATCATCCGGGCCGGTGCCGGTACCCACCAACACACCGCCGATCCCGAACACCAGGGTCACCGACACAATCACCAGATTGCGCGCCTCGCCCAGATCGATCTTGTGGCGGATCAGCGTGTTCATGCCTACCGCTGCAATCGAACCGAACAACAGGCACAGAATGCCGCCCATCACCGGCACCGGAATGCTTTGCAGCAGGGCGCCGAATTTGCCGATGAATGCCAGGCTGATGGCGAATATCGCCGCCCAGGTCATGATTTTCGGGTTGTAGTTCTTGGTCAGCATCACCGCGCCGGTGACTTCGGCGTACGTGGTGTTGGGTGGGCCGCCGAACAGGCCGGCTGCGGTGGTGGCAATGCCGTCACCAAGCAGCGTGCGGTGCAGACCGGGTTTCTTCAGGTAATCGCGACCGGTCACGCTACCGACGGCGATCACGCCACCGATGTGTTCGATGGCCGGGGCCAATGCCACTGGAACGATGAACAGAATCGC
>Ga0182008_10002108_pt1 | contig 12681 bp, 12 predicted proteins | sample Sormic07211129_1_FD_120482 | JGI IMG/M metagenome (GOLD analysis project Ga0182008, IMG submission 120482) | Rhizosphere microbial communities from Sorghum bicolor, Mead, Nebraska, USA - 072115-129_1 metaG | ecosystem: Host-associated > Plants > Roots > Rhizosphere | place: USA: Nebraska...
AGGACGGTGATGCCGTACTGCTCGCGGAACCAGCGGATCGCCTCCGGGTTGAGCGGCTCACCGGCGGAGCACACGCGGCGGAACGTGCAGGGGTAGCGCGTGCCCGCGTCGGCGACGGCCATCATCGACCGCATCGCGGTCGGCGTCGTGAAGACGTTCGTCACGCCGTGGCGCGAGAGGAAGTCGAGCTGCTTGTGCGGGTCGAAGCCGCCCTCGCGCTGGTACACGCACTGGACGGCGCCGAGCCGCCACGGTCCGAGAAGCGGCGCGATCCCCGCCGCCCACGCCCACTCCCCCATGCCGTGGAAGCGCTCGCCGTCCGCGACCTCGTGGCAGTACACGAACTCCTCGTGGCCGAGCAGGTACCGGTGGGCGTGGACGATCCCCTTCGCAAGGCCGGTCGTGCCGGAGGTGTAGTAGAGCTGCGCGGGATCGTCGGCCGCGGTGTCGGCGGTCGCGTGCGCCGGCGGTTGCGCCGCCAGCAGCTCGGCCGGGAGCACGACGACGGGAACGCCGCTCGCGGCGAAGCGGGGCGCGTTCAGCTCGTCCGTGACGAGCACCGTCGGCTGCGAGTCGTTCAGCCGGTGCGCGATGCCGTCGTCGCCGTAGAGCACCGACATCGAGAGAAGCAGCGCGCCGACCTTCCAGGTCCCGAAGAAGATCGCCGCCGTCTCCGGCGTCGCGGGCAGCACGACCGCGACGCGGTCACCGCGCGCGACGCCGTGCGACTCGAGGAGATTCGCCGCCTGGTTCGCCAGGTCCTGGAGCTCGCCCCACGTCAGCTCGCGCTGAACCCCGTCGAACCGCTCGTGGACCATCGCGAGCTTGTCGCGCGGGTGCTTGTCGCAGCAGTCCGCGGCGATGTTGTAGCGCTCCGGGACGCGCCACTCATGCGCTGCGCAGATGTCCTCGTACCTGCCCACGACGACTCCCGAGTCTACGACAGTCAGCCGCAGTTCATGTGCGGCGCCGATACACGGAAGTTGTCGAAGGTTGCTTCGACCCGGCGGTGAGCCCAGTCTGACGAGTCGGCCCAAAGGTTGATCCCCAGCTGGACCTGGCCGACATCGTGCTCGGCGTCGAGCTCGACCCAGTGCCGCGCGTGCCACGCGAGGGCGATCATCCGGCCGCCACGCCGGAGCAGCCGGAGCGCGCCCGAGCGGTCGCCGAAGTAGACGAGATTGTGGCTCGTCGGCATGTCACCGTCGACGCGCTCACCTGGGAGCGCACTTTCGCGTGCCGCGTCGGAGTTGCGGTCGGGAAAGATCCAGCCGCTTAGCTGAGCGCGCGCGCCGCTCCGCGTCGGCCAGTCGCGCAGGCGGTAGTCGATGCGCGCGTCGAAGTCCCCGTCGAACCTGCAGACGGAGAAGATTCCGGCGCCGATCTGACCGAAGCGCCCGCCGACGCGGCCCTTCGCTGCAAGTACGACGTCGACCCCGCCGCGACGCAGCGTCATCGACGCTCCCGTCCCCGAGCCGAACGTATCCCAGAGCCCCGAGTTGAGCCGGCGATGGGAGAACCGGTCGCGAAGAGTGACCCAGCCGGTGGGTATGGGAGCTGCGGCAATAGCCGCGGCGGACATCGTCGCGAACGGGCTCGCGTGTGCGTGCCGCGGACCCGACGGGTGTTCCATCGCGACGAGAACGGCAACGGCGACGGCCGCAACGGTGGCGATGAGTGCGATCCGGCGACGACGCGAGCGGACGAGCCTCCCGCGCCCCGTAGGGATGAGCGCGGGATCCTGATGCAGGACAGCTTGCTCAAGCCGCCGCAGCCCGGGCCCAGGCTCGAGCCCGAGCTCGTCGTGCAGCGTACGGCGCGCTTCCCGGTAGACATCGAGCGCATCCGACTGCCGCCCGGCGCGGTAGAGCCCGAGCATCAGCAGCTCGCGCAGGCGTTCGCGATGCGGATGCCGTGCGATCAGTACGGTCAGCTCGGGCACGAGTGACGCGTCGAGGCCGCCGTCGAGATCGGCGGCCAGCCGCGCCTCGACCGTCGTGACACGGAGCTCTTCGAGCGCTTCGCGCTCGACGGCGACGAACGGGAAGTCGAGATCGCTGAGCGGCTCGCCGCGCCACTGCGACTCTGCCTCACGCAGCAGAAGCCGCCGTCGCCGAAGCTCGTGCGTCACTGCCGCCTCCTCGAGCAGCGAGCGAGCGCGGTCGAGGTCCAGCTCGCCGCCCTCGACGCGCAGCAGATAGCCGGGCGGCGCCGTGACGACGCGGTTGCCGACGGCCTTGCGCAAGCGATGGATCAGCGTTTGCACCGCAGCCGTCCCGCCTCCCGGCGGCTCCCACCAGAGCTCGTCGAGCAGCCGAGAGCTGGAGACGCATTCGTTCCGGTGAAGCAGGAGATAGGCGAGCAGCGCGCGCTGCCGCGGGCCGCCCACCGCGAGCGGCACGCCGTCCACCGACCCCTCGACCGGACCGAGGATGCGGAACTCCATTGCGCCTTTGCACCGATGCTACGCCGCTGACAGCGCTTTGACAGTGGCCCGGGCCACAGTCGGGAGGAATTTTCCGACAAAGGAGATCCGCGATGCCCCGTCTCATCGGCCTGCTCGTCGTGCCGCTCACCGCCCTCATGCTGGCAGCGTCGGCGTCCTCGGCTCCGACGAGCTCGTTCGTCGGCACGTGGTGGGCGATCGACCCGACCGACGGAAGCCTCGAGCAGGTGACCTTCGGTGCAGACGGCTCGCTCTTCTTCCGCGACGATTCGGCACACACGTGCGGCGGCGTCCAAGCGTTCCTGACGGACGTCGGCACCGTCTCCGGAGTCACCTGGACCGGCAGCGGCAACGCGACGCTCGTCTGCCCCTCGGTCGGAGAGACACGGGGCCCGGTGTACTTCGAGTTCACGTCGACCTCGGACGACACGCTCGTCGGCGACGGCCCGGAGGTGTGGACGCGCGCTCGCCCGTGATTAGACTCGCCCATGGCTTCGGTCGCGATCGCGCTCACCGGCGTGAGCAAGGAATTCGGCGGCGTCGCAGCGGTCAACGACGTCTCGCTCGAGATCGGCGAGGGCGAGTTCTTCTCGCTGCTCGGCCCGAGCGGGTGCGGCAAGACGACGACCCTGCGGATGATCGCGGGCTTCGAGACACCCGACGTCGGGCGGGTCGTCCTCCAGGGAAGCGACGTGACGACGACCCCGGCCAACCGCCGCCCGGTGAACATGGTCTTCCAGCAATACGCCCTCTTCCCGCACATGACGATCTACGACAACGTCGCGTTCGGGCTGAAGATGCGGGGCGTCCCGCGCGCGGACCACAGGGAGCGGGTGACCGAGATCCTCCGCATCGTGTCGCTCGAGGGCTACGAGCGCCGGCGGCCACGGCAGCTCTCGGGCGGTCAGCAGCAACGCGTCGCGCTCGCGCGCGCGCTCGTCAACCGGCCGACCGCGCTCCTGCTCGACGAACCGCTCGGCGCGCTCGACGTGAAGCTGCGCAAGCAGATGCAGCTCGAGCTCAAGCGCATCCAGCACGAGCTCGGGACGACCTTCGTGTACGTGACGCACGACCAGGACGAGGCCCTCGCGATGAGCGACCGGATCGCCGTCATGAACGGCGGCCGCGTCGAGCAGCTCGGCACGCCGCGCCAGGTGTACGAGCAGCCGACCACCGAGTTCGTCGCAGACTTCATCGGCTCGCTGAACGTGGTGGACCTCGACGGTGCTCGCATCGCCATCCGCCCGGAGCATGTGCACGTCGGGACGCCGCCTGAGGGCGCGTCGCAGCTCAGCGGAACGCTCGCCGAGGTCGTCTACCTCGGGATGTACGCACAGCTCCACGTCGACACGCCGGTTGGTCGAATCGTGAGCCACCGCCTCGCGGGCGAGCCTGCGGCCCGGCTCGCTCCGGGAGCTGCGGTCACGGTCTGGTGGTCACCGGACGAGGCCACGGCGACGCTCGGCGATACGCCGCCCGGCCTCGGCGGCGACGACGACCGTCAGGGAGACGACGAGCACGACGACGGCGACGGCGATCACCTGCGGTAGCTGGCTCGGGAAGCGCAGGGCCGAGTAGAGATAGATCGGGAACGTCGGGCTCGTTCCGATCAGGAACGACGCGACCGCGTACTCGTCGAACGACGTCGTGAACGCGATCAGGAACGCCGAGAGAACCGCGGGCAGGATCAACGGCAGCGTGATCGAGCGAAAGGCCCGAAGCCGCGAAGCGCCGAGGTCGAAGGCGGCTTCCTCGAGCGACGCGTCGATCTGCTCGATCCGCGGCACGAGCACGAGGATCGCGTACGGCAGCGTGATGACGATGTGGCCGACGACGACGGTGATCGTCCCGCGGCCGACGCCGAGCTGGTGGAAGAGGAGGAGCAGCGAGATCCCGAACACGACGTACGGGATCACGAGCGGGCTGAGGAGCAGCGCCGAGGCCGCGCCCTTCCCGCGAAAGACGCGCCGCGCGAGCGCCAGCGACGAGAGCACGCCGAGCACGACCGCGCCGACGCTCGTCAGCACGGCGATCTCCGCGCTCGTCCCGAGCGCCGCGCGCAGGTCGGTGTTCCGGATGAACTCGCCGTACCAGTGCAGCGTGAAGCCGGACAGTGGGAATGCGGGGATGGCCGCGTTGTTGAACGAGAAGACGAGCAGGACGAGGATCGGCGCGTACAGGAAGATCACGACGAGCGCGTAGAACCCGCGTAGTACCCGCGCACCGTTCTTCGAGAGCGCGACGTCGTTCATTCCGCCGTCACCTGCTGCGGCTGCAGGAACCGCGAGAAGACCACGGTGAGCACGCCGACGACGACGATCAGGAACAGCGCGAGCACCGACCCTGTCTCCCAGTCCGGGAATCCGGTGTTGAACAGGTCCACGATCTGGTTGCCGTACATGTAGCCGCTCGCACCGCCGACGAGCGACGGCGTCACGAACTCGCCGAGCGTCGGGACGAAGACGAAGAAGAACGCCGCCGCCACGCCGGGCAGCGACAGCGGCAGCGTCACCCTCAGGAAGGCGCGCAGCCTGCTCGCGCCGAGATCGCTCGCCGCCTCGAGCAGCCGGCGGTCGAGCGTCTCGAGCGTGACGAAGATCGGCAGCGCGACGAACGGCAGCCAGATGTAGCCGAGTACGAGCATCACCGCGAATCGGCTGTACAGGAGCTGCGAGATCGGGTGATCCGGGGAACGGAGCCCCGTCCAGAAGAGGAACGTGTTGATCACGCCCGAGTCACCGAGGATCACCTTCCACGCGAGCACGCGCAGCAGGTAGCTCGTCAGGAACGGCGCGATCAGCAGGAGCAGCAGGATGTACTTCCGCTTCGTGCCCGACAAGGCGAGGTAGTACGCGAGCGGGTACGCGAGGACGACGATGATCACCGACACGATCAGCGACATCTGCACCGACTTCCAGAACAGGTGCAGGTAGACGTGGCTGTGCAGCACGCTCCGCCAGCCGGCGAAGGTGAAGCCGTGCGGCCCCGGGAAGAGCGACCACACGTTGAAGCTGTAGATCGCGACGATGACGATCGGCGCGAAGAAGAAGACGCCGAGCCAGGCGAGCGGGAGCCCGAGCAGGCTCGGCGTCAGCAGGCGTTGTCTCAACCTAGGAGGCCTTCACCTCATCCCAGGCGTGCGCGTAGACCGCGCGGCGTGGGACGTCGCGGTCGGTGTACGCATTCGGCAGCCCGACGGCGTGCGGGTTCGACAGCTGCAGGACCTTGAGCAGGTCGCTCGACGACGGCTTCGCGACGGTGTTCGCCTCGCCGTAGCCGTAGTTGTCCTCGAGCCACTTCGCCGACTTCGCCGAGCTCCACGCGTCGACGTACGCGTGCGCGAGATCGGGGCGGGTCGACCCGTCGAGCAGCATGAACATGCCGATCCAGGCGATCGGCTTCTGCCTGCCGACCTTCGGATGCATGTACACGACCGGGAGACCCTTCTTCTTCATCTGCACCCAGTCGTTCGGCCACGCGAGCGCGATCCAGACGTCGCCCGAGCCGAAGACCTGCCAGAGATCGGTCTCCGACGACCAGATCGTGCGCACGAGGTGCTTCTTCGAGATGAGGAACTTCTTCGACTTGTCGAGCTCGGCGTCCGTCTGGTTCCACGGATCCTTGGCGCCGAGGATCATCCCCGCGATGGTGAGGTTCTCGACCGGATCGTCGAACCACGCGATCTTGCCCTTGTACCGCTCGTCGTAGAGCAGCGACCACGAGTTCGACTTCGGCTTCACCTTGTCCGTGCGGTAGAGGATCGCGTCGAAGCCCCAGTCCGCCGGGATGCCGTACTGCTTGCCCCCGTACTGCCCCGCCTTGACCATGAACGGGTTGAGGTGCTTGAAGTTCGAGATCTTCGACGTGTCCCACGGCTGGACGAGGCCGCTCGTCGCGAAATACTTCACCCAGCCGACGTACGGACGGAACAGGTCGACCTTCAGCCCGGCGTGGAACTTCGCCAGCGCGTCGGCTTCGTTCGTCATGTAGGTGAACTGCGGCTTGTTCGCTGCATGCGCCTTCACGTACGCCGCGAACATCGCCTGGCCGCCGTCGTTGCCGTAGCCGGCCCAGTCGAGCACCTGCAGCCGGCCGGTCTCCGCCGTCGCGGCCGTCCACATCGCGTCCGCGATCCCGGTTCGCCCGACGGCGAGACCGGCGCCGCCGGCCGCCGCCAGCTTGAGGAGCGTCTGACGGTCGAACCGCCGCTGCTCCATGCCCTCCTGCTCGCTGCCCATCCCCGGTCGCTCCCTTCCTAGTAGCTCGGTGGACTGATCACGAACAACACCTCTGCCGGTTCGTCGCCCGCGTTCGCGACGCGATGCGGCGTCGAGCTCTCGTAGTGGACGCTGTCGCCGGCCTCCACCTCGAACACCTCGGCGCCGAGCTGCACGTGCACGCGCCCCTCGACGACGATCAACAGCTCCTCGGAGTCGCCGTGCGTGTACGGCTCGTCGCCGGTCGACCCGCCCGGCTCGAACCGCGCGACGACGACCTCGAGCGAGTGAAACGGCTTCGGCGTCAGCAGGGCCTTGCGGCCGAGCTCTCCCCACGCGACGAAGTCGAGCCCGCCGCGGCGCAGCACGCGCGGCCGCGCGGCCGGCGAGCCGAAGAGGTCGGACACGTCGATGCCGAGCGCCGTCGTGAGTCGCTGCAGCGTCGCGATCGTCGCGTTCGTCCGCCCGCGCTCGAGCTGGCTGAGGAAGCTCTCGCTGATGCCGGCCGCGCCCGCGACCTCCTTCAGCGTCTTGCGGCGCAGCTGCCGGATCGCGCGCAGGCGCTCGCCGAGCTCGACGTGGACCGTTGCCGCTTCAGTCATCTGCAGTGTAGGTTCAGCAGAGTGAAGCGACTATACGACCGCGGCGTGCACGGGTCAACGCGGCCGTGGTGGCAGGAGGAGGCTCAGCCCGACGACCCGGCGCCGGCGCTCGAGGGCGCCGTCGACGCCGACGTCGCCGTCGTCGGCGGGGGGTTCACCGGCCTCTGGACCGCGCTCGCCGTCCTGCAACGCCGGCCCGGGACGCGGGTCGTCGTCCTCGAGGCGGCACGCTGCGGCGACGGCGCGAGCGGCCGCAACGGCGGTTTTCTGCACGGGCTCTGGGCGTCGCTGCCGCGGCTCGTCGAGCTGCTCGGCGACGACGACGCGGTCGAGCTCGCCCGCGAGGCGACCGGTGTCTACGCCGCCGTGCGCGCGCTCGGCGAGGAGGTCTGGCTGAACGAGACGGGTCTACTCACCGTCTCGACCGGGCCGGCGCACGACGTGCACCTCGATCGGGCTGTCGAGACGGCCGCTCGGCTCGGCGCGCCGGAGGAGGCTGTCCTTCTCTCCCCCGACGAGCTCTCGGTGCGGTCGCCGCGTTTCCGCGGCGCGGTCTTCTACCGTGACGGCGCGACCGTGCAGCCCGCCCGGCTCGTGCATGCGCTGCGCCGCGCGGCGGTTGCGGCCGGCGCGGTCGTCCACGAGTCGACGCCGGTCGCCGGCATCGACGACGATGTCGTCCGCTGCGAGCGCGGCAGCGTGCGCGCAGAGGAGATCGTGCTCGCGACGAACGCCGCCGCGGCGCGCTGGCCGGCCGCGCAGTCGGTCGCGGTCTTTCGCAGCGCAATCGTCTTGACGGATCCCATCGCCGACCTGCACGACCGGGTCGGCTGGGAGCGCGGCGAGGCGATCTCCGACGCACGCACGTACCTCAACTACTTCCGGCCGACGAACGACGGCCGCGTGCTGATGGGCAGCGCCTCCGGCGACGTCGCGCGCGCGGAGACGGCGCTGCGCGCGATCTTCCCCGCGCTCGCCGACGTGCGCATCGCCGCTCGCTGGGAGGGCGCGATCGACGTCTCGAGCGACCGCGTGCCGCTCGTCGCGACGGTGCCGGGGACGCGCGTGCACTACGCCCTCGGCTACACGGGAAACGGCGTCGGCCCGAGCTGGCTCGTCGGGCGCACGCTCGCGTCGCTCGCCCTCGGCGAGGACGTCACGTCGCCGCTTCTGACACGCCACGTGCCGAGGCTGCCGCCCGAGCCGCTGCGCTCGATCGGCGCGCGCATCGTCCGGCGGGCGATCCTCGCCGTCGACGACGCCGAGGAGTCGGCGCGACGCCCGCCGCGCTGGGCCGTCGGCCTCGCCCGCCTGCCGGAGCTGCTCGGCGTGCGCGTCGCGTCGCGCTAGTCGAGATCGACTGCGCGGACCGCGGCGAGAACGCACGCCTCGTCGTCGGCGGCGGACGCGCCGCTCGCCCCGACCGCGCCGACGAGCGCACCCTCCGCGTGCAGCGGGACGCCGCCGGCGTAGACGACGATCCGCGGGTCGGTGGCGTTCCAGCCCCAGTCGTCGCCGCCGGGCTGCGTGCTCGTCGTGAACGCCCCCGTCGGCGTGTCCCAGAGGACCGCCGTGTACGCCTTCCCGAGGGCGAGCGGCATCGCGCCGAGCGCCGCCCCGTCCATCCGCGCGCTCGCGACGACGTTGCCGCCGTCGTCGACGACCGCGATCGCGAGCGAGAGCCCGCGCGCCGACGCCTCGTCGCGAACCGCCGCGAGCAGCGCAAGCGCCACGTCGAGCGACACCGAGCGCCGGTCGATCAACCCTTCCACCGGCCGATCCTACGCTCCGCCGATCGCGGCGAGCAGCTCGTCGCGCGACAACGGCGGGGCGGCCGGACGCGGCGGCTCCGGCAGCCCGTCGAGCGGCGTCAGCCGGTCGAGGAAGCCCTGGCGGCGGTACGCGACACGAAAGAGGTCCCGGTCGTCGAACGCGGCTGCGAACAGCGCCGAGAACGCCGTCGCCGCCTTCGAGGGTGCGGCTCGCTCCCCGCGCAGGCGGGCGAGCCGCGCGGCTGCAACGTCACGCGCCAGCTCGAACCGCTCGTGCAGCTCCGGCACGGTCACACCCCAGAATGCGTCGACGTCCCCCCCTGCGTCGGCAAGCGCGAACCCGTGGACGAGCCCGACCGAGAGACCGAGCGCCCATCCCGGGTCGGTGTGGCAGAACGCGTCGGCGACGGCGACGAAGCCCGGCGGGCCTTGGCGCTCATACGCGCGCCACGTGGTCTGGAGTGCGCCCATGGAGGCCACATCCGTGATCGGACGGCTCACCGCCGGATCGACCCACTCGTGGGTCTGCGGCAACGCGGCGCAGGCGGCGACGAAGCCGTCGGGCCGGCGCAGCGCCGTCTTGAGCTCCCGATCCCACGCCGGGACCATGAGCGCGATCGCAAAGGTCGAGTTGTCGCCGATGAACGACGCGGCAAGGGCGTAGCCGAGGTCCACTCTCGGCCCGAACGGGTTTGCGCACGGCGGGAAGTCGAGCCCGTCGTGCAGCTGGAAGTAGCGGCTGTAGTAGACGATCCCGACTTCGTGCGACTCCTCCGGGACGTCGAGCCAGCGGCGCGCGCGCGACGTTCGCCCCATTGCGTCGACGACGAGCGGCGCTCGCATCTCGCCCGCACTCGTCGTGAGCCCGAAGACCCTTTGACCGTCGACGACGACGCCCTCGACACGGGCCGTCACGACGTCGACGAGCGGCTCGTGCAGCACTGCGTCGCGAAGCGCCCATTCGATCAGCGGCCGGCGAACGCAGAGCAAGATCAGCTCCGCATCCTCCGGACGCGAATCCGGCTGGTCGCGCGCGATCTGGAGCTCGAGCGCACCGAGCTCGAGCAGCGCGTCGTAGACGTCGCGGGCCCGTTCGCGCAGGACCTTCGCGCCGCGCGGCAGAAACGCGTGCGGTGCGTCGTAATGCGCGATCCCGTCGCGGGCGGTCCGGAACGCGTCGGCCGGCTCTCCGCGCGCGTCGAGCCGATCGCGCTCGACGAGCGTGACGCGGGCGCCGCCGCGCGCGAGGGCGAGTGTCGCCGCCAGGCCCGCAGGCCCGCCGCCTGCCACCACGACGTCGGGCGCGTCCACGGCGTGATCCTACGGATACGGTTCGGGAATGGATTACGTCAGCTTGGGCCGCACCGGGATCCGCGTCTCGCGGATCTGCCTCGGGATGATGAGCTTCGGCCGCAGCGAGGAGCGTCCGTGGGCGTTGGAGGAGGACGAGGCGGAGCCGATCGTCCGCCGCGCCGTCGAGAGCGGCGTCATCTTCTTCGACACCGCCGACGTCTACAACGGCGGCCGGAGCGAGGAGATCACCGGCCGGCTGCTCAAGCAGCTCTTCGGCAGCCGCGAGGAGTACGTCGTCGCGACGAAGGTGCACGGCCGCACGATGCCGGGCGTGAACGGCGCCGGTCTTTCGCGCAAGCACATCCTCGCGTCGATCGACGCGTCACTCGAGCGGCTCGGGCTCGACTACGTCGACCTCTACCAGATCCACCGCTGGGATCCGCGAACGCCGATCGAGGAGACGATGGACGCGCTGCACGACGTCGTCCGCTCCGGCAAGGCGCGCTACATCGGCGCGAGCAGCATGTACGCCTGGCAGTTCGCCAAGGCGCAGTCCGTCGCGCAGACGCGCTTCGTGTCGATGCAGAACCACTACAACCTCGTCTATCGCGAGGAGGAGCGGGAGATGATCCCGCTGTGCCTCGACCAGGGCGTGGCGGTGCTGCCGTGGAGCCCACTCGCGCGCGGCCTCCTCGCCGGCAACCGCACCCGCGAGGGGGGACGGAAGACCGAGCGGTCGCGCACGGATGCGTTCGCGGACAGCCTCTACACGCCGGACGTCGACTTCGCCGTCGTCGACCGTGTGGCCGAGGTTGCCGCCGCGCGCGGGGTCCCGGCGGCCCAGGTCGCGCTCGCCTGGCTGCTGCAGAAGCCCGGCGTCACGGCCCCGATCGTCGGCGCGACGAAGCTCGAGCATCTCGAGGATGCGATGGCGGCCGAGCGGCTGTCGCTCGACGCCGACGCCGTCGCGCAGCTCGAGGAGCCGTACGTCGCGCACGCCGTCTCCGGGCATTGACGATCCGCTGAGGGCTGTGCAAGGGTCGGGCCGTGGAGCCCGCGCTCGCGAACGAGGCACCGGCCGCGCGGGGCGCGATGTCGACGCTCGGCGCCGCCTTCATCCTCGTGGTCGGCGCCGTCGTCTTCCTCTGGTACGCGCCCGGCGCCTACACCGTCTACAAGGCGCTCCACGTCGCAGCGATCGTGGTCTGGGTCGGCGGGGACGTGACGCTCACGACGCTCGGCATCGTCTTCGAGCGGCGCCGCGACTGCGCGGCGCTCGCCGAGCTCGGGAAGATGGGCGCCTGGGTCGGGACGCGCGTCTACACGCCCACGCTCTTCGCCGTGCTCGGGTTCGGGATCGCGCTCGTCGAGAAGGGCGGCTACGGCTGGAGCACGTTCTGGATCGACTTCGCGCTCGCGGGCTGGACGGTTGCGACGCTCGTCGGCGTCGGCTTCGTCGGCCCCGAGCTCGGCCGGATCGACGCGGCGGCGCAGCACCACGGGCCCGAGTCGCCCGAGGTCGCGCGCCGCGTGAAGCGGCTGTTCGCGATCTTCCGGTTCGACACGGCGCTCCTGCTGCTGATCGTGCTCGACATGACGGCGAAGCCGTCGTTCTAAGAGGTCGGCCCCTAGTTGTAGTTCCTGAGCACGTTGGTTCATCCGGGCCTCCCTGGAGGCTGAGCGCTGTCAAAGGCAGCTCGGCCCCAAGGAGGTCACCGGATGAATCTGCACGCTAACGCCGCTCTCAGCTGGAGTGGCCGGCGGGAGCTCGGGCGGCGCGTTGTCGATGAGGGCTGGACGCTGAGGGCGGCGGCCGAGGCCGCCGGTGTCAGCGTGCGTTGCGCACGCAAATGGGTATGCCGGTATCGGGAGGGCGACCGGCAGTTGTTCGATCGCTCCTCAGCGCCGAGACGCGTCGCGAATCGAACCGCGCCGGAGCGGATCGCGGTGATTGCGAAGCTGCGGCGGCTGCGGATGACGGCTGCTGGAGATCGCCGAGACGCTCGGGATGCCGCTGTCGACGGTGTCAGGAGTCCTGACCCGCAGCGGCATGGGGCGTCTGGGACGGCTTGGTCTCGAGCCTGCTCGACGCTATGAGCGCTCACGACCCGGCGAGCTCGTCCATGTCGACGTGAAGAAGCTGGGGCGAATCGCCCGCCCTGGCCACCGCGTGTTTGGTCAGACCTCCAACGACGGTTGGCAGCGCCGCTCCTTCCAGCAGGGCTGGGAGTTCGTGCACGTCGCCGTCGACGACTACAGCCGCCTCGCCTACGCCGAAGTCCTACCCGACGAGAAAGCAGCAACCTCGGCTGGCTTCCTCCGACGAGCCGTCGCCTTCTATGCCCGCCACG
>Ga0182008_10002109_pt1 | contig 12678 bp, 6 predicted proteins | sample Sormic07211129_1_FD_120482 | JGI IMG/M metagenome (GOLD analysis project Ga0182008, IMG submission 120482) | Rhizosphere microbial communities from Sorghum bicolor, Mead, Nebraska, USA - 072115-129_1 metaG | ecosystem: Host-associated > Plants > Roots > Rhizosphere | place: USA: Nebraska...
ACGTACTCGTCGGCGTAGGCGCCGGACGCGAGCGCGCGCTCGCTCGCAGCCGCGTGCTCGTAGCGTTGCAGCAGGAGCGCCTTACGGTGCTCGAGCGTCGCCGCGGGAATGCCAGCGCGCGCGATCCGCTCGTACTCGCCAACGATCGTCGCCAGCCCACGCTCGAGACTGTCCGGCCACGCGACGAGTTGAAAGCCCGCCGCGTTGTAGGGGCGTACGGCGCGCCCCTGTTCGAGCTGCGAGAAGATGAAGGGCCGCGAGGTACGCGCCGTGATGCCGAGTAGTTGCTGCTGCAGCTCGTCGGTAAGGAGCTGCTGGACGATCTGCTGGCGCAGCGCCACTCGTGCATCGGTGGGCGTTGCAGGGACGGGCCACAGCACCTCCGCCGAGGGGCTGACCGGCCCGAGGTACGTGTGCACGAGCGTTCCGGAGTTCGGCCGCAGCGCGGGATTGGGACGATGACGAGGACTCTTGGCTGCGGGGATGCCACCGAAGCGGCCCAGAATCTCCCGCTGCATCGCCGCCGGATCGAAATCGCCGACGACGACCACCGCCATCAGGTCCGGACGATACCAATCACGATAGAATCTGCGAATGGGGCTTGGCTGCGCGTGCTCGAGCAGCGTCGTGTCGCCGATCGGCTGCCGGTCGAGATACGGTGAGCCGCCGTAGAGCAGCGTGTCGAAGTGAGCCGTCACGCGCTGCGTGACCGTGTCCTGCAGACGCGTGCGCCATTCCCCCATGACGACGCCGCGCTCGGCCACGACCTCATTCGAATCGAGGAGAATCCCGCCACCGGCCCAATCCTGAACGACGTCGAGCCCCTGGGAGAGTATCTTGGCATCGTCCGACGGCAGCGTCAGCAAGTACACCGTCTCGTCGGGGGACGTGAACGCATTCAGGTCCGCACCAAAGCGCATCCCGGCGGTCTCGATGAAATCCTCGAGCGTGTTGTGGGGAAAGTGCGTGGTGCCGTTGAATGCCATGTGCTCGAGGAAGTGCGCGTAGCCGCGCTGATCGTTGTCCTCGAGCACCGAGCCGGCATTCACCGCGAGGCGCAGCTCGACGCGATGCGCCGGCGAACGGTTGGCGCGCAGATAATAACGCAACCCGTTGGGGAGCGTTCCGATCACGAGCGAGGAGTCGCGAAGAACATCCCCAGATGGCCGCGCGGCGCTCGCAGGGTTGCCGCGCGCGATCTCCACACGATGAGCCGCGCTCGGGTGCGAACGCGGGTTCTCTTCGCGCTCGGTTGCGGCGGCCGCCGCCACGACGAGCAGCGTCAGTCCCAGCGCCCCAGTGGCGATGCGCCTTACGATTTCACCTTTCCGCACGATCCCCTCCGGCTTTCTGACGTTGCAAGAGCGCTTCGATGAACTGGTTCGTTGCCGCTTCGTTGAAGAACACGTCGACGACCAATCCATCCTGATCGATGAGATACCTCCCGCCGCCGTTCGTGCCGTCGGGGTTCCAGCTCTTGCCGAAGGAGTAGGCGACGGAGTTCGCTGCAGGCTTGTCCACTCGCCGGCCATCGGGGACCGGGAGATTCCAGAACGGACGCGTGCTCACGGACAACACCGCGCCCTTGATGTGATACGGCTCGAGCCACCTGCGGTACAGCTCCGCTTCCTCCGCGGGCGACGGCGGGGGCGCGTGCAGGAAGTTGCCTCTCGTTCCCACCACCAACGTGATGTCGAGTCCGGGGAAGCGATTGCCCAGTCGTCGCAACCAGTACCAGTTCCGAGCGCAGATATCGGGAATTACGGTGAACGGAGTGGGGTTCATACAAGAGCCGTAGAGTCGGGAGTTGTCCACGAACTCGACGATGGACACGTGACCGGGGGATGGGTGTTTGTCTCCCGCTGCCTGACTGGGAAACCAGAAATCACCGGTGACCGTGGGAGCGTGCTCTCCCAACGGGAACGGGAGCGCTTCCTTCCGTTCCTTCGTGAATTGCGCCCACATGGTGCGCATCAGGTTCGCCATCGCGGCCGTGCTGTGGCGCAGGCTGTCGGTGAGTGTCTTTGTCCCCACGATCTGGAGCATGGCGGCGAAGACCACCACGTTGCCGCCGTCGTTGCCCATCTTCGTGAACTTTTCGGATTCACGCTCCGCCGGAGTCAGAGAATCCGCCACGGCGACCAGCGACTGCGCCGCTCGGCGCGCGCGCGTGGTGTCGCCGGCGTCTCTCGACACCTCCATCAATCGATTGTAGAGCGACATCCTGTCGAGGCGATCGGAGCCGCGATGCGCGCGAGCGAGGAGCACCTGTTCCGCAGCATCGAGGCGTCGCGGCAGCACCTTGAGGTAGATCAGGACCGCCGAGTCCTCGACTGCTACACGCTCGCCCGCTCCATTCGCGCCGATCGCCGACAGCCGACGCTCGAGCAGCGCCTTCGCATCCGCGTCGCGATCGGCAAGAAGCAGGAGCTCCATCAGGAGGGCGAAGTCCGACAGCTTCGCCGTCCGGTGGTCGAATCGTGCGGCGCAGCGAGCGGCGGCCTGCCTGACCGCCGCGGGGAGCGGCTTCAGATTCTCCTGCTCATCGAATGGCAGCGTATCGTTGTTTTCGGTTTGACTCCTGAGGGCGATTTGCCCTTGCTGGATTCGCATGAGTGCGGCGATGCATCGATCGACGCTCGTGTACTTGCCCAGATCCACACTAGTGTCGGGCCAGGAGAACTTCGTCTGCGCACGGGCCGACGACGCGAGCGTGAGCCCCATGCCCAGCGCAGCAATGAGTGCGAGCCGGCGTGGCGCCCAGCCCGCGGGTCGACGTATGAAGTTGGGCACGGTCAGATCGCGTCGATGGTGGAGGTGAAGCTGAAATCGCGCGCCTTGAGCGGGGGCACGATTGCGGGCGTGAGCGGAACGCGCTGCTCGTACGCGTCTCGCACCGGCCGAAAGACCGGCACCGGCACCCCAAGCTGCTCGATGCTGTTGAGAACGAAGAGCGGCGATTCGGTGAAACGCAGATTCTTCACGGCCTTCGAGATCTTCCCGTGCTCGATGAGCCACAGCCCATCTCGCGTGAGCCCAGTGCACAGCAGGCTGCCTCCATCCAGCCCGCGGATGTCCGTGAAGCGCGTCACCAGGAGCCCGCGCTGCGTACTGGCGATCATTTCCTCGACGGACGTGGTGCCCCCGCTCATGCGGTATCCGGACATCCCACGACGGGGTGCGTTCTTGCCGAGGTACGCGAGCGCGTATTCGCGATCGTAGAAGAGATTCGTGAGGACGCCCTTGTCGAAGAAGGTGACCGGCTCCATCCAGGGATCGGGAAGAATGCCGAGTCTCGGATCCGAGGGATCGTGATCGATCGTGATGCGCTCGTCGATTACTTTGAGCCCCAGCTTCGTGCGCCACACCGGCTGTGGCCCGATGCGCAGCACGTCGTCCACCGCGAGCGGCCACGGTCCGCCTCCGGATTCCGCTTGGAGCCTGTCCATCGATGCAACGACGGCTCTCATCAGGTCGGCTACCGCCTGAGCCTCCAGAATTACGGTGTAACGCCCGGGCTCGAGCACCACGGGATTGCGGGACGCCTCGCACTTCTGAAGTGCTCGGGCGCCGAGGCTCGCGGGATCGATGCTCTGCCAGTCGTAGCTCGAGAGACCGGCCCAGCCAGAGCCGGCGCCCTGTTGGTCGCGGACGGTCATAGAGCACTGCGCCTGCGTCCACTGGACGTATGGACGGTCGACCACCGCATAGGGACCTGCCGGGCGCTCGGAGCTCACGCGCATGATCGCTCCGGCGTGCTGCTCGATGTACCCTGCCGAGAGATATCCCTTTGCCTCGGCAGGCTCGATCACCGAACGGGCGATCTCTCCGCGCGTCTCTGCGGACATCGCGTACGTCGCGTCGCTCCATATCGCAGTCTTCGGCCACGTGGCGACGGGCTGCGGCGGAAGCCCCGGCGTGGCGCGGGACGAAGAATGCGTAGCGGCGGCGATCCGCTCGGCCGCGCGCACCGCGGCCTCCAGCGATTCATCGTCCAACTGATTGGTCGAGACCTCTCCCAGCCCCGCACTGGGCATGAAGCGAGTGATCGCAATCACCACGTCTCTACGATCGCTCGCGAGGCTCACGCGATTGCGCGCCCAGCGAAGCTCTCCTCTCGTCCAACTCCCGATCTGCACCCACGTCTCGCCGCCGCCCTGAGCGAATGCGAAGACGCGGCGCGCGATGGCGTCGCATGCCTCCTTGCTGAGAATTCGATCCTCGACCGCGAGGAGACGCTTCGGTTCCGCACTGCGTTCGGTCGCGCTGCGGTAACTCTTCGTGCGAGCTCTCATGCTTTCCTCAATGGATCGATGACTGTCAGGTCCTTCACCATCACGGCTGGCGCAGTGACGCTGTGGTGGTGCTCCTGCGCCGGTTCGCCCTTTGTCGCCTTGATCCCGTAGCGGCGCAACGCACCCTCGCTCCCGATAGCCTGGAGAGATTTCCAGAGATCGGTCGCCCGGAACAGAAAGCCACCCGCCAGTCGCGCCACGCGCCTGCCCTGCTTTACCTCGTATAGCCGACCCGATCCGAGCCCGCTCGAGTGCTGGAAGTCGAGATCCGCGGATCCGGTCTTCACGGCGATGCCGCGCGCCATCCCGCTCACGAGCGCGTCGAAGTCCTTGGCGTCTCGCCCCGCTGCGACCGAGATGTTCGGCGTGTGTTGCAGCGGAGCGAACACCGCCGACGGCGCTGCAGCGCAGCCGTGCGAGCGCACGGGCAGATCGTGCTTCGCGTACGCGGCCTCGAGCCAACGCGCGCTCTCGCGCGTGGTCTGGAAGTCGGCGAGCACACCGCTCTTGACGAGCGAAAACCCCTCGGGTGTGACGCCTTCATCGTCCCACTTGACCGTGCCGACCGCACCCGCCTCGCTACGCTCGGCCGTTACGGTGAGCGACGGCGCGCCGGCCTGGTAGCTGCCGAGCATCGCGACGGGATCGTTCAAATAGCTCGTGCCACCCGCATTCGCCTCGTAGCCGAGCGCACGATCGAGCTCGGTGGCTCGGCCAATCGTTTCGTCGACGATGCTGGCAGTCGTGTGCGGATCGAAGACGGTTGCGTATCGGCCCACCTCGACCGGCTTTACCGGCATGAGGAGATCCTCCTTCAGCTCCTCGAGCGCACGGTCGATCTCCTCGTACATGGTGTGGTCGCGAACGCGTGGAATGCGGTCCTCGGCGTACAGCTCCCACCCCATTCCCGCTGGAGAGAGGCAGTCGAGAAAAATGGTGCCTCGCTGCCCGCGCTCGAGCGTGTAGTCGATACCGAACGCGCCCTCCGTGCGGTAGCATCGCTGCGTGCAATAGCTGCCCGATGTCGATGCGAACGCCCTTTCCTGCACCACAGCGGTGCAACTGTTAGTTGTGATCCTGGTGCCCGGGGTGCGGTGAAGGTAGACCTCCAGGCTGGCGAGAAAATCATTGATCTCGAATGGAGAGATCTCGAAGGGATCGTTTGCGACGGGCATCAGCCAGCTTCCATCTGCGATCACCTGTGTGGGCGCGAGATCGACCGCGCGCGCTTTGCCGAGTGCGTTCGTCTTGGCCTGGTGCACCGACTCGCGCGCCAGACGCGACATCTCGTCGGGCGTCCACACAGGGCTCGACGCGAAGCCCCAGTATCCGTTCACGAGCGTGCGCACCCCAACGAGCATGCTCTCGCTGTCCTGCACCTGCCCGCCGAACACGCGAATGCGCTCGTGGGTGAGTCTTACATCGGCGTAACCGGCACCCCCGCTGCGAGCCGCCTCCAATGCGCGCAAGGCAAGCTCCTTGATTCCGGGATCGTGAATGGGCGGGAGTGGCTCGAGCGATCGCCCGAGCTGCGCGAGGAGCGGGCGTGGGAGTGCGGCCACCGCGGCCGCTGCCGCGCCGACCTTGAGTCCCGATTGCAGCAGCGTGCGTCGTGAGATCGACATTGGATTGCAGATATGAGAGAGCTTTCGGGCGCACCCCTGGCGGTGCGTCCGAATCAGCGAACGATGATCGTCCCGTGAGTGTCGAACGTGGTGCTGTGGTAGTTGAAGCTTCCGGGAACCGGGAAAGCGCGCGCCATGAATCTGCCGTTTTCATCCGGCGCCTCGAATGGAGCTATGTCGCCACTCCCGCTCGGAGCCAGCGGCGACTCGGCCACATCCGCGGGATCATCGAAGACGACATCGATGGGCCGGTTGGGCGTCTGGATGAAGAAGAGCACCGTCGCTCCCGCACTGACCTCGATCGTTCCGGGCTCCCATCGAATGGACGTCGTCGTACTCCCCGCCGGCGTGAAGGGAAGCGCAGCCACCAGACCGATGAGGGGCGGGGTGATCGTGAGCACGAGCGAATCGCTCATCGTCACGCCAAATGCGGTAGTATTTGCGCGGATCTTCACGGTGCCCGGGCGCACACCCGTGACGATGCCCGTCACGGGATCCACGGTGGCGACCGTTGGATCGGCAGTCGAGAAGAACACTGGAAGGCCATCGATCGGCGTCCCGCCGGCATCCGCCTCCTGCGGCAGGATCTGTTTGAGGCCGAACAATCCGAAGACGTCGAGCGCCGCCGTTTTCGCGCTGTCCCCTGGGAGCGGCTGAATCGAGAAGCTCGCAAGAACGGGCGGTACAGCGACGTCGATCACGTTCACGTACGCAGTGTCCTTGTGTGTCAGGTTGCGGTTGCTGAGCGTGGCGATGACCATCACACCGGTCGCCGGGGCGGTCGCCGTGAGCATGCCGTCCGGTGTGATCGAGATGCTCCCCGTATCGCTCAGGCTGAACGTGGCCTGTCCCGCACCCGGGAGCGGCTGCCCCTGCGCATTGATCGCGGACGCGGTGAGCTGAATCGTGTTGTGCGGTGCACTCGTCGAGAGCGCGATCGCGTGATGGTCGAGCACCAGCGCCGCGAACAAATCCCCGCTTCCGACCGGCGGAGGAGTAGTCACGTAATCTGTTCCGCACCCCAGCGCGAGCACGAGAGTTGTCACACGAACGACGCTCGCACTCCGGCGCGCACTCCACAGGCCGGCGCCGATGCGTCGCCGCGCCCGGCCACGCAGAGATGTCATCACGAGTCGTTCCTCACGGATCACGGTTGAGACAGCCGGTGAAGAGAGGGTTCAGCCGCTCCTGCGGAGGGATGGGCGCGGTCACATCGGTGCCGTACGCGCTCAGTCCACCCTGATAGAATCCAGTCGGATACACGGATTCCTGACGCCGGTGGTACTGGCGGATCAGCCTTCTCAGGTCGCCTTGGCGGTGGCCGGTGACGAACAGCCAGAACGCACGCTCCCGAAAGAGCAGATCGACATCGTCATTCGCCGTCTGCGGATCACTGAGCGGTGCGAGTCCCGGCACACCACCCGTGCCTGCATGCCAGAGCGTATCGGTCTGCCCGGGGTTGTCTGCGTTCGGCTGCGTGTCGAAAGTGCCATCCGTGCGCAACGTATTGAGCATCGTGAGCCAGCTCCCGTCATTCGCCTGGAGCGCGGCCTCGGCCTGGATGAGGCGTGCTTCGACACCACTGGCGAGCACCAACGGTGTGATCCCCACGTACGCGCTTGGAGTGAAGATCGCCTGGCCCGTCTGGCTCGTGCCCGTCTGCTGCGATGCGGAGCGCGGGTCCTCGCTCGCGAGAAACGGCAGACCGGTCTGCCCTTCCCCATTTGCGACGGTGACGTGCGCCAGCAACGGCGCCACGCCATCGATCTGCAACAATGTTCCCTGCCAGTGGATGAGGTGCTCGAATCGAAAGTCGTCGGGAACGTTGGCGACTGCCTGCGCCGCATTCGCGAACTCTCCAATGGCAAGGAGCGCGCGCCCCGTGCCGACCGCGGCCAGATTGACGATCGCCGCGCTGTCGGCGCCGAGACTGCGCGCCGTGTCGAGCAGGGCGATCGCGTGCCGGTAAACGTCGGCCGTCGAGCTTCCCGCCTTGTAGGTGAAGTCGCCTTCGAAATCGAGTGTGCTGAGCGGTATCCCTGAGCAAAAGAGATCGGCCAGCCCGATCTCGCTGAATGCGGTATACGCGTAGAGCTCCGCGCGGAGTGATGCCGGCTTGTTCGGCGCGTACTTCGCCAGAGCACCGATGGCCTCGGCATCGGCTCCGCGACTATGCTGCAACGCCCCGTAGATCCGCGCTACCGAGTCGTTGACCGCGTTGTTGCCAAAGGGTATGGATGCGAACTCCGAAAGAATCCGCTCGTCGAACGGATCCCCGACCACTCCGGACGGAGGGACAGCGGCGACGTGCAGCTCGTCGGTGAACGTGCCACTGGTGCGCGCGTACTCGACGAAGCCATTCCACGCATCGGCCACGGCGGTTTTATATCGCGCGATGGCTCCAGCCTCGTTGTTGAACGTGGAGGGATCCTGCGTTCCAGCCGGGAGCGGTGGATTGAGCAGATCGCTGCACGCCGCGAGCACCGCGACCAGCGTGAGGAGCACCACGCCCACCGCCCGTCGCACTCCCCGTCGCGATTCCAACGCTCGTATTCCAGTGATCTTCACAGTGGTCTCCTGGCGCTCAGTTGCTGAGGCGGATGCTGAGCGAGAAGGTGCGCGGTTGCGGCAACACTCCCGTGTCCACGTTTCCATCGCCCACGAATGCATTCACGTTGGGATCGAGGCCGTGATAGTTCGTGTGCAATGCGAGGTTGGAGCCGAGCAATGCCAGCGACATCGTGCGAGCGCGGAATGCCGCCGCGAAGCTGGAGGGCATTGCCACGCTCAGCGCAAAGGAGTTGAAGCGCAGCGTGTTCACGGTCTGGATCAGACCGTATGGCGTCAGGTTCGCGACGGCGACGGCCGCCTGCGTGCTCAACGACGCGTGCGGATCGTTCGCGGCCTGCAGTAGCGCCTGTGCGGCACCCTGGTTGAACTGCGTCGCTCCATCCTGGTAGGTGAAGCCCGCGTTCAGGGTGACGCGTCCGTGAAAAAGCCCGATGGTGGTGGCCAGTGACGCGTTGTACTTCGGTTGCGGCTGCCCGAGGAACGTGGCGGAATCGCCGAGCAGCACCTCGCTCGAGTCGATGATTCCGTCCGCGTTGCGGTCCGCCCACCCGACGACCGGCTTCGCCCATTGCCCGAACAGCGGGTAGCCGGGTACGATGCGCCGCCCGTCGCCGAGATCGATTGGCAGTTGGCCCGTCGCAAGCCGCAGGAGCTTGTTCGCGTTCGTGCTGAAGGTGACGTTCACACGCCACGTGATCGCGGGAGAGCGGAGAGGCTCGAAGCCCAGACCGACTTCGGCTCCTCGGTCGCTCACTTCTCCGATGTTGACGAATCGGTTTCCGCCCCCATTCACCGATGGCGCCACGGGGATGCTCACGATCTCGTCTTTCACGAGCTTCGAGTAGCCGCTGTAGGTGATGGAGATGCGGCTGTCGAACATGTCTGCGTCGAATCCGCCCTCGAGATCCGTCGCTCGCTCCGGTCGGAGTAGTGTATTCCCGAGCGATGTCAAACGGAGCCCGTCCAGGACGGAGTCCCCAGTCACTTCAACTGAGGTTCCCGACGAGTAGAGACGGAGTCGATCGGTGAGCCCGGGCTGCACGCCCGCGTGCCCGTATGCAACCCGCAACCGCAGCGTGTTGAAGGTCTTCTTGAGCGGAAAGAATCTCTCGTCGGAGAGCAGCCACGACGCTCCCATCTTGGGGAAGCCGCTGAAGGTCGCATGCCGGCCGGACGTGCTGCCGCCATCGATCCGGAATCCGGGCGAGAGCAGGAGACGCGGCGTGATCGCAAGCGTGGGCGAGACCCGCCAGCCGATCGTCGTGGTGTGTGTGGTGACTTGCGAACCGTTGCCAAGCGTTTGCGGTGTTTCCACGCCCACGGGAACGAAGAAGGTGGACGCGGTCTGGAGCGTTCCGGAGGTGCTGTACAGGTTGGTCCCCAGCCCTGTGGTCAGCCGCATCCGAAACGGAAGCTTGGTCACGATGTTCGTTCCGAGGTCCACCGTCTCGGTTACGAAGTGCTGCGTTCCCACTGCGAAGTGGCCGGCGCTGTCGATGTCCTGCGTGAGGCCGTGGGGAAGCAGCGTTTCATCGTTACGGTTGTCGACACTGATGCCGACGGTGGCCGTGACGGGAAGCCACGTCCACGGGTTCCAGCTCAGATTCGCAGAGTTGGTGAAGTTGAGCGACTTGGAGCGTGCGCGCTCGAAGGCTCCTTGAATGAGCGGCTCTTTGCCGAGCTGCGATCGGTCCACGAACTCTCCCTCGAGCGCGCCGATGGCGGATTCGATGCTCGACCGCTGCTGATCCTGCGACGTCAGCGAGGACTGGAACGAGACCGTTGCCGAAGAACCGATGGAGGTGGAGATCTGGGTCGAGCCCGCCCACGTCGTGAGTTGGTCAGGGCGCTTCGCCCAGCTCGGCGCAGGCGTTCCCTGAAAGGTCTGGTAGCGCTGCAGATCTATGTCGGGGAGCCGAAAGAGACCGACGTCCTGGCTTCCGCTTCCCGTCAGCGAATACGTCAGCGACTGGGTTCCGCCGCTGATCGACATGGTCGCATCGGAACGATGTCCCAGGGAGAAGGGCCGGAGCTGCGGATCGTTCAGCGCCTGAAACGAGACCAGGCTGTCCTGGATGCAGCGGTAGTTGGTGCGCGGACATTGAATGGGGCCGCCGCCTTCCACGAGATGACCCCATCGATACAGTGCTGCCGGATACGAGCCGGGCAGCACCGAGATTCCCTGCGAGCTCGATACCTGCCACTGGGGCGGACCGGCACGTCCCTTCTTCGTGGTGATGACGATGACGCCGTTGGCGGCATCGGACCCATATAGCGCCGAGGCGGACGGACCCTTGAAGATTTCGATCGTCGCGATGCTGTTGGGATCGATCTGATCGAGTCGCGAGGGAGCGAGATAGTTGCGGCTGGCACTCGGCGAAGATATGGCGGCGCTGCGCGCCCGCGATTCGGACACGTCGAGGCGAATGCCATCCACTATGACGATGGGTGCATTGTCTCGCGTGATGCTGCCGATGCCGCGCAATCGAAGCCTCGATGGATCACCTGGTACGCCCGACGTATGCTGGACGTCGAGCCCCGGCACGCGTCCCTCGAGCAGCTCCGTCACGTTGTGGACCGGCGCGATCTTCATCACCGAATCCGCGTTGATCGTGACGATGTCGTTCGGCAGCTCGAGGCGGCGCTGCGTGCCGCTCGCGGTGACGATGACCTCCTGCATCTTCTCCGCGTGCACGCGCATGACGAGATCGAGGCGCGTGCCGTTGTTTGCCTGCGGATCCTCGCGCACCAGGAAGCTGCGCTCCACGGGGTCGTAGCCGAGGAGCCGTGCGACCGCGATGTACGCACCGACCGGCGTGCGCACGATGTAGTATCCGCTGTCGTTGGTCGTCGTTCGCGCGCGCAGCCCGCGGATGCTCACTTCTACGCCGGAGAGAGGCTTTCTGGTTGCGGAATCCGTCACCTGCCCCCACACACCCCCCCACACCGTGTCGCTCTCCGCGTCGGCGCGCGGCCGCTGCTCGCGGATGATCACCACGACTCCCGACTTCTCCCGAGCGATGAATCCGGTGCCCCGCAGCACATGTTCGAACGCTTTCCCCAGCTCTACGTCCACCAGGTGAACCGTCACGAGTGCACTGTCGGCTGCGACGTCCTCGCCGTGGACCAGTCCCACGCCCCCACCCTGTGCCACCGCGAGAAGTGCATCTGCGAGCGTCACGCGCTTGAGGTCGATCGTAATGTGTTTCTGCATCACTGACGTGGCGCGGGCGCTCCCTCCAACCGCTTTCGATGTCGTGGGCATCGGAGTGACGGGAGGCGCGCCCGTCCCCGTTTCCTGGGCTTGCGCCTGTGCGAGCAGCGGGAGCATGGTGCACGCGAGCACGAGCACGAGGCGCGCGAATGCGTTCACGGTTGATCTCCGCCAGCCGTATGCGCGTCGGCGCGCAGCGTGATGGTGTCGCCGCGACGAGTCGCGCGAAGACCGAGCGCCGTGCCCATCGCATCCACGAGCGCATCCGCAGATGTCGTCGACACCGACATCGTGACGCGGCGCGAGCGCAGCGACGAGTCCTGGAGCACGAAGCGCAGATCGTACCAGCGGCCGAGCTGCACGACGACATCGGCGAGCGGCGCTCGATAGAAGGACAGCCGCCCCTGCGTCCAGCCGAGGTATTGTCCGACGTCTACGCCATGCTCCACACGGGGACTCGATGCATGCCCTACATGCACGACATCGCCGTGCTCGAGTACCGATCCGCTGGCCGCCGGCTGACCGGCGATCGAGACTCGCACGCGCCCCTCGGACACGACCACCCGGAGCGTGCTGTCGCCCGAATAGCTCGTCACCGCGAACGCGGTACCGAGATCGCGCACATCGCCCCTGGCGGTGTGCACTGTGAAGGGACGCAGCGAGTCGTGCGTCACGCGGAAGTATCCTTCTCCATCGAGGCGCACGGCGCGCTCGGTGGTGCCGTAGCCCGGCATCACCGTCAATCTGCTCTCCGGCGCGAGCGATACCGTGGTTCCATCGCGCAGCCGGACTTCGGCTACCTGGGCGCGCTGCGTTCCAAAGTCGCGCTGGGTCGTCGAATCCACGGCCGCCACCGTCGGCGCGCTCGCGAATTGTCCCCGCAGCACGTAGGCACTGCCCGCAGCAATCACGACTGCAGCGGCCATCCCCCACACCGCGAGCTTCTCGTGAACCGTGGCTCGTCTCCGAAGCA
>Ga0182008_10002111_pt1 | contig 12671 bp, 13 predicted proteins | sample Sormic07211129_1_FD_120482 | JGI IMG/M metagenome (GOLD analysis project Ga0182008, IMG submission 120482) | Rhizosphere microbial communities from Sorghum bicolor, Mead, Nebraska, USA - 072115-129_1 metaG | ecosystem: Host-associated > Plants > Roots > Rhizosphere | place: USA: Nebraska...
CATGGTGCTCGTCGCGCTCGCGTTCTGCCTCTCGATCTTCGGCACGTTCCTCACGCGCAGCGGTGTGATCAATTCGATCCACTCGTTCTCGCAGAGCCCGCTCGGCGGTTGGTTCCTCGGCTTCATCGTCGTCACGACGGTCTTCTCGGTCGCGCTCATCTGGCTCCGGCTGCCGCTGCTGCGCGCGCGTACCCGGTTGGAGTCGCTCCTCTCGCGCGAGGCGACGTTCCTCTACAACAACCTGCTGCTCGTCGCGCTCTGCCTGACGATTCTCTGGGGGGTCGTCTATCCGCTGCTCACGCAGGCGGTGCGCGGCGAGACGCGGTCGGTGTCGAAGCCGTACTACGACTTCTTCCTCCACTCGTTCGGCCTGCCGCTCCTGCTGTTGATGGGCATCGGGCCGCTCGTCGCCTGGCGCAGGGCCTCGGCACGTTCGCTCGGCCGGATGTTCCTGATTCCGCTCGCGACCGCGGTCGTGTGCGGCGTCGTCCTGCTCGCGCTCGGCTTCGGCTCGTCGCCGCCCGGCCTTCTCGCCTACACCTTCTCCGCGTTCGTCGGTGCGTCGATCGTCCTCGAGTTCGTGCGCGGCCGGCGGGCGACCGGGTCTTTCGTGCGGCTCGTCGGGCGCAACCGGCGGCGCTACGGCGGCTATCTCGTGCACGTCGCCGTGCTGCTGTTCGCGATCGGCGTCGCCGGCTCGAGCGCGTACCAGTCGATCCGCGAGCAGACGCTGCGGCCGGGGCAGAGCCTGGCGGTCGCGGGCTATACGCTCACCTACCGCGAGCTCGAACGCGTGCAGGGCGCGAACTACACCGGGTTCCGCGCCGTCGTCGACGTCAATCGCGGCGGGACGCGAGTCGCGACGGTGACGCCGGGGGGGAACAACTATCCGATCGAAGGTCCCTCGAACGAGGCCTCGCTGTACCACGACCCGCGCACGCTCGGCGACGTCTTCACGATCGCCCAGCTCGTGCGAGGGAACGTGATCGACCTGAAGGTGCTGACGAAGCCGCTCGTCAACCTCATCTGGGCTGCCGGGTTCGTCTTCGTGTTCGGCGCCCTCGTCGCGCTCTGGCCGGATGCCGTCGAGCAACGGCGTCTCACGGAGCGCTACGCAGCCGCTGCGGCGTGACCGCAGCTCTCGTGCTCGGGGCGCTGCTCGCGCTCCTCGTCGTCGCGTTCGTCGCGCGCCCGTTCCTCCGCGAGCCGGCGCCGCGCAGCGACCGGCTCGACGAGCTCGGCGAAGCGGAGCGCCGGCAGCTGGAGCTCGTCGAGGAGCGCGACCGTGCACTCGCCGCCCTGAAGGAGCTCGAGTTCGACCATCGCACGGGGAAGGTCACGGATGCGGACTACCGTGAACAACTGGGCCCGATGCGACGCCGCGCCGCAGAAGCGTTAAAAGCGCTCGACACCCGGGCAGAAGAGCCGGATGAGCGCATCGCCCGTCAGTGAGCACTGCCCGCAGTGCGGCGTCGAGACGCCGTTCTCGGCCCGGTTTTGTCCAGCGTGCGGAGAGCTGCTCGGCGAGGAGCAGGAGCCAGGCCCCGTCACGATGCAGGTCGCGGAGCCGCGCTGGTTCGGCGTGACCCCGCCGCAGCTCCTGCTCGGTGTCGCCGGTGCCGTGCTGGTGCTCTCGATCGTCCTCTTCGCCGTCGGCCACTGGCCGTACGGGCTGATCATGCTCGGGCTCGCGGCGCTCCTGCTTGCGGCGTTCGTCGAGGCGGCGCGCCGCCGTCCCGATGCGCATCCGACGGTGCGCGCGGGCGCCGCCGTCCGTGAGCGGACGCATTCCAAGCTGGAGGAGCTGCGGGCGCGCTCGACGGCGACGGCCGAGGCACGCCGGATCCAGAGCGGGCTTCTGCTCGTGGAGGACGAACGCCGGCAGGCGTTGACCGAGCTCGGAGCAGCCGCCCATGCGCGCGACAGCACGGCCGAGGCGGCCGCACGCGCCAAGCTGACGGAGCTCGACGAGCGGGAGGCGTCGCTGAGCGCCGAGCTCGAAGAGCGGCTCTGGGCGGCGGGGGAGAGGATTCGCAAGGCGAAGCTTCCGGTACAGGACACGATGATGGTGCTCCCGACCGAGCCTGCGCCGCCGCCGAACGAGGCCGATCCGCCGCAGCCGGCGGTCGTTCCCGAGCCGTATCCGCCGCCGGACGAAGGCGATCCGCCGGAGCCGGCGGTGGTGCCCGAGCCGAGCCCGGACAAGCCGCGCGAGGACTGACCGCCGCAGAAGCGAAAATGGCGGAGGATGGCCCGTCGCCTCCTGCTTCTGCTCGCGCTTCTCACGGCCGTCGCCGCAGCGCCGGCGCTCGCGGGCGACAACTACGGCGACCAGAAGGCCGCCGTCGACGCGAAGCTCGCGCACCTCAACTCGAAGATCGACGCGCAGCACGCGCAGGCGCAGCGGCTCTCGTCGGAGATCTCGTCGTTGACGACGCAGATCCACACGCTCGAGCTCCGAGTCGGCGACGTCTCGTCGAAGCTCTCGCTCCTGCAGCACGACCTGTCGCTCCATCAGCAGCGCCTGCAGAAGCTGAACGCGCTCTTCCACCTGCAGACGATCCGCTTCCACACGCTGAAGCACGAGTATCGCGTCGCCATCCAGCGTCTGGATCTGCGCCTCGTCAACATCTACAAGCAGAACGAGCCGACAGCCGTCGACATCGTGCTGGCGGCGCGCAGCTTCGACGACGTCCTCAGCCAGCTCGACTATCTCGGTGCCGTCGCGAAGCAGGACAAGAGTGTCGCGTCGGCCGTCGCCGCGGCGAAGCACCAGGTCCGGCTCGCGCGCCTGCGCACACACAAGGCGCAGCAGGGCGTCGCGCAGGAGACGCGCGTGATCAGCGCGCGCACGCAGCAACAGGCACTGCTTCGCGCGCAGCTCGTGTCGAGCCAGAACCAGCTCGCGGGCGCGCGTTCGGGGAAGTCGCAGGCGCTCGCGGCGACGAAGAAGCAGATCCAGGACGAGGTCGCGGAGTCGCAGGCGCTCCAGGCTGCGAGCGCGCAGCTCGCAGCGAAGATCGCACAGGCCGAGCGCGAGGCGCAGGGCGCGGCGTCCTCGGGGTCGTCGAGCTCATCCGAGCCGGTGCCGAGCTCCGGCTTCATCTGGCCGGTCTCCGGCCCGATCACGAGCCCGTTCGGCATGCGCTGGGGCACCCTCCACCCGGGGATCGACATCGGCGTCCCGAGCGGGACGCCCGTCCATGCCGCCGCGAGCGGCACCGTCATCTGGTGCGGTTGGATGTCCGGCTACGGGAACCTCGTGATGATCGACCACCACAACGGCCTCGTGACCCTCTACGGGCACAACACGAGCGTCGCGGTCAGCTGCAACGAGAACGTCTCCCAGGGCCAGGTCGTCTCCTACAGCGGCTGTACGGGCTTCTGCACCGGCCCGCACGTCCACTTCGAGGTCCGCGTGCACGGCGCTCCGGTCGACCCGCTCGGGTACCTCCCGTAACCGCGGACGGCGGCCGGCCGTTTACGACTTGAAAATTGGAAAGCGCGAGCTTTCCGCGAAGTCGTCTCCCGACGACGCCGGCCGCCTCCCCCCGGGGCGGCCGGTTGCTTTTTCGACGGCTTTCATAGGCTTTCTTCAGATTCGTGTGGTTGGGTCACGCCGTGGGCCTGACACGGGGGGATCTGCTCGTGCGCGGAGCTGCGGCCGCGCTCGGCCTGAGGCGCGGCGGCTCGGCTCTCGGCGCTTCGCGGACGCCGCGGTTCCGGTCGCGTCCCGACCTCGACCCGCCGCGCGTGCACGTGATCAGGGCGCCCGACATGACGGCGCCCGGCGCCGTCTTCGTCGCGAACGCGAACGGCGAGCGGCAGCCGGGCCCGATGATCCTCGACGACGACGGGGAGCTCATCTGGTTCACGCCCCGGCCGGCACTGACGGTGATGAACTTCAACGCGCACACGCTGAACGGGCAGCCGGTGCTCGGCTGGTGGGAGGGCACGCTGACGGGGAGCCACGGCGACGGCCAGTTCGTCCTCCTCGACCCGAACTACCGGCAGACCGGCCGCGTCGTCGCCGGCAACGGGCTGACCACCGACTTCCACGAGTTCTCGCTCACGCCGCGCGGCACCGCGCTGCTGATCGCGTACGTCGACGACGGGAAGCTCCTCGACTCTGCCGTGCAGGAGGTCGACGTCGCGACCGGCGAGGTCCTGCTCGACTGGCGCGCGAGCGACCACATCGCCGTCGGAGACAGCTATGTCTCGCCGACGACCGGTTCCTTCGACTTCGCACACCTCAACGCCGCGGCCGTCGACGACGACGGCCACCTTCTCATCTCGTCGCGGCACACCTGGACGGTGTACAAGGTCGACCGCACGACGGGCGGCGTCGTGTGGCGGCTCGGCGGCACGCACAGCGACTTCGCGCTCGCCGACGGCGCATCGTTCGCGTGGCAGCACCACGCGCGCCGGCATCAGGACGGCACGCTCACGGTGTTCGACAACGGAGCCGGCGTCGCGCAGACGGAGCCGTACTCGCGCGGCCTCCAGCTCGCCCTCGACGAGTCTGCCGGCACAGCGACGCTCTTGCGCGAATTCACCCATCCCGACCGGCTCAGTGCGTCGGCGATGGGAAGCATGGAGCCGCTCGACGACGACGGAAGCTTCGTCGGCTGGGGATCCGTGCCGCGCTTCTCGGAGTTCCGGTCGGATGGGACGGTCCGCTTCGACGCCGGCTTTCCCGGCGGCGGCTTCACCTATCGCGCGTTCCGGCGCAGCTGGACGGGAGCGCCGCTCGAGCGGCCTGCGTTCGCCGTCGCCGGCCGGGCCGGCTACGCGAGCTGGAACGGCGCGACCGCGCTCACCCATTGGCGGCTCCGCATCGGCGCGACGAAGGACGTCATCACGGCGAGCCACGTCGTCCCCAGCCGCTCGTTCGAGACGAAGCTTCCGCTGCCGCGCGGGACGCGGTTCGCGGCCGTCGACGCGCTCGACCGCGAGGGTCAGGTGCTTGGCCGCTCCGCGGTCGCGCGGGCCTAGACCTGCGAGATCAGCAGGAACACGTTGAGCGCGATGATCAACCCGGCGACGATTGACGCCGCGGCGGTCGTCAGCCGCGCATTCGTCAGGACGCCCATCAAGCGCCGCCGGCTCGTGAACCACACGAGCGGCACGAGCGCGAACGGGATCCCGAAGCTCAGCGCCACCTGACTGAGGACGAGCGTGTGCGACGGGTCGGCGCCGATCGCGATCACGACGAACGCGGGGAGCATCGTCACGAGGCGCCGGACCGCGAGGGGGATGCGCCGCCGGATGAAGCCCTGCATCACGACCTGGCCGGCGAGCGTGCCGACGGCCGACGACGACAGCCCGGAGAAGAGCAGGGCGAGGGCGAACAGCTGGCTCGCGGCGTTCCCGAGCAGCGGCACGAGCGTGCTGTGCGCGTCCTCGAGCGAACCGACCCCGTGGTGGCCGGTGCGGAAGAAGGTCGACGCGGCCATCACGAGCATCGCCATGTTGATCAGCCCGGCGATCGCCATCGCGATCAGCACGTCGACGAGTGTCAGCCGGCGGAGGCGGCGCAGCTGCTCCTCGTTCTCGGTCGGGAGCCGGTGCTGGGTCAACGCGGAGTGCAGCCAGATCACGTGCGGCATCACGGTCGCACCGAGGATCCCGACCGCAAGCAGGACGGACTCTCGGCCCTGGAACTCCGGGATCACGGCGTGGCGTCCGACGGCGGCGTAGTCGGGGTGCGCCTTGAAGATCTCGATCACGTAACAGAGGCCGATCGCGACCACGATCACGCCGATCACCGCCTCGAGCGGGCGGAACCCGAAGCGCTGAAGCCCGAGGATGAGGAAGGCCGCGACGCCGGTGATGAACGCGGCCGGCAGCAGGCCGATCCCGAACAGAAGATGGAAGCCGAGCGCCGCACCGAGGAACTCCGCGAGGTCGGTCGCGATCGCGATCAGCTCGGCCTGCGCCCAGAGCCCGAGCGTCAACGGGCGGGGGAACTCGTCGCGGCAGATCTCGGCGAGGTTGCGCCCGGTCGCGATGCCGAGCTTCGCCGACAGCGACTGGATCAGCATCGCCATCAGGTTCGACGCGACGATGACCCATACGAGCGTGTAGCCGAACTTCGAGCCGCCGGCGATGTTCGTCGCGAAGTTGCCGGGATCGATGTACGCGACCGCGGCGATGAAGGCCGGTCCGATGACGGCCGCCAACCGCAAGCGACCGCTCGGGGGCATGAAAGTTAGGCTAACCTAAATCTCGCGGAGCACGTGCAGGTCGGGCAGGTTCCGCCACTGCTCGTGCAGGTCGAAGCCGTAGCCGACGAAGAGCTCGTCCGGCACGACGAAGCCCACGTACCGGACCGGCAGGTCGGCGACGAGCCGGCGGTACGGGCGGTCGAGCAGCGTCACCGCCGCGACCGAGCGCGGCTCGCGCAGCTCGAACGTCCGCACGAGGTAGTTGAGCGTCAGGCCGGTGTCGACGACGTCCTCGACGACGATCACGTCCCGGTCGCGGATGTCCGCGTCGAGATCCTTGAGCACGCGGATCTGCTCGTGGCCGCCCATCTGCGCGCTGCCGTAGCCGGCGAGCTCGACGAAGTCGAGCCCGTGGAGGATCGGCGTCGCGCGGGAGAGGTCCGAGATGAAGACGAGGCTCGCCTTGAGGGAGCCCACGAGCAGCGGTTCCCGCCCCTCGTAGTCGCGGGCGATCTCGTCGCCGAGCTCGCGCACGCGGGTGCCCAGCTCCTCGGCTGTGAGGTAGACCTCGCCGACTCTCGGATCTATGAGGCCAGATCCAGACGGAAGTGCTGTGCCAGCCGTTCCAGGTCTCGCTTGTAGAAGAGCTTGATCCGCACGTCGGGATAGCGCTCGCGCAGCTTGCGGAGCTTCCGGTTCTTGCGCGTGACGAGCGACTGCTTCATCACGGTCAGCTCGACGTAGAGATCCTGCTCGGGCAGGTAGAAGTCCGGCGTGAAGGCCTCGGTGACGCGGCCGTCCTCGTCCTCCTCGAGGACGAACGTGCGCGGCTCGTACAACCACGGCACGCCGTAGTAGTCGAGCACCTTCGCGCACTCGAGCTCGGCCAGGCTGGCGAACCGAGGCGCGGAGGTGCCGCGATATGCCTGGAAAACAGGGATATCGAGCCCCATCCACACGTCACGGTACCGGCGAGGTCGGACGGTGAAACGAAAATGTGACGAACCTGATAGAACCGCGCCTCATGGCGCGGATCAGCCTCGTCCCGCAGAAGCGGGAGTTCTACGACCTGTACAACCGCGCGGCCGCGAACAACGTCGCGATCTCCGAGCGGCTCGTCCGCCTCCTCGAGGGGTTCCCGCAGGCGGCCGACGAGGGGATGCGGGACATCAAGGAGCTCGAGCACGAAGGCGACCGGATCACCCACGATCTCATCGACCTGATCAACCGGACGTTCGTCACGCCGTTCGACCGCGACGACATGTATCGGCTCGCCGGCGTCCTCGACGACGTCTGCGACAACATCGACGACACGGCCGAGAAGATCGTCGGCTATGGGGTCCGCGACGTGCGCGAGCAGGCGCGGCTGCAGGCGCAGGTGATCCAGCGCTGCGCGGCAAAGCTCGCCGAGGCGATCGGCCAGCTCGAAGGCTTCAAGGATTCGCGTCGGCAGCTGATCGAGCTGCGGACGCTCGAGGACGAGGGCGACCGGCTTGCCCGCGAGGCGATCTCGGATCTCTTCGCCGGCGATCCCGATCCCGTGTCGCTCGTGCGCTGGAAGGACATCCACGAGCAGCTCGAAGAGGCGGTCGACGCCTGCGAGAACGCCGCGGACGTCCTCGAGGCGATCCTCGTGAAGAACCGTTGACGCTCCTCGTCGTCGTCATCGTCGTCGGGCTCGTGTTCGACTTCACGAACGGCTTTCACGACACCGCGAATTACGTCGCGACCTGGGTCGGCACCCGCGCGCTCTCGCCCCGGATGGCCGTCGTCGTCTCTGCGGCCGCGAACCTCGCAGGGGCCTTCGTCACGACCGCGGTCGCAAAGACGGTCGGCAAGGGCATCATCGACACGGGGCTCGCGACCGAGACGACGGTGCTCGCTGCGCTGCTCGGCGCGATCGCGTGGAACCTCCTCACGTGGTGGTTCGGCCTTCCGTCGTCCTCCACGCACGCGTTGATCGGCGGGCTCTGCGGTGCGGCGCTCGTGCAGTCGGGCTCGGCGGGCGTGCAGTGGCACGGCGTGTGGGAGAAGGTCGTCGTCCCCGGCGCCGTGTCGCCGGCGATCGGCTTCGCCGGCGCGTTCCTCCTGATGGTCGTCATCTACCGTGTGTTCTTCAGCGCGCCGCCGGGGGTCGCGCACCGCGGCTTCCGCTACGGCCAGCTCGTCTCCGGCACGTGGGTGGCATTCACGCACGGCGCGAACGACGCGCAGAAGACGATGGGCGTCCTCGCGCTCGCGCTGTACACGCACGGCTCGATCGACTCGTTCTACGTCCCGACGTGGGTGAAGATCGTCGCAGGCCTGACGATCGCCGCGGGCACCTACGCGGGCGGCTGGCGCATCATCCGAACGCTCGGCCAGCGGATCTACAAGATGGCGCCCGAGCACGGCTTCGCCGCGCAGGTCTCGGCCGGCACGACGCTCTACCTCGGCACGCACTTCGGCTTCCCGATCTCCACGACGCACGTCGTCACCGGCTCGGTGATGGGGGCCGGCGCCGTGCGCGGCGTCTCCGCGGTGCGCTGGGGCGTCGCCGGCAACATCGTCAGCGCCTGGCTCCTGACGCTACCCGCCGCCGGCCTCGTTGCGGCGCTGCTCTTCTATCCGGTGCGCTGGATCTTTTAGCCTTCGCGGACCGTGGCATTCACGATCGCGCAGCTCAGCGATCTCCATTGCGGGCAGCAGTTCTTCCTGCCCGACCTCTTGGAGCGCGCGATCGTCGAGATCAACGACCTGAAGCCGAACGTCGTCGTCTGCTCGGGCGACCTGACCTCACACGGGTTCAAGGACGAGTACGCGCTCGCGCGCCGCTACCTCGACCAGATCGAGTGCGACTCGCTCGTCGTCATCCCCGGCAACCATGACTCCCGCAACGTCGGCTACGTCCACTTCGAGGCGCTCTTCGGCACGCGGAACTCGGTCGTCCACGTCGACGGCGTGACGATCGTCGCGGTCGACTCGACCGAGCCCGACCTCGACAACGGCCAGATCGGCCGCGGGCGCTACGGCTGGATCGAGGAGCAGTTCGCAGAGCCCGCCGACCTGAAGGTCTTCGTCCTCCATCATCACCTGCTGCCGATCCCGGGCACCGGCCGCGAGCGCAACATCGTCAACGACGCAGGCGACGCGATCGAATGCCTCCAGCGCTCCGGTGTCGACCTCGTCCTCTCCGGGCACAAGCACGTGCCCTATGCCTGGCGGCTCGAAGACCTCTTCATCGTCAACGCCGGCACGGTCTCGTCGTCCCGGCTCCGCGGCTTCGGACGCCCCTGTTACAACGTGATCGAGGTCGAGGGGACCCACGTGAGCGTCTGGCGCAAGTACCCGTTCCACGACCAGGAGCGCATCATCCAGTTCTCGACGGAGACGAAGACGTACGAGAAGTACACGGCACGGATCGAGCGGGAGGTGACGCCGGAACGGTGAAGGCGGTCGCGATCGTCGACGGCGAGCACTATCCGGACGTCGTGCGCGCGGCGCTGCACGAGCTGCCGTACGAGTTCACGTGCGCGCTGCTCGTGGGCGGGACGGACAAGCTCCGTGACGCGACGCCGGAATACGGCGTGCCGCTCGTCGAGGACGTGCCTGACGATGTCGACGTCGCGGTCGACCTGACGGACGAGCGCCGGCCCGAGATCGTCGCGGCGTTCCTCGCTGCCGGGATCCCGTACGTCGGCGCCGACTTCCGCTTCGACCCGCCGCCGCTCCACCCGTTCGAGCTTCCGTCGCTCGCTGTGATCGGCACCGGGAAGCGCGTGGGCAAGACCGCCGTCGCAACCCACGTCGCCCGCCTCCTCGCGCGGGACCGTTCCGTCGTCTGCGTCGCGATGGGCCGGGGCGGGCCGCCCGAGCCGGAGCTCGTCGAGGCACCGCCGACGGTCGAGGAGCTCGTCGCGCGCTCGCGCGGCGGCCGGCACGCCGCGTCGGACTACCTCGAGCTTGCGGCGCTCGCGGGTGTGCGCACGATCGGCTGTCGCCGTGCGGGCGGAGGCGTCTCCGGCGCGCCGTTCGTCTCGAACGTCCTCGAGGGAGCGCGGCTCGCCGCGTCGCTCGAGCCGGACGTCGTCGTCTTCGACGGCTCCGGCGCTGCGATCCCGCCGGTCGCGACGACCGCGCGGATCCTCGTCGGCCGCGATCCGTTCCGCGAGCGGATCAGCGATCTCGTGCTCGACGAGCTCGTCGTCCGGCTCGAGCCGACGGAGCCGTTGATCGGTCGAGTAGCCGTCTTCACCGCGGCGCCCGCCCGCACCGAGCACCTCGACCCGGTCTTCGTCTCGCACGACCTCGCGCGGCGCGACGTCCTTCGCGCGCAGCTGGCGACGTTCGACGCCGACACGTATCTGATCGAGCTGAAGGCGGCGGCGATCGACGTCGTCGCCGAGCACGCGCTCGAGCGCGGCAAACGGGTCGTGCTCGCGCGCAACGAGATCGTCTCGCCGGCACTCGACGAACGCGTGCTCGCGCTGCTGGAGAGGATCACCGCGTGAGCGAAGCCCGCCGGATCATGCCGCTGCCGCTCGGCGGCGAGCACGGTCTGCCGTACTCGCGGGGCTTGATGGCCCGGGCGCTGATGGCGGTCGGCGTCGCGCCGGACCGCGCCTATGCGCTCGCGCGCCGCGTCGGCAACGACCTCGCATCGCGCCACAGCAACGTCGTCGAGCTCGACCGCCTCGAGACGCTCGCCGTCGAGAGCCTCGGCGAGGTCGAGGGCAGGGAGGCGGTGCGGCAGCTCCGCCGCTACCAGGAGCTGCGCGAGCTCGACCTGCCGGTGCTCATCCTCGTCGGCGGGGCGACCGGGACCGGGAAGTCGACGGTCGCCACCGAGATCGCCTACCGGCTCGGAATCACGCGCGTCACGTCGACCGACTTCATCCGGCAGACGATGCGTGCCTTCTTCTCACCGGAGTTCATGCCGGCGATCCACCATTCGAGCTTCGAGGGCGACCCCTTGATCGCGAGCTTCGAGGAGCAGTCGCGGAACGTCCTCGTCGGCGTCCGCGCCGCCGTCGAGCGTGCGCTCCACGAGGGCTGGTCGATGGTGCTCGAGGGCGTGCACCTCGTCCCGGGGATGGTTCCGCTCGAGCTCGAAGGCGCGATCGTCAGCTCCTGCATCCTCAGAATCAGCGACGAGACCGCCCACGCGCAGCATTTCTTCGCACGCGAGGCCGGGACGCAGCGGCCGGTCTCGAAGTACCTCGACCGTTTCGACCAGATCCGTCGCGTGCAGGACTATCTCGTGCGACGTGCGGAGGCGAGTGGAACGCCGGTGATCGAGAACGAGAACGCCGACGGCGCGACCCGCGCCGTCGCGGAGCTCGTCCTCTCGGCCGCCGAGCGCGCATGACCGAGACGGCGACGCAGCCGCGGACGACGTCCGAGACGATCTCCGAGGACATCTGCCTCTGCCAGTCGTACCTGCGCGCCACCGAGCACGCTGCGCTGCGTGCCGCCCGCTGGCTCGGCCGAGCCGACCAGGAGGGCGCGGAGGAGGCGGCGGCCGGCGCGATGCGGCAGACGCTCGGCTATCTCCCGATCACCGGCCGCGTCGTCATCGGCTCGGCGGGGGAGGAGGGAGACTTGCAGCCCGGCACGATCCTCGGGGCAGGCGGCCGCGAGGTCGACCTGGCGCTCGACCCGCTCGAGGGCCGTGGTGTCGTCGCCCGCGGCGACAACGGCGCGATGTCGATGATCGTCGCGGGCGAGTCCGGAAAGCTGACGACGCTGCCGAGCATGTACATGCGGAAGATCGCAGTCGGCGCGACGTCGCGGGGGCAGATCGACCTGTTGAAGCCGGTCGGCGAGAACATCGAGGCGATCGCGAGCGCCTTCGGCCGCCGCGTCAACGACGTGACGACGATCGTGCTCGACCGGCCGCGGCATCACGACCTGATCGAGGAGATCCGGAACTCGGGCGCGCGGATCAAGCTCATCCAGGACGGTGACGTCACCGCGTCGATCAGCGCCGCGATCCGCGGAACGAACGACCATCTCGCGATCGGCATCGGCGGCACGCGGCAGGCGATCCTCTCGGCGGCCGCGCTCCGCTGCCTCGGCGGCGAGCTGCAGGCGCAGTTCTGGCCGACGACGCGGGCGGAGATCGACGAGCTGCGGTCGCTCGGCATCGAGGACTACACGCGCGTCTTCCACACGGAGGATCTCGCGCCGGGTGACATCGTCGTCGCTGCGACCGGCATCTCGAACGGCGACCTGCTGCGCGGCGTCCGCTTCCTCGCCGACAGCGCGCGCACGCAGTCGCTGCTCATGTGCACACGCTGCAACTGGGTGCGCTTCGTCGACGGCATCCACTTCTTCTCGCGCGAGCGTCGAGAGGAGGTGCGGCTGCTCGGCTTCTAGCGAGCTCCAACCGACGACGGGAGGCGTGATGCACGTCTTCGCTCTTCACCAGAGACCGACCCTCACGCAAGCGCGGTACGAGGAGGTGGGATGGCGCACCGGCAAGCCGCTGCGTCTTCGACATCTTCGAGTCGTGGGACGCCGTCG
>Ga0182008_10002113_pt1 | contig 12670 bp, 12 predicted proteins | sample Sormic07211129_1_FD_120482 | JGI IMG/M metagenome (GOLD analysis project Ga0182008, IMG submission 120482) | Rhizosphere microbial communities from Sorghum bicolor, Mead, Nebraska, USA - 072115-129_1 metaG | ecosystem: Host-associated > Plants > Roots > Rhizosphere | place: USA: Nebraska...
CAGGTCCAGTGTCGGCGCGAGCGTGGCGTCGAGTTCGGCCAGGCGCGAGAGTTCCGCGTGCGCGCGGAGCAGGGCGCGGCCGATCGCGAATTCGCTTTCCCCGTCCAGCATCTCGACGACGCCGTTGGCGCCTTCGGCGAGACGGCCCGCGTTGGCGAGCCGGCGGTGCTGGGCTTCGAGGTCTTCGAGTGCGGCCGGAGCCAGCACCCAACGGTCGAGCTCTTCCAGTTCGTGGCTCAGCAGTTCGATCTGGTGTTCGCGGTCGTCGCCACCAGAGAGCGTGCGGATGCGCGCCACGGCGTCGCGCCATGCCTTGGCCGTCTCGCGGACCTGGGCCAGGAGCGCCTCGTTGCCGGCATACGCGTCGAGCAGGGCCATCTGGTGCTGGCGCGAGAGCAGGGCCTGGTGCTCGTGCTGGCCGTGGATCTCCACGATCAGCGCGGCCAGTGCCGACATCTGGGCGAGGCTGGCCGGACGGCCGTTGATCCAGCCACGCGAGCTGCCCTCGGTGCGGATCACCCGGCGGAGCTGGCAGGTCTGCCCGTCGTCGAGTTCTTCCTGGCGCAACCAGTCCAGGGCCTCGGGCAGGCCGGCGAGATCGAATTCCGCGGCCAGTTCGGCACGGTCGCTGCCGGCACGGACCATGCCGCTGTCGGCGCGGGCACCGGCCAGGAGCATCAGCGCGTCCACCAGCAGGGACTTGCCGGCACCGGTCTCGCCGCTGACCACGGTGAGGCCCGGGCCGAAGGCGACCTCGGCTTCTTCGACGACGGCGAACTGGCGGACGTAGAGCGAGGTGAGCATGGGCACCGGAGTGGCGAAGGGAATCGCGCCGATTGTAGCGGCAGCCGCGTCGCAGAAGCCGAGACTTGCAAGCGGAGCGGCTAGACCTTATTGATAGCCCGACGATCCGACCCCTTTCCAACCCAGTCAGGCGCATGAATCCGTTTTCCGGTCACGACATCGATGCTCGCGCGCGCCGGCTGCTGCGGACCCTGATTTCCCAATACCTGTCCGATGGCGAGCCGGTCGGCTCACGCACGCTGGCGCGGTCCTCCGGCCTGGAAGTCAGCCCGGCGACGATCCGCAACATCATGGCCGACCTCGAGGAGGCCGGCCTGGTGGCCTCGCCGCACACCTCGGCGGGGCGTATCCCCACGCCGCGCGGGTTGCGCCTGTTCGTCGACAGCCTGCTCGAACTCAAGCCGCTGCCGCGCGACGAGATGGCCCGGCTGCAAGGCGGCCTGCCGCCACACCAGACGACCACCCGCGACCTGCTCGGCAATGTCTCGAACCTGCTCTCGGCGATGACCCATTTCGCCGGGGTGGTCACCGTGCCGCGCCAGGGCGATTTCCCGCTACGCCATATCGATTTCGTCAACCTGCCGGACGCCCGCGTGCTGGTGATCCTGGTGTTCTCGGACAACCAGGTGCAGAACCGCGTCGTCCAGCTGGCCCGCCCGCTGGAAGCCTCCGACCTGGAGCACGCGGCGAACTATCTGAATGCCCAGTTCGCCGGGTTCCGCCTGGCCGATATCCGTGCGCACCTGGCGACGGAACTGCGCGAGGCGGGCGGCGAGATCAACCGCCTGCTGTCCAGCGTGGTGGAACTGGCCACCGCCTCGTTCGCCACCGACGAGGACGCCGACGATGTCCTCGTCAGCGGCCAGACCAACCTGATGGGTTATTCGGAACTGGCCGACATCGACCGGCTCCGCGATCTCTTCGACGCCTTCCAGCAGAAGCGCGACCTGCTTCAGCTCATGGAAATGTGCGTCAAGGCCCCGGGCGTGCGCTTGTTCATCGGCGAGGAGTCCGGATTCTCGGCCCTCGACGGATGCAGCATCGTCACCGCCACCTACGGCACGAGCGGCCGCATGCTTGGCGCGATCGGAGTTATTGGACCGACGCGTATGGCATATGAGCGGGTCATCCCGGTGGTCCAGGCCACCGCCGGACTGCTCAGCGACGCCTTGAATCGCGCCGCGGCGACCTCATAAACCGCCACGGGAGGCGGGTTTACTATTTCCCGCAAATGTTCGGCCCCTCCATGGAGCGGGTCGGTAAGCTGACGTTTGGAGTAACCATGCAGAACAACGATCCCCACGTGCCGGATCCCGTACAGGACGGCGGCGCGGCCGACAACGAGGGCGTCAACGCCGATTTCGACGCGTTGACCGCGAAACTGGCCTCGCTCGAAGCCGAGTTGGGCCAGGCACGCGAGACGGTGCTGCGCGAGCGGGCGGAGATCGAGAACCAGCGCCGTCGCCTGCAGCGCGACCTGGACCAGGCCCGCCGCTTCGCCAACGAGAAGTTGCTCGGCGACCTGCTGCCGGTGTACGACGGCCTGGTGCTCGGCCTGGCCAACGAATCGGCCGACGCGAAGACCTTGCGCGAAGGCCTCGAGCTCACGCTGAAGCAGTTGGAAAAGGTCACCCAGGGCAATGGCCTCACGGTGGTCGATCCGTTGCACAAGCCGTTCAACCCGGAACACCACCAGGCGATCAGTTCGGTCGATTCGAACGAGCATCCGCCGGGAACCGTGGTCGCGGTGGTCCAGAAGGGTTTCATCCTCAACGACCGTCTGCTGCGTCCGGCGCTGGTCGCCGTGGTGCGCGACAACTGAACCCAAAGTATTGAATCGATGGGGCTGGGCCCCATTTTCCAACACAGTCGCGGCCGCGGGGGCCGCTTAGCATTTCGGAGCAACTTCAATGGCCAAGATCATCGGCATCGACCTCGGTACGACCAACTCCTGCGTCGCAGTGATGGAGGGTTCGACCGCGCGCGTCATCGAGAACGCGGAGGGCGATCGCACCACGCCGTCCATCGTCGCGTTCACCAAGGACAACGAGGTCCTGGTCGGCGCGCCGGCCAAGCGCCAGAGCGTCACCAATCCCAAGAACACCTTCTACGCGGTGAAGCGCCTCATCGGCCGCAAGTTCACCGACGCCGAAGTGCAGAAGGACATCAAGATCGTGCCGTACGGTATCGTCGCGCACGATAACGGCGACGCCTGGGTGCAGACCGCCGACGGCAAGAAGATGGCGCCGCAGGAGATCTCCTCGAAGGTGCTGATGAAGATGAAGAAGACCGCCGAGGATTTCCTCGGTGAGTCGGTCACCGAAGCGGTCATCACCGTGCCGGCGTACTTCAACGACAGCCAGCGCCAGGCCACGAAGGACGCCGGCCGCATCGCCGGCCTCGACGTCAAGCGCATCATCAACGAGCCGACCGCGGCCGCCCTGGCCTATGGCCTCGACAAGACCGACGCGCGCGATCGCAAGATCGCCGTGTACGACCTCGGCGGCGGTACGTTCGACGTCTCGATCATCGAGATCGCCAACGTAGACGGCGAGAAGCAGTTCGAAGTGCTGGCGACCAACGGCAACACCTTCCTGGGTGGCGAAGACTTCGACAACCGCGTCATCGACTACCTCGTCGACGAGTTCAAGAAGGAGCAGGGCATCGACCTGCGCCAGGACCAGCTCGCGCTGCAGCGCCTGAAGGACGCCGCCGAGCGCGCGAAGATCGAGCTTTCCTCGGCCCACCAGACCGACGTCAACCTGCCGTACGTCACCGCCGACGCCTCGGGCCCGAAGCACCTCAACATCAAGCTGACCCGCGCCAAGCTGGAGTCGCTGGTGGAAGACCTGGTCAAGGGCACGATCGATCCCTGCCGCACCGCGCTCAACGACGCCGGCCTGCGTGTGTCCGACATCCACGAGGTGATCCTCGTCGGTGGCCAGACCCGCATGCCGAAGGTGCAGGAAGCGGTGAAGGACTTCTTCGGCAAGGAGCCGCGCAAGGACGTCAATCCGGATGAAGCCGTAGCCGTCGGTGCCGCGATCCAGGGCGGCGTGCTGGGCGGTTCGGTGAAGGACGTGCTCCTGCTCGACGTCACCCCGCTGTCGCTCGGCATCGAGACGATGGGCGGCGTGATGACCAAGCTCATCGAGAAGAACACCACGGTGCCGACCAAGGCATCGCAGACCTTCTCGACCGCCGACGACAACCAGACCGCCGTCACCGTGCACGTCCTCCAGGGCGAGCGCGAGCGCGCGAACGCGAACAAGTCGCTGGGCAAGTTCGACCTGCAGGGCATTCGCCCGGCACCGCGTGGCACGCCGCAGATCGAGGTCACGTTCGACATCGACGCCAACGGCATCCTGCACGTGTCGGCGAAGGACAAGGACACCGGCAAGGAACAGAAGATCGAGATCAAGGCCGGCTCGGGCCTCTCGGACGAAGAGATCCAGCGCATGGTCGCCGACGCGGAAGCCAACCGCGAGGATGACAAGAAGTTCCACGAGCTCGTGCAGGTGCGCAACAAGGCCGATCAGCTCGTGCACGCCACGCGCAGCCAGCTGAAGGAACACGGTGGCAAGATCCCGGCCGAGCAGCTCGCCGGTATCGACACCGCGGTGTCCGAGCTGGAGAAGCTCAAGGACAGCGACGACAAGGCCGCGATCGAGGCGAAGATCGCCAACCTCGAACAGGTGGCGCAGGCGCTCGCGGCGGCGGCGGCCCAGTCGGGCGGCACGCAGGACACCGCGCAGCAGTCCGCGCCGGGCGGCGGTTCGGCCCAGCCGGACGACGTGGTCGACGCCGAGTTCACCGAGGTCAAGGACGACAAGAAGTAAGTCGTCCTGAGTAAAGCGATGCCCTGCCGCGGCTCCAGCGTCCGCGGCAGGGCAAGGGTCAACCGGATCGATCGCGCCGAAGGGTTTCCCGCCGGCGCGTTCGTTCGTCCAGGGAAAGCAAGCGTGCAATGAGCAGCAAGCGCGACTACTACGAAATCCTCGGTGTGGAACGCACCGTGAGCGAGGGCGACCTCAAGAAGACCTTTCGTCGCGTCGCGATGAAGTATCACCCCGACCGCAATCCGGAACCGGAAGCGCTCGAGAAATTCAAGGAAGCCAAGGAAGCCTACGACGTGCTGTCCGATGCGCAGAAGCGCGCGGCGTACGATCAGTACGGCCATGCCGCCTTCGAGGGCGGTGGCTTCGGTCGTGGCAACGGCGCCGGTTTCGGCGACGTGGGCGACATCTTCGGCGACATCTTCGGTGACATTTTCGGCGGTGGCGGCGGACGCCAGCGCACACGCCGTGGCGCCGACCTTCGCTACATGATGGATCTCGATCTCGAGGAAGCCGTGTTCGGCGTCGAGAAGAAGATCGAGGTACCCACCCAGGTCAACTGCCATCACTGCAATGGCACCGGCTCGGAAGACGGCAAGGTCTCCACCTGTTCCACCTGCGCCGGTCATGGCCGCGTGCGCATGCAGAACGGCATCTTCTCCATCCAGCAAGCCTGTCCGACCTGCCATGGCTCGGGCCAGAAGATCGACAAGCCCTGCAAGAAGTGCCACGGCGAAGGCCGCCTCGAGGAAGAACGCACGCTATCGGTGCGCATTCCCGCGGGCGTGGACAATGGCGATCGCATCCGCCTGACGGGGCAGGGTGAGGCCGGTCCCGCTGGGTCGCCGGCGGGCGACCTCTACGTGGAAGTGCGCGTGCGCGAGCACAAGATCTTCCAGCGCGACGGTTCCGACCTCTACTGCGAAGTGCCCATCCGTTTCGCGCAGGCCGCGCTCGGCACCGAGCTGGCCGTGCCGACACTCGAAGGCGAAGTTCCGGTGAACGTGCCGCCTGAAACACAGACGGGCCAGCAATTCCGCCTGCGCGGACGCGGCGTCAAGTCGGTTCGCGGTGGGCGTACCGGCGACCTCATCTGCACCGTGGTGGTGGAGACGCCGGTCCGCCTCACGAAGGAGCAGCGCGACCTGCTCACCCAGCTGGAAGCCACGTTCGTGGGTGACGAAGCGGCAAAGCATACGCCGCGTTCGAACACCTTCATCGACGGCGTCAAGGACTTCTGGTCACGCGTCACGTCGTAAACCGACGCGGGCGGCAGGAGCGCATGGCGCGCTCCTGCCGTTGGTGATCCGCCGAGGCTTATTCGGCCCGCACCCACTCCTGGCTGCGCCCGATCAGCGAGAACCCCACGTACCCGTGCACGTCGAGGGTCTTCCCTCCGTCTTCGAGCTTGAGCGTGACCTTGTAGATCTTGCCCTTGGCCGGGTCGAGAATCTGGCCGCCAGACCACTCGTCGCCGTCCTTCTTCAGGCCCCACATGATGGTCATGCCTTCGATGGGCTTGTTCTTGCGTTCGCCATCGCACTCGGTGCAGAGCGGGTGAGGGCCATGCTCGGACTTGAGCACCTGGAGCACCTTGCCCTCGAGCAAGCCGCCGTTCTCGGTGATCTCGACGATGGATTTCACTTCCTTGGTCTTGTCGTCGATCGTCTTCCACTTGCCCACGGGCGAGTCGTTGGCGGCCAGGGCGGGGAGGGCGCTCGCGGCAAAGGCGAGGGCGAAGGCGGTGCGGATCAGAGGCTTCATAGGCTCGGGGCTCCCCATACGGTCAGGTATGGCCGGAGCCTGACGACCGCCGGGACGCCCGTCAAGCTGCATCGCGCCAGACCGAGGCGGCGCCCACGCTGGCATAATGGCTGATCTTCGATTTTCCTCACGTGTCCCCATGACCCAGCCCAGCGAAACCCTCGTCCGCGGCATCCTCGACCGCGTCATCGATCCCCATTCCGGTCAACCCCTGGGCGCGTCCCTGCGCGCCGTCGGCGTGGACGGCGACCGAGTGTCGGTGGATATCCAACTGGGCTATCCGGCCACCGGCTACCTGGAGCAGGCGGCGCATGACGCCAGGGACGCCCTGCAGGCCGACCCGGCCATCGCCTCGGCGGCCGTGTCGGTCAGCTGGCGCGTGCACCCGCACAAGGTTCAGGGCCAGCTGGCGCCGTTGCCAGGGGTGAAGAACATCATCGCCGTCGCCTCCGGCAAGGGCGGCGTGGGCAAGTCCACGGTATCGGTGAACCTCGCCCTGGCCCTCGCCGCCGAAGGCGCCACGGTCGGCATCCTCGACGCCGACATCTACGGCCCCAGCCAGCCGCGCATGCTCGGCCTCAGCGGCAAGCCGTCGTCGCCCGACGGCAAGAGCATCGTGCCCATGCGCGCCCATGGCCTCCAGGCGATGTCGATCGGCGTGCTGATCGAAGAAGACACGCCGATGATCTGGCGTGGCCCGATGGTCACCCAGGCGCTCATGCAGCTGCTGACCGACACGCGCTGGGAAGAACTCGACTACCTCATCATCGACCTGCCGCCGGGTACCGGCGACATCCAGCTCACGCTTTCGCAGAAAGTGCCGGTGTCCGGCGCGGTGATCGTCACCACGCCGCAGGACATCGCCCTGCTCGATGCACGCAAGGCGCTGGGCATGTTCCGCAAGGTGGAGGTGCCCGTCCTCGGCGTGGTGGAAAACATGGCCACCCACATCTGCTCGAACTGCGGGCACGAGGAACATATCTTCGGTCACGGCGGCGGCGCGCGCATGGCGCAGGAAGCCGGCATCGCCTTCCTCGGCGAACTGCCGCTGGACATCCGTATCCGCCAGCAGGCGGACGACGGCAAGCCCACCGTGGCGGCCATCCCCGATTCCGACCTTGCCGCGCGCTATCGCGCCATCGCCCGTACCACGGCGGCGAAGCTGTCGTTGCAGGCGCGCAACAAGGCCATTTCGTTCCCGAAGATCGTCATCCAGAACACCTGACGCCGCACGCCAAGTGGCGTGCACGGCGACGTTCCTATACCTTTCCGGCTCCAGCGAGGGAGACAGTACGTGAGCATCAAGTCCGACAAGTGGATCCGCCGCATGGCCGAGCAGCACGGCATGATCGAGCCGTTCGCCCCTGGCCAGGTCAAGGAGCGCGACGGCCACCGGCTGGTGTCCTACGGCACGTCCAGCTACGGCTACGACGTGCGTTGCGCCGACGAGTTCAAGGTGTTCACCAACATCAACTCCACGATCGTCGATCCGAAAGCCTTCGACGAGCGCAGCTTCGTCGACGTGAAGTCCGATGTCTGCATCATTCCGCCGAACTCGTTCGCGCTGGCGCGCACCGTCGAGTATTTCCGCATCCCGCGCCAGGTCCTCACCATCTGCCTCGGTAAAAGCACCTACGCGCGCTGCGGCATCATCGTGAACGTGACCCCGCTCGAACCCGAGTGGGAGGGCCACGTGACCCTGGAGTTCTCGAACACCACGCCGCTGCCCGCAAAAATCTACGCCAACGAGGGCGTGGCGCAGATGCTCTTCCTCGAATCCGACGAGGAGTGCGAAGTGTCCTACGCCGACCGCGGCGGCAAGTACCAGGGCCAGCGCGGCGTCACCCTGCCAAGCACCTGAACGCGGCCTTCACGTCGCATCCGCGCGCGACATCGGCGCGCGGTAGACTCGCCCATTCCACGCCATACCGATCCACGGAGACACCGCATGATCCGAGTTCCCACCCTGATGGCCCGCGCCACCGCGGCGCTCCTCCTTGCCAGCATGCTGGTGCTGGCCGGCTGCCATCGCGGCGCCTCGAAGGCCGACCACGTCTCGACCGAGCAGGGCCAGTTCGACTACACCATCAAGGCGTACAAGAGCGGCCAGTTCATCGTCGACGGCGCGGTACTTTCCGCCGCCGACACCGGTAGCCACTTCGCCTACCTGAAGGACCAGGGCAAGCTGCCGAAGACGGTGCTCGTGCTGCCCAGCGACGACTCCAAGATCCGCGACAACCACCTCGGATTCCTGGCCCGCATGCAGCTGGATTACGGTTTCGCGGTGTACTACGACAAGAAGGGCGAGCTGGTTCGCCTGAACGCCGTCGAGGAAAAGGCCCGTCAGCTGGAAGATACCCCGCACAAGGCCGCCTTGCCGGATCGCATGCAGGGTAAGGAAGCCTCCAGCGGCGCCTACGACCCGCAGACGCAGCAGTAAGCCGCTCCTGCGTGGCCTCGAAAGGCCCCGTCACTCCCGCTTCGGTGGGAGTGACGGGGCCTTTCTGCTGTCTGTGGGACAGGTAGCCGTCGCCGGCTCTGGCTACGAAAGCCCCAGTCGCGCCCTGAGCGCTTCCACCCGCCGCTCGGCCTCGCCGTCGGCATAGGCTTCGGACGCGCCATGCCCCCAGACGGGCCCCGGCCATGCCGCATCGCCTTCCACCCGGGCCACCACGTGGACGTGAAGCTGGCGGACGATGTTGCCCAGCGCGCCGATGTTGAGCTTGTCGCAAGGCGCCACCGTGCGCAGGGCGTCGCCGGCGGCGTCCACTTCGCGCCACAACGCCGCGCGTTCATCCGGCGGAAGATCGGCCACCTCCACCATCCCGCTCCGGCGCGGCACCAGTACCAGCCAGGCGTAGCGGCTGTCGCGCATCAGCAGCAACCTGCACAGGGGCAGGTCGCCCACGGGCAGGGTGTCGCCCGCGAGGCGCGGGTCCAGTGCGAAATCCCGGATCACTTGAGTTCGCGGGCGAAGAAGGCCAGGGTCCGCTCCCAGGCGAGCTTCGCGCTCGGTTCGTCGTAGCTGGCGCGGGCATCGCAATTGAAGCCGTGGTCGGCCGGATAGACCCAGGTATCCATTTCCGGCTTCAGTTCGCGGTGCTTTTCCACCATCTCCGGCGGAATCGAATGGTCGCGCTCACCGAAATGGAAGATCACGTTGGCCTTGGCCGGTTCGGGCAAGAAGGGGACGTTCCTCGAACCGTAATAGCTCGACGAGGGCAGGCCGAGGCGCAGGGCGGCCAGCACGGCCACCGTGCCGCCCCAGCAATAGCCGACCGTACCCACCTTCACCTTGTATTGGTCGGCGATGAGACGGGCGGCGATGGCGGTGTCCTGCATCGGCCGGAGCAGGCCCAGTTCGGCGATCAGCTTGCTGCCTTTCTGCATGCCTTCCTGGTCGTAGCCCAGTTCCACGCCTTTCTGCACCGGGTCGAACAGGGCGGGCGCGATGGCGACGTAACCCTCCGCCGCGAAGCGGTCGGCAACGCTACGGATGTGCGCGTTCACGCCGAAGATCTCCTGGATCACCACGATGCCGCCCTTGGGCGTGCCCGAGGGTTCGGCCAGGTAGGCGTCCATGCTTTCGTGCGGGCGGGAGGTGTCGAGGATCAGGGTACGGCCCATGGGGCGGATCTCCGTCAGGGTGGGGTAGGGAAACACCAAGGTTAACCGGGAGCCCATGTCGGGTGGGAGCCGCCCCCCTAGTCGGAGCGCCCCTGGTGGGAGCCGACCTTTGTGGGAGCCGACTTGTCGGCGATCCCGCGGCAGCGGGCCAGACTGAGGCAAGCACCCATCGCCGACAAGGTCGGCTCCCACCAGGTTGGCGCCCGGCAGCTCCCCGCACCAGGCGAACCCCGGAAATGCGCGAAGAGCTTATAATGCGCAGTTCCCTCTCTCCGGTACCCACGGTAATGTCCCAGGCCGCCCAGACCCAGAAGATCGGTTTCGTCAGCCTCGGCTGTCCGAAGGCGCTCGTCGATTCCGAACGCATCCTCACCCAGCTCAAGGTCGAAGGCTACGAGATCGTCCCCAGCTATGGCGAAGCGGATGCTGTGGTGGTCAATACCTGCGGATTCATCGATTCCGCCGTGCAGGAATCGCTCGACGCCATCGGCGAAGCCCTGCACGAGAACGGCAAGGTGATCGTCACCGGCTGCCTGGGCAAGCGCGAGTCGCTGATCCGCGAAAGCTACCCTGATGTGCTCGCGATCACCGGCCCGCAGGACTACGCCAGCGTGATGAGCGCCGTGCACACGGCCTTGCCGCCCACGCGAAACAAATTCATCGACCTCGTGCCCGACACGGGCGTGAAGCTCACGCCGAAGCACTACGCGTACCTGAAGATCTCCGAGGGCTGCAATCATCGTTGCAGCTTCTGCATCATCCCCTCGATGCGCGGCGACCTCGTCAGCCGGCCGGTCGACCAGGTGTTGCTCGAGGCCGAGAAACTGGTGAAGGGTGGCGTGAAGGAGCTGCTGGTGATCTCGCAGGACACCAGCGCCTATGGCGTGGACGTCCGTTATGCCGAGCGCGAGTGGCGGGGCAAGGCCTATCGCACTCGCATGACCGAACTCTGCCAGGGCCTCTCGGAACTGGGCGCTTGGACACGCCTGCATTACGTCTACCCGTATCCGCACGTCGACGAAGTCATGCCGCTGATGGCGGAGGGCAAGATCCTTCCGTACCTCGACATTCCGTTCCAGCATGCCAGCCCGCGCATCCTCAAGCTCATGAAGCGTCCGGGCAACGTCGACAAGACGCTGGAGCGCATCCAGAACTGGCGTCGCCAGGTACCGGACCTCACGATCCGCAGCACCTTCATCGTCGGTTTCCCCGGCGAGACGAATGAGGAGTTCCAAGAACTGCTCGACTTCCTGCGCGAGGCGGAACTCGATCGCGTCGGCGCGTTCGCCTATTCGCCGGTGGACGGTGCGAAGGCCAACGACCTTCCCGGGCAGATCGACGAGGAACTGAAGGAAGACCGCCTCGAGCAGTTCATGGCCGTGCAGGCGGAGATTTCCGCCGCGAAGCTGCAACGCAAGGTCGGCAGGACGATCAAGGTGCTGGTCGACGAGATCGACGCGGACGGTGCCTGGGGCCGCTCCAGTGCCGACGCGCCGGAGATCGACGGTGCCGTTCGCATCGACGACGGTCAGTTGCTCAAGCCCGGCCAGTTCGTCGACGTGGTCGTGGAAGAGGCCGACGCGCACGACCTCTACGGTCGCCTGGCCTGAGTCTTCATGCGGCACGTGGCGCCGACGCGGGATGCGCTGGACCGGCGCGTGCTGGCATCGCCGCCACTGTCGCACTGGTCGCGTTTCGCCGGTTTCGTCGAAGGTGAGGCGTGGCCGGATGTCGAATCCCTGAACGATCTATGGCCCGAACCGTCGGGCTTTCGTTTCGCGAGGCAGGATGCCGCGTTGCTCGCCGATGGGTTGCACTATGAGGAACGCATCGCGAGCCTCGGCGCCATCGCCACGCGGCAGGACAACTGGCACGACCTCTTCAACGCTTTCGTCTGGCTGCGCCACACCGCGCTGAAGCGCGCATTGAATGCGCGGCAGATGGCGGAAATCGGGGTGATGGGGCCACGCGAGCGTTCGCGCCCTCAGTGTGCGCTCACGCATTTCGATGAAGCGGGATTGATCGTGACGTTGCGCGATCCGGCGATGCTGGACGCATGGGATGCGCACGACTGGCATCGTCTGTTCTGGACATATCGCGAGGCATGGTCGAGCGGCGAGGCGCGTGTCGATGTCTTCGGCCACGCCTTGCTCGAGCATGCGCTCACGCCGGGAAAGCTGCTGGTGGGCAAGGCGCTGGTGGTGATGGGCGAGGGCGATGCCATCGCGCGCTGCGCGGAAGCGATCGCCGCTGGCGACGTTCTTCGCGATCCGCAGGAGCTTCGTCCGCTTCCGGTGTCGGGTGTTCCGGGATGGCATCCGGAGACGGAGGACGAGGCGTTCTACACGAGCGCGCCGTGCTTCCAGCCGCTGCGCCCCGGCCGCGTCTATCCGCCACCGCTCGGTTCGCCATAGCGAACTCCCCCAGGGGACTGGCTTCCATGTGTGAGTGTGGGAGCCGCTTCAGCGGCGATGGGCGCTTGCCGTAAGCTGGCCCGCTGCCGCGGGATCGCCGATAAGGTCGGCTCCCACAAGGGCCGGCTCCTACCAGTGTGCCGCCGCAACCCTCACACCAGGCCGTGGTCTCGCGCGTATTCACCTAGCAGGCTGTCGTGATCCACGCCCAGCTTGCGCATGGCG
>Ga0182008_10002114_pt1 | contig 12660 bp, 11 predicted proteins | sample Sormic07211129_1_FD_120482 | JGI IMG/M metagenome (GOLD analysis project Ga0182008, IMG submission 120482) | Rhizosphere microbial communities from Sorghum bicolor, Mead, Nebraska, USA - 072115-129_1 metaG | ecosystem: Host-associated > Plants > Roots > Rhizosphere | place: USA: Nebraska...
CGCCAATCCCCGTGGCTTCTGCGCCGGTGTGGACCGGGCGATCGAAATCGTCAACCGCGCCCTGGAAGTCTTCGGGCCGCCGATCTATGTGCGCCATGAAGTGGTCCACAACAAATTTGTCGTCGAAGACCTGCGCAACCGTGGCGCGATCTTTGTCGAGGAGCTGGATCAGGTACCGGACGACGTGATCGTGATCTTCAGTGCCCACGGTGTTTCCCAGGCGGTGCGCACCGAAGCTGCCGGCCGTGGCCTGAAAGTATTCGATGCCACGTGCCCGCTGGTGACCAAGGTGCACATCGAAGTCGCACGCTACAGCCGCGACGGTCGCGAATGCATCCTCATCGGCCACGCCGGGCACCCGGAAGTCGAAGGCACCATGGGCCAGTACGATGCCAGCAATGGTGGCGCGATCTACCTCGTCGAAGACGAAAAGGATGTCGCCGCGCTGCAAGTGCATAACCCGGAAAAACTGGCGTTCGTGACCCAGACAACCTTGTCCATGGACGATACCAGTCGCGTCATCGATGCCCTGCGTACGCGTTTCCCGGCCATCGGCGGGCCACGCAAGGACGACATCTGCTACGCCACGCAAAACCGTCAGGATGCGGTCAAGCAACTGGCCGACGAATGCGATGTGGTGCTGGTTGTCGGCAGCCCGAACAGCTCGAACTCCAATCGCCTGCGTGAGCTGGCCGAACGCATGTCGACCCCGGCCTATCTGATTGATGGCGCTGAAGACCTGCAAAAGAGCTGGTTCGACGGTGTCGAACGTATCGGCATTACGGCTGGCGCCTCTGCACCGGAAGTGCTGGTGCGCGGCGTGATCCAGCAGTTGCAGGCCTGGGGCGCTACCGGTGCCGATGAGCTGGCCGGTCGTGAGGAGAACATCACGTTCTCCATGCCTAAAGAGCTGCGCGTCCGCTCCCTGCTTTAAGCGTTTTTCCTTCTGCGCACAACGCCTGCTCAGCCTTCGCGCTGCGCAGGCTGACGCGTCCGCTCGGCGCCAGTACCACCTGATACTGACTGACCGCTTCGCGCGCAGCGCAAACATGTAACGTCCCCGCCTGAAATTCTCCCCGGGCGAACTGTGGTTCGCCCAGATGGCTGAAACGCACGAATTGGCTGACAGGTCGGTTACCGACGATCGGCATCGGCGTAGCACTTTGACGCTCGACCAGCAGCGGATTGCCGGGGTCTTTGTGCCCCTTGCCACTGATATCCAGAATGATTCGCCAACCCTGGCCCCAGTCGCCATTGATGGCATGGATCATCACGCTCTGATGGCGGGCGATCGCCTCGGTTCTGGCGGTGCGGATGTCACTGTACAGCGACTGCGCAGCCTGCTCGCGAAGGTTCGATTCGGTAACTGCCGCGAATGCCGGACTGACCAAATGCAGAACAATCCCGACAATCGTCAGTCCCATAAGCAGTTCAATCAGGCTGAAACCGTGCTGACGCATGATATCTCCCTCCCTGGAGTGGCGTGAATCTGTGCGCTTCCTGCGCGACTGATGGCAAATCTACCGCGCTGGGGCGGTGGAATGTTCTAGCGTGTAATTGCAGGTATAGCCGACGGCAACGGAGGGCACCGATGCAACATCATTCAAAAGGTTTCACGCTGGTCGAGTTGTTGATCGCGCTGGGGATCTTTCTGGTGCTGATCACTTTGGCCGTCCCGGCGTTTACCCGCTCAGCCCAAACGACAAGGGCCGACACTGAAATCGGCGACCTGCAACGCAGTCTGAATTTCGCTCGCCTCGAGGCCATCGACCGAGGCGTGACGACGCGGCTGCGGCCCAAGGCAGGCGACGGCGTCTGGACCGGAGAGTTAGCGGTCTATGACGGTACTGGCACTGCGGCCAATGTATTGCGGGTTGTTCCAGCGATGAGCAGCGGAGCGACTCTGACGCTAACCTCAGGGGTGACCCCCATTGATTTCAACAATCTGGGCGGGCTGGCGTCATCGTCCACGGCGGTGGTGATCAGTTATGTGCTGGGGTCGCAAAGCAGGACGCTGAATGTGTGTTTGAACGGACGAATTCTATTGGGTGGAAATTGCGGATGAGGTCATGGAGCAAGCATGCACAGGACGGCATGACATTGATCGAAGTTCTGGTTGCGTTGTTGATATTGAGCGTCGGGTTGTTGGGGGCGGCAGCTTTTCAATTGAATGCGCTGAAATACACCGACAGTGCGCGGATGACCAGCCAGGCCAGTTTCATCGCCTACGACATGATGGACCGTATCCGCGCCAACTCCGCTGCCGATTACACCGTGACACCTCCGACTTCCGGCAACCTCAACGTAGCCCGGGACCAGGACCTCTACGACTTCACTCGTAATATCGTCAACTTCGGCGGTCCCACCGCCACGGGCAGCATCGCACTCAATCAGCGGGTTTATACCATCACCATCACTTGGGATGACTCCAGGGCCGCCAATAGCGCCAATGCACGTCGCAGTTTCGTCCTCACCAGTCGTGCCACCGTTGACCCGGTATCGACGCCATGAACCGCCGGCAAAGAGGCTTCGGCCTGATCGAATTGCTGGTCGCCCTGGCTTTGAGTCTGGTGGTGGTCCTGGGCGTGGTGCAGATTTTCATCGCGTCGAAAAACACCTACATCAGCCAGAACGCCGCCGCTGCGATGCAGGAAGACGCGCGTTTCGTGCTGAGCAAGATGATCCAGGAAATCCGCATGGTGGGCATGTTTGGTTGTCTGGGGACAATCACGGACGCCAGTACGCCGGGTGATTTCAACGCGGCGCAAATCACACCGATCAGTTGGGATAACGCCAACCTCAAACTGACTCTGGTAACGGCGGATGTCGGAGGCAGCGGCGGGGCGCCGACCTGGACGGTGATATCCGACTGTCGAAACACTGCAACGGCATACAGCGACCTGCGCGCACCGGCTTCGGGGCAGTTGGCATTCCCGATTCGACGGTTGATCTACAGCTTGAAGAACGGCCAGTTGACCATGGGTGTAGGCCGAGGCACGCCGGCCCAGCAGGTCCTGGTGGACAACGTCAGCGCCTTCAATGTGAGCTTTGGCCTTGCCAGCTCTGCTGCCGACTCGTCGGCTTCCAGTTACAGCAGCAACCCGTCCGACCCGGCACGCATCCGCAGCGTGCGATTGAGTTTGACCCTCATCGATCCGAACAACCGGGTCAGTAACCAAACCTTCAACGTGGTTGCCGCGTTGCGCAACCGACTGCCATGAGCGGGGGACAAATGATGGCGTTTCACGCCCAGCGCGGCATGGCATTGCTGGTCAGCCTGGTTTTCTTGCTATTGCTGACGCTAATCGGCATTTCATCGATGCAGAACGCCACCTTGCAAGAAAAAATGGCCGGCAGCGTAAGCCTGCGCAATCAGTCATTCCAGACCGCCGAAGCGGCGTTGCGCGTGGGTGAAAGCGCAGTGCAACTCGAGAGCTTCACACTGGCAGTGTGCAGCGGCACCAGCCAATGTGCGCCGCCGGCCGAGTCATCGACCATCAAGGCTGCCGGTTTCAATTCCACCTCGGGGGTGACCTGGATCGCTTCGGGCAATGGCTTTTACGGGGTGCAAAACATCGGCACCACCCTGACGGCCGTGAACGTGCCGAGCAACACCTCGGCAACCTTGTACCGGGTGACTGCCGTGGGCATCGCGGGCAACTCGCGAAGTGTGGTGGAGAGCATTTATGCGAAGTACTGAATGGCGCACGCGGTATTGGCAGTTAATTTGCGGTGCTGTTTTGGGCCTGTATCTGGCGGCACCGACCTACGCCTTCACGCCTTCGGACTCACCTTTGTTAAGCGCCGCAGCGGTCGCGCCAAACGTGATGTTGATGATCGACGATTCAGGGAGCATGAATAACATCATCTGGGCGCCGGGATTCGATCCCACGGTCAATCGCGCGCAGATCGCGATCTGCGGTTCCAACTCGTCATGCCTCAGTGGCCAGAACCTGGACATGAGCGACACCAATATTTCCCTGTCGAGCCTGAACCGGGGCGGTTGCCCGAACAACGGCAATTGGTACGGTTTCTATCGAGGCTTTCTCGGGCTGACACCGATTTGCCTGAAACTGCCCGACCCGGTCGGCAATGAAAACACCCGGTATACCGCAAACTATCTGGCGTATCTGTTGGGGCTGGCCAACGGTTCGAGCCGGGATTTCACCTCGGGCGCCAATGCAATTCCCGATGAGTATCGGATCAGCGTCGCTCAGGATGTCTCGAAGAATCTGGTCACCAGCAATCGCTCATTGCGTATCGGACTTGCGACGTTCAATTCCCCCATCAGCAATAACCCGGGCAACGGAGGCTACATTGCCCGGGCGGTCAGTGATCTGTCGGTGGAGGCCAACTACAACGCACTGATTGCCTCGATCAATGGCCTGAGTGCCGTGGCCAACACACCGTTGGCGGAAGCCTATTACGAAGTGACGCGATACATGCGCGGCATGGCGCCGTACTACAACTCCACGCCGGCGACCTATACCAGCCCGATCCAGTATCGCTGCCAGAAGAACTACGGGGTGGTCATTACCGACGGCTTGCCCACCTACGACCGGACGTTTCCCACCAACGATCCGCTGGGTGGCACTCGTCTGCCGAACTGGGACGGCAACAGCGCCAACGACGGTGACAACCTCAGCGGTGACGGCGAGGGCGACACCCTCTATCTGGACGACATCGCCAAATTCGCCTTCGACATCGACATGCGCTCCACCGGAACCGATCTGGCCGGCAAAAGCTGGAACGCGACAGATTTCCCCAAGCAAAACATGAACACCTACACCGTGGGTTTCACCGCGGCGAACCAGATGCTGTCGGATGCTGCCAACTACGGTCAGGGCAAGTACTATCAGGCTACCGACAGCACCGGACTGAATGCCGCGCTGTCCTCCGCGCTGAGCGAAATCACTTCCAAGGCGGGCTCTGGTGGCAGTGGCGTGACCAGTGGGACGATTCTCGGCAGCGGTAGCAGCTTCTTTCAAACCAGCTATGACCCCAAGGATTGGCGCGGCACCATCAAGTCCTACGGCTTCACCGCCAGTGGCACGGTCAACACCAGTGCGGTGCAGTGGACCACCGACACGGCCATCGTGCCTGGCGCCACGGCGCCGACCTATCAGTCCTGGAACAGTCAAACCAACACCGTCGTGACGTTGGCCTATGCCAACTTCTCCACAGCCCAACAAACCACCCTCAATCAAGGCCTGCCCAGCGGTATCACCGGCAGCGATCTGGTGGAGTGGAGCAAGGGCACCAACAAGACCGGGTTGAAAGTACGCAGTGTGTTGCTGGGGGATATCATCAACTCGCCGCTGGTCCTGGCGTCACCAACGGACAAAACCGCCTCCGACCTTTCCGGCGACAGCACCTACAGCGCTTATCTGGCCACCAAAGCGGCCAACATGAATGCCAGCCTGGTGGTCAACGCCAACGACGGTTTCGTTAACGTCATCAACTCCACCAGCGGCGCACGACGCTACGCCTACATGCCGTCGAGTGTGTTGCCGTCGCTGCGCTACATCGCCGATACCGGCTACATCAACGGCGTCAGCCACAAGTTCCTGGTGGACGGGCAGGTGGGCGTGTTCGATGCCCAACTCAACAGCGCCTGGAAAACCCTGGCGCTCGGTGGCACCGGGGCGGGAGGGCGGACCTTCTACGCCTTGCAACTGTTCGATGCCTCGGCGGGCAATGCGACCAGAGCGTTGTGGGAAATCAGCGCGCCGACCAGCGCAAACACCGCAAACGCTTTCAATGATCTGGGTTATGCCTACGCCCGTCCGGAAGTGGCACGCTTGGCCGACGGTCGTTGGGCTGCGTTCATTTCCAACGGCTACGGCAGCAACTCCGGGGTCGCAGCCCTGTACGTAGTGGATGTCCGCGACGGCTCGCTGATCAAGAAAATCGTCGTCGACGGCAGCGAGACCAGCAACGGTTTGTCCTCGGTGAAGCTCAGGGTCAACTCGCAGAACGTGGTGCAGGCCGCTTATGGCGGGGATTTGAAGGGGCGGCTGTGGAAGTTTGACTTGAGCGGTACTTCTACCGACACCTGGGGCGTGGCGTTTTCCGGCAAGCCGTTGTTCACCACGGCGGGTGGTACGACCCAGCCCATCACCGCGCAACCCTTGCTGGCGGATAACTCGCTGGGTGGCAAAGTGGTATTTTTCGGCAGCGGAAAATTCAACGAAACGGCGGACAAGACCAACAAGGATTTGCAGGCGTTCTACGCGGTTTGGGATGCGGACGGTGGTTCCGGGCAGATCACCACCTCGAGCTTGCAGGCTCAGGCGGTGACGGGTGTGTTCTCGGGTAGCTCAGGTCAGTTCATCACCACCAGCCAGAACGAGGTGACTTATCCAGCGGAAAAGGGCTGGTACCTGCCATTGGTGTACAACAACGTGTTGACCGGTGAACGGGTGATCAATCAGGCCAATCTGATACTGGGTCGGATCGTCTTTACCACGGCCAGTGTCGACACCACTGACCCGTGCGCGAGCTTCGGCACCGGCAAACTGGTCGAACTCGATGCGTTCAGCGGTAAGATGCTCAACTATGCGGTGCTCGACACCAATAGCGACGGCGTGGTCGACAGCAACGATACCGTGTCCGCGGGTGTGATTTTCACCGGTGGCAATCCGAGCTTGAACGACATCGTCAACGGCGGGACACGCAAATATGTGACCGATACCAGTGGTACCACTACGACTGTGGTGGAAAAATCCGGCGGTGGCAGCCGTCGCATCATGTGGCGACAAATACAGTAAGTGAGAGTTGAGGCATGCACAGATCCAACCGCGGTTTTACCCTGATCGAAATCATGATCGTGATTGCGATCATCGGGATTGTCATGACCATCGCTGCACCCAGTTTCACCGAGTACCTGAAGAAGGGCCGTCGTGCCGAAGTGGCCGGCCTGCTTTCCGAGCAGGCGCAGATTCTCGAGCGTTTCTATACACAAAAGAATGTGTATACCGGCGTTGCCGGCCTGAGCCCTGGCAATGATTACTACACCATCACGTCGACCCTGACCGACCAGACTTTCCTGCTGACGGCGGTGCGCAAGGCCGGTACAGCCATGGCGACCGACAAGTGCGGTGATTTCACGATCACCAATACAGGCGTGCGCGGCATGGTCAACGCCACGGCCGGCCTGACCACCAAGGACTGCTGGGGTCGCTGAGGTTTTTCGGGCGCCTTTTGCGTCCACTGTCTATTTATCGGTTGGATCACAATATGAACAGGCAACAGCAAGTGGTGATTGTCGGTGGCGGGGTAATCGGCCTGCTGACGGCATTCAATCTCGCGTCCGAAGTGCAGAGCGTTGTGCTGCTGGACCGTTCGAATGTCGGTCAGGAGTCGTCCTGGGCGGGTGGCGGCATTGTTTCGCCGCTCTATCCATGGCGTTACAACCCGGCAGTTACCGCGCTGGCTCATTGGTCCCAGGACTTTTATCCACAGCTGGGTGAGCGCTTGTTTGCTGCCACCGGGGTCGATCCAGAGGTGCATACCACCGGTCTGTATTGGCTCGATCTGGACGACGAGGCCGAGGCGCTGGCCTGGGCAGTGCGCGAGAACCGTCCGTTGCGGGCTGTGGATATCTCGGCGGCGCACGATGCGGTGCCGGTGCTGGGCGGTGGTTTTTCCCGGGCCATCTACATGGCTGATGTAGCCAATGTACGCAATCCGCGTTTGGTGAAATCGCTCAAGGCAGCACTGCAGGCACTGCCGAACGTGACGATTCATGAGCAGTGCGAGGTCAGTGGTTTTATTCGCGAAGGCGAAAAAGTCGTCGGTGTGCAGACTTCTGGTGGTGCGATTCATGGCGATCAAGTGGTCTTGACCGCGGGTGCCTGGAGCGGTGATTTGCTCAAGGGCCTGGGCCTGGAGTTGCCGGTCGAGCCGGTGAAAGGACAGATGATTCTCTACAAGTGCGCGGCGGATTTTCTGCCGAGCATGGTGCTGGCCAAGGGGCGTTACGCGATTCCCCGACGCGACGGGCACATTCTGATCGGCAGTACGCTGGAGTATGAAGGTTACGACAAGACGCCAACCGAATCGGCGCTGGAGAGCCTCAAGGCCTCGGCGGTTGAGCTGATCCCGGCGTTGGCGGATGCCGAAGTGGTCGGGCATTGGGCCGGTTTGCGCCCGGGTTCGCCGCAAGGTATTCCCTACATTGGCCGGGTGCCCGGGTTTGAAGGCTTGTGGCTCAACTGCGGGCATTTCCGCAATGGGCTGGTGCTGGCGCCGGCGTCGTGCCAGTTGTTTGCCGATGTGATGTTGGATCGCGATCCGATTATTGACCCGGCGCCGTATGCTCCGTCCGGGCGGATTTGACCGTCAGGAATTTGTTGCTTGTCAGATTGCCATCGCGGGCTTGCCCGCGATGGGGGCCCTCAATCCAACCCTAATTTTTTCAGCCTGTAACGCATCGACCTGAATGAAAGATTCAACCGCTGAGCCGCCGCCGTGCGGTTCCAGCGGGTTTCTTCCAGTGCCTGAAGAATCAGCTGGCGCTCGACGTTTTCCAGATACATTTCCAGATTGTCGATTTGCGTCAGATCCGGCACCCCGCCCTCAGGCGTGCAATTACCCTCGGCCAATCGCAGGTCGCCGGCCTCGATCTGTTTGTTTTCGCAGAGGGTGTGCGCTCGTTCGAGCATGTTTTCCAGTTCCCGCACATTACCGGGGAAACGGTAATTTTTCAGTGCCTCGAGTGCTTGCGGGTGCAGTTTTGCCGGCGCTTGACCCGTATCGGCTGCCAACCGTTTGAGTACGTGGCTGGCCAATGGCTCGATGTCGTCACGGCGTTCGCGCAGGGGCGGCACTCGTAGCTCGATCACGTTCAAACGGTAGTAGAGGTCCTGGCGAAAGCGTTCCGCGGCGACTTCGCCACCAAGGTCTTTATGCGTGGCGCAAAGAATGCGCACATCGACCACCTCTTCCTGCTGGCCGCCGACGCTGCGTACGGCTTTTTCCTGGATCGCCCGCAGCAGTTTGACCTGCATTGGCAGCGGCAGGTCAGCCACCTCGTCGAGGAACAGCGTGCCGCCATGCGCAGCCTGGAACAGGCCGGGCTTGTCTTCGATGGCGCCGCTGAAGCTGCCTTTGCGATGCCCGAAAAACTCGCTTTCCATCAGTTCCGACGGGATCGCTCCGCAATTGACCGGGATAAAGGGTTGGTTGGCACGTGGGCCACGGTCATGGATCAGCCGCGCCACCAACTCCTTGCCGCTACCGGATTCGCCGCTGATGTACACCGGAGCCTGGCTGCGCGCCAATTTGTCGATCTGCTTGCGCAAGTTGCGCATGGGCAACGAATCGCCCAACAACCGTCGGTCGATGGCGACGCCAGGAGAGGGCAGGAGCAGGGCGCTGTTGACCAGTTCCCGCAAGCGGTTGAGATCCACCGGTTTGGTCAGAAAGTCGAAAGCGCCGGCCTTGAGCGCGTTGATTGCCGTATCAACGTTGCCATACGCCGTGATCATGGCCACCGGGATCTGTGGATAACGTTGCTGGATGTGCTGCACCAGCTCCAGGCCGGTGCCATCGGGCAGGCGCATGTCGGTCAGGCACAGATCGAATGTTTCGCGATTGAGCAGGGCCAGCGCCTCGCTCGCGTTACGCGCACTGTAGGTATCGAGTTTCATCCGACCCAGGGTGATTTCCAGGAGTTCGCGGATGTCCGGTTCGTCGTCGACGATCAGGACTTTTTGCCGTGGGCTCATATTCAACTTTGTTTCCGTCCGTGAGCAAAGGTGATGCGAAAGCAGCCGCCGCCTTGGCGTGGTTTGAAGTCTAGGCGTGCCTGGTTGCTTTCGCACAACTCACGGGACAGATACAGCCCAAGGCCGGTGCCCTGGTGGCTGGTGGTGAAAAACGGTTCGAACAGTTGCGCCTGATGGTCCGGCGTCACACCGGCCCCGTCATCGAGCACTTCGAGGATCGGCAACTGGCTGTCGGGATCAATGAACAATTCAAGCCAGACTTGCGCCAGGTCGTGGTTTTGCGCGCTGTGGCGCCAGGCGTTGCGTATCAGGTTGTCGATGATCTGGTGCAATTGGTCCGGGTCCATCAACGTCTTGAAGTCGCCGGGGCCGATGTTCAGGTGTATCCGCTGACGCTCGGTCGCGGCCTCGCGAATTTCAGTGACGAACTGTTGCAGCCACGGCTTCAGGTCGAGGCGCTGCGCCACGGTTTGTTGGCGGCGGGACATTTGCAGGACGTTTTCGATTACCCGATTCATTCGTTGAGAGTGGTCTTGAATAATCTGCGTCAGACGTTGATCGGCGCTATTCAGTTCCTCTGATTCTCGCAATAGCTGTGCGGCGTGACTGATGGCGCCCAGCGGATTGCGTATTTCATGGGCGATACCGGCGGTCAGGCGGCCAAGGGCGGCGAGTTTCATTTGTTGGGCTTGTTGGGCGATTTGCGCGATATCTTCGAGAAAAACCAGGGTCTGGTGTTGTGGGCTCGGGTCCAGGGCAATGAAACTGGGTTGCAGCTCCATGCCGCTGCTGGCGATTTTAAGGCTCTGGGGGCGCAGCGTCGGGTTGTTGAGCCACAGGTGCAGACGCTCGACGAGCGACGGTAGGAGCTCGTCGATCAGTCGGCCTTCAAGGCGATCAAAACCCAGCAGGGTCAAGGCGCTGTGATTGGCCAATTGCACTCGGCGCTGATCGTCGAGCACCAGGATGCCGGTGCGCATGCGTTGCAGGATCAGCGCGTTGAGTGCTTCGAGGCCGATGACTTCGCTGGCCTTCTGCTCCACCAGCGTTTCGCTGACTTCCAGGCGTCGGGCCAGGCCCTGTACCAGCAACGCTGCGGCAAAACACAGGGCGCCGAGGGTACTGACTTGCAAATAGTCGTTGGGACTGGCGCGATGGCTGAAATTCAACAGCAAGCTTGAACCGACGATGCCGATCGCTGCGAGGGCGGCAATCAACAGGCCGATGCGCCTTCGCAACAAGGTATTGCTGATGGCCACCGAGACGATCAGCAAGTTGCCGATGGCGCTCGCCACACCGCCGCCGGCGTAGAACAGGCCGCACAGCAGAAAGATATCGAGCAGTGCCAGGCTGAACAGTTGTGCCGGTCGACGGGTGTTCTCGAAGAAGACCACCAGCACAATATTCAGCACCAGGTACAACCAACTGCCAATGCGCAGTAAATCGTCGTTGGCTGACGTCAGCAACCGGTTATCCATGTTGCTGGAGATCAGCAGCACCAGGATGATGCCGACGCTTAAACGGTAGAGATGATAGAGGCGCAGCAGGCGCTGGGCCTGCTTGTCGCTGTGACTGGATGCCTCAGCGATCACTGGAACCGGGGCCTTGCTCAAGATGAGCCTGGCTGCAATACCACTGTTGTTGAAGGTTCAGTGCGCGATCGCGTGGCAGGTGCACACCGCAATGAGCACAACGGACCATTGGCGCTGCTTCCAGCTCGGCATTGGATTTGGGAGAGGAGGCCTGGCCCTTGTACTTGCGCCAGAACCACACCGCGGCGGCAATCACGGCGATCCAGAAGAGTATACGAAGCATGATGAGCTGCTTTATTGGCTGATGAACAGGCAGTTTAGCCGGGGACATGACAGGCGCACAGCGCATTCGCCAACCACAAAAAAAACCCAATAAAAAAGGGAGACTCAAGCGTCTCCCTTTTGTACCGCCGGTCGTGTCAGTCGAACACGCCGAAGGTCATGTAGCTGAACCACGAACGGTCTTCGTTGTTGCCTTCAGCTTCGTGTTCCTCTTCCTCGATCACTTCGCCATCTGCGTCTTTAGGCTTGAGTTCGTTCGGAATGGCATCCTTCGCGTCCTGGAACTGCTTCTGCACGTCCTGGTTGGCGCGGGTTTCTCCCGGCGGCAGCGGCGGACGGGATTCGATCAGGCCCAGGGTGGCCTTGCTCAGCCACGAACGGTTGTCGGCTTCGTCAACCGACGGTACGAACTGACCGTCCACCAACGATGGGTGGTTCGGGTAGTTGAGTTTCAGGGTTTCAAGGCTGGTGGCGGCCAGTTCGTCGAGATGCAGACGCTGGTAGGCCTCGGTCATCACCGCCAGGCCGTCGGCGACCGATGGGGTTTCCTGGAAGTTTTCCACCACATAGCGCCCACGGTTTGCCGCAGCGACATAGGCCTGACGGGTCAGGTAATAGTCGGCAACGTGGATTTCGTACGCTGCCAGCAGGTTGCGCAGGTAGATCATGCGCTGCTTGGCGTCAGGCGAGTAGCGGCTGTTCGGGAAGCGGCTGGTCAGCTGGGCGAACTCGTTGTAGGAGTCGCGCGCGGCACCCGGGTCACGCTTGGTCATGTCCAGCGGCAGGAAGCGCGACAGCAGACCAACGTCCTGATCGAAAGAAGTCAGGCCCTTGAGGTAATAAGCGTAATCGACATTCGGGTGCTGCGGATGCAGACGAATGAAGCGCTCCGCAGCGGCTTTTGCAGCCTCGGGTTCCGCGTTCTTGTAGTTGGCGTAGATGAGCTCGAGTTGAGCCTGATCGGCATAACGACCGAACGGATAACGCGATTCCAGAGCCTTCAGCTTGGCGGTGGCGCTGGTGTAGCTGTTGTTGTCCAGGTCGGCTTGAGCCTGTTGGTACAACTCGACTTCACTCAGGTTTTCGTCTACGACTTCCTTCGATGAGCAAGCAGC
>Ga0182008_10002118_pt1 | contig 12649 bp, 5 predicted proteins | sample Sormic07211129_1_FD_120482 | JGI IMG/M metagenome (GOLD analysis project Ga0182008, IMG submission 120482) | Rhizosphere microbial communities from Sorghum bicolor, Mead, Nebraska, USA - 072115-129_1 metaG | ecosystem: Host-associated > Plants > Roots > Rhizosphere | place: USA: Nebraska...
ACGACGATTGAGTTGGCGTTTGGCCATGGGTGTTCCGTATAAAGAATGCAGCGATTAGGTAAAACGGCCGCGAGTTTAGCACGCCCGGCCACCGGCCTAGGCTAAACTGCGCAGCATTGCCTAGGAGCCGACACATGCAAAATTCGCAGAACCTGATCTGGATCGACCTGGAAATGACCGGTCTGGATCCGGAAAACGACGTCATCATCGAAATGGCCACCATCGTTACTGACAGTGATCTGAACACCTTGGCCGAAGGTCCGGTGATCGCCATCCACCACAGCGATGAAGTCCTCGCCCGCATGGACGAATGGAATACCCGCACCCACGGCAATTCCGGCCTGACCCAACGCGTGCGCGACAGCCGCATCAGCATGGCCGAAGCCGAAGCCGAGACCATTGCGTTCCTGGAGAAGTGGGTGCCGAAGGGCAAGTCGCCGATCTGTGGCAACAGCATCTGCCAGGACCGTCGCTTCCTTTATACGCACATGAAATCCCTGGAAAGCTATTTCCATTACCGCAACCTCGACGTGTCCACGCTTAAAGAGTTGGCCGCACGCTGGGCGCCGGACGTTCGCGACAGCTTCAAGAAGGGCAGCACCCACCTGGCGCTGGACGACATCCGCGAATCGATCGCCGAGCTGCAGCACTATCGCAAGCATTTCATCAAGTTTTGATCCGTTGGCTGGCGCGGGGCTTTTGTGGCGAGGGAGCTTGCTCCCGCTCGGCTGCTTAGCATTCGTAAGGACTGCAAATGCGCTCTGACCGGAAGAAGGCAAGGGAGCGCTTGGCACTCCAGCGGGAGCAAGCTCCCTCGCCTCATTGCTTTCGTGCGCCCTCTTTTGATGCCTCGGCGAAGTGCGTAGACTGCGCGCCTTTTTGCAAGGACCGCCACCATGTTGCTGATGCTCTACCTGATCGCCATCACCGCCGAAGCCATGACTGGTGCACTGTCTGCGGGGCGTCGTGGCATGGATTGGTTTGGCGTGGTCCTGATCGCCTGCGTCACGGCGCTGGGTGGCGGTTCGGTACGTGACGTGCTGCTCGGCCACTACCCGCTGACCTGGGTCAAGCACCCGGAATACCTGGTGCTGACGTCCATCGCGGCGATGTTCACCGTGTTTGCCGCCCGCTGGATGCGCCACCTGCGCTCGCTGTTTCTGGTGCTCGATGCCGTGGGGCTGGTGGCGTTCACCCTGATCGGCTGCATGACCGCCCTGGAAATGGGCCACGGCATGCTGGTGGCCTCGGTCAGTGGCGTGATCACCGGGGTTTTCGGCGGCATCCTGCGGGACATTTTCTGCAACGACATCCCGCTGATCTTCCGTCGCGAACTGTACGCCAGCGTCTCTTTCGCGGCGGCGTGGTGCTACATGTTCTGTCTTTACCTGAACTTGCCGGGAGAGCAGGCGATTCTGATCACGTTGTTTGGCGGCTTTTTGCTGCGCTTGCTGGCGATACGTTTTCACTGGGAAATGCCCAAGTTCGTTTATAACGACGAACAGTAAGTTTCAGTGAAACGTGAGCACGCTGTGCAAGGGTGAGTGCGGTAACTATGTAGCCTTTTGTGAGTGGGCAGTTCAATAAGCTACGGTTTTACGTCGGCTTATAGGCTACCCGTATGTTTGAAACTTCCGCACAGCAACGCCCTTACAACCCTCACCAACAATTCATTGAAGAAAGAATTCCCGACTGGCTGACTCGCGCTTCGCCAGACAGGCGCCTGGCGTTGAAGCGCACCCCGGTGGCGATTCCTCAATGGTACAAGACCGCCTCGGCGGCTTCTCACGCGGCGCTGGCGCTAGCCATCAAGGCCAGTTGGGTATCGCAAAACAAGGTTGATCGGCTGTTCGAGTCGCTGGCAAATGTCCGTCAGTTTGCTGAACCCCTGCTTCGACAGGCACTGAAAGAACGCTTCGCCATTGAAGTGGATGTCACCCGCACCTACTTGAGGCTCTATCTGCCGACCGGCATTTTAGTGGGCTATCAAGTCAGGACCGTTTCCTTGCTGGATGCAGCGTTGCGCAACTTTGAGGCAAAGGAAGCAGGCATCCGCTACTTTGATTCAGCTTCCTGTTTTATCAGCGAGCCCAGCATGTCCGGGCAATTTGATGTGCTCGCCATTAATCAACACATGAGTGTCAGCGCTTTTGTTTCGATGTGTCGTGAACTGGACATCGGCGGCCAGTACACCCAGCAACTGGAAACGTTGTTATTGCCCAAGGATGCTCTGGCCAGGGCAGTACTGGAACTCAATGTAAAGACCAGCCAGAAAGACGCGTTCAGGGCTGCGATACTCCTGGCCCGCATGAAAGGGGATATCGGCCTGCACTCTCACGCGTCCTTGTTGCATCTGCTCGATGGCGGCGCCAGGCCTGCCCTGGGTGCCCGGGTTTTGCAGTGCTACCAATTGCAGGTCATGGAGGCGAAGCTGACCGGGATCATGCTGCTGGCCGGTGATCTGGACCGTGCTACCAGAGTAGAACCGGTGCTCGTGTACATCCCCGACGATCCGCAGCATCCGCTCAAAGAGTACCCGTCGACGGCTGCTTTCAGGGCAGATTTGGCACAGCGGTTGCGTTCTGCGCACTACCAGCGTTTTTTTGCCCGGTTCGTCGCTCATGAACGGCGAGGCTATTTTTTTGCCGCGCTCAATGATCCTTCTACCGTAATGAAGTGGAGTTCGCGCCGGGTACAGGGTGATCCATGGACAGAGTTGTACCAGGATAAGCTCAACAAGATTCTCAATGATGCCCGCGCCATTGCCGTGCCTTGCGCAGACACCGACCGCAACTCTCGCTGGGAAACCTGGGACAGCCTGGAAAAGGTCGCCTCGATCGTATTGCAGGTCGCGGCCCTGGTGGCGGTCCCCTTTGTGCCGTTTCTGGGCGAACTGATGTTGGCGTACACCGCCTACCAGCTGTTGGACGAGACCTGTACCGGCATTCTGGATTGGACCGAAGGTCAGGTGGTCGAGGCGGCTGATCACTTGATGGCCATCGCTGAAAATCTCGCGCAACTGGGCGCATTCGCGGTGGGCGGTGCGGTGGCCGGGAAAGTGCTGGCTATCAAGCCTTCGACTTTTGTCGACAGTCTCAAGCCCGTCGTGCTGGAAGATGGACGCACGCGCTTGTGGAACCCTGATCTGACGCCTTATGAGTTCGCTGCCTCGTTGCCTGCCGATTCGATGCCGGACGAACTGGGTTTGCATCACCACGGCGCAGCGATGTTCCTGCCGCTTGAGGGCAGCCTGTACGAGGTTCGCACCGAGCCGGGCGAAAGTGCCTGGCGCGTCCGTCACCCGCAGCGGGCGAACGCCTACCGGCCACGACTGACTCACAACGGCGCCGGGGCCTGGGCGCATGAAGTCGAGCGTCCGATGGAATGGCAAGGCGCACAGTTGTTTCGTCGTTTGGGTCATTCAGTCGCTGACTTCTCTGACGTCACCGCCCGGCGCATCCTGGACGTCAGCGGCGTCGATGAAGCCGTGCTGCGTGACATGCACGTCCACGTCCGGCGCCCACCGGCCTTGCTTGAAGAAAGCATTCGGCGCTTCGGGCTTGATGAGCAAATCAAAGTATTCCGTGCGCAACTGCAAAGCCCGGATCCGGCGGTGTACACCAAAGCTGATCCCCAGATGCAGGCACTACTGCTGCAAGCGCAAGGTGTCCGTGTACCTGAGAGCCTGCGCAACGCCAATGGAATTCAAGGCATCGTTGAGTCACTGGACGAGGCGACGCTGAAAAAACTGCTGGGTGAAAGTACGGCGTTTGGTGATTCATTACCGGCGATCGACGTTCGAAAAGCGCGGTTGCGTTCGAGGATGGCCGATTGGGCCGAGGAGCATCGTGGCGCCTTGTTCCAGGCGCGCGAAGACGCCTTCGAACAGCGCGCTGACGCAGACACGCAGCAACTACGGCGGATCTTCCCCGATCTGCCGAAAACGATCGCTCAAGAGCTGTCGCGTAATGCCAGTGCAACTGATCGCCTGCACATGCGCAATCATCCTGGAATAACTCAACGAATGGCGCACGAAGCGCTTTTCTATTTGCGAGAGGTGCGACTCAGCCGGGCTTGCGAAGGACTTTACCTGGATTCTGTCAGCAGCCTGGACAGCGACCGGCTGGCGCTGCACATGCTCGAAACATTGAACGGGTGGTCCGCCGATGTCCGCATCGAGATGCGTGATAAACGTTTTGATGGGGCGTTGCTGGACAGCATCGGTCGCCCTGAAGCTCCGCTGCGTAAAGTGCTGGTCAGGCAGGGCGGGCGCTACCAGGCACACGATAATGTCGGTGAGCAATTACATGGGTTCGACACGCTGTATGGCGCGGTGATGCACGCGCTTCCCGACACGCAACGTCTTTCGTTGGGGTTGCCCCATGTGGGGCAGTGGGCCGAACTGAAACAAATGCTCAGACGACAACCACTGCTGGATCGTGCTCTGGTGCGCGCGTTGTTCAAGCAGCCAGCGCTGGGGCCTGCCGTCCGATCGCCCATGGGGCTTGCCGTGGGGCGTTCTGGTTACTTGTTGGGTGGCGGGGATCTCGATCCCGCGCAGACGCAATCCATCGAACAACGGCTTCGAGCCCTGTATCCAACGCTTTCTGAAGAGCAGATGGCGGCCTTGCGTAGTGAGCGATTGACCGGGGACCCACTGCTGGCTGTTGCCAGGCTGGAAAACGAACACATTACGCTGGTCAATGAGCTGGAGGTGTGGAGTGCTGATGTGCCGTCCATTCATCCTGGCACCGGAGCGCTACTGACAGATGCTGAAATTGCCATTCAACGTCAGCACAGACAGGGTTTCATGCAGGCATTGCTGGACACGGCGACCCGTTACATCACGACGCTTGAGTTTGAATTGGACTTTCTGGGTGTACTACCCGAATTGTCGGCCGATTTCAGTCATGTTCGAGAGTTGTCGCTGAGCAGTTCCTCCCGAACGGGAGGCCATGCATTTTTCGCCAGCTTCCCGGGAGTTCGGTACCTGACATTGTCTGGCTTGGCCCTTGAGGCTTTTCCCGTCGAGCTTTATCAGATGCGCGAGCTTGTTTCGTTGACGCTCGATGATTGTGATATCCGGCTCACCGAAGCCACTGTCGAAGGTTTGGCGCACATCGAAGGCTTGACGCTTCTGGATCTGGAAAACAACCCACTGGAATGGGCGCCCCATGTTGGCTACATGAAGCAATTGGACAGTCTCTACTTGAAGAATACGGGGTTGACCACGGTCCCTTACGGAATGTTCTCACTTGAGAGCCTGGCTTTCGTCGACCTGACGTTCAATGAAATAACAATGCTGCCTGACGAGTTGTTCGAAGTTTCTGATACGCGCGATGCAAACTACAACTTTCGAAATAATCCTTTGAGTGATTTGAGTAAGCAGCAGGTTGCCGACTATATGGAAAATGCGGGTGCCGACAGAAAATTACTGATTCAAGTGGATGATGAGTTTGGCGCTGAACAGGCTGAAGACACAGAGTCCGAAGCGGAGGACAGCGGAGTGGAGAGCGCTGGAGATGATGATTGAGTCGTTTTCGGTTGGGCAATTATGCGTGAGTGGTATGTCGAGAATTAAATTGTTTTGCGTTATACATATTTTGAATGTTTTTTTGAATGGGATGGGCTTCTGATTCTTGTTATTTGTTCAGTCAGGCAGGTCGCGCAACATTGGAGGCAATGTTCGAGGCTGTGACTGTAATCAATAGTAGAGTGAGTCGCATGAGTTCTGTAGCCGAAGTAACAGGTTTCACACGTTTCAATGTAAGTTTTGATGCGCCGTCATCGACGCAATCAAAGAGTCTGTACGCCAATGGAAATATGCAGGTCCGAATATTGGTTACGCTCAGGGGTAAAGACAAAGACGGAAAGTCGGTGCCCTTGACTCCCTCGATTTACCACACCGTTCGGCTCATCAATTACCGTACGGGCGAGGTGTTGCAGGGAAATTGGCAAGTCAGCGATCGACCTAATCAGTTTTGGTACGCGATGTCGGGTTCAGATGCAGCCCCAGCACCGCTGGAAAGTGTCGAACCTGACATTACGGTGCTTGAGTATTGGGTCTCTTCATCGGTGGTGGATACGGTGCACATAGGTGCGGCGGTTATTTTGAACGACAGAATAATTCGGACCAATAACACAACGGTGGGCGACAAACACGACAGCAGTGTCATGCTGGTCGCTGAGGCGCCTGTCACGTACGCCATTGAAGATTTCAAGTTGGAACGGGTGCGAAGCGAAGGCCGATGGAGCCACGAAATTTTTCATTGCTATCTGGGTTTGTATCCAGGAGGTCGTCAACTCAGGCTGGTGGACTGGTCGGCAGCTGACGATGGTCATCATCACAGGCTGACCAGAAGTGTGTTTGAGGCCTATGGCGGGTTTATTGACAATGACTATCGCTGGTATGTGAGTGGTAAACTGGCGGCGGTGAAAGATAAGGAAGTCTTCCTGGTGCTTCCACCCGAAAAGGGTGAACGAATCGACGAAGTTTACTATGTAAAGGTTAATGACAGAGACGGTGAACTGTCCATCGTTCGTGGCGTGGGCGAGTCTTTTTCTTCCGATACTTACGTGAGAAAGGAGACTTTCAATTTTACCGCTTATGACGTGTATGGGACGGCGCATAAGTTGCGAGTACGGCCGGATTTTGATAAGCGGCCGGCTGACTTCATTTTGGAGCGGGGTTAATTTAATGCAAGCTCAGCAAATGAATTCCTTGTACTCCAATGCATTTAATTTCAACAGTTTTCTCCAGGGGGGCGTTGACCCCAGAACCGGGATTTACACCTTTTCATTATCTTTGGGAGAAATAACCTCTGTAAGCGCAATGGGGCTGTCGTTGGATGTCGTACTTCAGTTTAATCCGTTGAATGTGGTTAATGTCGGTTTTGGAACAGGGTGGTCAATCGCGTTGTCTCGTTATGACACATTGAACAAAATCATGACGTTGTCAACAGGGGAACGCTATAAGGCAACAGAACTCGAGTCGAGCTTGATATTCGCAGAGCAAAAACTTAATACTGTAAAAGTGACCAGGCCCGATGTCGATCACTTTCATTTACTCAATATAAACGGGACACGGGAAACCCTGAAAATTCATGAGGAAAGCGGCAGTGCCATACCCGTGCAGATCATGGCAGCCAACGGCGCAAGTATCTTCCTCCGATATGTCACTTATAACGAACAGCCAGTCCTGAGCGAGGTGAGAGACGAGCAACGTTTATTATTGAAAGTTGCCGCCAGTGACAATCAGGTCGCGCTCACTCAGTACCCGGGTACAGTAGCCGAAACACGCATTACCTTGTTTCTGACAGACGAACGCATTTCAACCATTCGCTTGCCGACAGGCGAAGAATGGACGCTGCAATACGAAATCATTGGTGGTCTCGGTTGTCTCACTCAAGTCGATTCACCGCGAGGTGCGCGGGAGGTCATCGGCTATACCGAGGATGGGCATTTGCTTCCACCCTTGGCGCCTATGCATTCGATGCCCTGCGTCAGCTCGCATAAGGTATACCCGCAGTACGGTCAGCCAGCCATCCTGACTGAGTATGCGTTCTCGGACGCCAACTTTTTGGGTTTTGGGGGCGAGTTCAGTTGGTCCGAGGAGGGTGACAATCTGGATGCCGCCGCCTCCGACTATGTTTATACATCGACTGAAAACCTGATGCTGGACGGTCAGATTCATCATTCGACATTACGGACCTACAACAGATTTCACCTACTGCAGTCCCAGATCACAACGTGCGCTGATGCAGTGACGTCAGATCTGATGGAATACCCTCTGGAGCCCGGAAAGAGCATCGCCGGGCAGCCACCGCAATTCCGCTTGCCGCGCGCGATGACGCGACGTTACAAGAACTCGAAGACTGGTCATTCTCGCGACGAAGTCACCCTTACGGAGTTCGACAGTTTCGGTAATTTGATCAAGCAGGTCGAGCCCAGCGGTGTGACCACTGTTTCCGAGTTTTATCCGGTCACAGGGGCGGATGGGTGCCCAGCCGACACTTCAGGTTTCATTCGTTATGTTAAACAGCGGACAGTTATTCCGGCATCGAGCGATGTTGCGGCCAGCACGACGGTCACGCGTTTTCGCTACGCGCTCCACAAGGGCCTCAATGGTTCGCAATGCTCCATGATCCTGCCTGTTGAGGAAAAGCTTTATGAGCTGGCCGATAAGAGTGAAACGTTGCGTTCAAGCTGCATTCTGACTTATTTCGACACGCCGCAAGACTCGACGCGTCATGGGCTCTTGAGTCACCGCACGCTTGAAATGAACGGCCTCAAGACTTGTTCCGAACATCAGTACAGCATTGCTCAGGATATTTTGACGCTGGGTATCACCACCGTCGGATTTGATGGTGCCAGCACGACTTCATTGCAGACATTTTCCGCGCTGAACGGAATGAAACGCTCCGAACGAAGCGAAGACGATGGCGTTACCCGTTTCAAATACGACAGCATTGGACGGATCCTCAGCACGACCGTATCGGCAGGTACGCCAAATGCAGCGACGAGCCATACGGTTTACCAGGCAGCCAGCCACGAAGCGCCGGCGACGATGCATTCAACCGATCTGGCAGGCGTTTTACAAACGACTGCCTACGACGGACTCGGTCGCATCATCGGGATGCAAGAGCAGGATTGCGATAGCCCTGACAAAGCAGCCATAGCCCATGCGCGCGTTATCTTCGCCGCGCGCCACGACGGTCTCGGACGACTGATAGAGCAAACGCACACCGATTGGTGGGAGGAGGTCGCCCGGCCGATGACAACCACTTTTGAGTACGATGACTGGGGGCAGGTCAAAACCACGATCCATCCTGACGGGCGCAAAGAGCATCGCACTTACGATCCGGTTACACGTACCGAGACATATTGGTTCGAGGGCATGGGCAAATCCATCACCCGCTTCAATGATTTCGGAAAACCGGACACTGTCGAGGCTTTCGACCGCAAAGAGCAAAGCCTGGGCAAGATCGTTCATGGTTATGACGGATGGGGCCGAGCGGTCAGTCAGACGGATGCGGTTGGCAACAGAACGACGTTTGGTTACGACGTGTTCAATAGACTGTGCCGAAGCGAGTTGCCGGACGGACATGTCGTGGAAACCGAGTTCGCAATCCACAGCCCCGAGACGCTGCCCACCCGGATGAAAATGTCTGGTCAAAGCCTTGGGCAGCAAACGTTCGATGGGCTGGGCCGTTTGACTGCAAGCACCATCGGTGGGCGCACGTGCAGTGCCGGCTACGAGGGAGGCTCCGGGCAGCCGACGTGGCAGAAAAGCGCCAGTGGTGAGCGAGTCGAGTTTGATTACGCACGCGATTTCGGTGGGCGATTGCTGCAACGCAAGGCGACCGGTTCAGTCGCCAATTACACCTACAGCCCGTCGCACGGACAGCCTACGAGCTGCATAGAGCAGGGGCGTGAAACCCGTTTCGAGTATTACCCTTCCGGCCGACTCAAGAATGAGATCACTGTCGGCGCCCAACTCCAGACGGCCTCTTATACCTACTCATTCGGCGGGCGACCCCTGACCTATACCGATGTGCTGGGCAATCAACACAAAACCGGCTACGACGATTGGGGGAGAGCCGTATCATTTGAGCAGGGGGCGCTCAAAGCAGACTTGGTCTATGGCGCATTGGGCTTGTTGGAGCGCATAGATTCACAGGACAGGCAAACCGGACGCTCCCTGGAGACTCGTTTGACTTACGACGATTTGGGGCGAGAAACATCGCGCAGGTTTGTGATCGACGGGATCGCCGCGCAAACCCAGGCATTGAGTTACTCCCTGGATGGAAAGCTGGCGCAGAAGGTGCTCAGCAGCGGTGAAACGGTGTTGCGCGACGAGCACTTCACTTACGATCAGCGCGGCCGGCTCAGTGGCTACACCTGTGACGGATCGCAGCGACCACGCGATCCTTATGGCAAAGAGATCGTCAGTCAGCACTATGTGTTCGATGCGCTGGACAACATTGTCACTGTACGCACCGAGTTTCCCGGTGGCGACAACCTGGCGACGTTTACCTATAGCGCTGTTGATCCGAGCCAACTGATCGAGGTGCGCCATTCCCACACCGATTATCCCGCCCTCGTCACACTGGAATATGACGCCGACGGCCAAATGATCAAGGATGACCTGGCGCGTTCGCTCAGCTACGACCCGCTTGGCCGGTTAACGCGAATCGCCACCGCGACAGGCGCTGTGATCCGCGATTATCACTACGACGCGCGCGATCGCCTGGTTGAGCTATCTGGACCGGCGGGCACTCTTGCACAGCGCTTCTATCACGAAGGGCGCGTCATCAATGAGATCAATGGCAGCGACTTGCGTACCTGTTGGCGTCAGTCCGGCCTGCTGCTGGGTGAGCGGCGATCGGACGTTGGCGTTCAGCAGGTCGTTACAGACCTGCAACAAAGCGTATTGACCATCGTATCGGATACGCAGCGTAGCGAAATTGCCTACAGTCCCTACGGATTTCGTCCTGCGGAGGGCGGGGTGTTCAGCCTGGCAGGGTTCAATGGTGAGCAACTCGATCCGCTGACCGGCCTGTACCTGTTGGGCAACGGGTATCGAGCCTACAGCCCGACATTGATGCGCTTTCTCAGTCCGGACAACCTGAGCCCGTTTGGTGCCGGAGGACTGAATCCTTACGCCTACTGCCTCGGCGACCCGATCAATCGGGTTGATCCGACCGGACACGTTTCCTGGCAGTCTGGTTTGGGGATTGGTCTTTCGATAGTTAGCATCGCGGCAAGCATCCTGACCTTTGGCGCCACCACACCGCTGGCGATCGCCAGCCTGACATTAGCGTTGGCTTCGGGAATCACGGGCATCGCGAGTGCAGTTGCACACGAAGTAGCGCCGCAATCGGAGTTGGGTGACATCCTTGGCTATGTGAGTCTGGGGCTGGGTGTGGCATCTGCTGTAGCGGGTGCCGGGGCTACGCTTCAGGGGGCCAGCAAGGTCGCTGGAAAGCTCAGGGCGCCGTTGAGTGGTGACCCCGCACGGGCCGCACGGGCGATGAAAAACGGGATGAGCGGCAGAGCGAAGGCAGGATCATCCGCCGGGATCGAGAGGGCTGGGTCAACCACCCAGGCCACAGAGGCGGCGGCTGCAAGGTGGACATACACGACGCCGCGCAATCTTCCGGGTTTTGAAAAGTTGGAGGGTTCGTCTCTCGCTCGTTTCTTCCAGTTCAAAAACCTAATCAGGGATAAAGGGTTGTCGCCGGAAGATGCCGCTATGGAAGTCGGCAAACACACCAAGTTCAACGAGATGATCAAGTTCGACGTAAGAAAGGCCGATCCTAAAACGAAAATCAACAATTCAGGGTATACCGAAATCAGACTCAATGCAGGACTGCGACTGTTGTTCACCGCCAACAGGGACACACGAGTTGTGACGCTTCACAAGATCAGCCATACAATAAAGGGTGCTTAAAGCGTCGGATAGGGCAGGAGATTGATGTGCCACAGCCCCGGCAGGTTTCTGTTTACGCTAAGCGCTGCGAGAGAGGTGCTGACGCAACGCCCACTCCACATGCTCCCTGACCATTTCCGACGGATACTCCCGTCGCGCCTTCAACGCTTCCAGCACCGGAATCGTTGAAGGCGCATTCCCCAGCCCCACTGCCAGATTGCGCAGCCAACTTTCGTAACCGGCGCGCCGCAACGGCGAGCCTTCGGTGCTGCTGAGAAACTTGTCCTCGTCCCACATGAACAATTCGGCCAGTTCAGCGTTGTCCAGGTTGTGCCGTGGCTTGAAGTCGCTTTCCCCGGACGGACGGGCGAAGCGGTTCCACGGGCAAACGATCTGGCAGTCGTCGCAACCGAACACCCGGTTGCCGATCAACGGCCGCAGTTCTTCGGCAATCGCACCCTTGAGTTCAATGGTCAGGTAGGAAATACAGCGCCGGGCATCCAGCACATAGGGGCCGACGAAGGCATTGGTCGGGCAGATGTCGAGGCACGCGGTGCAGCGGCCGCAGTGTTCGGTGGCGTGGGGCGAGTCCACCGGCAGCGGCAAGTCGACGAACAGTTCCGCGAGGAAAAAATAGCTGCCGGCCTTGCGATTCAGGACCAGGGTGTTTTTGCCGATCCAGCCCAGGCCGGCTTGCTCCGCGATGGCTTTTTCCAGCACCGGGGCGCTGTCGACAAAGGCGCGGTAGCCGAAGGGGCCGATGACGGCTTGAATCTTTTCTGCCAGTTGTTGCACGCGCTTGCGAATTAATTTGTGGTAATCGCGGCCCAAGGCATAACGCGAGACATAAGCTTTTTCCGGTTGGGCCAGCACTTTTGCCATTTGCGTGTCGCCGGCCAGGTAGTCCATGCGCAGCGACACCACGCGCAAAGTGCCCGGCACCAGTTCTTCCGGGTGCGAACGTTTGCTGCCGTGGGCACCCATGTAGTCCATTTCGCCGTGATAGCCGGCTTCGAGCCAGCGCTGCAGATGCTGCTCATGCTCGGCCAGGTCGAGACCACTGATGCCGACTTGCTGAAAGCCCAGCTCACGACCCCAATCCTTGATGGATTGGGCGAGGGCGGGCAGATCTGTAGTAATAGCGGGCATGAGGCGAGAGAAACCGGAGCTGAGGTGCGTATAATTCTGCCAGACATCGGAGCCCGAAGACGCATGCCG
>Ga0182008_10002119_pt1 | contig 12643 bp, 16 predicted proteins | sample Sormic07211129_1_FD_120482 | JGI IMG/M metagenome (GOLD analysis project Ga0182008, IMG submission 120482) | Rhizosphere microbial communities from Sorghum bicolor, Mead, Nebraska, USA - 072115-129_1 metaG | ecosystem: Host-associated > Plants > Roots > Rhizosphere | place: USA: Nebraska...
TGCCATTTTCGACGATGATGATGATGCAGTCGACGATATGACGAGCGAGGAATTAGACCAGCTTCGTCGATACGTCCTTTTTGGCAATGGTATCGTGCTCGTCCGCAAATGGCGGCGTCCAAGATCGACAATTGGTGCGGCTGTGGTCGGCGTCCCTTTCGCAGCGCAGGCGTCTCATGCCCAAGATCGAATTAGAGAAGACGGCACAGGCCGGCCATGTGCTGTTTCGCTACATGCGTGCGCGCCATCGGTTCAAGAACAAGGTCGAGCCACCGTTGCCGGCGCATGAACTGGCCCAATTGATCGGCGGCGGCAAAGAAGAATTTGACGAGATCTACATCGAAGCGGCGGCCAGTCCGCCGGTCGTCTTTGATGGAAAAGGCCGACGACGTATTCGAGGTCATAATCAAGAAAAAATATCGCGCGATTGCGTTCTGGGACCCGCAGCTGGTAGCGGCCTGGCGGCATTACATTATCAGCGACGGGCCTCTACCGCCAAGACCGGAGCCGCGGAATCCATGATCCGGCGTATCTGGCGCAGCATATAGGTCAGCCTGGTTCACACTGGATAATGGCTGAGTTTAGCCAGGATGAGCGGGCCGCCTTGATCGACCTCCTTGTCGCGGTCATCGAAAAGGATCCGTTCCCACTATCGCAGCGCATTCAGCGGCTGCGAGGGATTCTGGCAAAGATCAGACCCATACCGGAGTTGCCGCCGGAAGAGCCAGACGACATAGATGATGAACCGCCGGTTCTCTGAGAGCCACTGCCGCCAGTCATCGCCGTCCGGCGAGCCTGAAATTGAATTGCCGGCCGTGCATTCGCTTCACCATCCGGATCGCACGGTTCCATCGGACCATCGGTGGTAAACCCATGCAATCGGCGCAGATGAGGCTAATCATCATCTGCTGTTTGTTTCCCTTTTTCGTGCGCCGGTCCCGCACAGCCAATGTGGCTAGGCGTCCCTGTTTCTCGATCTCGGCACCGCATAAAAACAAAAACACTCGAAGGGGCCGGCGTATTCCGACCAAAGCTCCTGAAACCACCTCTCTGCTGCTTCATCGCCCGCCCATGCCAGGCGGTGCATGCGGTCTGGAAGGTCGCTGGGGATGTTTAAGATGACGAGCTCGGCCATGAATTTCAGCGGCAAATCAAGCGATCATCGTTGCGCAGGGAGGGGCAGAGCGCGACGTACTAAATCTCTGAAAAGCTGTGGAAAAAACCGGCTTTTCATGACAGTTTGAGACCTGTTCCCCCGCATGGAGCCGACGAGATGAAGGTGGAGATGACAATGGTGCCCGGCACTTTTGTTGAAGGTAAATTGGACCGCATCATCTCGGAACATTACGGGGACGAGGCTCATGTCGTGCTGGAGATGAGTATTATGGGCGGCGGAACCGCGGCGCGGGTTACCCTCAGTCCGATGGATCTCGCGAGGCTTGTTCGACTTGGCGGAACTGCAGCAGCCGAACGAGTACGGGATTCGATTTAGCAGGACTTTCCACCGCGGCTGTCGAATTGCCCAGTCCCCTAGGCCGGCTATAATCCCCGGCAGGGAGGCAGCGCCAATGCCGGAGGAGCGGGTAGAACGCAAGCTGGCTGCAATCCTCGCTGCCGACGTGGCCGGCTATAGCAGGTTGGTGGGGCTGGCGAACGAAGTGATCCTGCGCCACTGCCGATGGGGGCGCTGGCGGCCGCGGGGAAGGGGTTGCAATCAGGGGACGGTGGTTGTGGCTCCCTGTCGGATGCAACAGACCTGACAGCGGCGCGGCCGGAGATGATCCAGCCGGCTTACGCCCGGATCGGCACCACGTTGCCGGCCATCGGCGTCGACGTGTCGAGAAGCGCATCAGCGGTGCCCGCCGTGACCACCACCGCCGGCATGAAAACCAACACCAAAGAGACCACCGTGAACCCCCCCACCACGGAAAGCTCGGTGGAAACCACCCGGATGGAAGTGGTGATTATGGAAAAAACGTGACCAGAGCTCTACCGGAACGCTGTAGGCGTAGTACGGCAATGAGTAGTCGTCGTGGCTGTATGGCGCGTAATCGTAATAGTCCTGAACGGGAGCCGGTGCTGGGATCGCGGCAATGAGTGTCGCTGGCGTTGGCCTCGGCAGACCAGCCGGCGCGGGAAACCATTGGAAAGGCCGATTTAGGAACCTGGGCGGTGCGCCAGGCTGGGGCTGACTAGCCGGGCTCGCAGAAGGCGCGGCTGGTCGAACCAGAGTTGCGTCGGACTTGGGCTTCAGCGTCATGGTGCCGGATGGACCGCTGAGCGAAACTTGTTGCGCTGAGATGCTGTCGACTCGCCAGTCATTCAGTGCCTCGCCCTCCAACAGTGCTACCGACTTCGCGCCGGTCACGGCGAAAATCGCGATGCGCCGGTCCGGTTCGATCACGATACCGCTCAGCCTCACATTGGACGGTCGGAGGTCGCCGGCATGGTCCGTGGATGCGGCTTCCGGAGCGCGTTGCGTTGCGCCGGGTTCGGCTATCTCCCGCGCCTGCGCTCCGGTTTCCGTCGTCGGCGGGCTTCGCTCCAATAACGTGCTGTCGTGGGTGATAAAACCGCGTCCCAGGAGGATCACGGCTGTAGAGACCACGCACCCGGCGAGGAGCAAAGCTGGCAAGCGAGTCATCATGTCCGCACAATGGGTGTAGCCGGGACGAGCCTTGGGCGTTCGGGCACCTGCGAGCGGAATAAGTATAGCACAGCTTGGCGGTGACGCGGCTGGCGGCGGCGCTGCAGGCGGTGGAAGAGGGCCGCGCGGTCCAAGCCGTCGCGCGCTGAACGGGGTGGACCTATCAGGCCACCTTCGCCTGACGACGACGGAAAGCCACGATTTTCGGCGCGTCCCCTGTACCAGGTTCGGCCTACCTCGCCGCAGAACGTCGCCCACGCTTCTGACAGAAGCCGCCGCTTCTGGAAGCCGTCGCCGAGAGGGGATGTGCCCAGCGCTGGCGTTACGCCCGGATCGGCACGACGTTGCCGGCCATCGGCGTCGACGTGTCGAGGAGCGTGGCGCGATGTGGCTACCATCATGCCGCTGCCTTACGCTGCAGCCGCAGATGCACGACCATCTCTCCATCCCCACGCTTCGGCTTGGCTTCGCCGCAAAACGCCGCCCCATTCGTCAGCAAGCAAGCGCCGCTTCTCGAAGCCATCACCACGTCGATACGCCGCCTCAACCTTGTCGCCCAACGTGTGCGCCAGCGCGATTTCAGCGACCTCATGCGGGAAGGTGGTCTGCTCTGCCGCCCGGCGGAACGTGCTGCGGAGCCATGTGCCGTCAGTCCGCCGCGCCCATGCGCCGAAGCGTCATGAGGAGTGACATGTTGGAGAGTGGGCTGCCACGCCACGCTCCCGGAAACACGAATTGATCCGGCTTACCGGCTCGTCCGAGTAATGCGAGTGTGCGACATCCGAAAGTGGCACTCGATGCCCACGCTCGCCGCCTTCATTCGTTCAGCGGGAATAATCCACCCCCGCTCGGCCAGATTGATCTCTGACCAGCGCGCGCCCAGCACCTCCCCCGTCCGCGCCGCCGTCAAGATGGCGAACTCTAGGGCCCGCGCAGCTATACCGTAGTGCTGACGAAGCTCCGCCATGAACTCCCCGATTTGACCGTATGGCAGCGCGGCATGTGCTCCAACTTCCGCACCTTGGCTCGCGCCGGGATGGTGTGCGCCAGATTGCGTTTCCACTGAGCCGGGTGTCGGTCCCGCACGAAAGCCTCGCACGGCTGCGTAATTGAGCACCGCTTCGATACGTCCGCGCACTCGCGTCGCTCTTTCGGGCTTCATGTTGCAGATCCGGATCGAGCACTTGCGCGACGAGCCGCGTGTCAATGGCTGAGACCGGCAAATTTCTGATGATGCGATAGGCGTATGTCTCAAGGGTCGCGATTCCATTGAGCGCGGTGCTTCGGATTGCGCCATCCCGCCTCGTTTCTCTTGATGTACTCGTGAGCGGCGTTTCTTTTCGCGTTCGCGACAGGCACACCTGAACGTTAGCGCCGACAGCGGCCATTCTCTAGTTTAAGCTGGGGTGCGAGAACTCGTCTGCCGCGCCCAATTCTGATCCGCGGAAATGCGTGTGGTTTGCCTGGCGCTCACTCGTCCCGGGGAATGCGCCAGGTAGCGGACGGGTTCTCCTTCGCTACACCGCCGGGTTAGGGTTCCTTGGCCGGCAGAAACAGGCCGGCAATTGCGGATAGTAAATGGCGCACCGCTTATGAACCGCTGTTGACCGCGCATGCTGGCAGTCGCCTGGCGCTCTCCCACAAATCCGGCAGCCCGGTATCGGCCCGTGCTCGTCGATCAGCCGCGCGAGACTGACCCCGACCGAGTGGCAGGCGACTTCGAGCAATCACCGCTAAAGAATGACTGCTCTTGGCGCTTAGCAGACGCTTAGGCTGGAGATCGCTCGCTTCCGGTTTTGCTCCAAACCGGACCTCCACGAAGGATACGAAGACACCTGCCCCCCGCGAGGATGCTGCGTCGTCTCATTCGATAACCTCATCGGCGCGCGCGAGGAGCGGTTCCGGCACGCGTAGGCCGATCGCCTTCGCGGTCTGCTGGTTTATCACCAGCTCAAACTTGGTGGGCTGTTCAATCGGTAAATCGGCGGGACTGGCGCCGCGCAGCAGCGTGTCGACAAGCACCGGCGGCGCGCTCGAAATTGTAGCGGATTATTGGTCCATAGGAGAGCAATCCCCCGGCTTCTACGTACTCGCGCATCGGGTAGACTGTGGGCACTCGGTAATGGATGGCCAGGCGGTGATACGCTGCCGCTTTCGAATGTTAAAGCTCCGAACTGCACGACCACCGCGCCGTCCCCGTCCGCAGCCGCTGCTGCGAAGGTCTCGCCCAGCTCTGCGGGACGGCTGGCATGGCGGATAATGATTTTCAGCCCGAGCTCTGTGGATATAGAGGTCGGGGGCCTGACGTAGCCAGGATTTCGCGCTCACCGATCACCGATACGCGGATGGCTTCGGGGACCAACTCGTGTGCTAACTCGATCAGCTTCGGCTGGAGTTCGCCGGTTATGGAAGTGGTCCCGGTTACGTTGCCTCCCGGGCGGGCAAGACTTGCCGCTCCGCTCCCGTCGAGAGCTGCGTTGTCAATGAGATCAGCAACATCAGCGCAACGAGCGGCAGTAGCCGTCGTATTCTCGCGCCTGTGCGCAGATGCTTCTCACTCGACCACCTCGTCGGCACGGGCGACCACGCCGCTCCTACTGCGGCGTCCCAAAATCGCCGTGCTGTTTCAAGCGCCGGCGGAATAACGCCAAGTTCTGCCGTTGCCAACCTGCTTGACCGCCCGCCGCGCTTCCAATTGACCGAGCGCATAACGGATTGACCGGAATGAAAGTAAGACGCCCTTTTCCATTAGTGCGCTGCGTATGCCCGCTTACCGCTCTGCGGGCCGCACCTCGTCGGCAGCAGGCAGCGTGATCAGCCCAGGCCGGTGCTGCGTGGCTCAACCAGGCGCTCGCTCCGGCTGAGCGTCACGCGGCCGTAACGCTCTCAGGTGAGGGTGATTTTTGGGTCCGAGCGGCGGATTATTCGAGCTCTGGAGAATTATTGTGGAAGCGGGGCCATTTTTCCGCATGGCAGGGTTCGAAGGATTTCCTGCATTTTAAGGTTAATACGCCATTAAGATTGAGACGCTACGCATCTCTCGCAACGAGGCGAGGGCAGATGAGCGACCACTATCTTCAAGTGATCTCGTTGGTCGAGCGGCTTCATCGGCAATTTCTTGAAGTCGTGAAACTTGAGCTCGACGCGCTAAGAATTCACGAGGTGAACAACGTGCAAGCACTAATGCTGTTCAACATGGGCGACGCTGAGATATCGGTCGGCGAGTTAACATTGCGCGGTTATTATCTCGGCTCAAACGTATCCTATAACGTTAAGAAGTTGTCCGAGACGGGTTACCTCGTGGCCGAGCGCTCGGCGCATGATCGCCGCTCGATCCGCGTTCGGCTGACGTCAAAGGGGCGCAACTTGCGGATTCGGCTCTCCGAAATGCTTAACCGGCACATCGACATGCTGGCTGAAAGTCAGATCAAGGATAAGGATCTCCAAATCGCGGTTGCGACCCTTCAGCGGCTTGAGCGGTTCTGGCTGCGGCCCGGCGCCCCCAGCGCTTAGCCTTCAAGAAGGCGCCATTCCCCAGAGGCCTGGAACTCCGCAGCGCTGCCAGTGAAGGTGTCGACTTCATTCCCTTGATCGTCCGTTATCAGGACCGAACCCGACATCCCACCCTCGGAAACTTCTATTACTTCGCCGATGAATGTCCCGAAGAGGGCATCTGCCATAATCCACTTCTGTCCCAGGACAAATTCTTGCATTAACTTTGCCGACAATGCCTCGGACTCTTGGGGACGAGGCGGATGATTATGGCCGGTTGAGAGCGTTACCAACGAATTCGTGCAAAAGCATTCAAATTTTGCGTTAATTTTTATCGACGCGCAAAGTCGGCCGGGTTTCAAAGCCGGGTGGGGTCGTCTTCGTTTACAGGATTCGCCTTGATAATCGCTCCGTCCCGTACCGCCAAAGGCCCGGGCTGCTACTGCCAGCTAGGTTTTTCTCGTTTCGTCACCACCGCACCGCCTGCAGAGATAGGTAATCTGTCGAAAGTGAGACTTGGCTAACGATCCCATGTTTGTTTTGTAATCTCGAATTCTACGTGCTGCTGTGCCGGCTTGTATTGCAGCATGGCGGCACCGGCCAGAATGCACCCGCTGATGAAAACGCTCACGATGCTGACGGTGATAATAAGAGCTCTGCGCATGTGCTCACCTCCGCGCCGGCCCCTAACACGGTGATCGTTAACGAGCGGTAAGGCTGGATAGCGCGTTTTCGCTACGGCAGGCGCGCCTATACTCCTAATCAGGAAATGAGGTATGTATCGCTACGCACTCCACCGCACGAGGATCATCATGCCGAGAGGCCGTCCGCCGGGAAGACCGGGCAAGACAGCAGCGCGCAAAACAGCAGCGCGGAGAGGCACGGCTCGCAAGGCGCCAGCGCGAAGAACCGCAGCCCGGAAGACGACAGCGCGTAAAACGGCAGCGCGCAAAACAGCAACCCGCCGGAATACCGGCGCCCGAAAAACCGCAGCCCGCCGAACCACAGTTCGAAAGACCGCAGCCCGCAAGGCGCCGGCGCGCAGAACCGCAGCTCGGAAGACCGCAACGCGTAGACCAGCAACGCGGCGCACCGCAGCTCGGAAGACTACCGTCCGCAAGACACCAACGCGGCGCACCGCAGCTCGGAAGACCGCAACGCGGAAGCCCGCACGTCGCAACACAACAGCGCGCAAGTCTCCCCTGACAAGGCGGCGTAGAACGCCGAAAATCAGCCCGCCGGAACTGCTTCCCACCGAACGATCGCAGGACGAGGAGCAGCGATCGGAGCTGACGCCTCGAGAAGAGCTACCGCCCGAGGAGACCTGAGCGCGCGGCTTTTTGATGCCCCGCTCCTTACCGTCGCCGCTTCTTCGCCAGATCAACACGCGCGCGAAATTAGCCCAGCAAATTTGCTGCGTCGTTCGCATGCGACCAGGCGCTTCACCGCCGGTGTACCGAGAAGACAACGATGCCCAGAATGACGGGGATCGTGATCATCGCGTTACCCAGTCCATCACCCCCGAAGCCAGCAGCGGGACCGTGGCGCGTCGCTGTGGGCGACGGCGCGTATTCTTTCGGTTAATCCATTGCAGCGGTAGAGTGCGGTGCCCGGACGCTTCGGTCTCCCTTTGTGTGCTGGGCTCTGTAGTGACCTTGGCCGGGCGAGCTAACCTCAGCAGTTCGCCCGGTCCATTTTTGCGGATAGCACAACCTTAACTTCTGCCCCGTACGTTCAAGGTATGGCGCTCCTACGCACCATGACGGAAGACCTGGCATTGAAGATGCTCAAACGCGAGGGCATAGCCGCGATTTGGCGGCTTCATTTGGCGGCAGCCGCGGCACACCGGGAAGGGTATTCGGGTTCTGCGGCTTCCATTGCCCAAATCGCTGAAGCCGCTGAGGAGGCGTGGTTACGCGCCGAGGAGGCGCGACAAACTGGCCGGCCTGTTGGTTGCGCCGCTCCGAAAATACCTCCTGAGCCGTGCGGTTATCGGGCTGCCAATATTGCCGGTAGCCTATAAAACCCGGCGCGGCCTGAAAGTAGCCGAAGGGCTGATCCCTCGAAATTGCGGGATAAAGCTCGCGGTCTCCGGACCGCCGATGGTGAACATTTGAGATCAACAAGCCCGAAGGTCGGCATCGAGCAAAACTGCCGCACCCGCCTAAACCGGACCGGGACAGTAATGCGATCCGACAAAAATGAGTAGCCGGGCGTGATGCGTTGGGGGGATGCACGCCCGGCCAATTTCGCCCGGAGAGGATGAGGGATCCTCGGGGCAGCGCTTGCGTGCGGCTCAAGCCTCCGCTTAATTCACACTCATTCAGAGCATGATTATCGCTGTTCCGGCATGATGTAGATCAGAGGGCGCGAAATGCCAGCCCCAGCATGCGTCAGGTGCCCGCAATCGCCCGCGCCACTGACGGCAATGCAAAAGCTATCTATTACACAGGCCAACTAGGCAGTCGCAGCCTTCCGGGCGGATGCGCTCCTTCTCGCCGCCCGGATGGAAGACTTCCGAGACCGATTGCTGGCCGTCTTCGCGCTCGTTCTGAGACTCGTTCTGGTATTGCTTTTGCGACCAGAATTTGCGGGGCCGGTCTTCCTCGCGCTGGTTCTGCCTTTAGCTTTCTTGGCAATGGATCCAGTCTTCCTCGCGCCGATAGTGCTGCGCCGTGGAGACGATTTCTCGGGTTTCGTTACGGATAGCGCTCCGGGTCTTGCCCCCTGGGGTGAGCGTTTGCGACCAAGCCCTGTCGATTTGGCGAGTTGGGAGCGCCGCTCGGAATAGTTGGAAGCAGTCATCGGATAGTCTGAAAGCAGTCTCCAGCGACTTCTATATTCGGCGACCGACAGCCCATGCCTGGACTGCAAGTGCTTTTTGAGCATTTGGCCCCTATATCCGCATTCGATGCAGATGATGTGGTCACGCCGAACAGAGCGTCGCACCGACACTGCCGGAACACGAGATAGTTCTTCTACAACCTCCTTGCCGAGACCCGTAAGTGTCGAATGGACAGCATTGATCAGGCCGGAGATCTGGTCGGTTGCAATTGGGTTGTGCCGGACGTAAGCCGCCACGATCTCAGTCGTGAGATGTTGCTTTTCGGCAATCATGGCGGAAATTCCTCTTAGGACTTGCTGGTCGTGCAATCTTGAAGCATGTCCGCCGATATGAGCGGGGTCGGTTGGAAAATCAACCTCCGCTGAATACTCAAAATGTTCCAGGCTGGCATTTAGTCGGCATGCTACGTCTCGGAGAAAGGAGGAATTCAATGGCTGACGCGCAATCGACTGCATCGGTCAATCGGGAACTCGCCGCAAGAATTGTGGCTGCATATGTCGGCGCAATCAGGTGCGTTCCGAGCAGATCCCCGTCTTAATTTTGACGGTTCATCAGGCACTCGCCGGTCTAGCGAAACCCGAACCTGAAGATGTCGGTCCCAGGACACCCGCAGTCTCGATCCGCCAATCTGTTCGACCTGATTACCTTGTGTGCCTTGAATGCGGACGACGCTCTAAAATGCTGCGTCGACATTTAGTAGACGCCCACGGGCTGAGCACGGACGAATATCGGACGTGTTGGAAACTACGAAGTGATTACCCAATGGTCGCTCCTGCATACAGCGAGCACCGGTCTGGATTGGCAAAGCAGTTTGGTCTGAGCCGCGGTGGACGAAAATCGGCCACCATCTGTTAAGGCGGAGCAGACTGCGGCGTCCGAGCAACCAATGAGTCGACGCAACTGTCCGCGATCAATTGGCGCGTCGAATTAGACTACTGAGCAGACCCCTCGATTCGAACACGTTCTCGGGGCGGTAAATTGACCGGACGATACGACGGGTCTGCGTCAAAGCGCTCGAATACCGAGTAATGCACGCGGGAGCCGTCGTCGATCCGTCGTGGCTCGCAAAGCGGCAGATACAATCCCAATAGGGAAGGACGCCGCGGCCAGTCGCGCCACTTCACCCGCTTCGGTATGATCTCCAGCCGCTTCCAGCCGATGGTCATCGAGTTGTGCAGCTTCGCCGTAAAGCTCGGCGTGACATAGGTCCGTGTGCTGCCCTGTCGCTCCTGCCCGAGCACAAGATGATTATACATTGATCGGTTGATTTGAAGGCCGTGCTCGACCGCTTCCTCGATCAACCATCCCAGGGGATATTTGGCGGGGCCGCTCTCAGTCTCGGAGTAGCCGCCTCCGATGTCGGCGTGCACACCTGCGAACCATACTTGTTTGATGTCCTGCGGGCGCACATTGATATTGTCGAACGCGTTTGGTTGATAATTTTGCGGCTCGGCCCAACGATTGATCCGAAACATTCTGCGCCGCTCGTCGATGGCGATTGCTTGCCGAAAAATTTCCACGCGGGTTTGTGCGCGTGTAGGGGAGCGCTTGTAGGCTTGGGAGGTATAGGCGGTCAGGGCGAGGGACAATCACGGAACTTACGGTATGCCAGACGCCTATAAGCTTGATCGGCACACGCCGGGTCCCAATGACTCGTTCGAACCCCCATGCAATCTCGAACTCCCCTTCCTGGGCAGCCCGCTTGTAGGCGGTCAAGGCGTAGGAGGCGAGATCGCGTTGCGGACGCTCCAGCAGGCCGATGAGGTATAGGAAACCCGCAAGAACGCGCATCGTGTATGCGCCGCGGCTGAAGCCGAAAAGATAAACTTGGTCGCCTTCTGCATACGTGTCGATCAGGAAACGATATGCGCAGAGAACGTCCTCATCCAGGCCATAGCCAGTAAGTAGTCCCCAGACGCCGAGCGCATCGCTTTTCAAGCGGGACCACGCCTCGCTGTCGCTGATTGTGCCGACACCCGGATGGTAGAAGACCACTTGGTCCTCATTCTTGCGGACGATCCGGTATAGCTTCAGGACATTCGACAGGTTGGCCTCGACCTCATTCCCGGTGCCGTCGCAGCAGATGACGATGTTCTTGGGCATCAGCAGGACCCGTCAGAACGACGAAGAGACTTCGTATTCTAAACTCGCGGTCCCTTCGGACGATGATCCAAATGATGAAGGCGGCAATCACGACGGCAATAAACAGGGCGACAAAAGGCAGTCCATCCGTTGCGGGACCGATAGGCACCGGCAGAGCAGTATTTGGTCGCCTCAGCGGGTTAAGCGGGTGTCATGCACCAATTGCGACAGCGATTTTTTATCCAACTGATGCAGGCAGTCGGACAGCTTCGCGTCCGCGCGTGTGGAACCGCCGACCGGGAATGCCCGACTGTGGCAGGCCTACGGCATGTGATAGCACCGAGTCACCGCGGCGTTCGGAGTGAGTAGTGCGGCTCACCTGTATGAATGGGGACGACCAGCAAGGTTGACGCTGGTTTAGGAGCGCGAACGGGCGTCGCGGGCCAGTTATCCCCATCCCCGCGATTCACAGGGGATAGATGGCCGGTCATCCTTTCCGCAGGTGGAAATCCAACGTGGCAAATCCCACCTTCGGCTTATCGGCGGTGCCGAACTCGTTGAGATGATCTTCAAGCATTACGAGAAGTTTGAGCCGGCGATAAAGACGCTGCTGTCGTTGAAGAACAGCTACATACCAGCCGCCATAATGGGCGCGGCGGCTGGTTGAATTCGCGCCATCCGACTATGCAGTTTCGTGGCACATTGGATTATGGAAAGCGCCCCGCGACGATTCTAGGTTCGGCGGTACTGTAGGTCGGCCGCTTACTGAAGCGCTGAAGGCTCTCCTCGGGTGCACTACCGCGCTCGACTGGCGTTGGGAAAAGACTCCGCGCGGAGTCTTGATCGTGGGCCAGATAGGCCGGATCGGGTCAAGCGAAGCTTCCTTTGGGCACCCCTCACTTACGGCGATCGCTCAGTGCGCCCGGGGTCCACCGGCTCGCCTCGAATGCCCTGGGATAGAGCAGCCCCGGCCCAGAGAAGGTTCCTTATGGCCCCCCACCCTCCACTTACGGCAGCGTGCTGGCGCACCCGGGTCCCGGCTGCTCAGCCCGCGCATAAGCCGACGAGCAACACGGCGATAATCAGTAAGCAACCGCGGGTGATCAACCTCGGTGATCCGGTTGCGCCCTCGCGCTTACTACTACCACCTAGCCCGCTCACCACCAGACCTGTTAACGCTGAAATAACAACAAAGCTCTGCCGGTTCTCGACGCTACGTTGTAGGATTTAGACAAGCTCTGCGGCGCGAGACGCAGCAGTAGTAAGCAACAATTCATTGACGCCCTTAAGGGCTGCTCCGGGGAGGTGCCGCATGTCATTGCTCGACATCGCAGTGATCGGCTTCATGTCCTTCATCGCGCTCACCGCGGTCGGACTGATTTCCCTTCTTACCGTCTATCGTCATTAAGGATGCCCCCGCTCACCACGTAATCGGCTCCCGCGCGCCGCATTCCGTACAGCGCAGCAGCCGCGTCCCTGGCGCAAAAGCCCCGAGTGTGTTGCTGCGGCTCGTATTTAGTGCAACGGCCCGCTCGGCGGCGCTTGTAGAGTCGCTATCGCCAGCCGGACACGAAGCA
>Ga0182008_10002120_pt1 | contig 12642 bp, 9 predicted proteins | sample Sormic07211129_1_FD_120482 | JGI IMG/M metagenome (GOLD analysis project Ga0182008, IMG submission 120482) | Rhizosphere microbial communities from Sorghum bicolor, Mead, Nebraska, USA - 072115-129_1 metaG | ecosystem: Host-associated > Plants > Roots > Rhizosphere | place: USA: Nebraska...
GCCACCTCGGGCACCGGCCCGATCACCTCGATGCGCTTCTGGCCGCGCGCGAAGACCTCGCGGCAGGGCAGCGACAGCGTCGGGTTCTCGGGGTGGTCGCCGGTCAGCGCGAGCAGCGCCGATTCCTCGGCGCCATAGACCACGCGCCCGATGTTGGCCCAGTAGGCCGTGCCCGCGCACATGGCGCAGGGCTCGAAGGTCGTGACCAGCGTGCACTGCCACAGGTAGTCGGCCGGCCAGTTCTGCGCCGCGGTGCGCGCCAGCGTGGCCTCGGCATGCTGCACCGTGTCGATGTTACCCTGCTCGGCCAGCACCGTCTCGCCGTCGGGCGCGACCAGCACCGCGCCGAAGGGATGGCGGCCCATGGCCATCGCGCGCCGGGCCACGGTGTCGGCGCGGCGCAGCGCCTTCGTGATCTGTTCAGGTGTCATGCGCCCATTATTGGTCTTGCGAACCGCGGTGCGCCCAGCCGGTCGTGTGCTTCTCGACCACGCTGAACAGCTCGTACATGGCCATCGCCATCGCGCCCACCACCATCAGGCCCGCGAAGGCCAGGCCCATCTGCATGGCCGAGCCCGCGGAGATCAGCAGGTAGCCGATGCCCTCGTTGGCGGCGGTCATCTCGCTGACCGTGGTACCGACGAAGGCCAGCGTGATCGCGACCTTGAGCGAGGCGAAGAAGTAGGGCATGGAGCGCGGCAGGCCGATCTTCATCAGCACGTCCCAGCGCTTGGCGCCCAGCACCCGCAGCACGTCCTCCAGCTCGGGCTCGAGCGTGGCCAGGCCGGTCGCGATGTTCACCATGATCGGGAAGAAGCTGATCAGGAAGGCCGTGAGGATGGCCGGCCCGACGCCGATGCCGAACCACACCACCAGGATCGGCACGAAGGCCGCCTTGGGCAGCGCGTTGAAGGCCGTCATCAGCGGGTACATCGCCGCATACGCGAGGCGCGAACTGCCGACCACGAAGCCCAGCAGCACGCCCACCACGATCGCCAGGCCGAAGCCGGCCATCGTGACCCAGAAGGTGCGCCAGGCATGGCCCGCGATGATGGTCTTGAACTCCCAGAACTGGTTCCAGATGCGGATCGGGCTGGGGAAGATGAAGTCCGAGACCTCGAAGGCCGAGCAGACGATCTGCCACAGCACGATCACCGCGACCAGCAGGATCCAGGGCGACCAGCGTTCGATCTGCTTGCTGTTGTTCCTGCTCATGCGGCGGCTCCTGCGGCGGCGGTCTGGGCGGCTGAGATGCCGGTGTTGCGGATGGCCCCGATGTGGCTGCGCAGCTCGAGCACGATGTCGGTGAACTCCTTGGTGTAGGTGAGCTCGAGCTCGCGCGGACGCGGCAGCTCGATCTCGCGCCGGACCACGAAGCGGCCCGGGCTCTTGCTCATCACATAGACCGTGTCGGCCAGGAACACGCTTTCGCGCAGGTCGTGCGTGACCAGGATCACGTTGAACTGCTGCTCGGTCCAGAGGTCGCGCAGGATGCACCACAGCTCCTCGCGCGTGAAGGCGTCGAGCGCGCCGAAGGGCTCGTCGAGCAGCAGCATCTTGGGCTCGTGGATCAGCGCGCGGCAGATGCTCGCGCGCTGCTGCATGCCGCCCGAGAGCTGCCACGGGAACTTGTCCTCGTAGCCGCCGAGCCCGACCTTCTGCAGCAGCCGGCGCGCGCGCTCGACGTACTCCTTGCGTCTGGCCTTGAAGCTCGAGCGGTAGGGCTCGACGATCTCCAGCGGCAGCAGCACGTTGTCGACCGTGGTGCGCCAGGGCAGCAGCGAGGGCGCCTGGAAGGCCATGCCCGAGATCTTGAGCGGGCCTGTCACGGGCTGGCCGTCGATGCGGATCTTGCCCATCGAGGGCATCTTGAGCCCGGTCGTGAGCTTCATGAAGGTCGACTTGCCGCAGCCCGAAGGGCCGACGATGGCGATGAACTCGCCGCGCTTGACCTTCAGGTCGATCGCCTCGACCGCGAAGTGGTTGGCGCGCAGCAGTTCCTCGTTGTAGGCGAGCCAGACGTCCTGGAAGTCGACGAAGGGGGCGCCGGTGCCGGGTGCGTCGGCCATCACTTCTTGAGGATGTTGAGTTCGGCCGCGGGCGGCAGCAGCGCGGCGGTCCACACCGCATCCGGACTCACGCGCGTCTTGGTGTTGAAGGCGTCCGACACCTGCGAGGCCATCAGCGCCATGCGGCCCGCGTTGACCGCGCCGAAGCCTTCGGCGCGCGCATCGGGGCTGTTGATCACGGTATTGATGGCCAGCTGCAGGCGGCGCGTCTCGAGCTTGCTGTCGATGATGCCGTCGCGCGCCTTGACCGATTCGATCGCCACGGCCGGGTTGGCGATGACTTCCTTGGCGCCCTTGGCGAAGGCCGAGAGGAAGGCCTTCACCGCCGCCGGGTTCTCCTTGATCAGCTTGGGCGAGGCGATGATCACGTTGCCGTAGAGCTTCACGCCGTAGTCGGGGTAGGGCAGGATCACCACGTCGGCCGCCTTGGCGCCGCGCGCCTCGAGGTTGAGCAGCGAGGTGAAGGTGAAGCCGGTGATGGCGTCGATGTCGCCGCGCACCAGCATGGTCTCGCGCAGGCTCGGGTCCATCGCGGTCCAGTTGACCGCGCCCACGTTGTTGGCCTTGGCGAAGATCGGGAAGGCGCGGCGGCCCGCGTCGAACACCGGCGCGCCCAGCTTCTTGCCGGCCAGGTCCGCGGGCTTGGTGATGCCGCTCTTCTTGAGCGCCATGACCGAGGCCGGCGTGTTGTTGTAGACCATCATCACCGCCACCGGCTTGTTGGGGCTGTCGGGGTTGTTGGCGTGGAATTCCATCAGCGCCGCGAGGTCGGCGAAGCCCATCTCGTAGGCGCCCGAGGCCACGCGCGTGACCGTGCCGCCCGAGCCGTTGCCCGCGTCGATGGTCACGTCGAGCCCGGCGTTCTTGAAGTAGCCCTTGGCGGCCGGGTGCAGGAACAGCGCGGCCGGTCCTTCGAAGCGCCAGTCCAGCTGGAACTTGATCGGTGTCGTGCCCTGGGCGAAGACCGGCGAGAGACCGAAGCTGAGCGCCGAGGCGGCAAGGAAGGACTGGAGCAGTTGGCGCTTGTTCATGCGGGCGATCCTTGAAAGATGAATGCAGAGGTGTTCCCTGCATCCAAAGCAAAAACGGTGCCCGCACGCGATTGGTGCAGGCCTTTCAAGAGATCACAGGATGGTGCGTCGCGCACCCCTTCAAAGCACAGGCGCGGAGATCAGGCTTCGGCTGCACCAAAGCCGAGCCAATACGGGTCGCCGACCCGCTTGCCCACGCTGGCCGCCGCATCGCGCACGATGCCGCCGAAGCGTTCGACCAACGCTTCCGTCAGCGTGTCGGCCGGCAGCGCGATGCCGAAGGCATAGCTCTGGCGCGTGGCCGAGTCGAACACCGAGGAGGAGATGCCCGCCACGTTGGGCACGGCCTCGCCGCGCGACAGCGCCCAGCCGCTGGCGCGGATCACCGCCAGCCGCGCCAGCAGCTCCTTGCGCGTCTTGGGCGCATCGCCCTGGGCCCGGTCGAGCCGGGGCTCGAACAGCGCCGTCACCTCCGCGTCGCTGGCGCGGGCCAGCAGCGCGCGGCCCATGGCGCTCGAGTAGGCCGGCGCGCGGCTGCCCGGCGGCGTGTAGATCTGCAGCGCGCCGGCGCCGATGCGCATCTGGATCACCAGCGTGTCGACGCCCTCGAGCACGTTCACGTAGCCGGTGAAGCCGGTCTCGCGCACCAGCGCGTCGAGCGCCTCCTCGACCAGCGAGGCGGCGTTGTGCGAGGCGCGGAAGTGGTAGGAGGCTTCCATGATCACGCCGCCCGGGCGGTAGGCGCGCGTGGCCGCGTCGCGGTCGAGGAAACCGTAGCCCGCCATCATGCTCAGCGTGCGCGAGGCCGAGCTCTTGGGCAGGCCCAGCTCGTTCACCACGTCGGTCACCGTGATGTCGCGACGCAGCCGCGCGATCAGCTTCAGGACGTCCATGGCGTTGGCGAGAGTGCTCATAGTTCGAGGGAGTTGGCGAGGGGGGAATCATAGGTTCCACCCCCGCGCCGTTCGGCCGATCAGGGTGAACCGGCCTTGACAGCGCAAGGTGCGGTTCTATCATTGGTTCAATTTTATTGGATATGGTTCCATAAAATGGAACTACAAGGAAGAACCATGACCCATGAAGCGAGGGCGGCCGGCCCGCTCCAGGCCGACGACGCGGGCCCCGTGCCCGTCGAACTGCATCCGAAGGCGCTGGCGCCGGCCAACCTGATCCTCACGGTGGTGCTGAGCGTGTTCGGCGCCATCGTCGGCATCCAGATGCTGGCCAGCCTGGGCATCACGCCCAGCACCTCGCTGATCGGCGCGCTCGCGGCCATGACGCTGGCGCGCGTGCCGCTGGCCATGTTCCGCGGCTTCCGCTCGGTGCATGCGCAGAACCTGGCGCAGACCAGCATCTCCTCGGCCACCTTCGGCGCGGCCAACAGCCTGTTCCTGCCGATCGGCATCCCCTTCCTGTTCGGCCTGCCCGACATGGTGGTGCCCATGCTCGTCGGCGTGAGCCTGGCGATGCTGCTCGACGCCTGGCTGCTCTACCGCATGTTCGACACGCCGGCCTTCCCCGCGAAGAACCCCTGGCCGCTGGGCATCGCCGCGGCCGAGGCGATCAAGGCCGGCGACGGCGGCGGCAAGCAGGCCTGGCTGCTGCTGGGCGGGCTGGCCACCGGTGTGGCGGGCGCGGTGTTCAAGCTGCCGATGTCGGCCTTCGGCGTGGCGCTGATCGGCGGACTGGGCGCGATGACGGCCTTCGGCATCGGCCTGCTGGTGCGCGGCTATTCGGCGCCGCTGTTCGGGCTGGACATCGGCGCGCTCTACCTGCCGCACGGGATGATGATCGGCGCGGGCATCGTGGCGCTGGTGCAGGTGGCGCGGGTGGTGCTGCACAAGCGCGAGCGCACGGCGGGCGCCTCGGCCGCGCAGGCCGCACGCGAGGCCCGCGGCGCCACCGCGCTGGGCCGCTCGCTGCGCCTGGGCAGCGTGGGCTACCTCGCGATCATGGTGCTGCTGGCCGTGGGCACGGGCGTCTACACCGGCATGTCGCCCGCCATGCTGGTGTGCTTCGTGGTCTACGGCACCTTCGCGGCCTTCGTGCACGAACTGATCGTGGGCATCGCCGCCATGCACTCGGGCTGGTTCCCGGCCTTCGCGGTGGCGCTGATCTCGTTGCTGATCGGCATCCTGATCGGCTTCCCGCCCGAGGCGCTGGTGGTGCTGGCCGGCTTCTCGGCCGCCACCGGCCCGGCCTTCGCCGACATGGGCTACGACCTCAAGGCCGGCCACATCCTGCGCGGCGAGACCTCCGACACGGCCTTCGAGCGCGAGGGCCGGCGCGAACAGATGATCGCCGGCATGGTGGGCTTCGGCGTGGCCATCGTGGTGGTGGCCTGCACCTACCGCATGTTCTTCGCCAACCACCAGACCGCGCCCATCAACGCGGCCTACATGGCGGCCATCAAGGCCGGCATCTCGCTGGACACCGCGCGCAACCTCGCGCTGTGGGCCGTGCCCGGCGCCATCCTGCAGATCCTGGGCGGCGCGCGCCAGCAGCTGGGCGTGCTGTTCGCCACCGGCCTGCTGATCGCGAGCCCGATGGCCGGCTGGATGGTCGCGGCCGGCATCGGCTGCCGGCTGGTCGTGCACCGCGTGGTCGGTGCCTCGGCGCGCGAAAGGCTCGAGGTCTTCGCGGGCGGCGTGATCGCCGGCGATGCGCTGTACAGCTTCTTCTCGGGCGCGGTGAAGAGCCTGCGCAAGTAGCCCCCACCGTTCTCTCTTCTTCTTCTTCTTCTTCTTCTTCACTCACAGGAACCTCCCATCCATGAAACGCAACCTCACACCCGACGACGTCCGCGCAGCCATCTGGGGCGGCGCCATCCTGGGCGGCGGCGGCGGCGGGCTGATCGCCTCGGGCGAGCGCGCCGCCGGGCTGGCGCTGCAGGTCGGCACGCCGCAGCTCTGGAGCGTCGACGAGTTCGACCCGGCCGCGCTCACCGCCACCATGGCGCTGGTCGGCGCGCCCGCCGCGCCCGATCCGCACGTGCAGCCCGCGCACCTGTTGCGCACGCTCGAGCTGCTGCAGCGTGAGCTGCCCGCAGGCCAGAAGCTGGTCGGCCTGCATGCCAACGAGAACGGCGCCGAGACCACGGTCAACGGCTGGTTCCATGCGGCCATGACCGGCCTGCCAGTGATCGACCTGGCCTGCAACGGCCGCGCCCATCCGTCGAGCGTGATGGGCGCGCTGGGCCTGCACACCGAGCCCGGCTACCGTTCGGTGCAGGCCTATGCGGGCGGCGAGCCGGGCCGCTATGTCGAAGGCGTGGTGGCGGGCCGGCTCGAGCAGACCTCGGCCGTGGTGCGCCGCGCCTCGGTGGAGGCGGGCGGCCTGGTGGCGGTGGCGCGCAACCCGGTCACGGTGGGCTACGCCACGCAGCACGGCGCGCCGGGCGCCATCAGCCATGCGATCGCGCTGGGCCAGACCTTTCTCGACGGCGGCGTCGACGCCGTGGCGCGCGCGCTCGACGGCCGCCTCGTGGCCGAAGGCACGGTGCGCAGCTACCGCTGCGAGCAGCAGGAAGGCCTGGACGTGGGCATCGTCGAACTCGACGACGCGGCGCGCACCACGCTGCGCTTCATCAACGAGTACATGCTGCTCGAACAGCAGGGCCGGCGCATCGCGCGCTTCCCCGATCTGGTGATGACCTTCTCCGGCGACGGCCAGCCGGTGGTGTCGGCCCATGTGCGCGAGGGCGCGACGCTGCGCGTGCTGGTGGCGCCGCGCGCGCGGCTGCTGCTCTCGCGCACGATGTTCATGCCCGAGCTCTACCGGCCGCTGGAGCAGTCGCTGGGCGAGGCCTTCGCGCCGACGGAAGACGTGCTGGCCTGAGCCGAACCTGCGCGGCCTACCAGTAGTACTTGACGCTGACCGTGGCTTCCCGGTCCGCGGCGCGGAAGGTGCCCGCGAAGTACTTCTTGTCGAACAGGTTGTTGATGTTCAGCGCGACCCGGTACCTGGCCGTCTCGTAGGCGATGGCGAGGTCGGCCACCGTGACCGCGTCGTTGACGTTCACGAGGCCGGTGGACGAGAGGTTGTAGGGCGAGCGGCCCTTGTAGCGCAGGCCGCCCGCGACCATCAGGCCCGGCACGCTGCGCGGCCGGTAGTCGAGCCAGACGCTCGCGGTGTGGCGCCAGGTCTGGAAGGTCTGGCGGCCGATCTCCGCGGGGCGTGTGCTCCGGGTGGTGCGCGGGTCCAGGTAGGTGTAGCTGGTGAGCGTGCTCAGTTCGCGCGTCAGCGGGAAACGGCCTTCGAGTTCGAGACCGGTGGAGCGCACCTCGCCGGTCTGGACGTTGAAGCGCGGATGGTCCGGGTCCTGGGTCGAGACGTTGGTCTGGGTCAGGTCGAAGACCGAGGCCGTGAGCAGCGTCGTGCTGCCCGCCGGCTGGTACTTCAGGCCGAGCTCGTACTGCTTGCCGCGCCGGGGCTTGAAGGTGCTGCCGTCGTACTGCAGCCCGGTGACCGGATCGAAGGAGGTCGCGTAGCTGAGGTAGGGCGCCCAGCCGCTGTCGAACAGGTAGAGCAGTCCGGCGCTGCCGGTGGTGGCCTGGTCGCGCATCTGCGGCTGCGTGGTGCTGGTCTGCTCGGTGCGGACCCGGTCGTGCCGCAGGCTCAGGTTGCCGATCCAGCGGTTCCACTTCAGCTGGTTGAGCGTGTAGAGGCCGGTCTGCCGCAGGTCGGCATTGCTCTCGGAGAGCTCTGGCGGCGCGATGTATTGCCCGTAGACCGGCGCGTACATGTCGAGGTTCGGCACGTCCCAGCCGAAGCCCAGGCCGCCGCGTTCCTTGTAGCGCACATGGTCCACGCCCAGCGAGAAGGTGTGCTGCAGTTCGCCCCAGCGCAGCTCCTTCTGGATGCGGGTATCGGCGGCCAGCGTCTTGCCCTCGGTGCGCTGCGCCAGGCTGGCCCGCGAGATGTTGCGCCCGTCGGCCAGCACGTCCATGGCGTAGATGTGGCGGTAGTCGATGTCGATGGTGGAATAGCGCAGGTTCTGCGTGAGCTTCCAGCCGTTGTCGGTCTCGTGCGAGAACGCGTAGCCGATGGCGCGCGTGTCGCGGTTGAAGCGATCGAAGGCCGGGTCGCCGGCCGTCAGGCGCGCCGGCAGGTCCTTGATCTGAGGGTAGGTGAACAGGCTCGGCCACCACGACTTGGGCGTGCCGCGCTCGTTGGAGTACTGGGCCGCGAGCGTCAGCTGCGTGCGCGCGGAGAGGTTCCAGCGCAGCGAAGGCGCGATGGACACGCGGTCGTCGCGCGAGCCGATGGTGCGGTCGTCGCCGTCGCGGCCCTTGAGGTTCAGGCGGTACAGCAGGTCGCCGTCGTTGCCGATCGCGCCGCCGAGGTCGGCGCTGAGCTCGCGGCGGTGGTAGCTGCCGTAGGAGGCGCCCACGCTGTTGACGTGGCCGGCCTCCGGGCGCTTGGACACCACGTTGATCACGCCGCCCGGGCGTCCCTGCCCGAACAGGATCGACGCCGGCCCCTTGATCACCTCGATGCTCTCGAGCTCGTCGATGTCGTCGTTCCACGAGCCGTAGGAGCCGGCGGCGAACTGCCGCAGCCCGTCCTTGTAGTAGGAGCTGCCGTCGCTGAAGCCGCGGATGGTGGCGCCGGCCATGCGCACGTCGGCGCCGGTCACCTCGGTCGAGACGCCGGCGGTGTACGACAGGGCCTGCGACAAGGACTTGGGCGCCTGGGTCTGCAGCTGCTCCTGGCTCACGATGGAGATCGAGCGTGGGGTCTCGATCAGCGGCGTGCCCAGCTTGCTGCCGGCGCTGCGGTCGGTGCCCGCGTAGCTGCCGTTCAGGCGCTCGCCGAGGGAGGTCACGGTGACGGTCGACAGCGTGGCGGCGCTGCCTTCGCGCAGTTCCGGTGCCACCACCTTGCGCAGCGTGAAGCTGCCTTGCTCGGCGCTGTGCGCGCTCAGGCCCGAGCCCGCGATCAGCCGGTCGATGGCCTCGCGCGGCGTGAAGCGGCCGTTGAGCGCGGGCGCCTGGCGCCCGGCGATCAGCGCGCCGTCGTAGAGCACCTGGTACCGGGTCTGGCGCCCGAAGGCGCGCAAGGCGTCCAGCAGGGGCTGCGGGGGCAGGTCGAAGGCGATGCGCTCGGCCGGCGCCACGGCCGGCTGCGCCCGCACCGCCACCGGCGCCGCCATGCCGGCCAGCGCGCCGGCCACCATCCAGGCGAGCAGCCGCGGCCGCATCGCGTGGCCTCTCGTCCTCACCGCGGACCGCCGCTGTCCTGCCGCCGTGTGTTCCATCCCGCCCTCATTGCGTCGTGCGCTTTCCGCTTGCATTGCCACTCCAGTGCTGTGCCGTTGTTCGATGGGCGCGCGCATGCAGGGCCGGGCGAAGTCCCCCGACCCGCACGCGAAGACGCGCCCGGGGTGGTGGCCGTGGCTGGGTGGCGAAGGCGGGTGCCTTCAAGGGTCCGTGGCTGGCAGCCGTGCGGGCGCGAAGCATTTCGCGCCCCTGCCTCTAGAGAAGCCGGATCGGGCGCAAACCTGGAACCGGCGTCGTCGGCGAACTTTGAAACAAGATGTGTCTTTCGTGCATGCCTCAGCCCTTGCGCACCAGCCAGCCGCCGCCCTCGCGCGGCTGCACGCGCACCGGGATCAGGCTCGGCAGGGCCCGCAGGAAACGCTCGGGCGCGTGCGTGGCGAGCAGGCCCGAGACGCGCAGCTGGCCGAGCGCAGGGTCTTCCAGCAGCACCGGCGCGCCGATGTAGCGCGCCAGCTCCTGCGCCACCTCCGTCAGCGGGGCGCCGCTGAAGCGGACCTGGCCGGTGCGCCAGTCGCCCACGGTGTCGGCCTCGGCCGGCACGCCGTGGCGCTGGCCGGTGGCCGTGTCGATGGCCATGCCGGCGCCGGCGGCGAGCCGCAGCACCTCGGCGTCGGGCCGGTCGCGGTCGGCCCGCAGCTGCACCACCCCTTCCAGCACCTTCACGACCAGCCGGGGCGGCCCCGCGCGCACGTTGAAGGCCGTGCCCACCACCCGGACCTGGCTGGGGCCGGCGTCCACGGTGAAGGGGCGGTCGCTGTCGGCCGCGACCTTGAAGAAGGCCTCGCCCTGTTCCAGCACGAGCGCGCGACGGCGCGGGTAGTAGCGCACCGAAAGGCGGCTGTCGATGTTGAGGGCGACCCTCGAGCCGTCGGGCAACTGCAGCTCGCGGGTCTCGCCGGGCGCGGTGCGGGCCTGCAGCGTGTAGCTGGCGGTGTGCTCCCACCGGTACCAGCCGCCCAGCGCGGCGACGAGGACCAGGGCCAGGAGCCCCGAGGCCAGCGCCGGGAGAAAGCGCCGCCGCGGCGCTGTCGGCAGGGGGCGCTCGACGGGCGCGGCAGCCGCGGGTGCGGTCGTGCCGAAGGCTTCCGGAAACAGCGCCTTGAGTTGCGGCGCCTGCTGCCAGCGGCGCGCCATGCCGTCGAGGATCTCGCGGTGCAGCGGGCTCTGGTCCAGCCAGTCGTTCAGCGCGCGCTCGTCGGCGCCGGTCCAGCCCGTCTGCTGGCGGCGCACGAACCAGTCGGCCGCCATCTCGTGCAGCCGGGCCAGGGCCTGGGGCGAGGGGTCTGGTGGAAGTGCTTGCATCATCGTGGGGGCTCGGCCGCGTCCGGTCCGGCTTCCTGCGCGGCCGCGAAGGCCTGCATCTGGGCGCGATCGGCGTAGCGTGCGCGGAGTTCGCAATAGGCCAAGGCCCGGCTCAGGTGCCGCGACACCATGCGCACCGTGATGCCCATCCGCTGCGCGGTCTGCTCCAGCGTCAGTTCCTGCACCCGGTGCAGCACGAAGGCCTGGCGTTGCCGCTCGGGCAGTTCGTGCAGGGCATCGCGCAGCCGCGTGAGCTGCTGGCGCTGCTCGGCCTCCAGCGCGGTGTCGCCGCGGCCTTCGACCGGCAGCGCATCGACCTCCTCGCGGCAGTCCTCTATCGACACGACGCGCACGCCGGCCTGCTGCGGTGCCTTGCGCTGCGCGAAGGCCGCCACGCTGCGCACCACCTGGTGCAGGTAGGGGCGCTCCTCGTCGGCGGGCAGGCGCTTGTCCGCCACCAGCATCCGCACGAAGACTTCCTGTGTCGCGTCCTCGATGTCGGCCGGGGTCTTGAAGTAGCGCGCCAGCATGCGCCCCAGCGGTGCCTGCCAGCGCCGGTAGAAGTGGCCGAACGGGCCGGGCTCCTCGTCGTGACTCATCGCCGTCCCCACGGGGCAGGCGCGCGCCATGGCCCGGACCGGCACGGGGCCGCGCGGGAGCAGGCAACAGCGAAGGGGAGGGCAAGCACAGGACGCACCGGGATGCCACGGATCCGAAATGGCGGAACCCCGTGCGCTGCCTGTGAGGCAAGGAGGGGCTGGCGGGCCTGGCGGCCTGGCTATGCGCGGATGTCGAATGGCGGAATGAAACCGGCGGCCATTCTATAGAGCGCGCGATGCACGATATGGCGGGGATGGCGGGCTGCGCGCCCGCCATCCCCGCGGTGCCTTACTTCTGGATCGAGGCCTGCGCCACCGCCAGTGCCGTCATGTTGAGCACGCGGCGCACCGTGGCCGAGGGCGTGAGGATGTGCACCGTGGCCGCGGCGCCCAGCAGGATCGGGCCGACCGTGATGCCGTTGCCGCCGGTCATCTTGAGCACGTTGAACAGGATGTTCGCGGCGTCGAGGTTGGGGCAGATCAGCAGGTTGGCCTCGCCGGTCAGCGTGCTGGTGGGCAGCGAGGTGCGGCGGATGTCTTCCGACAGCGCCGCGTCGCCGTGCATCTCGCCGTCGCATTCGACATCCGGCGCCATCTTGGCGAACAGGTCGCGCGCGATGCGCATCTTGCGCGCCGAGGCGCGCTCCGAGGTGCCGAAGTTCGAGTGCGACAGGAAGGCCACCTTGGGCGGCAGGCCGAAGCGGCGCACTTCTTCCGCGGCCATCAGCGCGATGTGAGCCAGCTGCTCGGCCGTCGGGTCTTCGTGGACGCTGGTGTCGGCGATGAACAGCGTGTACTTCTCCAGCGTCAGCGCGTTGAGCGTGGCGAAGCCCGGCGCGCCGCGCTTGGTGCCCAGCAGCTGCTGCAGGATCTTGAGGTGGCTGTCGAAACGGCCCACCAGGCCGCACAGCATGGCATCGGCATCGCCCAGGTGCACCATCAGCGCGGCGATGCTGGTGTTGGAGCGGCGCACCATGCTCTTCGAGGCTTCGGGCGTGATGCCTTGGCGGCCCATGAGCTGGTGGTAGGCCTCCCAGTAGGTGCGGAAGCGCGGATCGTTCTCGGGGTCGACCACCTCGGCATCGACGCCCAGGCGCAGGTGCAGGCCGGCCTTCTTGATGCGGGCCTCGATCACCGAGGGGCGGCCGATCAGGATCGGCTTGGCCAGGCCTTCGTCCACCGCCAGCTGGGCGGCGCGCAGCACGCGGTCGTCCTCGCCCTCGGCATAGGCCACGCGCTTCTTGGTCGCGAGCTTGGCGGCGCCGAACACCGGGCGCATGAACATGCCGGTCTGGTAGACGAAGCGCGTCAGGTGCTGGCGGTAGGCCTCCATGTCCTCGATCGGGCGGGTCGCCACGCC
>Ga0182008_10002121_pt1 | contig 12642 bp, 10 predicted proteins | sample Sormic07211129_1_FD_120482 | JGI IMG/M metagenome (GOLD analysis project Ga0182008, IMG submission 120482) | Rhizosphere microbial communities from Sorghum bicolor, Mead, Nebraska, USA - 072115-129_1 metaG | ecosystem: Host-associated > Plants > Roots > Rhizosphere | place: USA: Nebraska...
CCAAGCCCACGGGCCGGCGCAGAACATCCGTACTACCCACCACAGCAGCCATCAGACACCGAGGACGCCTTCTCGGCGAGGCGAGCGGCACGGACCGGGGCCCGGGCGTCGCGAGGCAAGCGGGACTTTCGCAACAGGCCCTAGGCCTGGAGGCCGCGCCCGTCATGCCCCACGACCAGGACCGCGGCGTCGTCCTCGTGGCCGACGCGTTCCGCCACCTTCATCACGGCCGCCGCGAGGGAGGCCGCCTCCATGCCGGCCACCGCCGCGATTCCGGCCAGGCGGACGACCTGGTCGAGGCCCTCGTCGACGCTCAGCGACGGCCCCTCGACGACGCCGTCGGTGAGCAGGACGAAGACGCCGCCGGTGGTGAGGCGGTAGCGGGTGACGGGGAAGTCGACGCCCTCCTGGATGCCCAGGGGTGGGCCCCCCTCGTCCTCGGCGATGCCGGAGCGGCCGTCCGCCGTGGCCCAGATGTGCGGGACGTGTCCGGCCCGGGCGCTCTCCAGGACCCCGGTGGCGGGGTCGAGCCGCATGAAGGTGCAGGTCGCGAAGAGATCGGTGCCCAGGGAAAGGAGCAGGTCATTGGTGCGGGCGAGGAGTTCCCCCGGCTCGCTCGTCACGGAGGCCAGGGCGCGCAGACCGACCCGGACCTGGCCCATGAAGGCGGCCGCCTCGATGTTGTGGCCCTGCACATCGCCGATGGACAGCCCGATCCGTCCGTCGGGCATGGTGAAGGCGTCGTACCAGTCGCCGCCCACATTGAGGCCGTGGAAGGCAGGCGCGTAGCGGACGGCCAGATGGAAGCCATCGGAGTCGGGCAGGTCCCGGGGCAGCATGCCGCGCTGCAGGGCGATCGCCAGTTCGACCCGCGAGCGCTGCAGCTCCGCGAGCTCCCGGGCCTGGGCGGTCAGCGAACCGAGTCTGGCGAGCAGCTCGTCGCCGTCCTCCGTCTCGCGTATGAGGGACATCCATCTCTCCGGCGGGGCCGTGGGCCGTGGCCCCTTCAGACCAAACCCCCGATTTCGGGCTTAAGAGGATGATAGCGACAGTGGGGAGTGAACCGACGGGTCTGCGTCGGCCCACCCCACCGCGGGGCCTTGGCCTCAGCCGCCGAGCGCCGCGTCCACCACCTCCTTGGCCTCCTGCTGCACCTGCCGCAGATGGTCGGCGCCACGGAACGACTCGGCGTAGATCTTGTACACGTCCTCCGTGCCCGAGGGCCGGGCCGCGAACCAGGCGTTCTCCGTGGTCACCTTGATCCCGCCGATCGCCGCGCCGTTGCCCGGCGCCTCGGTGAGGACGCCGGTGACCGGCTCCCCCGCGAGGGTGTTCGCGGTGACCTGGGCCGGGGACAGCTTCCCCAGCAGGGCCTTCTCCTCGCGGGACGCCGGGGCGTCGATCCGGGCGTAGGCGGGCGCGCCGAAGCGGTCGGTCAGGGCCGCGTAGTGCTCCGAGGGCGTCTTCCCGGTGACCGCGGTGATCTCGGAGGCGAGCAGCGCGAGGATGATGCCGTCCTTGTCGGTGGTCCACACGGAGCCGTCGCGCCGCAGGAAGGACGCGCCCGCCGACTCCTCGCCGCCGAATCCGATCGAGCCGTCGACCAGCCCGTCCACGAACCACTTGAACCCGACCGGCACCTCGTCCAGCCGGCGCCCGAGGTCGGCGGCGACCCGGTCGATCATCGAGGACGACACCAGCGTCTTGCCGACGCCCGCCTCGGCCGGCCACTGCTCCCGGTGGCTGTACAGGTAGGAGATCGCCACGGCGAGATAGTGGTTGGGGTTCATCAGACCCGCGTCCGGGGTGACGATGCCGTGCCGGTCCGAGTCGGCGTCGTTGCCGGTGGCGATCCGGAACCGGTCGCGCTGTTCGATGAGCGAGGCCATCGCGTACGGCGAGGAGCAGTCCATACGGATCTTGCCGTCCCAGTCCAGCGTCATGAACCGCCAGGTGGGGTCGGTGAGCGGGTTGACCACGGTCAGGTCGAGCCGGTGCTGCTCGGCGATCCGGCCCCAGTAGGCCACCGACGCCCCGCCCAGCGGGTCGGCGCCGATGCGGATGCCGGCGCCGCGGATCGCGTCCAGGTCGAGGACGTCGGGCAGGTCGGCGACGTACGCGCCGAGGAAGTCGTGGCGACGGGTGGTCTCCGCGGCGAGCGCCCGGGTGTACGGGATGCGGCGTACGTCCTTCAGGCCGCCGGCGATGATCTCGTTGGCCCGGTCCTGGATCCAGGACGTGGCGTCGGAGCCGGCCGGGCCGCCGCTGGGCGGGTTGTACTTGAAGCCGCCGTCGGCGGGCGGGTTGTGCGAGGGGGTGACGACCACGCCGTCGGCGAGACCGGAAGTGCGGCCGCGGTTGTGGGTGAGGATGGCGAGCGAGACCGCCGGGGTCGGTGTGTAGCCGTCCGCGCTGTCGATGAGCACGGTGACCTCGTTGGCCGCGAACACCTCCAGCGCGGTGACCCGGGCGGGTTCCGACAGGGCGTGGGTGTCGGCGCCGAGGAAGAGCGGGCCGTCGGTGCCCTGCCGGGTCCGGTACTCGCAGATCGCCTGGCTGGTGGCGGCGATGTGGTCGTCGTTGAACGCGGTGTTCAGCGACGATCCGCGGTGCCCGGACGTACCGAACGCCACCCGCTGCCCCGGGTCGGCCGGGTCCGGGTGCAGCGCGTAGTACGCGGTGACCAGCCGGGCGACGTCGACGAGGTCCTCGGGGCCGGCCTTCCTGCCCGCTCGCTCGTGCTGCATGTGCCCGCTCCTCCACATCGGTTGACCAAAAGGCTTGCCGCCCCCATCCTCCCTCGTCATGGCGGCGGCAGGCGAGAGCGGATCAGTAACCGGGGTGGTCCAGCAGCGCGCAGACGAAGTCCTCCTGGACGGCGCGCAGCCGCGCCAGCAACTGCGGGTTGGTGGACTGGGTGATCTGGCTGGTGACGGAGAAGGTCAGGGACCGGCGGCCGTCGGGGGTGGCGGCGGCGAACTGGGTGTAGCCGGCGGTGTTGCCGGTGTGCCCGAGCACGACGCCGCAGCGGGTGGTGTAGCGGAACAGGGCCAGTCCGGCGGAGTTGCTGCCGGGCCCCGCGGGCTCGGACGCGCCGGGGATCCAGCGCCGCTGCTGGCGTACGACGTCCGGGCCGAAGAGCGCGCCGCCCGCATAGCCGCGGATGAAGCGGTTCAGGTCGGCGGGTGTGGAGACGATGCCGCCCGACGCCCAGGAAGCGGACGCGCTGAAGAGCTCGCTGACGTCCTCCGGGGGCGCGGGCGGGGCGACGGCGTACCCGTGCAGATAGGGCCGGGGCATCCGGTACCCCTGCGGGAGGCTGGTGTCGTGCAGGTCGAGGGGCCGGTTGACGAGCTCACGCAGCAACTGCTCGTACGGCGTCCCCGTCACCGCCTCCGCCATCAGGGCGACGGCGATGTTGTCGGAGTTGGAGTAGTGGTACCGGCTGCCGGGCGGAAACAGCAGCGGCTCGTCGGCCGCGAAGTCCAGCAGGTGATGGGGGTCGAAGCGGTGGTGCGGGTCGTCCGTGAGGATCTGCCGGAACTCCGGGGAGTCGGAGTAGTCGGGCAGTCCGCTGGTGTGGTTCAGGAGCTGGCGCAGGGTCACCGCGTACCAGGCCGTGGGGAGTTGGGGCAGTCTGCGGCCGATGGTGTCGTCCAGGCCGAGGGCGTGGCGGTCGACGAGGGTGAGGGCGACCGCGCCGCTGAAGGCCTTGGCCACGCTGGCGATGCGCATGTGGTCGTCGATCTGCGGCTTGCGGCCGGTGGCGAGGTCGGCGACTCCGGCGCGCACCACGCGCCGCCGACCGTCCTGTTGCAGGACCACGATGGCGCCGGGCGGTCCGCCCGGGGCGCGGACCAGGTCCTCGAGCTCCCGGCGCAGGTCGGTGGAGTGGGGAGAGGGGGTGGCGGCGGCGCTCGGGGCGGCCGGGCTCAACGCGGCCAGACAGGCGACGACGGCACAGGCGACAGCACGCAAGGGCATGGGTTCTCCCTGGCAGGGGGACGGAAGGGCGAGCGCACGCCAGCCTTCCCCGCCACCAGGTCCACAGCCTCTTGTGCTGCTGCATCCGGCCCAATGCCTCGTACCTCATTCCTCGGCCGGCATCACCTTCCGCCCCGCGCCGGGTCGGCGCGGTGTCAGCTCTGTTCGGCTCCGACGAGGGTGCGGACCTCGAACTCGTCGTAGGTGTCGACCGTTCGCCTCGGCCCAGGGCGGTGCCGAGCCAGCCGAGGAGGAAGCCGGCCGGGATCGAGACGATGCCCGGGTTCTGCAGCGGGAACCAGGCGAAGTCGGCGTGCGGGTAGAGCGAGGCGGGGGTGGCGGAGACGACCGGCGAGAAGATCACCAGGAGGACCGAGGTGAGCAGGCCGCCGCACAGGCTGAGCAGGGCGCCGGTCGCGTTGAAGCGCCGCCAGAACAGGGTGTGGACGAGGGTGGGCAGCAGGGCCGAGGCGGCGATGGCGAAGGCGAGGAAGGCCAGTGTCGCGGTGTTGGCTCCCCAGGACACCAGGGCGAGCAGAATGCCCAGGACGCCGATGACGACCGCGGCGAGGCGGGCGACGAGGAGTTCCTCCCTCTCCTGCGCCCTGCCCTTGCGGATGACCTCGCCGTAGAGGTCGTGCGCGAGGGAGGTGGCCGCGGCGAGGGTGAGGCCGGAGGCGACGGCCAGCAGGGTGACGAAGGCGAGACAGGACAGCAGCGCGGTGAGGACGCCGCCGCCGAGGGCGTGCGCCAGCAGCAGGACGGCCGCGTCGCCCTTGCGGTCGGTGCCCGCGATGGTCTCCCGTCCGACGACGGCCGTGGCACCGAGACCGAGGATGCCGGCCGCCAGGCAGACGAGTCCCACCAGGCCCATGGCCCAGACGACCGAGGAGCGCAGGACGCTCACGTCACGGGGGGCCAGCAGGCGCATCATGATGTGCGGGAGTGCGGCGAGGCCGAGGACGATGGCGAGTTCGAGGCTGAAGAAGTCGAGCCTGCTGTGGTGCTGCCGCCGTAGCGCAGGCCGGGTTCCAGGAAGCGGGTGCCCAGGCCGCTGTTGTCCGCGGCGGCGCCGAGCATGGCGTCGAGGTTCCAGTGGTAGTGGTGCAGCACCAGCACGGCGGTCACGGTGACGCCGGAGATCACCATCACGGCCTTCACGACCTGGATGAACGTGGCTCCGGGCATGCCGCCGATCGCCGCGTACACGATGACGATGGAGCCGATGACCGCCACGCACAGGGTGCGGGTGATCGCGCTGGGCTCACCGGTGAACTGCGTCAACAGGGCCACGCTGCCGACGAGTTGGGCCACCAGATAGAGGGTGGTGACGGCGAGGGTGCACAGGGAGAGGGCGAGCCGGACCGGCCGGTGGCCCTGCGGAAGACGCAGGGCGAGAGTGTCCCCCAGGGTGAACCTGCCCGCGTTGCGCAGGGGTTCCGCGATCAGCAGCAGGACCATCGTCCAGGCGACGGCGGTGCCACCGAGGTAGAGCAGTCCGTCGTAGCCGTTGAGGGCGACCAGGCCGGTGCTGCCGAGGAGCGTGGCGGCGGAGATGTAGTCGCCGCACATCGCGAGTCCGTTGCGCAGCGGGGTCATGGTGCGGTTGCCGAGATAGAACTCGCCGATCTCGTCGCGCTGCGGAGCGGTCAGCAGCGCTGAACAGGCTCACCACGACGACGGAGAGGAAGAGCAGGAACGTCAGCTGCAGACTGAACCGGTCACCGACGCCGGCGGCGGTCGTCACCATGTGCGGTATCCCTGGGTGCGGTACGGGTGCTGCGGCTCGGTGGGATGCTGTCGGCTGCCCTCGCCGGGCCGGACGCGCGGCCGGCAGCGCAGGCTCCGGACGACCGGGTCGACTCGGGTGCGCATATGGACGAGGTAGCGCCACGCCACGACGGCCATCAGCACGAACTGCCCGAGGCCCAGGGCCAGACCGAGGGTGAAATGGCCGCTGAGGGAACTGTTCATCAGCCCCGGCGTGAAACTCGACAGCAGTACGTACAGCAGGAATCCGCCGATGGCGGTCACCGTCAAACGCACACCGGTCCGACGGTGCGCGCGGCGCAGCGCCTGGAATTCAGGATTGCCGGTTGTTCCGGATTCGGAAGCGCCATGGCGCGACTGGAAGCCGGAGTATTGCGGCGTGACGATTGAACAACCAACCGCACGGACGGGTGGTTTCCCGTAGGTGGCTCATTCACATGCTCCACCGCAGGCGGAATACGACACTCCGCCAGTGATAAGCAGGGACGGCGGAAATAGTCTGGACCTGTTCGCCGCTCAGGCTGGCTCAAATCCTGCACACGGCAAGAGAGCCGGCGGTCAGTCCATCAGTGCCGCCGCGAGGGTGGCTCCCAGTTCCCAGCAGGCCTCCAGATCGGCCTTGCGGGGCTCGCCGGTCACCGTCACGGCACCGGCCGCGGCGCGCCAGCCGAGGCCGGTCGCGATGGACTCGACGGCACGCACGGCGCCGGTGACATCGCTGCCGCCGTGCACGTAGTAGCCGTAGGGCCTGCCCCGGGTGGCGTCCAGACAGGGGTAGTAGATCTGGTCGAAGAAGTGCTTCAGGGCCCCGGACATGTACCCGATGTTGGCCGGGGTGCCGAGCAGACATGCGTCGGCGGCCAGGACGTCCGAGGCGGAGGCCGTCAGCGCGGGACGCCGTACGACCTGGACACCCTCGATCTCGGGCGCGGTGGCCCCGGAGACGACCGCCTCCAGCATGGCCTGGCAGTGCGGCGAGGGCGTGTGATGCACGATCAGCAGGGTGGGCACACCCCGAACCCTGCCGTCGGGGGACGCCCGGCGCAAGCGGCGCACGGACCGGGCACCCCCGGTCCGTGCGCTCACGCGTCAGCGCAGGATGGTGCGCTTGGTGCGGGCCAGCACGATCAGACCCGCGATCAGGAGCACGGTGCCGGCCGCGGCCGGCCACAGCGAGGTTCCGGTCTCCGCCAAGCCACCCTGGACGGCCTGGGGTTCGGTCTGTCCGGCGGCCTGGGCATCGCTCCCGCCGGGCGCCTGGGACTGTGCGGAACCGCCGGCGGCGGCGCCGTTGTCGCCCGAGCCGCCCTGCGCCTGCGCGGCCGCCGTGCTCTTGGATGCCGACGGCTTCGCGTAGACCTTGGGCTGTGCCGTGCTGGACAGGGTGGGTTCGCCGTTGTTCGCCGGCTGGTCGGTCCCCGGCGCGGTCGCGGTGGCCTGCGAGCCCTGGTCACCGGAGCCGCTGCCCGAGTTGCCGTTGCCCGACCCGTTGCCCGAGGTGCCGCTGCCCGCGCTGCCGTTGCCCGATCCGCCGCCGGAGTTCCCCTTGTCGGAGCCGCTGCCCGAATTGCCCTTGTCCGAACCGCCGTTGTCGCCACCGGCGGGAGGAGTGGTGAGGCTCTCGGTCGGCTGCGCGGTGGGCTGGCCGGCGGGTTCGCTCGGGTTGCCGGTGGGCTGGTCCGTCGGCTGCCGGCTCGGCGGCTGGGTGGCGTTCCCGTCCGAGCCGCCCGGGTCCTCGCCCGTGCCGGTACCGCAGTTGCGGCCGCCGTTGATGCAGGAGACGACCTCCTTCATCAGGCCCGCGTCGAAGACGTTGATGAAGTCGCCGTGGTCGGTGACCGGCTTGTGCAGCTGCTCCGGGAAGGAGTCGACGGCGAACAGCGGTGTCGTACGGCCGCCGTCCTGGAGGCTGGGCGCCCGCACGTCGTAGACGATCCGCTGGACCAGCTGCGGGATGGCCTCGAAGCCGCTCGGGCAGTTGCCCGCGGCGTCCTCGAACGCCACGTGGGTGCGGTGGTTGGCGCTGTCGACGTTGCGGCCGTCCCAGCAGCTCTGGAAGCGGAACGTGCGCACCACGTCGCTGCCCTGCGGGCACAGCGGGTACTTGTCCTTGAGCTGCCGGTCCTCGAACCCGGTGCAGCTCCAGGAGGCGTTGGCGTTGGCCGGGCCGTTGACGAAGGCCTTGGCGTCACCGGTGATGATGCGCAGCAGACGGGGCATCTCCGTGACCTGGCTGCGCGGGCTGCCGATGAAGGTCATGGTGACCTCCTTCGGCGTCACGATCTGACCGGCGTTGCCCTCGATGCCACCGCCGGGCGAGTTGGCGTCCTTGTCCTGGCTGCCGTTCTGCAGACGCAGGACCGGCCAGTAGTACGTGGACTTGTCGCCCGGGTTCTCGCAGCTGGTGTCCGCCTTGGCGAGGTCGTCGTCGCTGGCGAAGGCGGTGTTGGACTGGTTGCCGATGTAGTCGTGGAAGTGGTGGGCGCCGTTGGAGACGCCGGGGGCGACGATCACGTTGTCGGAGTTGCGCAGTCCGCCCGCGTTCACCCCGCAGCTGGTGGTGAAGGTGCCCTTGGAGGCGAAGGTGTTCAGGTCCGGTGCCGGGGAGTCGGGCTGGACGGTGTTGATGTCCTGGTAGTCCCCCACGACCGGGCCGTTGCCGGCCTGGCCGCCGTTGCCGCCCTGCTGACCGCCGTTCTGCTGGCCGCCGTTCTGCTGACCGCCGCCGTTCTGCTGGCCGCCGTTCTGCTGGTCCCCCTGCCCCTGCTGCTGGCCGCCTTGTGAATTCTGGCCACCGTTCTGGTCGTTCCAGGTCCGCAGGGAGCAGTCCGCCATGGAGTCGAGCCCCTGCGGACGCTGTCCGGCCTGCTCCATGGCACCGCCGATGCGGCCGAGCGACTCGGTCCGCTTCTCCTTCAGCGGCTTCATCACCGTGTCGTCGGTGTAGCCGCCGTCCTGGCGTTGCTCGGGGGTCGCCGCCTGCAACCGCTGATAGGCCTCCGCTATCTGCTGGTCCATCGACGCGAGTTCCTTGTCGACGTCGGCACGCGCCCCGTCCGGCACCTGCGTCAGCTTGGCGCCGACGTCCGGACAGTAGATCGTGCCGCCCGCGGCGCTGCGTGTCGTCGGCTGCTCGGAGCCCGAACCGCCTTCCGTCGCGGAGGCGTAGACGTTGGCCGCAACCAGGCCGCCGCCGCCCAGCATCAGCGCGAATGCCGCGAAGGTGGCGCGGCGTGGGCCTGTCGGGCGTCGGCGCGAGTTTCGTGCCACGAGAGTTCTCCTACTGCTGCTGACGGTCGGGCATGGAAATCCCACGCCCCATACGGACGGCGGCGCCCGTGTGTTCAACCGCCTCACGAATTCTTAGAAACCTCTCAGGGTTTGTGTGTCCCCGCAGGTGCCGGCGTCGCCGATTGCCGACGCCCGGACCGGGAACCCGGCAGGAGCCGTTCCATCGACTTGTCTGGAGAACGCCATGAGTCTCTTGCGCAGGACGGGCCGTCCCCTGCTCGCCTCGATGTTCGTGGCCGGCGGCCTGCACAGCCTCACCGCCCCCGAGGAGGTCGCCCCGCTCGCGGAGCCGGTCGTCCAGCCGGTCACGGACCGTGTGCCGCCGCTACCGGAAGAGACCGACCAGGTCGTACGGCTCAGCGGGGCCGTACAGGTGGCCGCGGGCGTCCTGCTCGGGCTCGGCCGTCTGCCGCGGCTGTCCGCGCTGGCGATCGCGGCCACCCTGGTGCCCACCACACTGGCGGGCCACCGCTTCTGGGAGGTGGAGGACCCCGCCGACCGGGCCCAGCAGCGCATCCACTTCCTCAAGAACCTGTCCATGCTGGGCGGTCTGCTGATCGCCGCCGACGACACGGCGGGTGCGCCGTCGTTGCTGTGGCGGGGCCGGCACGCGGCCCGCGATGTGCGGCGCGAGGCACATCTGGTGCGCCGGACCGTACGGGCCACCGCGCGCCCGGCCGCGGCGACCGGCGGTCTCAGGGCGAAGCTGTCCGCCTGACGGATACGGGGTCTCGGCGGTGTCTCGGCGGTGCTCAACCCCACATACCCGGCGTTCACGGACGGCCGTCATGCCTCCAGCCAGAAACCGGTGCGGGTCAGCCACAGGTCGAGCAGGGCGGTGTCGCCCGAGGTCGCCACGGCGGTCGTCGGGCGGCGGTAGAGGAAGAGCAGGAGGTCCGTCGCCGGTCCGCCCACGGTGACGGCGGCCTCCTCGCCGCCCTCCTCGCCGCCCTCCTCCTCACCCGCGGTCCGCCAGACGGGCCGTTCGCCGCGCAGATCGACGAACCACCGCCGGGCCCCGGTCGAGTCGAACCGGAGCGTGCGGCCGGGGCCGAGCAGGCCGGGTGCCTCCGGACCGGGCTCGTACGCCTCGCGCACCGTCGCGAACTCCAGCCATTCCTCGACCGCGTCGACCGCGAGGTCGGCATCGAGGGTGAACCGTCCGCCGGTCGCCAGTACCGCGTCGGCGCGGTGGACGACCGTCTCGTACGTCATCCTCCGGGCCCAGAACAGCGAGGCCTGCTCGATCACTTCGGCGTCGGCGGGGGTCCACACCGGCGTGTCGGGCCCGGCCTCGCGCAGGGTGGCGGCGAGTGCCCTGGCGCCCTCGCCGAGCCAGGTGCCGAGCGCGTCGCCGTCCAACGGGGCACAGAAGTCGGGGTCGTTGACCGGGTCGTCGGGCGTGGGTCCGGCCGCCCGGGTTCCCACGATCCCCTCCGCCCAGCGGTGGTCCCCGCCCACGTGCCGCAGCAGCCGCCCGAGGTCCCAGCCGGGGCAGGTGGGCACCGGCGTGCTCGTGTCCACGCCTTCGGTCCGGCGGGTGAGCAGGTCGGTCTGGGTGACGATTTCGCGACAGTACTGTGCGAAGGTCGGCCGACGAAACTGGCCGAAGGTCGGCGAAGTCATCCGCTCATGATGCGCCGACCGGCGCGGCCGCCGCACCCGGACACCGTGTCCGGGTCGCCGAGGACCGACGGCGGCCGACAGGCCGGGACCACCCCATGTCGAAAGATCGCCGCGGCTCGTACGGGCGTTCCCTACGATGAGCCGGTGACGAGTAACACCTCCACCCGGCACGACGTCCATGAGGACACGCGGGCGACAGCGGTGCCCGACCCCCGCTCCTGGGCGGGTCGGCTGCAGCGCTTCGGCCACGTCGCGCCCCCGCGCACCGACACCCGCGAGCGTCTGGTCCCGCCCTTCGCGCAACCGGCGCCCCGGCTGCGGGCGTTGCTGGGCAGAGGGCCCTGGCCCGCGGACCGGGTCGTCGGGGCGATGGGCTGGCTGGGGCCGATCCTCGTCGCCGTGTTCGCCGGAGCGCTGCGGTTCTGGCACCTGGGCGGTCCGCGGGCCGTCGTCTTCGACGAGACGTACTACGCGAAGGACGCCTGGTCGGTACTGCGGCTCGGCTACGAGGGCAGCTGGCCCGACCGCAAGATCGTCGATCCGCAGATCCTCGCGCACCCCCAGGTGATCTCGCTGTCCGACCCCGGCGCGTTCGTCGCGCATCCGCCGTTCGGCAAGTGGGTGATCGCCGTCGGGGAGGCGCTGTTCGGTCTGGATCCGTTCGGCTGGCGGTTCATGACGGCGGCCCTCGGCACTCTGTCGGTCCTCATGCTGTGCCGAATAGGGCGCCGCCTGTTCCGCTCGACGGCGCTGGGCTGTCTGGCCGGGGCGCTGTTGGCCATCGACGGTCTGCACTACGTGATGAGCCGCACCGCCCTGCTCGACCTGGTCGTCATGTTCTTCACCCTGGCGGCCTTCGGCTGTCTTCTCGTCGACCGCGACCGGGCGCGGGCCCGTCTGGCGGCCGCCCTCCCCGTGGACGGCGACGGCTTCGCCCGCCCGGACCACGACGCCGGCACGTACACGGGCATGGGCCCGCGACCGTGGCGTATCGCGGCCGGGGTCTTCCTGGGTCTGGCGGCGGCGAGCAAGTGGAACGGCCTGTACTTCCTGGTCTTCTTCACCGCGCTGACCGTCCTGTGGGACGTGGGCTCCCGCCGGGTGGCCGGGGCGTGGTTCCCCTACCGCGCGGTGCTGCGCAAGGACCTGGGATGGTCGGTGCTGTCGTTGGTGCCGGTCGCCCTGGTGACGTATCTGGCGACCTGGACGGGCTGGTTCCTGTCCGACAAGGGCTACGGCCGGCACTGGGCGGACGGCCGCGGCGGCACCTGGTCGTGGATACCGGCCCCGCTGCGCAGCCTGTGGCACTACGAGCACGCCGTCTACGAGTTCAACGTGGGCCTGCACACCCCGCACCGCTACCAGTCCAACCCCTGGAGCTGGCTGGTCCTCGGCCGGCCGGTGTCCTTCTACTACCAGTCCCCCAAGCCGGGACAGCAGGGCTGCCACTCCACGGCCCCCTGCTCGCAGGAGATCCTCGCCCTGGGCACCCCGCTGCTGTGGTGGACGGCGTGCGCCGCCCTCGTCTATCTGCTCTTCCGGTGGGCGCTGCGCCGCGACTGGCGGGCGGGGGCCGTGCTGTGCGCGGTGGGGGCAGGCTACCTGCCGTGGTTCAACTACCAGGACCGCACGATCTTCTCCTTCTACGCCGTCGCGTTCGTGCCCTACCTGTGTCTGGCCGTCGCGATGCTGCTCGGCGCGCTGCTGGGACCGCCGGGGGCGAGCGAGGCGCGCCGGGTGCGGGGAACGGTGGCCGCGGGAGCGCTGGTGCTGCTCATCGCCTGGAACTTCATCTACTTCTTCCCCCTGTACACGGCCCAGGTGATCCCGTACTCGGACTGGCACGCCCGGATGTGGCTGGACACCTGGATCTGAGACCGGGACGCCTCACAGCGCCTCCGGCTCCCCCGTCGTACGGCCGAGAAAGGTGACCGGGCCCGGGTCCGGCACCGCTATCTCGTGGAAGCCGAG